>Ga0070683_100000957_pt1 | contig 21480 bp, 23 predicted proteins | sample KBSC713LmetaG_FD_64662 | JGI IMG/M metagenome (GOLD analysis project Ga0070683, IMG submission 64662) | Corn rhizosphere microbial communities from Kellogg Biological Station, Michigan, USA - KBS C7.1-3L metaG | ecosystem: Host-associated > Plants > Roots > Rhizosphere ... | reverse complement strand
CGAAGAGGTCGCCCTTGGTGATCCCGTCCTCGGGGTAGAGGACGCGATCAGCGCTGGACAGCTTCACCTCGCGCATGGCGGGACGATACGGCCGGAGCCGTGTCAGCGGCGACGGAAGAGCGAGCGGACGAGCGCACCGAGCACGAGTCGCAACCCGCCCACCGGCTGCGAGGCGGGGTGCGCATCCGCCGGCTCGGGAGCGGTCACCGCGGAGTCGTCGGCGAGCTTCGCCGACAGGCACGCCGCGAACTGCTCCGTCAGCCGCGACGCGACGTCCGCCAAAACGCCGCTGCCGTACTGCGCCACCGCGCCGCGCAACGCGACGTCGGTCGTCACGTCGACGCGCGTGCGGCCGCCGAGGTCGACGACCGTCGAGCCGATCGTGGCCTCTGCGCTGCCACGACCCTTCGACTCGCGCGCCTTCGAGGTCAGCACCACGCGGCGGCTTCCCTCGTCGAGCTCGTCCCGGGTGATGTCCGCGACGAACTGCAGGCCGATCGGCCCCAGCTTCACGCGCAGGTTCGCCTTCCACGCGTCGTCGCCGACCACCTCGACGAGCTCCGCGCCCGGCATGCACGGCACCACGGCCGGCACGTCGTTCAACAGCCGCCACGCGGCATCGGCGGAGGCGTCCACCTCGAAGCTGTTCTCCAACCGCATCAGTCGGTCGTGATCGTCGTGTGGTCCCAGCCCGCGTCGTCGTGCTTGCACGGGATCTTCGCGTTCTCGTGACTCGTCACGAGCGCGCCCTCCCGCAGCACGACGCAGTACGCCTCGACGTGCGGGTCGATCCCGAAGCCGACGTTGCAGCGCGTGATCGGCACGTCCCGGTACGTCCGGCCGACCTTCACGCACGCGAGCCACGTGTAGTCGAGGTGCTTCGCCTCCAGCCGCTGCTTCATCAGTCGCTTCGCGACGGGCGGCTGCGCCTCGGTCAGCCTCGCCGGCGACGACGCGGTGGAGGCGCCCCCGCCGCAGCCTGCGAGCAGCACGACCACGCCTGCCGCGAGCGCAAGCCGGCGCCTCACGGGACGAGCACCACCTTCGTCGCCTCCCGCGAGTCGAAGAGCCGGTACGCCTCCGCCGCGTCCGCCAGCGGCATGCGGTGCGTGATCACCGGAGTCGGATCGAGCATGCCGCGCTCCAGCATGCCGAGCAGCAGCTCGCCGTCGGCGGTCGGATCGCCGATCGAGAACCGCAACGTCAGCTCCCGCTCGAACATCAGCGCGTTGTCGAGCGGATAGTCCGGCTCGAAGTGGGCGCCGACGACGGAGACGACCCCGCGGCCGCGCGCGAGGCGGAGCGACGCATCGAGGGCGCCCGGCGAGCCGGCCGCCTCGATCACGACGTCCGCGCCGAGGCCGTTCGTGGCGGCGGCGACCACCTCGGCGGCGTCCTCGGGCGCGACGGCCTCGGCCCCGAGCCGCCCGGCCAGCTCTCGGCGCACCGGCACGCCGTCGACGGCGATCAGCCGCCCCGCCGTGCCCGCCGCCGCCAGCACCGCCATCAGCCCGACCGGGCCGCAGCCGACCACGACGACGACGTCCCCGTCCGTGACGCCGCCCCGCTGCACGGCGCCGTAGCCGGTCGGGAGGATGTCGGCGAGGAAGACGGCCGCCTCGTCGCTCACCTCGTCCGGCAACCGGCGCAGCGCCCGGTCGGCCTGCGGGACGCGCACGAGCTCGGCCTGGCCGCCGTCCAGGCGCGGGTAGACGCCGGAGTAGCCGAAGAGCGAACGGCCGTCGCACTGCGTGACGCGGCCGGCGCGGCAGGAGGGGCAAGTGCCGTCGGAGATCATGCTCGTGTTGACGACCCGCATGCCCGGGCGCAGCGACGTCACGCCCGGCCCCACCTCGACGACCTCGCCGGCGAACTCGTGGCCAAGGATCGTCCCCAGCTCGAAGCCGGGCGTCATCCCGTGGAACGGGAAGAGGTCGGCGCCGCAGATCGCACTCGCTCGCACCGCGACGATCGCGTCGCCCGGCTCGAGGATCGCCGGGTCGGCGACCTCGTCGACGCGGACGTCGCCCGGCGCGCGTAGCACGACCGCCTTCACGCGAGCTCTTCGATCTCGACGAGATAGCCGTCCGGGTCGACGCAGAAGAAGCGGCAGCCGCCCCAGGGCGGCTCGTACGGCTGCGCGAGGAAGCGAACGCCGAGGCCAGCGAGCCGCGCGTGCTCGCTGCGGGCGTCGTCGACCTCGACGACGAGCACCGCGTCCGCGCGCGAGGCGTCCGCAGGAACGGCGAGCTCGACGCCCGGCCGGTCCTCCGCCGGATGCCCCTGCTCGGCGAGCGACAGGCGCGCCCCCGCGATCGTCAGCGTCGCGTAGGGCGGGTCGTCGTACAGCGCCTCGACCTCCGCCCCGATCGCGTCGCGGTAGAACGCGACCGACCGCTGGACGTCGGTGACCGCGAGGATGACTCCTGCGCGACGCGCCATCAGTTGTGCGTGTGCCCGCCGTCCGCGACGAGCATCTGCCCCGTGATCCAGCCCGCCTCTTCGGACGCGAGGAAGGCGACGGCCGGCGCGATGTCGGCGGGAACCGCGCGGCGCGGGATCGCCTGCAGCATCTGCACGAACTCGAACGCCTCCGCGTGCTTGCCGGCGAGCACGCCCTCCGACGCCGTCAGGCCCGGAGCGACCGCGTTCACGGTAACCCCGTGCGGGCCGAGCTCGCGCGCGAGCGAGCGCGTGAACGCGAAGACGCCGCCCTTCGACGCGGCGTAGTGCGCGAGATTCGGAGTGCCCGCGAGGATGACGTTCGACGCGATGTTGACGATGCGGCCGTAGCCGTTCTCGCGCATCGCCTTCTGTGCGTAGTGGTTCGTCAGGAACGTGCCGTCCAGGTTGACGGACATGATCCGCCGCCACTCGGCGAAGTCGATCTCGTCCCACGGCGTGAAGGGGACGATCGCGGCGACGTTCACGAGCACGTCGAGGCGCCCGTGCTGCGACACCGTCTCGTCGACGAGCCGCCTGACGTCGTCCTCGCTCGAGACGTCGGCCTGGATCGTCGTCCCGCTCTGGATGTCGGCGCCGACGACCGTCGCCCCCTCCTCCTCGAGCTTGTCTGACACCGCCTTGCCGATGCCCTGCTTCGCACCGGTGACGATCGCGATCCGGTTGTCGAGCTTTCCCATGTGCCCTCCTAGATGGTTGCCGCCGCGGATTCGCCGACTCCGGGGCGTGGTCTGGCCGCGCTGGGGCGCGGCGGCGTGCCGGTGGCGATGGCAGCGCCATCGTCGCCGGTGCGACGGCGTGAAGCCGACGGTCTGGGAGCGGCGGCTACGCCGCCGCGGACAGGCCGGCGGCGTCCCAGCCCGACCAGGGCGCGCATCCGGACGCGCGAAGACGTGGCGGCAACCATCAGACGGTGTAGTGCGCAGGTGCGCGCGTGTACCCCTGCCACGCGTCCATGTCGTGCGAGAAGAGGATCTCGGCGCCGGTCTGCTCCGCGACCTCCTTGACGCGCGCGATCGCCCGGACGCCCGCGAGCGGGTCGTAGTGGAAGCCCGGCTGGATGCCCCGCTCGAGCGCGCCGGCGGTGTACGCCACGTCCATCGCGAAGAGCAGCGGCCGCTCGCCCTCCAGCAGCACCGAGCAGTGGCCGATCGTGTGCCCGGGCGTCTCGAGCAGCCGAATCCCCGGCGCCAGCTCGAGGTCGCCGGTGAACGTCTCGATGTTCGCGCCCTCGTAGTCCCACGACTTGTCCGAGTAGCCGAAGAACTCGAACGGCGCATGGTCTCGCGCCTGCGCCACCTCCTTCTCGTGGATGACGTGACGCACCCCCGTCTCCTTGAACAGCTGGTTGCCGCCGACGTGGTCGATGTGCAGGTGCGAGTTGACCACGGCGGTGACGTCGCTCAGGCCGAAGCCGCACCGCTCGAGCTGCGCGGGGATCGTCTGCTCCTCCGTCTGCTCCGGCAGCTCGAACGGGAGGACGCGGTTCATGTGGTCGAGGTCGATGCCGGTGTCGAACAGGAACAGCCCGTCGTCGTGCTCGACGAGGACGCTGTACACCGGGATCCGCGCCTGCGGCCCCGGGACGTTCCACATCAGCTGCGTGTGCTCGATGACGATCGAGCCGTTGTCGAGCAGCCAGACGCGCATCGCTACGCCTCCAGCGCCTTCCGGACGGCGACGAGCTTCGCCGCGCGCGAGGCGCGGAGCTCCTCGATCCGCTCCGGCGTGTAGTCGTAGAGGCCGCCGCCCGTCTTCATCCCGAGCCGGCCCTGCTCGATCCGGTCGAGGATCGTCGACGAGACCTCGCTCGACGTGGACAGGTCCTGGTTCAGGTACGAGCCGACCGCCTTGTAGATGTCGAGACCCGCCATGTCGAGCAGCTCCATCGGGCCGATCACCGCGAGCTTGTAGCCGATCCCCCAGCGGACGTTCAGGTCCATGCCCTCCGGGCTGACGATGCCGCGGTCGACGAGGTCGAGGCACTCGCGCAGGATCGCGTAGAGGATGCGGTTCTCGACGAAGCCCGGCACCTCCTGCTCGACGACGGGGTGGTAGCCGACACGCCGCACGAGCTCCGACACCGTGTCGGTCGTCGCCTGCGACGTCTGCTCGCCCGGCACGACCTCGATCATCGGGATCAGGTGCGGCGGGTTCGACCAGTGCATGCCGACCACGCGCTCCGGGTGCTTGCAGACGGTGGCGATGTTCGTGATCGGGATGCCGGACGTGTTCGAGGCGAGGATGACGTCCTCGCCGACCGCCGCTTCGAACTGGCCGAACACCTCGTGCTTCAGCTCGAGCTTCTCGGGCACCGCCTCGATCACGATCTCCGCGCCTTCCAGGGCCGCGTCCAGGTCGGTCTCGAAGCGGAGCGAGCCGCCGTCCTGCTGCGCCGCGTCCAGCCGCTCGAGCACGCCGTTCGCGAGCTCGACGCCGCCCTTGGCCCGGTCGAGCGCCTCCTGGCTGACGTCGTAGAGCGCCGTCTCGAGCCCCGCGCGCGCGAGCACCGCGCCCATGCCGGGCCCCATCGTCCCGGTGCCGATCACCGCTGCACGCCTCAGTTCTGCCACTTGCCCTCCTCTTTGAGCTCCTGGATGCGCTGCCAGACGCGCTCCGGCGTCAGCGGCAGCTCGTTCATGGGGACGCCCGCGTCGGCGAGCGCGTTGACGATCGCCGCCGGAACGGCCGCGAGCGCACCCTCCCCGCAGCCCTTGGCGCCGAACGGCCCGGGCCCGTCCTCGTTCTCCACGATCACGCACGTCATCGCGTCGGGGAGGTCCTCGAAGGTCGGGATCCGGTAGTCGAGCAGCGTGTCGTTCAGCAGCAGGCCCTCGTCGTAGACCATCTCCTCGAACAGCGCGTTGCCCAGACCTTGCAGCGTCGCGCCCTCGTCCTGACGCTCGACGAGCAGCGGGTTGATCGCCCTGCCGACGTCGGCCGCGGTCGCGGTGCGACGGACGTGCACGAAGCCGGTCTGCGGGTCGACCTCCACCTCGGCGGCGCCGACGCACACCTCCCAGAAGACGGGGCCCTCGGCGTACGAGCCGGTGCCGACCGGCGTGACCTCGCCGCGCCCGATCAGCTCGCCGCCCGCGAAGCCGAAGTGCTTGCGCATCAACGCCAGGTAGTCGTCCGGGTCGACGTCGTCCGTCCCGGCGATCCCCTCGAGCTGCCGGCGGATGTCGTTCGCCGCCCGCTGCACCGCGAGACCCGCGACGGTCGTGGAGCGGCTCGCGCCGGTCGAGCGGTCGTACGGCGTGAAACGCGTGTCGGTACCGCGGACGGTGACACGGTCCGCGTCGATCCGCAGCTCCTCGGCGGCGATCTGCGCGAACGCCGTGCGCGGCCCCTGGCCCATCTCCGTCGTGCCGACGAGGACGACGACACGTCCGTCCGCCTCGAGCCGGCAGACCGCGCTCGAGACGGGATGCGCGCCCGCCGCGAGCAGGCCGACCGAGACGCCGCGGCCGACGAGCGGCCGCTTCGGCTCGTCCCAGCCCACCGCCTGCGCGACCTTCTCGACGTCGCCGACGAGGTCGGCATCGAGCGGCTTGCCGCCGCTGCGGACCTCCTCTCCGGGCGTCAACAGGTTCTGCCGCCGCACCTCGACCGGGTCGATGCCGGCCCGGCGGGCGATCTCGTCGATCTGCGACTCGCCGATCCACTGCAGGTGCGTGGCGCCGAAGGCGCGGTAGGAGCCGGAGGGCGCGCGGTTCGTGTAGACGCACGCGGCATCGACGCGATACGCCGACCAGCGGTAGGGGCCCGGCGCCGCGTCGCCGGCGGTCGCGACGACGCGTGGCCCGTTGTCGGCGTACGCGCCCGTGTCGAACAGGCACTCGACCTCGCGGCCGAGCAAGCGGCCCTCCTTCGTCGCCGCCGTGCGCATCGTCGCGCGCATGTTGTGGCGCCGCGTGGTGACCATCGACTCGCCTACCCGGTTCTGGATCTTCACCGGCCGCCCCGCCTTGCGGGCGAGCGCGACCGTCAGCGGCTCCATCTTCGTGTACGACTTGGAGCCGAAGCCGCCGCCGAGGTAAGGCACCTGGATGCGCACGTTCGCCACCGGGACGCCGAACAGGTCGGCTATCTCGGCGCGGACGAGAAACGGGTGCTGGCACGTCGCCCACAGCGAGATCTCGTCGCCCTCCACCTGCGCGATCACCGTGTGCGTCTCCATCGCGTACTGGTAGACGGATGGGAACGTGTACTCGCCCTCGACGACGATGTCCGCGTGCGCGAACACCGCTTCCAGCTCGCCCTTGTCGAGCGCGTAGCGGTAACACACGTTGCCGTCGCGCTCGGGCAGCTCGCCGAGGCCGTGGAAGAGCCCCGGGACCATCTCGCGCTCGGTGACGAGCGGCGCGCCGGGTGCGACGCCGGCCACCGCGTCGGCGACGACCGGCAGCTCCTCGTACTCGACGACGATCGCGTCCACCGCGGCGGCCGCCGCGGCCGGCGTCTCGGCCGCCACCGCCGCCACCTGCTCGCCGTGGAAGCGCACCTTGTCGATCGCCACGATCGGCCGATCCTTGATCGCGTGGCCGTAGTACGGGTCGATGTCGCTCAGGTCGGCGCCGGTCAGGACGCAGACGACGCCGGGGATCTTCTCGGCGGCCGTGGTGTCGATCGAGACGATGCGACCGTGCGCGATCGTGCTGCGCAGCACCTTGCCGTAGAGCATCCGCGGCACGAGCATGTCGCCGACGAACTGCGCCTGGCCGCGCAGCTTCTCGGCCGCGTCGCGGCGCGGCCGCGACACCCCGACCTGGGTGCGCGTCCGCGGCTCGCGGACGGTCGTCGTCACTCGACCCCCGCAAGGTCGGCGACCGCCTCGACGATCCCGCGATAGCCGGTGCAGCGGCAGAGGTTGCCGGACAGGCTCTGTTTGATCTGCTCCTCGCTGCCGAGCTCGCCGCTCTCGAGCAGCGCGCTGACGGTGAGCAGCATGCCGGGCGTGCAGAAGCCGCACTGCAGCGCCGCATGCCGGGTGAAGGCGTCTTCGAGCCGCTCGAACTCCGGCCGCTCGGCGAGACCTTCGATCGTCGTGACCTCTCGCCCCTGCGCCTGCGCAACGAGGTAGCAGCACGAGCTGACCGGCAGGCCGTCGACGAGCACGGTGCACGCGCCGCACACCTGCACCTCGCACGAGCGCTTCGAGCCCGTCAGCCCGAGCGAGTCGCGCAGGAAGTCGAGCAGCAGCTCCTGCGGCGCGACGTCGCGCACGACCTCGCGGCCGTTGACGCTAAGCGCTACTTCCACGAAGCCCTCCGCCCGCGCGCTCGATCGACCGCTGCCACGCCTCCCAGTACTCCGTGACGAAGCCGTCGCGGTACTTGACCGGCTGCAGCTCCTTCGCGCGCGCTTCCGCAATCGGACGCAGCTCCCCGAACGACGCCGCGAGCGACTGCAGCTGCGCGGCGCGCTCGAGCGTCGCGGCCGTCAGGACCGCCCAGGGGACGTCCTTCCCGACCACGAGCACACCGTGGTTCTCCATCAGCACCGCCCGCCGGCCGCCGAGCGCCACCGCCACCGCATCGCCCTGGACGTCGTCCGTGATCAGGTCGGGATCGTCGTACCGGCCGACGCCGTCCGCGAAGAGGATGCCGTCGTGGGTCAGCGGCAGCAGCGTCGCGGTCGTCGCGCCGAGCGCCGTCGCGTAGGGCGGATGGCCGTGGATGACGCAGCCGACGTCCGCGCGGGCGCGGTAGACGCCCTCGTGCAGCACCGTCTCGAGATGGAGGGTGACATCCGTGTCCTCGCACGACACGACGTCCTCCGGCTCCACCTCGTCGAGGCTGACGCCCTTCCGCTTGATCCACACGTTGCCCTCGGCGTCGCGCGCGCTGACGTGACCGAGCGTCAGGTCGGCGTACCCCTCGGCGGCGACGATCCGGCACGCCCACGCGATCTGCTCGCGCAGGCTCTGGACAACGGCGACCATCAGCGGCGTTCCGTCGGCGGGTACTCGGGATGCGCGAAGCCGAAGACCATCACGACGTCGTCGGCGCCGGTGTTCGCGACCGCGTGCCAGACGCCGGCCGGGATGTGCAGCGCGTCGCCGGCGCCGAACGAGACCGCCTCCTCGTCGAGCCGCAACTCGCCCGCGCCGGAGACGACGTAGGCGAACTCCTCCGCCTCGTGCCGGACCGCGGTGAGCTCCGTGCCCGGCGTGAACACCGAGTAGCCGAGCGAGGCGGCGTTGCCGCCGACGCGCTCCCCCGTCACGAGCATCCGGCTCCAGCTTCCCTGCGGCAGCTCGATCGGGTCGGCCGACTCGAGCGGGACGACGGTCACAGCGCCCACTCGCCGTCCTTCAGGATGTACGTCCCGTCGTCGACGATCTGCAGCGTCGCGTTCAGGAAGACGCCGTCCAGGTGGAGCGAAGACACGTTCTGGCCGCCGGGATACGCGTTGTGGTTGTCGCCGAGCGCGAGGTGCACCGTGCCGACGCGCCCCTTCTCGGAGGGCGTCCCGAAGGGCGCCTTCTCGCTCGTCCCGAACGCGAACTCCCCGATCACGGTGGCGTTCTCGACGCCGTCGATCGCGCGGCGCAGCCGCTCGGCCTCGGCGCCGCCCTCGATCTTCACGCACTTCCCGCCCTCGAGCGTCCACGTGATCGGCTCCTGCACCTGGCCCTCGAGCCCGATGCCGAGCATGACACCGTCCACGACCGCGGTGCCGTGCGTGAAGTCCTCGATCGCGGCGAACGCCACCTCCGTCCAGAGCGGAACGGGGCTCATCATCTGCCCGCGCGCCTTGTACGGCGTCAGCTCGAGCGGGCTCCGGCCCTCGATCGACACGTGGAAGTCGGTGCCGCGCGCCGTCGTGACGTGCACCTCCTTCTTCCCCGCGAGCGCGGCGACGGCGTCCTTCGTCCGCTGCGCCGCCAGCTCGAGATCCTCCCGCGTCAGGCCCCACTCGCCCATGCCCGGCTCGATCGAGGCGATCTTGCCGTTCGCCTCGCACGTCTCGCGCACCGCGTTCACGTGCGCGAAGCGGTTCGCCCACTCGAGGTTCGCGATGATGATCACCTCGTCGGAGCCGACCATCGCCCGGTGCAGGTTCGCGGGCGGCGCCATCGGGAACCGCACGTCGGCACGGCCGCGGCGCACCTGCGTCTCGTTGTTCATGACGACCGGGGTGCCGCCGCGCTCGACGACGACGTCGGCGACCGCCGCCGCCTGCTCCGTGTGCTCGTCGTCGCAGATGATCGTGACGACGTCCCCCTCCTCGACCGACATGCAGACGTCGACGATCAGCGCGGCGTCCTTGAGAAGCTCCGAAGCGACAACTGTGGCCATCCTCAGCTCACCCTCTCTGGTTGGAACAGGGGCAGGACTTCCTTGGCGAAGCGCTCGACCTGCCCGAACTGGTCGATCGCGCCGAAGCGGCAGATGAAGTGGTCGACGCCGGCGTCGGCGAACGTGCGGATCCAGGCGGCGATCTCGTCCGGCGTCCCGACGGGGCCCCAGTTGGAGAGATCCATCGCCTGCGACAGCTCCGGGTAGTACTTGGAGATGTACTCGCCGAAGGCGTGCCGCGCCTCCTCGGCGGAGTCGCCGATGTTCATCGTCACCTGGTAGGAGATGACGAGCCGCGAGAAGTCGCCGCCGTTCGCGTCGGCCCAGCCCTCGATCGCCTTCAGCTGCTCGACGAGCTCCTCGGGGTGCTGCGCACGGCAGCACGTCATCCACCCGTCGCCGTACTGGACGATCCGACGGCAGGCGGCCTCGAGCCGTCGCTTGATCACGTCCGGCGGCGCGTCCCCCTTCAGCCGCGGGTTCGAGACGACCCAGATCGGCGGCGGCTGCTGCACCGGCATCAGCGGCCCCATCTCGGTCCCCGAGTAGAAGCCGACGTCGTCGTACTCGAGGAATGTGCCGTGGAAGCTCGTGCGCCCCTCCGTCCAGAGCTCACGCAGGACGGCGAGGCCCTCCTCGAACAGCGTGCCGCGCTTGACGTAGTCCAGCCCGAGCGCCTCGAACTCGCGGCGGACGCCCTCCTCCGGGTTGCCCATCCCGGTGCCGAGGATCGTGCGCCCGTTCGAGAGGACGTCGAGCGTCGCCCACTCGAGCGCCAGGTAGAGCGGATTACGCGTCGACGAGACCATGCACGCGGTGCCGAGGCCGACGCGCGACGTGCGCTGCGAGATCGCCGAGAGCAGCGAGATCGGCTCGTAGCGCGGCTTCGAGAACAGCGAGTCCCCGACCCAGACGGAGTCGAAGCCGTGCGCCTCGACCTGCTCCGACAGGTCGAGCAGCATCCCGAGGTCGTAGTCGGGAGCGATCAGCGGCTCCCGGTTGTTCAGGTTGACCCCGAACGCGATCGGCCCTCTGCTCATCTCAGGTCATCCTCCTCGAGCGCCTTCTGGCGGTGTTGCGGGACGCGGATGTGGTCGCCCATCAGGCGGGCGGCGCGCTCGGCGTCGCCGCGCTTCGCCGCGCGCAGGATCGCCGCGTGCTCGGCGACCGAGCGCTGCAGGTTCCCGCGCAGGTTCAGCGAGCGGGTGCGGTAGCGGCCGAGCTGCCCGAGCAGCTGGCGGTAGAAGTCCTGGAGGACGCTGTTGCCGGAGGCCGCGAACAGGCGCGCGTGGAACTCGGCGTTCGCCTCGAAGAACGGCTCGACCTGCTCGCGCGCCGCGTGCTTCTCCATCGCGTCGTTGAGACGGGAGAGCTCCGCGATGTCCTCGGGCCCGAGCCGCGGGACGGCGAGCAGCACCGCGCGCTGCTCGAGCGCCTCCCGCACCTCGTACAGCTCGAGGAACTCCTCCTTGGACAGCGAGCGCACGACCGCGCCGCGGCGGGGTCGCACCGTGACGAGCCCTTCGGCGGCGAGGCGGCCGATCGCCTCGCGCACCGGGCCGCGGCTGACGCCCAGGTGCTCGGACAGCGCCACCTCGAGCAGCTCCGTCCCCGGCGCGAGCGAGCCGTCGAGAATCTCCCGCCGCAGATGCGCGTAGACGCGCTGCCACAGTGTCAGGTTCTCGACCGGCGGCGCCTGGATCTCGGCCATTGCATTCGCTCTCTCGACGGGGTAGGGTCAACGCCGACGGATTGTTGACAGTCAGCAATCGTCGACCCTACCACTGGTTTGGATGGCGGGCAACCCAGACGGAAACGCGGCACGATGGGCGGCGTCATCCCGCGGGGAAAAGGAGAAAGAGGCGATGAGGATTCGGGTTCGTGGGGCACAGATGGCAGCCGCCGTGGCGGTCGTCGCGCTCCTCGGTGCCGGCACCGCATACGCGGCCGGCGCGTTTCGCACGGGCACCGTCACGAAGATCGGCTTCGCGTCTCCCGCGAAGGCGAGTGACTACGGCTGGAACCAACAGGGCTACATCGCCGCGAAGGCGGCGGCCAAGGCGACGGGCGCGAGCTTCGAGTCGATCACGAACATCGGCTACGACAAGACCGACGTCGTGCTCCGGCAGCTCGTCAACAACGGGGCGAAGTTCGTCTTCGCACACGCGAGCGGCTACGACACGATCGCCTCGCGGCTCGCACAGCAGCTGAGGGTGCCGATGCTGACGTACGACGTCCCCACGAACCTGAAGAAGGGGTCGGTCTCGTACGTGACGACGTCGAGCGAGCAGGCGGCGTATCTCGCCGGGATCCTCGCCGCGAAGACGACGAAGACGCACAAGGTCGGCATCGTGATCTCGGCCGCCGACGACAACTGGTACAAGATGAGCGGCGGGTTCGCACAGGGCTTCCGCAGCGTCGACAAGACGTCGAAGCTCATCTTCGCCACGATCAGCCCCACCGGCTACGACGACGCGGCGGGCGGCAAGCGCATCGCGAACAGCGTGATCGCACAGGGTGCGGACGTGCTCTTCACGATGGGCGACAACGCGTCCTTCGGCTACCTGCAGGCCGTGGAGAGCGCCAAGGTCGGCCACAAGGTGTGGATGATCGGCGACATCGGCAACATGACGCCGATCGACAAGAAGCACGTGTTCCTGTCGTCCGTCCTCTGGAACTTCACGAAGACGTTCACGCAGGCGATCAAGGACGTCAACGCCGGCACGTACGGCACGCACGGCTACAACCTCGACCTGAAGAACGGCGGCGTCTCGCTGCTGAAGTCCAAGTACATCTCCAAGCCCACCTGGGCCGCCGTGAACAGCGCGAAGGGGAAGATCCTCTCCGGCAAGATCAAGGTGAAGGTCGTCCACAAGGCGGCGCAGGTGCAGCAGCTGATCAAGTAGTCGGACATGCGTGCGCCGTTCCGCCTCGTGGCGGGGCGGCGCGCGCCGCCTCGCTTGTCGACAGTGTCGAACCACACACACGAGTCCGTCACGCCGCTCGTCGAGCTCGCCGGCATCACGAAGGCCTTCCCGGGCGTCCTCGCGAACGACAACATCGACCTGACGTTGCGGGCGGGGGCGGTGCACTGCCTGCTCGGCGAGAACGGCGCCGGCAAGTCGACGCTGATCGGGATCCTCTCCGGGCTGACGCAGCCGGACGAGGGGACGATCCGGATCGACGGCGCCGTGACGACGATCTCATCGCCGCGGCGGGCGCTCGACCGCGGCATCGGCACCGTCCACCAGCACTCGACGCTGATCCCGGCGCTGACCGTGCTGGAGAACCTGATGCTCGGGGACACGCGCCGCCTGCGGCTCGACGATGCGGGCGCGCGCGAGCGGCTGCGGGAGCTGGCGGCGCAGCTCGGGATCGAGGTCGATCCCGACGCGAAGGCCGTCGACCTCGCGCTCGGGCACCAGCAGCAGGTGGAGATCGTCAAGGCGCTCTGGCGCGGCTCGCGCGTGCTGATCCTCGACGAGCCGACGTCGATGCTGACGCCGCAGGGCGTTGCCGAGCTCGCGAAGGTCCTGAAGCGCCTGACGGCGCAAGGGCAGGCCGTCATCTTCATCACGCACAAGCTCCACGAGGCTCTGACGCTCGGCGACGAGGTCTCGATCCTCCGCCAGGGCCGGATCGTCGGCCGCATCGACAACGAGGCGATGCGGACGAAGCCGGCCGAGGAGCTGCGGGCGGAGATCGTTCGGACGATGTTCGGCGACGAGCCGGCGGAGGTGGCCGAGGTCGCCGAGCTGCAGGAGGAGATCGTCGAGGCGAAGGCGCCGCGGCGCGCGCGGCCGGACGCCGACGTCGTGCTCGAGGTGCGCGGCCTGAGCGCTCCGGGCGACGGGACGGAGCGCGGCATCGAGGAGGTCTCGCTCGAGCTGCGCGAGGGCGAGATCCTCGGCGTCGCGGGAGTGGACGGCAACGGACAGCGTGCGCTCGCCGAGGCGATCGCAGGGCAGCGGCGCGCGACGCACGGCGACGTCCTGCTCTTCGGCGGCTCCGTCGTGCGGCTACCCGTGACCGCGCGGCAGAAGCTCGGCCTGCGCTACGTCACCGACGACCGGCTCGGCGAGGGCATCGTCGGCGGCCTGCCGGTCGGGCTCAACCTCTTCCTGAAGCGCGTGGGCGACCGCCCCTTCTGGCGGCACGGCCGCATGCAGCGCGGCCTGATCGACGCGCGCGCGGCGGAGCTCGTGCGCGAGTACGACGTGCGGACGCCGTCGCTCTCGACGCGCGTCGCCGCGCTCTCGGGCGGCAACATCCAGAAGGTCCTGCTGGCGCGCGAGCTCAGCTTCGAGCCGAAGGTCGTCGTCTTCCACAAGCCCACCTACGGGCTCGACGTCAAGACGACCGCGACCGTCCGCGACCTGATCCGCGACCTAGCGGCGGGCGGCGGTGCCGCGCTCGTCATCTCCACCGACCTGGACGAGCTGCTCGAGATCGGCGACCGCGTCGCGGTGCTCTCGCGGGGGCGCGTGGCCGGGTTGGTGCCGAACGAGCCTGGCGCGGCGGAGCGGGTCGGCGAGCTGATGGTCGGCGACACTGCCGTGGAGGCCGCGTGAGCGAGAGCGCCGTGACTGCGGCGCCGGCACGGCGCAGCGTGTCGCTGCGCGTGCAGAAAGTCGCCGACGTCGTGATCCGGTCGATCGTGCCGGTGGTGCTGGCGCTCGTGGCGGGCGGGATCGTGCTGCTCGCGCTCGGCCGCCACCCGCTCGGTTTCTACGGGAACATCTGGACCGGCGGCGTCCAGGGGAGCGCCTGGCAGGACAGCGCGATCCGGATGGCGCCGTTCCTGCTGATCGCCGCCGGGCTGACGCTGATCTTCCGCGCCAACATCTGGAACCTGGGCTACAACGGCCAGTTCCTGCTCTCGGCCGCCGTCGTCTCGGGGTACGGGCCCCGGCTCGTCGAGCACGTCCCGCTCTGGCTCGCGTTCGTCCTGCTCTTCCTCGCGGCCGGCGCGGTCGGCGCGCTCTGGACGCTCGTGCCCGCCGTGCTGAAAGCCTGGTACGGGACGAACGAGATCATCACGACGCTGATGATGTCGTTCATCGGCATCGACATCGCGAGCCTGCTGATCAAGGGCCCGTTCCACGACCCGACGACGCCGCTGCCGCAGACCGCGGTCGTGCCGCTGGAGAAGATGCTGCCGCCGATCCCCGGGACGCGGATCCACGTCGGCCTGCTCGTCGCGGTCGCCGCCATCCTCGTCGTCCACTTCGTGCTGACGCGCACCTCGTGGGGGCTGCGGCTGCAGATCATGGGCGCGAACCCGCGCGCGGCCCGGCACTTCGGCATCGACCTGAAGCGGCTGATCGTCGTCAGCTTCCTCGGCTCCGGCTGCCTCGTCGGGCTCGCCGCGTGCGCCGACATCATGGGCCTCTGGGGCTACATCCGCACGGGCTGGGATCCCGCGTACGGGGACACGATCATCCCGTTCGTCTTCCTCGCGCGGCTGAACGCGCTCGCCGTCATCCCGTTCATCGCCTTCTTCGCGGTGCTGTCCACCGGCGGCGACCTCGCCGCGCAGCAGGCGAACCTGCCGACCGACTTCATCTACGTCCTCGTCGGGCTGATCCTGCTCTTCATGACCGTGATCGAGTACCTGGGGCGACAGCGCTCGCTCGGCACGTCGTACCTCCCGCCGGGGCTGCGGCAGGCGCTGCGCGGGCCGCGCGGCTTCTTCCGGAAGAAGGCCGCCGCATGATCCTCGCGAGCCAGGTGTGGACACAGATCTTCTGGACGTCGGTGATCGCCGGCGGGCTGCTCGCGGGGCTGCCGCTGATGTTCACGGCGCTCGGGGAGACGATCTCCGAGCGCGCGGGCGTGCTGAACATCGGCCTCGAGGGGATGATGCTGTGCGGCGCGTACTGCGGCTTCCTCGGCGCGTACTACGGGGGCAACCAGTGGATCGGCTACCTCGCCGGCATCGCGGCGGGCGCGTTGGCGTCGCTCGTGATGGTCGTCCTCTGCGTCTGGCTCGGCCTCGACCAGATCGTCGTCGGGATCGCGATCACCCTGGCCGGCGAGGGGATCACGAGCGTCCTCTACCAGACGCGGTTCAGCGGCTCGCAGCCGCGGCTCGGGAACGTCGCCACCGCGCCGATCCCGCTGCTCGACCGGATCCCGCTGATCGGCAAGGCGGTGAACGGGCAGACGCCGCTCTTCAGCCAGCCGCTCGTCGTCTACCTCGGCCTCGCATTCGCGATCGGGCTGACATGGGTCTTCCGGCGCACGAACGTCGGGCTGAACCTGCGCGCGGCCGGCGAGAAGCCGGAGGCGCTCGACGCCGCCGGCGTGAGCGTCGTGGCGACCCGCAGCTACGCGGTGCTCGCCACGGGCGCGCTCGCCGGCCTCGGCGGCGCCTACCTCGCGATCGCCGGCACCGGCGGCTTCCAGCCCTTCCTCACCCAGGGCCAGGGCTACATGGCGATCGTGATCGCGATGTTGGCACGCGGGCGGCCGCTCGCCGTCGTCGCGTTCTCGCTGATGTTCGGGATCGCGCTGTCGCTCTCGACGCTCCTGCAGATCGCCGGGATCAACCTCTCCACCGAGATCGTCAACATGCTGCCCTTCGCAGCGATCATCGTCGCGCTGATCGTGTTCGCGCGGCGCGCCTACCTGCCACCTGCGCTCGCGCTGCCGTACGTGCGCGGAGCCCGCTGAAAAGGAGTCCCACGTGCGCGAACCCGCCTTCACGCTCTCCGCAGGCCCCGTCACCGTCTGGCCGCGCGTGCTCGCGGCGCTCGGCTCGCCCGTCACCTACCACTACGACCCGGTCTTCCTCGCCCGCTTCCGCGAGACCGCGGAGAAGGCGAAGCAGGTCTTCCTGACCGAGAACGACGTCCTGCTGATGCAGGGCGAGGCCATCCTCGGGCTCGAGGCGGCCGCGCGCGGCGTCGTCTCGCCGGGCACGAAGGTGCTGAACCTCGTGCAGGGCGTCTTCGGCAAGGGGATGGGCTACTGGCTCAGCGACTTCGGCGCCGAACTGCACGAGCTGGAGGTCGAGTACGACGACGCCGTCGATCCCGCCGACGTCGAGCGGTACCTCGACGAGCACCCGGGGATCGAGGTCGTGACGATCGTCCACTCGGAGACGCCGTCGGGCACCTTCTCGGACGTCGCCGCGATCGGCGCGATCGCGCACGCACACGGCGCGCTGACGCTCGTCGACTGCGTGTCGTCGCTCGGCGGCATTCCGCTGCACACCGACGAGTGGCGCCTCGACATCTGCGTCGCGGGCGCGCAGAAGTGCCTCGGCGGGCCGGCGGGACTGACGTTGATGTCGGTGTCGGAGCGCGCGTGGGAGCGCATCCGCGCGAACGCGTCGGCGCCGCGGGCGTCGTACCTGTCCATGCTCGACTGGAAAGAGCAGTGGGTGGACGGCGAGAAGTTCCCGTTCACGCCGTCGGTGTCCGACATCTACGGCGTCGAGGCGGCGCTCGACGTCCTCCTCGAGGAGGGCCTCGACGCGTCGATCGAGCGCCACGCGCGGACGGCGGAGGCCTGCCGCGCCGGCGTGCAGGCGATGGGGCTGCGGCTCTGGCCGCGGCGCGAGGAGATCGCGGCCGCGTGCGTCACCGCGATCGCCGTCCCCGACGGGCTCGAGGACCTCGCGGTGCGCGCGCACTGCCGCGAGCGCTACGGCGTGATGCTCTCGAGCGGCCAGGGCGCCGGCAACCTCCTCCGCATCGGCCACATGGGGCCGTCGGCGCAGTCGCTGCACCCGGTCGTCGGCCTCGCCGCGCTCGGCCGGACGCTGCGCGACCTCGGCGCGCAGGTGGACATCGGCGCCGGCGTCGAGGCCGCGCTCGAAGCGATCTCGAGCACGAGCCGGGCGGTCGCTTGACGGCGACCGCCGCGCCGGGGCACCCGAACGTCACGATCGAGCGGAACGTCGAGTGTCGGCTGCCGGACGGCGTCGCGCTGCGCGCCGACGTCTACCGGCCCGCACACGAGGTCTCGCTGCCGGTGCTGCTGATGCGGATGCCCTACGACAAGACGACCGGCGGGGCGAACTGGGGATACGCGCACCCGGCGTGGTACGCCGCGAACGGCTACGTCGTCGTCGTGCAGGACGTGCGTGGGCGCTATGCGTCCGACGGAGAGTTCACGCCGTTCGTCCACGAGACCGAGGACGGACATGCGTCCGTCGAATGGGCCGCGCGCCTGCCCGGCTCCAACGGGAAGGTGGGGATGTACGGCTTCTCGTACCCCGGCGCGACGCAGCTCCTCGCCGCCGTCGCGCGCCCGCCCAGCCTGGCGGCGATCGCGCCCGGCTTCACGTCGGCGCAGTTCTACGAGGGCTGGGCGTACAGCCACGGCGCGTTCTCGCTCGCGTCGATGGCGGGCTGGGCGACGTTCCTCGCGCTCGACTCCGCTCGTCGCGCGGGCGACGAGATCGCGCACGCGGGGCTGCTCGGTGCGCTCGCGGCCGCGCCGGCGCTCTTCTGGAAGCTGCCCCTGAACGACTACCTGCCGCTGCTCGACCGGTACGCCCCGTACTTCCGCGACTGGCTCGCGCATCCCGCCTACGACGAGTACTGGCGCGCGACCGCGGTCGACGAGGACTTCTCCCGAATCGAGGTGCCCGCGCTGCACACGGGCGGCTGGTACGACATCTTCCACGCCGGCGCCGTCGCCAACTTCCGCGGGATCACGGGCACCCCGCAGAAGCTCCTGATGGGACCGTGGCAGCACTCGCCGTGGCGCGCAATCGGTGCCGCCGGCCGCCGCGACGCGGGCGCGAACGAGATCGACGACTGGCACCTGCGCTTCTTCGGCGAGGTGCTGAAGGGCGAGCCGCGCGGCACGTTCGACTCCGCCGGCCGCGTCTTCGTCCTCGGCGAGGGCTGGCGCGATATCGACGCGTGGCCGCCCGAGGGCTCGCGCGAGACGGCGTGGTACCTGCACTCGGAGGGGCGCGCGAACTCGCTGTACGGCGACGGCACGCTCTCGAGCGACCCGCCCGCCGAGGAGCGAGCCGACCTCTTCATCTACGACCCGTCGATGCCGGCGCCGAGCCTCGGCGGCCACTCGTGCTGCACCGAGACGATCGCGCCGATGGGCCCCGCCGACCAGGAGCCGTACGAGGCGTCGAAGATGGTGCTCGTCTACACGAGCGAGCCGCTCGCCCACGACGTCGTCCTGCTCGGCGACGCCGCCGTCGAGCTGTTCGCGTCGTCGAGCGCGACGGACACCGACTTCACGGCGCGGCTCTGCGTGGTCGACGCGGACGGCGTCTCCACGAACCTGAAGGAGGGGATCGTGCGGGCGCGGTTCCGCGACTCGCTCGCGGCGCCGACGCCGCTGACCCCGCACGAGGTCTACCGCCTGGCGATCCCGCTTGGGCCGATCGGCGTGCGGCTCGAGGCCGGCCAGCGCATCCGCCTGGACGTCTCCAGCTCCGACTTCCCGCAGTGGGACCGCAACCTGAACACGGGCGGCGCGCTCTACGAGGAGCCCGCGATGGCGGCGGTCGTCGCGACGCAGGCCGTCTTCCACTCGTCGTCACGGCCGTCGCGGCTGCTGCTGCCGGTCGAAAGGAGGGCTGGATGATCTTCGACTCGCACATGCACGTCGGCGCCTTCGAGGGGCCGTTCGGCGTCGCGATCGACCGGGACGGGATCGACCGGCTGATGCGGGACCACGAGATCGACAACGGGATGGTCTTCTATCCCGACAACGCGTACGTCGCCGAGGTGGTCGACTCGATCCCCGGGCTGTACGGGCTCGTCTGGGGGAACCCGCGCATCCCCGGTTACGTCGAGGACGTCGAGCGGTACCTCGAGCATCCGAAGTTCCTGGGGCTGAAGCTGCACCCGCTCGTCGACGGGTACCTGCCGAACGACCCGTCGGTGCACCCGATGATCGAGCTGATCGTGGAGCGGCACCTGCCGGTACTGATCCACTGCGGCCATCCGATCTTCTCGCTGCCGTGGAGCATCGAGGAGCTGGCCGTCAGCTTCCCCGAGGCGGAGATCATCATCGGCCACATGGGGCACGGCAACGCCGTCTACATCCAGGCTGCGATCGACATCGCGGCGCGCAACCCGAACGTGTACCTGGAGACGTCGGGGATGCCGATGCACACGAAGATCCGCGAGGCGTACGAGCGGGTCGGCGAGACGCGCGTCCTGTTCGGGACCGACACGCCCTTCCACCATCCGATCGTGGAGATCGCCAAGGTGCAGGTGAGCGGGCTGCCGCCGGACGGGGTCGAGCGCGTGCTGAGCAAGAACGGGCGGTTGCTCTTCTTCCGCGACGAGGACGCGACGGAGCCGCGGGCATGACGCTGCCGCCGTTCGACCTGCACCGCGCGCGCGCCGTGGACGAGGCGCGCGAGCTGCTCACGCGCTACGGCGACGACGCGGCCGTCCTCTGCGGCGGCACCGAGCTGCTGCTGCTGCTGAAGCTCGGCTTCGCCGGCTACGGGCACCTCGTCGACATCAGGGGCATCGAGGAGCTCGGCGGGATCCGCGCCGACAACGGGACGCTGGTCGTCGGCGCGACGGCCACGCATCGCGAGATCGAACGGTCGCCGCTCGTCCGCGAACGGCTGCCTGCCCTCGCCGCAATGGAGCACGGGGTCGCGAATCTCCGCGTGCGCAACGTCGGCACGCTCGGCGGCAACCTCTGCTTCTCGGACCCTCACTCCGACCCGGCCACGTTCCTGCTCGCTTTGGACGCCGAAGCGGAATGGGCGGGCAAGCGTGCGTCGCTGCGCGAGTTCCTGCAAGGGCCGTACGAGACGGCGCTCGGCGAGGGGGAGCTCCTGCACTCGATCTGCATCCCGGTTCCCGCCGCGGGCACGGCCGTCGTGCACCGGAAGCTCTCGTTCCACGAGCGGCCGGCCGCGACGGTGACGTGTGCGGTGCGGCTGGAGCGCGGCTCGGTCGCCGAGGCGCGGGTGGCGGTCGGCTCGGTGGGCGGGCGCGCGGTTCGCGCGGCGGGCGCGGAGACGCGGCTGACCGGGGTCGCGCCGGACGATTCTGTTGCCGTCTCGGAGGCGGCGGAGGCAGCCGCGGAGGCCGCGGGCGCCGCGGCGGATGCGAACGGCTCGGTTGCGTACAAGGAGCAGCTCGTCCGCGTCCTCGTGGAGCGCTGCTTCCGGGAGGCGGTTTCAGGCCTCTAGGAGGTTCGGCCCGGGCGGGAAACGGGAAGAACCGGGGCATGGCGACAGTCACGGTGCTGGGCACCTGCGACGGCTTCACGGTCGAAGACGCCGACGGCTGCCTCGGCTGGGTCGAGGAGACCTGGCTCGACCCGGACGGCCGCCCCGGCGCGCTCGCCGTGCGGACGCCCGACGGCCGGCGCGCGCTGCTGCTCGCAGCGGACGTGCGTGCGGTCGACCCGGACGCGCAGGAGGTGTTCGTCGCCCCCGACGCCGACCTGCTCGCGCTCGAGCCGCCGCGGATCGCGAGCGCCGACGGGACGATCGCGGCGACCTGGCGCGCGACGTCTGCGCACGTGATCCCCGCGCACGCCGGTGCGCACGCCCGCCCGGACGCCCCCGCACTCGACGCCGCCCGCGCCGCCACCGCGCGCCACGAGCGGTCGCTCGCGCGCACGGCGATCCTCGCCCTCGCCGGGCTGGCCACCGTCGTCGCGCTCTTCATCGGGCTCGCGTACGGGATCGCGACGCTCGTCACGGGCCACCCGTACTGAACTAGCGGTACCGAACCTCCTGGCGCCCGCCGCG
>Ga0070683_100000956_pt1 | contig 21491 bp, 17 predicted proteins | sample KBSC713LmetaG_FD_64662 | JGI IMG/M metagenome (GOLD analysis project Ga0070683, IMG submission 64662) | Corn rhizosphere microbial communities from Kellogg Biological Station, Michigan, USA - KBS C7.1-3L metaG | ecosystem: Host-associated > Plants > Roots > Rhizosphere ... | reverse complement strand
GACGAAGAGAAGGAGATCATGCGTCGCATGGCCGGCGGTGAGCCGATCGACGTCCAGGCGGTTGCGTCGCCTCAAGCGATTCTCGACGCGCGCCATCGCATCACTGAGCTGTATATGGACGATCGCGTCATGGACTACATCGTCGACATCGTCCTTGCGACTCGTGAGCCGGCGAACGCCGGCCTCGCCGACCTTGCGCCGTTGATCGAGTTCGGCGCGAGCCCACGCGCGACGATCGCGCTTGCCCAGGCATCGCGGGCGCATGCGTTTCTCCGCGGCCGGGCATTCGTGACGCCGGACGACGTGAAGGCGATCGCTCCCGACGTGCTTCGCCATCGCGTCCTCACGACGTATGAAGCGGAGGCCGAAGAAGTCACGAGCGAACACATCGTCGCACGCGTGTTGGCGAAGATCGAGTCGCCATGAAGCAAGGACTCGGGTCCCAGGTCCCAGGTCTCAGGAGGTAGAGGTGGCCTGGAGACTCTTCCGACGACGCGAAAAAGCGAAAACGACGGTAGCAGCGCCGCCGCCGAAAGTCGCCGTCCGCTCGCGCGAACAGAAGTCGGCCGTCGCGGTTTCGCCGGAGATTCTTCGCCAAGTCAAGCTTCTCGAGCTTCGCACTCGCGGATTGGTAAACTCTCTATTCACCGGGGAATATCGATCCGTCTTCAAAGGCCAGGGAATGGAGTTCGCCGAGGTGCGCGAGTATCAGCCGGGCGACGAAGTGCGAAGCATCGACTGGAACGTGACCGCACGCATGCAGCGGCCGTACGTCAAGCGATACATCGAGGAGCGCGAGCTGACGGTGATGCTCGCGGTTGACGTCTCGGGCTCTGAGCGATTCGGGACGCGCCGTCGCTTCAAGAGCGAAGTCGCGTCGGAGCTCGCTGCCGTGCTCGCGATGTCCGCGATTCGCAACAACGATCGCGTCGGCAACCTGATGTTCACCGATCGCATCGAGCACGTCGTGCCGCCGCGCAAAGGACGACGCCACGCGTTGCGCCTCATTCGCGACATCCTCGCGTTCGAACCAGAAGGTCGCGGGACGGACATCGGCGCGGCGACGGAGTATCTCAACAAGATGCTCCCGCACAAAGCGATCATCTTCCTCGTCTCGGACTTCCTCGGCGAAAACGTCGAGCGTCCGCTCAAGCTCCTTGCCCAGCGACACGACGTCGTCGCGGTGACGCTGGAAGATCCGAGTGAGCGAATCCTGCCGGATATCGGTCTCGTTCGACTCGTCGATCCGGAGACGGGTCAGTCGCTCGACATCGATACGAGCGACCCGAAAGTGCGTTCCCGCTTCGACACGCTCGTTTCGGGCGACGCGAACAAGCGACGCCATTTGCTGCGCCGGCTCGCGATCGATGAGATTCCTGTAAACACGGAGCAGGGCATCATGGAGCCGCTTCTCCGGTTCTTCCGCACTCGTGAGCGGAGGATTCGAAAGTGAGACGCCTGTCTCTCCTTGCCGCTGGCGCCATCGCACTCGCGGGCGCCGCCGCCTCTGCCCAGCAGATCCCGGTCAAAGCCGGCGTCACCGCCGCGCCGGATTCTGTGCGCATCGGTGACCCGTTCCGCGTCACGGTTGGCATCCGTGCTCCACACGGTGCCACGATTCAGTTTCCGCGAACGATGGATTCCGCCGCGGCAGTGCAGTCGCTCGACCCGGTCGTTGTTCGAACGAGCGCGGATACCTCGGCGACCGAGCAATACGCCGATTATCGCGTCGCGGCATGGGACGTCGGTTCCCAGCCGATTCGTCTCGCCGAGATTCTCGTTCGCGTGAATGGCGTCGAGCGCCGTGTCGCCGTGTCCGGCGCCGTGTTCGTCAAGAGCGTCTTGCCCGCGGACTCCGCGCAGCGTGTTCCCAAACCACCGCGTCCGCTGTTCGAGTTCAGCGCGTTCCCTTGGTGGCTGTGGGCGCTCATCGCCGCAGCGATCATCGCGATTGGACTCCTGATCTGGTGGTGGATCCGTCGCCGTCGTCGTCGGCCGAAGCCCGTCGTCATCGTCGATCCATTCGCGCATGCGGAGTCGGAGTTCCATCGCATCGAGGCGCTGGGGCTGATCGACGCGGGCGAGCGCGGACGCTATGTCACGCTGATGGTCGAGGTTCTTCGCGACTATCTCGCCGCGAGGCATGACGAGGCGTCGCTCGCGTTGACGTCCTCGGAACTCCACCGGGCCGTCCGTGAATTGCCGACAGTGCCGCAGGATCGACTCATGCGCCTGTTGACCGACGCTGACCTCATCAAGTTCGCTCGACGTCCGGTATCGAGCGAGCGGGCGCGTGAGATCGGTCGAGAAGCCCGTGCGATTGTCGCCAAAGAACACGAAGCATCGCAGCCGCAGCCGCAACCACGGGAGGCGGCCGCATGACGATGCTTCAGAGCATTCAGTTCGCGACGCCTTGGGTGTTGGTGTTTCTCATCCTGCTGCCGGTTTGGTGGCTCATCCGACGGCGACGTCGGCCACCGGCGATCGTCTTTTCGCGCGTCGGTGTTCTCGCGAGCGGACCGCGTGCCGGGCGGTCGACGACGCTGTTCTTGTTCATGTTCCGCAATCTTCTCCTCGCGTCGACAGTCGTCGCACTCGCTCGGCCGCGGATCGGTGCTCATGCCGAGGACGTTACGAGCGAAGGCATCAACATCGTACTTGCCATCGACCTCTCCAGCTCGATGCTCGCGCAGGACTTTCAGCCGCAGAACCGATTAGAAGTTGCGAAAGACGTCGTGAAGCGATTCATCCAGGCGCGGCGCAGCGACCGGATTGGCGTCGTGGCGTTCGCGGCGGAGGCGCTCACCCAAGTGCCGCTAACGACCGACTATCCGGTCGTGACTACGGCGGTCGATAACCTGGCCGCCGGCCAACTCGAGGACGGCACCGCGATCGGAACGGCGATCGCGACGGCGGCGAATCGCCTTCGCGATGCACCAGGGCGGTCGCGCGTCATGATCGTTCTCACCGACGGGGAGAACAACCGTGGCGCGATCGACCCGCGGACCGCGGCGAAGGCTGCCGCTGTGTTCGGAATCAAGATCTACACGATCGGCGTCGGCACTGAAGGAATGGCGCCGGTGCCTGTTGGCCGCGGGCTGTTCGGTCTTCGCTATGAAAATCGAATCGTCCGAATCGACGAGCCATTGTTGAGCGACATCGCGAAGTCGACGGGCGGACGCTACTACCGCGCGAGAGACGCGGCCGCGTTGCAGCGCATCTACGAAGAGATCAACCAGCTCGAGCGCGAACCCGTGCGGACGCGTTCGTACGTTCGGTACACGGAGCTCTTTCGGTGGCCGCTGTACGTGGCCGCGGTGATGCTCGTGATGGAACTGCTCCTTTCGGCGCGTCGAGGACCACTGCCATGAGCGACGTGTCATTCGACTATCCGTATCTCATCGCGCTCGCGGTCGTTCTGCCGCTATTGGCAGTCGTGGTGCTGCGGCATGCGTACAACCAGCGTCGGGAGCGTCTTCGCCGACTCGGCAACATGGAGGTCGTGAAGCGGCTCATTCCACCGAACACGCTGGTCTCACCGGGCTGGCGTATGACGCGCCTCGGTCTCGCGAGCTGTCTCGTTGGAGTCGCTGTCGCGGGGCCACGATGGGGGAATGAGACATCTGTCGTGCGCTCGAGCGGGATCGACCTCGTGCTTTCGCTCGACGCGTCGCTGTCGATGCTTGCACAGGACGAGCGGCCGAGTCGCCTGGAGCGGATGAAAGAGGAAGTCCGACGGCTTCGGGCGTTGTCTCCCGGAGACCGCATGGGCGTGCTCGCCTTCGCTGGCCGTAGCTACGTCCTCTCGCCTCTCACCATCGATGAGGGTGCGCTCGACCTGTTCCTCGACAACCTCGACCCGTCTGTCGTTGGGCAGGCGGGCAGCTCGCTCGCTCGCACGATCAAGCAGGGTGTCGACCTGCTGACACTCACGAACAGTGGCGCCGACCGTGCACTGGTCGTCATGAGTGATGGCGAAGCATTCGAGCCAATCGAAGATGTGGTCGCCGAGGCAAAGAAAGCTGGCACTCAGGGCATCAGCGTCGTGACGGTTGGATTCGGAACGGAGCAGGGAACGACCATTCCGATCAAAACCGTGACGGGAACGACGACGACGAAGAAAGACGAAAACGGGAATACTGTGATCACGCAGTATCACCCCGAGTTCTTGAAAGCCGCCGCGGAAGCCGCGGGCGGAACGTTCATCGAAGCAGGTGCGACCGACAAAGCGTCTCGCGTAAAGTCGGCGCTCGCGACGCTTCGAACGCAGTCGCGCGCGACGTTGGGTGGTGAGACGAAAACGCCGCGCTATCAGTGGTTTCTCTTCCCGGCATTCTTCCTCTTGCTGCTCGACACACTCTTGATGGAACGTCGCGGTCGTCGCTCGAAGGAGCCTGCCGCCGCCCACACCGCGGCAGCCGCTGGGCTTCTCCTTGCCGCGACGGCAAACGGCTGCGTCAGCATCTCGCGGACGCAACAGGCGATCAACGCGTACCACGCGCAGAACTACGGCTTGTCCGCGTCACTCTTCCGCGACGCGATCACGGCCGGCGACAGCAAGCCCGAAACCATCTACAACTTTGGAACCGCGTTGGTCGCTGCGGATTCCACATCGAGTGCGTCTGAAGCGCTTGGTCGCGTGGCCGACAGCAAGGACGATGAGCTCCGCTTTCGCTCGTTGTTCAATCTTGGACTCGCGCATCTGAAACCGGGGCTCGCCGCTCCAGCGGGGCAGGATAACGGTGAGCTCGACTCGACGCTCGCGGTCTACAAGAAAGCGATTCTGCTTCGCCCGAACGACCTCGAGGCGAAGTGGAACTACGAGTTGGCGCTGCGCAAGAAACAGCAGGGCGGTGGTGGCGGCGGCGGAGGTGGAGGCGGCGGCGGATCGAACAACAAATCGCCGCAGGGGCAAGCGCCGCAGCCGCAGGGCGGACTTGGCCAGCAACAGGCCGAACAGCTACTCGGAAGCGCGGCACGTGAAGAGCGCGACGTGCAGTCGAAGAAGCAGAAACAGAATCGCACCGAGCCGCCACCGGGAGGAAAAGACTGGTGATTGGACTCGGCATCCTCGCGTTTGCGGCGCAGCTGTCGATTGTCGCGCACGCGCCTGACACGGTAACGGCCTGTGATGCCGTCGAGATCAGCGTTGCGGTGAGCGCGCCTGGTCGGACGGTCCCGAACGTCATAGTGCCGGCGCTATCCCCGTTCGATGTGTTGCGGTCGTCGGCCGTTCCGCACGTGACCTACGACTCGCGTGGCTCGGGATCGACGACGGCCGAGTATCGGTACATGCTGACGACGGATCGCACCGGAACATTTACAATTCCGGCGTTCGAGACTCGCCTCGGTTCAGCTGTCGCGCGGTCTCGGCCGATCGACATCTCGGTGCATCCGCCGACGCGTCGCGGAAACATTCCGACGGTCATCGCCCGCGCTCGTGTAGACACGACCCTCGAGGTGAACTTTCGTGCGCTGACGCTGCCTGAGACGGTTTACGTCGGCCAGCAAGCGAATTACGAAGTGGCGGTGTTCTTGAATGCCGTCGTGCGAGATCGGCTTCGTCGCAATCCGACGTTCTTTCCGCCGGACATGCAGTCGATGCTCGCGTACGATCTCCCGGTGCAGGTGAATCCGCCGCGTCGCGAAGTCGGCTCGCATTGCTTCGACGCCCTGGTCTACCAGCGCGCGTTGTTTCCATTGATGCCCGGCCGTGTCGCGATTCCGCCGGCGCAACTCGTGTATTCGCTTCCGCTCTCAGCGAGCTTTTTCAGCCGAGAAGAAACGCACGAGCTTCAGACGGACAGCACGATCATCGTGGCCGTCGAGCCGCCGATGACTGGCCGCCCCGCGGATTACAACGGCGCCGTCGGCCGGGTGAGCGTCTCGGCAAAGCTCGACACGAATGCGACGCGCGTCGGCGATCCGATGGTCTTGACCGTGAAAGTCGCCGGATCCGGAAATGTGAAACTGTTCCCGCGTCCGTCGGTCGGAATCTCCTGGGGAACGCTCGTGAAAGGCGACGAGCGCGTTCACGTCGATACGACAGCCCGCCGCATCAGCGGAACGAAAGAGTTCGATTGGCTGCTCACCCCGAAGATCGCCGGCGAGCTCGATGTCCCACCAATTCGATACCCGTACTTCAATCCAGATTCACGCCGCTACGAAGTGACGGCGACGAATCCGACGCACGTTCGCATCGGTGCGGGCACGTTGGCGAACGCCGACACGGCGCGAACCGAGATGCTGCTCAAGCTTCGCACCGAGTATCGTGGGCCGGCGCGCGCGCCGATCCACGAGCATCCCGTGTTCTGGGCGTTCCTCGCACTCGTGCCGGTGCCGGCATTTTCGTATCGGTCGCGCAATCGTGTGAAGCGCACGACGCAGCGCGTCGTCAGTGCCGCAGCGCGTCTTGCGACGCTCGCTCGAGAGACGACCGCGATTCACAGTGCCGGCGACGTGCGTCGCGCGTACACCGGCGCACTGGCTGAGCGGCTCGCGCTCGACCCGGAAAGCTTCACGCGCGCCGGAGCGCTCGCGCGCGCGCTTCGCCGTCGGGGTGTGTCATCGGATGTCGCATTGCGCGGCGAACATTTCCTTCGCGAGCTCGATGAAGCCGCATTTGCGGCGAACGGTTCGTTGTCCCGCGACGCAGCGGCCCGTGCCGCGAAACTGTACGACGAAGTGAACGCCGAAGCGCTGCCGCGCACGAGCTTCGGCATGCCCGCGCTGTGCATCACCGGCCTGCTGGCGATCGGCCTCGCGGGCACGCTGCACGCGTTCAACGCGACCGCGGCGCGAGAAGCGTTCGATCGCGGCGTCGACGCGTATCAGCGTCACGATTTCGTCGCTGCGCGCGAAGCGTTCATCGCGTCGGCTACCGCGGAGCCGCGGGCTCCTGACGCATGGGCCGACCTCGGCACCGCGTCGTGGGCTGTCGCTGACACGGCTCGAAGCGTCGCGGCGTGGCAGCGCGCGTTGCGGCTCGAGCCATTCGCGCAGGATCTCCGTGATCGCGTCGAGCTCGCGCACTCGCTCACATGGCGGTCGGCGGGGTTCGTCCCAGCATTTCCGGTGTCGTGGCTGTTCGATCTCGCGGCACTGATCTGGGTTGGCGCGTGGGGAATCGCGGCCTATCGCGCCGCGAACCGGGCGCCGTTTGGCGGGCGATCGATGAACGTCGCGATCAGCGGCGCAGTGCTCGTCGCCGTCGTCGCATTCGGCCTTGCTGATCGACTCTCGGGTCGTCGTCTCGGCGTCCTGCGCGACACGGCGAGCCTTCGCAGTGATCCGGAGCTTGGCGGCGAACGGGGCGCGACCGCAATCATCGGCGAAGTGGTTCGTGTGACGGGTCGCAGGGGCGCGTGGTCGCGCGTGGTGCTCGACGACGGACGCGAGGGCTGGATCGAGAGCTCGATGCTCGTGTCGCTCGACGCGACGGATACCGCGCAGCTCGGCGGCGACTAATTCGTAAGTCATCCCGAGCGTAGCGAGGGATCGCTCAACTGCCGGACAGCGAGCTCTCGTTGCTTTGCTCCTCGGGATGACTCTCGGTAATTTTGCGCGGTGCCTCCCGTCGCCTCCGCCCGCATCGCTGTTCTGCCGAGTGCGGTCGCCGACCAAATCGCCGCAGGCGAAGTCGTCGAGCGTCCCTCGTCGGTCGTCAAAGAGCTGATCGAGAACGCTCTCGACGCCGGTGCGACTGCAATCGATATCTCGATCGAGGACGGCGGCCGCCAGAGCATCCGCATCAGCGATGACGGGTGCGGAATGTCGCCCGACGACGCCGTCCTTTCGCTCGAGCGACACGCAACGTCGAAGATTCGTCTCGCCACGGATCTCGTCGGTGTCCGAAGCTTTGGCTTTCGCGGCGAAGCCCTCGCGGCGATCTGCTCGGTGTCACATCTCGAGCTCGAAACGGCGACCGACGACGGCGCGGGCACGCTCGTGCGCGCAGCGGGCGGATCGATCACTGACGTCACGCCAATTGCCCGTCGCCGGGGAACGACGCTTCGCATCTCACACCTGTTCTACAACGCGCCGGCGCGGCTCAAGTTCATGCGCGGAACGCGCTCCGAAGCTCGCGCCATCGTCGACGTGGTGTCGACCATGGCGCTCACTCGGCGCAATGTGCGAGTGAACGTGACCCACGATGCGCGGCCCGTGTTATCGCTGCCGGTGGCGGCGACGCTTCGCGATCGGCTCGCCGGCGTGTACGGCGCCGCGTTCGCCGGCCGGCTGCTCGACGTCGACGACGTCAGCGGAACGACGCACGTCTCCGGATTGGTTGAGCGTCCCGCGGACGCGGGGACTGCGACGCGGCGCGTCTTCCTCTCTGTGAACGGCCGGTCGATTCGCGATGTCGGCGTTGTTCGCGCGGCCGAAGCGGCGTACCGCACGACGATTCCCGCCGGCGTGCGGCCGACTTTGTTTCTCGATCTCGTCGTCGCGGCCGACATGGTCGACGTCAACGTGCATCCCGCGAAAGCCGAGGTGCGGTTTCTCGATCGCTGGCAGGTCGAGTCAGCGGTCGAGAAAGCGGTTCGACGCGCGCTCGGCACGTTCGACGCTGGCGCATCGTTCGGCAGAATGGTGTGGACTGTCAGCCTTCCGTCAGTGGCGGCGCCGGCGCCGACGATCGAAGTCGACGCGCTTCGCGTGGCACCGCGGGAAGACGCTTTGTTCGAGCCCCACGTCGATCTGGGCGAAGCGCCTATCGAGGCTCCGCCGCCTCCAGCAGCAGAGCCGGCGCGTGCCGAAGTGCCGCCGCTGACGCAGCTTCAGAGAACTTATATGATGTTCGAGCACGACCAGGGCGTCGTCCTCATCGATCAGCATTCGGCGCACGAGCGCGTGCTGTACGAGCAATTCATGAAGACCCTCGAGAGCGGTGAACACCCCGCGCAGCGTCTCTTGTTTCCGATGACACTCCACCTGGGCCCAGACGAAGCCGACGCGTTCGAGCGGCATCGATCGACCTTCGAGCGGCTCGGATTCGAGATCGAAGGATTCGGTGGACACACATTGCTCGTGCGGTCCGTTCCAATGCCGCACCCGCGCTTCGATCCCGAGCGATGCCTGCGTGAAACGCTGGCCGCCCTCACCGGCGATCGCGAAGCGAGTACTCATGCGCAGCACGAGAAGCTCGCCGCAACGGTCGCATGCAAAGCAGCGATCAAAGCCGGCGACGCGTTGTCGCCCAGTGAGATGCGCGCGCTATTCATCGCGCTGCGTGATACGACACTTCCGGCGCACGACGTACACGGTCGCGCGACGATCGTTCAGCTGACCTGGGACGAGATTGAGCGACGCTTCGGCCGACGCTGACGTCGTCGGCGTGATCTGCGGTCCGACCGCCGCCGGAAAATCCGCTATCGCAGCTTGGCTCGCGGAGAATTCGCCGACCGCGATCGTGGCCGCTGATTCTCGCCAGATCTATCGTCGGTTCGACATCGGAACGGCGAAGCCGTCCGCGGCCGAGCGAAGCGCAATCGAGCACCATGGCATCGACATCATCGAGCCGGCGGAACGGTACTCAGCCGCCGCGTGGGCAGAGGACGCGGACGGCTGGATCGCCGACGCGCGCGACCGGCGCGTCGAGCCGATCGTCGTCGGCGGGACGGGACTTTACATCCGCGCATTGTTCGAGGGGATCTTCGAAGAACCGCCGCTGGATGAGAGAGCGAGAGCGCGACTGGCCGCGCAACTCGACGGTCTTGCTGTCGATGAACTTCGCCGTTGGGTCGAACGGCTCGATCCAGCGCGCGCACATCTCGGCCGGACGCAACTGTTGCGTTCGATTGAAGTGGCCGTGTTGACCGGGCGGAGAATCAGCGATCTACATCGCGAACGAGCCCGGCGACCTCGTTGGCGTCCCCGCTATCTTGTGGTGGATCCAGGACCTGTCCTTGCCGACCGCATCGCGGCGCGCATCGACGCGATGTTCGACGCCGGATGGCCAGATGAGGTGGACGGGCTGATGCGCACAGTTCCGCAGGACGCTCCCGCGTGGAAGGCGACCGGATACGATGCCGTTCGGCGATTCGTCGCCGGCGATCTGTCGCGCGCGGAAGCGCATGAGGAAATCCTCATCAGCACTCGGCAATATGCGAAGCGGCAGCGCACGTGGTTCCGAAACCAATTGCCGGCTGACGCGGTGACGCAGCTCGATCCGACGAGCACCGACTGGCAGAGAATCGCGGCGGAGTGGAGCGGCGACGTTCACCTCGCGTCGAGGCCGTCCGCGTGAAGATCGGCATCACGTGTTACCCGACGTATGGTGGATCCGGCGCCGTCGCGACCGAGCTTGGTATCGCACTCGCGCGCCGTGGACATGAAATCCATTTCATCACGTACAAGCAGCCATTCAGGCTTCCCGCATTCTTGCCACGCATCTACTTCCATGAAGTAGACGTCGGTCGATATCCGTTGTTCGAATATCCGCCGTACGATCTCGCGCTCGCGGTGCGAATGCACGAAGTGGTGCGCGATCACGGGCTCGATCTCCTGCATTGCCACTACGCGATCCCTCACGCGACCAGCGCCTGGATCGCGAAAGAGATGCTGCGGTCGACGCGCCCCGACATCAAGGTCGTGACGACGCTTCATGGAACCGACATTACGATCGTCGGCCAGGATCCGTCGTTCCGCCCCATCACGAAATTCTCGATCGAGAAGTCGGACGGTTTGACGGCGGTGTCGCGCTATCTGCAAACCGAGACGCTCACGACTTTCGGTTGCACGGCGTGTCGCATTGAAGTCATTCATAACTTCATCGATCCCGATGTCTACGATCGCTCCCGCTACACGTCCATTCTCGATGAGCAGGTTGACTCGAACACCCGCGTCCTGATGCACATCTCGAACTTCCGCGCCGTGAAGCGCGTGAAGGATGTCGTGCGCACATTTGCCCGCGTCTCTCGAGAGATACCGTCGGTGCTTGTGATGGTTGGAGACGGCCCCGATCGCGGGCAGGCTGAAACCGAGGCGCGCGATCTTGGCCTCAATGACAAGGTTTTCTTCCTTGGAAAGATCGACGCTGTCGCGCCGCTGCTTGCCGGCGCCGACTTGTTTCTCCTGCCGTCGAGCAGCGAGTCATTCGGGCTGAGCGCGCTCGAGGCGCTCGCGTGCGGTGTTCCGGTCATTGGCACGACCGCGGGCGGATTGCCGGAGGTCGTGCGACAGAACGAAACCGGCGTGTTGTGCGAGGTCGGCGACATCGACGCAATGTCAGAGGCCGCGGTCTCGATTCTTCGCGACAAGGATCGTTGGAACAGTATGAGCACGCTCGCGGCGGCGGACGCGCGTGAACGATTTTCACTCGAGTCGATTGTGGCCGAGTACGAAGCCTTTTATGAGTACGCGCTCTCGCTTCCGTCGACCACTGAACGTCGCGCGCTGCTGCCGACTCCACCCTTTCCCACACCTGCTACGTGAGCGTTACCCAAGCTCTGGTCCTGGGCATTTTGCAGGGCCTTGCCGAGTTTCTGCCGATTTCCAGTTCCGCACATCTGACATTGGCTCCGTGGCTGTTGCATTGGCCTGATCCCGGGTTGGCGTTCGACGTCGCGTTGCATGTCGGGACGCTGGTCGCCGTTTTGTGGTATTTCAGAGCGCAGTGGATTTCACTCGTCGGAGCGGCAACGCGATTGGTGACGCAACGGACCGCGAAAACGGAAGAGGAGCGTCGCGTCGTTTATTTGATCATCGCGACGATTCCCGGTGCCATCGCGGGCCTCGCGCTCGAGAAGTACGCCGACTCCGCGTTTCGCGATCCGAAGCTGATCGCCGTCGTATTGATCCTCATGGGCGTGCTGTTGTGGATCGTCGACAAATCGGCGTCGCGCAAACGGCCGCTCGAGACCATGGACTGGACCGACGCGCTGTTGATTGGGCTCGCGCAGATGTTCGCGATCGTTCCCGGAGTCTCGCGATCCGGTTCGACGATCACCGCCGGCCGCGCGCTGAAGTTCACTCGAGAAGGTGCCGCCGTTTTTAGTTTCCTCATGAGCATGCCGATCATCGCCGCGGCCGCGATCCTGAAAGTTCCGCATGTGTTGAAAACCGAGGGCCTCAGCACGCCGCTCGTCGTTGGCGTCATTGCGTCGGCGGTGAGCGGGTGGCTCGCGATCACCGTGCTGCTTCGGTTCGTCGTGAATCGAAGCTACGGAGTGTTCGCCGCCTATCGAGTGATCGTCGGCATTCTCGTTCTCGCCATTGCCTTCACCCGCTGACGCTTCGCCGTCCGAGATCGCGTACGACGGTCAGACGGGCGACCAACTTTCGCGTCGCTTGCGGCTGCCACACGTCCTCGCCCTCGATGAGACGACGTCGACGCTCGATGTCGCGCACATGGCGGCGGCTGACGGAGCCCGTCCCGGGACACTCATTCTCGCCGATACGCAGACGGCGGGGCGAGGCCGAATGGGTCGCTCGTGGACAAGCGAGCGCGGAGCCGGAATCTGGATGACGCTCATCGAGCGACCGACCGATCCGTCGGCACTCGAGGTGCTGTCCCTCCGGATCGGACTCGCGCTCGCTGACGCCCTCGACGCTTTTGTCGATCCCGCGATTCAACTCAAGTGGCCCAACGATGTCTACGTCGGCGGCCGCAAGCTCGCAGGAATTCTCGTCGAGGCGCGGTGGCGCGACTCGACGCCGGAGTGGGTCGCCATCGGCGTCGGGATCAACATCAATCCGCCGGCCTCGGAGGCGCGGGCGACCTGCGTGAGAAGCGGCACGTCGCGCCTCGCGGTTCTCGATGCCATCATTCCCGGCATTCGGGCTGGCGCCGAAACCCGAGGCGCATTGTCCGAGAGTGAAGTCGAGTCTTTCTCGCGACGCGATTTCGCCCGTCGCCGTGCCTGCGTTCAGCCCGTCGAGGGAATGGTGCAGGGGATCGACGCCCGCGGAGGGTTGCTGGTCGATGTCGGTGGAAACACGATCGAAGTACGAACTGGATCTCTCGTTCTCAAGGAGGAGCAGTGATTCTCGTCTTCGACGTCGGGAATACCGAGCTGACGATCGGACTCTTTCGCGAGGCGGAGCTCCGCGCGCATTGGCGCATCATGACGGATGTCGCGCGCACGCCGGATGAATTCGGGGTGTTGCTCCGCTCTCTCATCGAGGCGCGTGGTTTCAAGACCGACGTCGTCGACGGTGTCGCGATCGGCTCTGTCGTCCCGCGCATCACGCAACCATTGAGTCAGGCGTGTGAGGAATATTTTCGCGTCGGTACGCCGCTCGTCGTCGACGGAAGCTCGAAGCTTCCGATCACGCTGCAGGTCGACGAGCCGCTGACGGTCGGCGCGGATCGGTTGATCAACACACTTGCGGCGAGCCGTCTCTACGGGCGCGATGCGATCGTGGTCGACATGGGTACCGCGATCACCTACGACTGCATCACCGCGGACGGTGTCTTCCTCGGCGGCGTCATCGCGCCCGGCATCCTTACGTCAGCCGAGACGCTCACGCGGAAAACTTCGAAGTTGCCGGCGACGGAGCTCGTCGTGCCGAAGCGAGTGATCGGCACCCGCACAGAGGAATGCATTCGCGCTGGCGTGATGTTCGGCGGAGCGGACGCGATCGATGGCATCGTGCGACGTATCAAAGCGAGCTGGCCTCGCGCTGAAACGCCGATGGTGATTGCGACCGGCGGCTTCGCCGAGACGATGGCGGCGTTGTGCACGAGCTTCGATCGCGTTGAGGCGCATTTGACGTTGCAAGGATTGCAGATGGCGCACTCGCTGTTGCACTCCGCCTAGGGAAATCGGCTGTAACGCTTTCATTTCCAGGCAGTTACAGTACTGCTCGGTTCTCGCGCCGCCCCTTGACCCTCTTGCGCGCGGGTACTAGCATACGTGCGGTTAGCACTCATGCGCTGTGAGTGCTAAAGCCAACATTCACAACCACCGCAGGCAAAGGAGAAGCACATCGTATGGCCACCAAGACCAGTGTGAAGGTCAGCCCGCTGGCCGACCGCGTCGTCGTTCGCGCGCTCGAGGAGACCGAGCAGATGCGAGGTGGGTTGTACATCCCCGACACTGCGAAGGAAAAGCCGCAGCAGGGTGAGATCGTCGCCGTCGGCCCGGGTCGATTCGAGAAGGACAAGCGCGTCCCGATGGACGTCAAGGTTGGCGACAAGGTTCTCTACGGGAAGTACAGCGGCACCGAAGTCACGGTCGACGGCGAGCAGCTGTTGATCCTCCGCGAGAGCGATGTCCTCGCTGTGATCGGCTAACAACCAGCTATTAACAATCTCTAATAGAGGAATTCGCACCATGGCAGCGAAGGAACTCCATTTCAACGTTGATGCGCGCGCGGCCCTCAAGCGCGGCGTCGACCAGCTTGCCGAAGCGGTGAAGGTCACGCTCGGCCCGAAGGGCCGGAACGTCGTCATCGACAAGAAGTTCGGCGCTCCGACGGTTACGAAGGACGGCGTCACGGTCGCGAAGGAGATCGAGCTGAGTGATCCGCTCGAGAACATGGGCGCGCAGATGGTGAAGGAAGTCGCGACGAAGACCTCCGACAACGCGGGCGACGGCACCACGACGGCGACCGTGCTCGCGCAGGCGATCTTCCGCGAAGGCCTCAAGAACGTCACGGCCGGCGCGAACCCGATGGCGATCAAGCGCGGCATCGATCAGGCAGTCGCCGCGGTCGTCGCTGAGCTCAAGAAGATCAGCGTCCCGACCTCCGGCAAGAAAGAGATCGCGCAGGTCGGCGCCATCTCGGCCAACAACGACACCGAGATCGGCAACCTGATCGCGGACGCGTTCGACAAGGTCGGCAAGGACGGCGTCATCACCGTCGAAGAGGCCCGCGGCCTCGAGACGAGCCTCGACACGGTCGAAGGCATGCAGTTCGATCGCGGCTATGTCTCGCCGTACTTCGTCACCGATCCGGAGAAGATGGAAGCCGTCCTCGAGGACGCACTCATCCTCATCCACGACAAGAAGGTCTCGTCGATGAAGGATCTCCTTCCGGTGCTCGAGAAGGTTGCGCAGCAGGGTCGCCCGCTGCTCATCATCGCCGAAGACATCGAAGGTGAGGCGCTCGCGACGCTCGTCGTGAACAAGCTCCGTGGCACGCTCAAGGTCGCGGCTGTGAAGGCTCCGGGCTTCGGCGATCGCCGCAAGGCGATGTTGCAGGACATCGCGACGCTGACCAACGGTCAGGTCGTGAGCGAAGAAGTCGGCTTCAAGCTCGAGAACACCGTCATCACGGATCTCGGCCGCGCGAAGCGTATCGTCGTCGATAAAGACAACACGACGATCATCGACGGCAACGGCGCCGAGGACAAGATCCAGGGCCGCATCAAGGAAATCCGTGTCGCGATCGACGCCTCGACGTCCGACTACGACAAGGAAAAGCTCCAGGAGCGTCTCGCGAAGCTCGCCGGTGGCGTTGCGGTCATTAACGTCGGCGCCGCGACCGAAGCCGAAATGAAGGAGAAGAAGGCTCGCGTCGAAGATGCGCTCCACGCCACGAAGGCCGCGGCGGAAGAGGGTATCGTCCCGGGCGGCGGTGTTGCGCTCATTCGTGCGCAGCGTGCGCTCAAGGCGCTCAAGCTCGATGCTGACGAGCAGATCGGCGTCGACATCATTCGTCGCGCGGTCGAAGAGCCGATCCGCATGATCGTGCAGAACGCGGGCGGCGAAGGCTCGATCGTCGTCGAGAAGGTTCGCTCGTCGAAGGATGACGCGTTCGGCTACAACGCGCTCTCCGACACGTACGAGAACCTCGTTCAGGCTGGCGTCATCGACCCGACCAAGGTGACTCGCACGGCGTTGCAGAACGCCGCGTCGATCGCCGGACTTCTCCTCACGACGGAAGCGCTCATCGTCGAGAAGAAGGAAGACAAGCCGGCTGCCGGCGGCCCGCCGGGCGGTGGCATGGGCGGGATGTACTAGTTGGTACCAGATACCAGATACCAGATACCAGATACCAGGTACCAGGTACCAGGTACCAGGTACCAGATACCAGGTACCAGTCGGCAAGGAAAAACGGGGCGGCCTTTGGCCGCCCCGTTTTTCATGTTTCTACGAATACTTGAGCCGCGATGCGCTTTCCACGATACTTGGCGCCCAGCACCTGGTATCCGGCACCTGTCTAAAACAACGAATACTGTGTCGGCGCCTCGGCGCGCTTCGTTCCCGGAGTGAAAGGGCCGACGACAGCGTCCTGCTGAGCGACCGTCAGCGTGCCCTGGAACTTCGTTCCCTTGATCGCTCCGCGCATGCATTCGAGTGCGACGTTCGGCGTGTTGCACTGTTCGCTCAGATGCGCCAGCACGAGATGGTTCATTTCCTTTGTCACCATCGCGCGCGCGAAACGCGCAGCCTCGGGATTGCTCAGATGGCCGTATCGGCCGGCGATCCGCTTCTGCAGCCACGGCGCGTACGGGCCATAGCGAAGCATGTCATCGTCATGGTTCGACTCGAGCACGAGGATGTCGAGCGCGTCGCACGCTTTGGCCATCCCGCGCGTCGCGTACCCCATGTCGTAAAACATGCCCGCTCGCGCGCCGGTGTTGCGGCTGGTGACGACGAAGCCAACCGACTGAACCGCATCATGCGGGGTCGCGGTCGTCGCGACGGTCATCCGTGGAAACTCGACCGTCATTCCCGGCTCGAACGTGTGGACCGTCGCCTTCGCGAGCTCGGGCGCCTTTGCGGTTCCGGGCGTCGCGTAAATACCCCAACCCCAGCGACGTGACGCCGCGCCGGCGCCCTTGATGTGATCGGCGTGGTCGTGCGTGAGGAGACAGCCGTCGATCGACTCCGGAGCAACATCAATGGCCTTGAGCCGTGCGGCCAATGTTCTCGTTCCGAACCCGCAGTCGAACAGCAGCCGATGCTCATCGCATTCGACGAGCATCGCGTTTCCACTGCTTCCACTGCCGAGGATCCAGAGCTTCACGATTCTACAACTCCACGGTCCAACGCCGAGCGTGGACGACGCCGAGGTGACGGCGCGCGCGTTCGGACAACGCGATTTGACGACGCGACATCATGCGCGCGGCCGCCTCGAGAAATTTATCAGACTGATACAGCGAATAGGGCGACGAATCTCCCCATGAGAATGGTGCGACGACCTTTGGCGGCATGTCGCCATACACATTCGCTCCCGTGCCGAGAACGGTCCCGGTCGTCAAGCGAAGGCCGATGCCGGTTTTGACGTGATCGCCGAACAACGTGCCGAGGAACTGCATCCCGGTATCGCGAACGCCGCTCGGCGTCCAGAGGGCCACGGTACCATAAGTGTTCTTTAAATTGCTCGTGATCGTCCCGGCACCCATGTTGACCCAACGTCCGACATACGAATGCCCGACGAATCCGTCGTGCCCCTTGTTGGCGTAGCCGGCAAAAACGGTGTTGCTGAGCTCTCCGCGCACCTTGCACACGTCGCCGATCGAGCAGCTGCTGATGTCGCCCCCCATGACGTTCGCGTTGCGGCCGATGTAGCAGGGGCCGTTGATCCGCGTGAACGCATGGATGTGTGCCCCGGGCGCAATGACGACGGGTCCGCTGGTCGCATCGAAGACGACGTGTGGCTCGATCGTCGCGGCGGTTTCGCCGGACTCGGGTTCGAGGAGAACGACGCGATTGCCGCCGAGCACTGTCGCGTGAGCCGGCGCGGCGAGGGCGTCGATCGACTCTGCGATCTCCGGCCGAGCCAGCAATTGCGACAGATCGCTCTTTAGGAAATCAGGAAGGAGCCGCACGAAATCCCACACTTCGTCGAGCCACCAGCCTTTGACGTCGCCGATGGCGCCTGTTCCGCCGCGAACGTCCTCCAAAGACAGTTTCCCCTCCAGAAGCGACGATACATCGATCGGATCCGCGACACGAACCGCTGCGATTCGATTACCGCATCGCCACATCGTGCACCCCGCGGACCGACGAGCCATCTTCTCCGGCTCGCTCGGAAGGAGCGGAACCGCGCGCGAGTTCACGAGGATCGATCCGCGCGGAATCTTGCCAGTCGCGCAGAGCAAGCCGGCACCGTCGTCGAAGTCGGTGTGGAGCGCACCGGCCGAGAACTGCATCGCTTCTGTCGGCTGGAGAACCGCGTCCCAGCGATCGCGAATCGTGGTGATTCCGGCGATCATCTCCGACACCGGCCGCGCCGACGCGAATGGCTCGAACGTTCGCGCGACCGCGTCGTCGTAGAGAACGACGGAACTCATCGACGACGCCGTCGCGAGGTCATTCTCGCTCCCGCACGCCGCGAGGGAGCGCGTCCATGAGTGTTTTCAAATCGCTGGATTTGTCCACCGTTGTGACGAGCACAAGGCCGTTCTCCACGACGACGACGAGTCCATTGATTCCGTACATCACGACGTTGGTCCCCGGCGCGTGAACGACGTTGTCGCGTGAATCGACTGCATAAACGCGGCCTTGAACCGCGTTGCCTGCGTCGTCGGTCGGGCGAACGCGCTTTAGCGCGCCCCATGTGCCGACGTCATCCCAACCGAAATCTCCGGGGAGAACGACGACGCGATCACTGCGCTCGAGCACTCCGACATCGACTGAAACGGGTGTCACCGCGCGAAAGAATCCGTGAATGTCGTGCGCGTTCGCGTGAAGCGCCGGGGCGACCTCCGGCGTGAGCCGGCGAACGTCGTCGAGGAAATCGCCGACGCGCCACACGAAGATTCCCGAATTCCAGAGATAGCCGTCGCGTCGCATCGTTTCCGCTCGCGCGCGATCGGGCTTCTCCACGAACCGGGCGACCCGATGCACGCCGGGCTCGAGCGCCTTGCCCGGCTGGATGTAGCCAAACCCGGGATCCGCACGGGTCGGAACGACGCCGACCGTCGTGAGCGCATGATGCGTCTCCGCAACTTCGGCGGCACGCGTGAGCGCCTTTCGAAAGCCGGCGGCATCCGCGACCGACCAGTCGGCGTGGACCGACATCATGACGGCGTCGGGACCGTCGCGCCGCGCGATTTCCTGGGCGGCCCAAGTCAGGGCCGCTGCCGTCCCGCCCGCGCGAGGCTCCGCAATGAGATTTTCACGCGGCAGATCGGGGAGCAACTCCGCGATCGCGGGCACCAATGACTCGTTCGTGAGTATCAGCACTCGCTCTGCCGGAGCAATCGGCCTCACGCGTGCGACGGCTTCGGCGAGTAGCGGTTCACTCGTGACGAGTGGAAGGAGTTGTTTTGGACGATTGGGAGTACTCAACGGCCAGAAGCGCGAGCCGACGCCGCCAGCGAGAACGACAGCCCAACGACTCACATGGCCTCCGAGGAAGAATCCTCGCCCGACAAGCCGACAAGTTCGGCCGCCCGGGCGTACAGTTTTTTCGGACTGAACGGCTTCGTCAAGAAATCATTGGCGCCGAGCGCGATCGCGCTCGTGTGTTGCTGTTCTTGACCGGCGGCCGTGAGGATGATGCACGGAACGTCGCGAAGGCGGTCGTCCTTGCGGATGGCCGCCAGGACATCGAGACCGCTGAGGTGCGGCATCATCAAATCGAGCAAGACGAGATCGATGTCCGATTCGCGTTGCAGAGTTTCGAGCGCTTCTCGGCCGTCATACGCCAGTGTGACGCGAAACGGGCCTTGCTCGAGTTTCATTTTGATGATGCGACCGATATGCGGCTCGTCGTCGGCGACGAGCACGTGGTACGTCTCGCTGGAGCTAGTCACGAGCGTTCAAACCAGAGCGGCGATGTGTTCCCGGTTACGCCGAAGCTCGAGAAGGAGCTGGCCGATGTTCGCCCGGGCGGTAACGAGGACCAGAAGGACGGCCTCGTCCGAGAGAACAGAAATGATCGCGAGACCTGTGCCGTGTTCGAGAACGGCCGTGCGCAGCGCGCCGCGGCGAATGGCCGAACCGAAGTCATTTGCGGGCCCGACGATCGCCGGGACCCGCGCCGCGATATCTTCCGCGTCGAGGCCTGGGGCGATTTGGCTGTCGATCAGCAGGCCGTCGTGGCCAAGCACGATGGCGGCGTCGACACCTTCGCGCTGCCGGATTGCCGCCACGAGGTCTCGAATGTTCGGCACTGTTGGTTCCCCAGCAAAGTCGTGGCGAAGCTACGGTTACGAATCGCGGAAGTCAAGCGACGGCAATCGCTTGAACTATGTCGAGCGCTTCCGTATTGTTCGCCCCTGAGTCCTCAAAACATGAATCCAGAAATTCGTCGTCCGACGTCGAAAGTCGTCGCCCTTGCTGCCGCTGCCCTCGCGGTTCTCGGAGTTGCTTGCGGTGATCTCACCGGCGTCCCCGCGTCGCTTCCGACGCTGACCGACTCCGGGACCGTCTACGCGCTGAACGGCGCGCCGCCAGGTGCTCCGACCGCGCTCCATGTCTACAGCGGGACGCTTCTGCCGGCCACCGCGGCGTTCATCTTCGACGTTGCGTTCGATATCGACACCGCGGGTCGTGTCCTCGTCATTCCCCAGCGCGTCGTCGCGACGGGACTGTCGTCGAGCCATACGGTGGGCCTGCAGAGTATCTCAGGGGATTTCGACGCGCTGGCCTCCGCTCCGAAATCGGGCTATCGCGCGGACACGACGCTGATCACGAAGCCCGGACAGGTCGTGGCGATCCAAAGCAGCGATCCGAACGCGTGCAGCATCTCGCTGACCGGATCGACGCTCTATGCGAAGGTCGTCGTAACTGCCATCGACGTTGTTCAGAAAACGCTCGCGGTCCGGTTTGCGGTAGATCCGAATTGCGGCTTCGTCTCGTTCGCGTCCGGCGTGCCCAAGGATTGACCGACAATGCACGATATGAAGGTCCTCCGCGAGCAGATCGATCTGCTCCGCGACGGCATGCGCCGTCGTGGCGCGCTCGATACGCTCGCGCCGGTCATCGACCGCGGCGAGGCACTCGATCGCGCGCGTCGTGAGCTCATTCAGGCGGCGGACGAGCGGAAGGCGCTGCGGAATTCGACGAGCGCGGAAGTCGCGCGCCGCAAGCGCGCCGGCGAACCTGCCGATGAGCTGATCGCCCAGGGCCGATCGCTTGGCGAGGAGATCACGCGTCTCGAGCGTGAGCTGAACGAAGCGGAAGAAGAGCTTCGGCGCGTGCTGTTAGAGATTCCGAATATCACGCTTCCGCAGGTTCCCGAAGGCGGCGAGGAGAACAACGCCATCGTGCGGGAGTGGGGAATTCCGCGCCCGCCGGACGGCGTGAAGCCGCACTGGGAGATTGGCGCGAAGCTCGGGATGATCGACCTCGAGCGCGCCGCCAAAGTGTCGGGATCTGGGTTTGTCTTCTATCGCGGTCGAGGCGCGCGACTCGTTCGCGCGTTGCTGTCGTTCTTCATGGACACGCACCGCGACGAGCACGGATACGAAGAGGTTTGGCCGCCGCTGCTCGTCAACCGGGCGACGATGACTGGCACCGGCCAACTGCCGAAGTTCGAAGACGACGCCTACGCGACGCGCGCCGACGAGCTTTTTCTCATCCCCACCGCCGAGGTTCCGGTCACGAATTTGTATCGCGACGAGATCCTCGATCCCGACGCGGTGC
>Ga0070683_100000955_pt1 | contig 21494 bp, 17 predicted proteins | sample KBSC713LmetaG_FD_64662 | JGI IMG/M metagenome (GOLD analysis project Ga0070683, IMG submission 64662) | Corn rhizosphere microbial communities from Kellogg Biological Station, Michigan, USA - KBS C7.1-3L metaG | ecosystem: Host-associated > Plants > Roots > Rhizosphere ... | reverse complement strand
GCGATCCCCCACGAGATCACGAGTCCCACGAGCATCGCCATGCCGACGGACAGTCCCACGAGATGCCCGGCGCCGAGGAGCGCGAGCGACCACGCGAGGTCGTAGCCGCTCGACGCATTGGAGCCAATACGATAGAAGCCCGACAGTCCGCCCGCGACGATGCCCGTACCCGTGAGAATCGCGAGTCCCGCCGAGGCCACCGCGCCCAGCACCACGGCCACGAGTCCCTCGCGCGCCTCGCCCGTGGCGTCCACCGTTTCGCCACGCGTGCCCGATCCGACCCTCAGCACCTCCGCCGCCGCCACGCCTTCGGGGTAGGGCAGGTCGGATGTGGTGACGAGCGCGCGACGCAGCGGGATCGTGAACAGCACGCCGAGCACGCCACCGCTCAGGCAGATGAGAAACGATTCCCAGAACGGGAATCCGGTCCACCAGCCCACGATCACCAGTCCCGGCAGCACGAAGATGATCGCCGAGAGCGTGCCGGCCGCGGAGGCCACGGTCTGCACGATGTTGTTCTCGAGAATGGACGAATCCCTGACGGCGCTCAGCACCGCCATCGAGATGACGGCGGCGGGAATGGACGACGCGAACGTGAGCCCGACCTTGAGACCGAGATAGACGTTGGCGGCGGTGAACAGCGTCGTGATGAGCGCGCCGAGAACGAGCGCGCGCAGCGTGAGTTCTCTGGGCTTCATGAGAGTGGTCAGTGGTCCGCGAGACGCCGGATCGTCGTGCACGCGCGTCGTGCCCGCGTGATGATGCGCATTGGGATCCGGCCGCGCCACTGCTAAATGCGGACTTGCCGCACGGGGAAGGCACGCCGATCGCAGAGATCGTCGCGCAGCGTACAGCGGGGGCCGCGCATGTCTTGCCTGGCGTCGCGCGACTCTGTACTGTTGTGCTGCCTCGCACGAGCCGAGAAGGCGTCGCAGGGCACCCCATCCTCCACTCCCATGTCAAAATTGAACGCGCTGATCCTCCCGCTCGGGCTTGCTTTTGCGTTGGCTGCCGGGCGACACATCGCACCGCGGCCGACAGGGCCGAGTGCCCCTGCGGCCGTGCTCGCGAACGAGAACCGCGACGCAGCCGGCGTGCTGAAGAATGGAACGCTCGATGTGAGCCTCGAGGCCCGCGAGGGCGAGTGGCATCCGTACGGTCCAACGGGACCCGCCATTCCGATCCTCGCGTTTGGTGAGACGGGCAAGTCGCTCCAGACTCCGGGGCCCATGATCCGCGTGCGCGAGGGCACCCGCGTGCACGTGCGCGTACACAATGCCGTCACCGGAACCCTCGTCGTCCACGGGCTCTCGGCGCGACACACGACCGTGATGGACACGCTCATCGTGCCCGCGGGCGCCACGCGTGAGGTCACCTTCACCGCGGACGCCGCGGGAACCTACTACTACTGGGCGACCAACTCGGGCGTCGCATTCGAGGACCGCCTCTACCAGGATGCCCAGCTCAACGGCGCTCTCATTGTGGACGCCGCAGCCGGGACGCCGAAGCCCGATCGCGTGTTCGTGGTGCAGTGGTACGTTCCGCGAAAGCTGCCTGATGGCAAGGCTGACAGGGAGAACGGATTCTTCACGTTCAACGGAATGCCGTGGCCCAACACCGAACGCCTCAAGTACGCGCAGGGTGATTCGATACGCTGGCGCGTGATCAACGCGACGGCCGACGTGCATCCGCTGCACCTGCACGGGTTCTTCTTCCGTGTCACGGCGCGCGGCGACATGGCGCGGGACACGCTGTACTGGGCCGCGCAGCAGCGCATGGGCGTGACGGAGCTGATGATCGACGGCACCACGATGGACCTGGCGTGGTACGCCGATCGGCCGGGGTCGTGGATCTATCACTGTCATCTGAACTGGCACGTGGTGCCGAACCCCGCGGTGGGCAGCGCCATCGAGTCGGACAGCGTCCGGGATAGCGAGCTGTTCGCTGCCCATGACATGTCGGGTATGGGCAGCATGGACGGCCATGCGGACAGCCGGATGGGTGGGCTCATTCTCCGCATTGACATTGCGCCGTCCGCGTCGTGGCACGCGTACACCGGGCCGCGCGAGCGCCTGCACCTCTACGTCCGGAGCGATTCGCAGCCGGGCGACAGCGCGCGCCGGTTCGGGTATGCACTCGTGCAGGGCGACTCCGCCGCCGCACCGGGTACGCTCCAGTGGCCGGGGCCCCCCATCATCCTGCATGAAGGCCGACCCACGAGCATCATGGTCGTGAACGAGACACCAGAGCCCACGCAGGTGCACTGGCACGGGCTGGAAATCGACAGCTACTACGACGGGGTGGCCGGGCTCAGCAGCAACGCGAACATGGTCTCGCCCATGATCATGCCGCGCGACTCCTTCCAGGTGACGCTCACGCCGCCGCGTGCGGGCAGCTTCATGTATCACACGCACGTGAACGACATGCGGCAGCAGAGCCACGGCCTCTACGGACCGATCATCGTGCTTGGACCCGGACAGAAGTGGGATCCGTCGTCGGATCTCGTCTTCATGACGGGCACCAACCCGGATGACGATCCCATCATGAATGGCAGCACCACGCCGCCGGCCCTCACCCTCTACGCCGGCAAGCCATATCGCATCCGCCTCATGAACATTGCCCTGGACATGCCGTTCAATCAGTTCTGGCTGACGGCGCAGAACGGCGCGGCTCCGGAGTGGACGGCGATCGCGACTGACGGCTTCACGCTTCCCGCGTGGCAGCGGGAGAGCGAGCTGGCGCGCCAGCGAGTGACCATTGGCAAGACGTACGATTTCCGCATCACCTTCCCCAGGCCGGGCGACTACACCATGGAGGGTCGCACGTTCACCGGGCTGACGTATGCGCGACAGATCATTCATGTACTGCCAGCACGCACCGGCGTCGCGGAGGCCGCCGCTGGATCGCAACTTCCGCGATGACCGCACCGGTGGGGCCGGGGTGCTGGCCCCGCGGGGTACGCGAACCTACCTTTCCCTCGCTCGTCGCGGCCCGACGTTCCGTCTCGTCGCCCCCGCCGCCTCCGTTGATACCGACCTCCGTCCCGACCCCAGCATGAAACACGCGCTCATGTATCACGGTTCGTTCGATCCCAACTTCGCGCAGCTCAAGCCCGGCGCCACCACGTTCGTGGGTACCGACGGCAAGACCCACGAACTGCGGGCGTGGCCCGCGGACGTGAACGGGCTGCGCTTTGGCTACATGGAAAAGGAAGGGAAGAAATTCTTCGCGGTGCGCGTCATGGACAGCAAGGCGGACCTGGTGCTGCCGCACGAAGTGCGCATCGACTCCACGCGTCACATGGGACTCAACAAGCGCTTCAGCGCCGAGCCCACAATTATTGACGAAGGACCGGCGACGGACCTGCTGGCGGACATCCTCAAGGCCAATCCGGAGCTGCGCCTGCCGCTGGCCGACATTCGTGCGCGGATGAAGTAGGGCCAGGAGCAGCCCATGGGCTGCCCCTGACCCCCTCGCGCACCACTAATTCGAGCCTGATTTCTTTGGTGCGTATTTGGTCGTGATCAGGATCACTCCGTTCCGCGCTTCCGGCTTCGCGTAGCGCTGCATCGCGCTCTCACCCTTCACCACCTCCACCGTCGCGATGCTATCAGGTGGGAGCGACTGCAGCCGGATTGCGCTGGCCTCGACGCCATCAACGAACAGCAGGCCATTGAACTTTTCAGTTGGCGTTCCGCGCACCGTCAGTTCGTGTGCAGGACTGGCGCGCAGCGCCAGGGTCAGTCTGCCGGTCCGTATCGCGTTGGCGCGCGTCACGATCTCTATCCGGGAGCTGTCGCTCCCCGCCTCGCCTTTCATGATCCGTATGGACGCGATACTGTCCGCCGGCAGCGCGTTGGCCTGGGCCGCCGTCACGCGCTTCCCGTCCACAACGTAGATCGACGCGCCCGGGCCTGACCCGTCAAGGGACACGAATCGCACCGCGCGCGTCGCGCTCGCGGCGTTCATGTCGTTCACCTCGGCCGACGTGGGGAGCCTGCTGTCACAGGCCACCACCAGTGCGCCGAGCGCCACAATCGCGATCGCGCCGAGCAGGCTCGCGCGCGTACGACCCAACCTGACATGTCCCGTCGTCATGGCCAGCAACCTCCGTTCGAGATGTGAGGGCGTGTCCGCGAGCGCGAGTGCGCCCGCGTGAAGCGATGAGCCGCGCGACGCCAGTTCGATGAGCAGTGATCCATACGACCGCGCGTTGACGCCACCGGCGAGCACGCGGTGATCGCAGTCCAGCTCCACCGCGAGCCGGAGCCGCGCGAGCATCCACCACACCGCGGGGTGCCAGGGCAGGAGCACCGCGGCACAGCAGCCCGCGGCGAGCAGCCACGGATCACGGGCACGCAGATGCTCGCGTTCATGTGCCACGACGAGCCGCTGCTCCTCGCCGCTGCGGCGCAGCAGCCAGTGCGGGACGACGATTTCTGCACCGGTGAGACCGACGACAGCCGGCCCCGCATGTGGTGCGAGTCGCACGGTAGAGCCGGAGAGCTGTGCATGCGGCCAGCGGCGGCGCGCACGGTGGAAGCGCGCATACACGGTGAGGAAGGTGAGCAGCGTTGCGGCCGACAGCGCGAGCCAGAGCAGCCCGAGGCCGCTCACCAGCGCGCGTGGCGTGACGCGCGCGACGCCCATGATTGCCTGCTCGACGGGCGCGGTGAGCACGCGCACGGACCAGCGCTGATCAGTCACAGGCGCGAGCGCTGTTCCCGAGGTTGAGAGCGCAAGGCGAACGTCCGCCTGCGCCGGAGCGCTCGCGCGACGCAGCGGCGCGAGCAGCGAGACGCCGGCCGTGAGCACCAGCGCGATGACCCAGAGCCACCGGGTGGGCCGGCGCGCCGCGCGCAGGAACTGCTCCACGCCAATAGCCGCGATGGCGACGAGCGCGCCAACCGCGAGAGCGAAGATCATCCACGCGGCGATCATTTCTGCTCCCTGAGCCGGTCGGCAAGGAGACGGCGCATGCGCTCGAGCTCTGCCTTCCCGAGCCCGCGATCCGCAACGAACTGCGCGAACATCCGCTCCGCGGACCCCTGAAAGATGGTTTCGCGGATCCGGGCCAGGGCGCTGCCCCCCGCGCGATCCGCGGCCACGAGCGCGTGATACCGATAGGCACGTCCTTCGGCCTCGTGACCCACGTAGCCCTTCTCCTCCAATGTCTGGAGCGCGGACAGCACGGAGGTGTACGCCAGGTCCTCATCGAGCGCCTCGCGGACTTCGGCGACAGTGGAGGCGCCGAGTCGCCAGAGGACGCTCATGACCTCGAGCTCGCGAGGGGGAAAGTGGATCTCGTCCATGGAGTCTCCTACGGAAGTTCCAGTAGTATGTAGACACGTGGCCAGATTGTCAACTGCCTTTTCCGTAGTACGCCAGCGACCGGGCCGGCACACCCGCACGCCGCGCTGGCGGCGTTACGAAGTCGCCATGCCTTGAGTCGTACTTGCAGGCCGGCCTCGCGGCCTCATTACCTTTCTCCCAACAGACTGAACCGAGAGATATCCATGAGCAGATGGACCCGCGCTCTCGTGGCGGGATCAGCGGTGGCAACTGTCGCGCTGGTTCTGGCCGCTTGCGGAGGCGATAACAGTACGGGACCAGGATCGGCGCCGAACCTTGCCGGCGACTGGACACTCAGCTTCACTGCGTCGAATACGGACCACCAGACGACGTGCTCGGCCACGGGACCGCTGAACATTACGCAGTCGTCCTATGCGTTCACGGGGTCCTTCAACGGCGCGAGCGGCACCTGTGTGGTGGCGGGAAGCGAGCAGGGGGGCACGGCCAGTGGAGCGGTGACCAATGGTCACATTGTCAGCGACAGCGCGAGTTTCGTGCTGGGCGGATGCAACCTCGCGGGCGTCATCACCGGATCGCCCGACCCCACGCAGGTCGCGGGGAGCGCCACCTGCACGTTCAATCCGACGCAGGGTGATCCGTACCCGATTACGGGCACCTGGCAGATGCAGCGGTAACGCCGAGACGGCGTTTACGGCGCCGCGACGTTTCAGGCGGCGAGTGGAATACAAACCGTACAGCAGAGCCCGGGGGCAGCCACGCATGGCTGCCCCCGTTTGCGTTCGACGCTCGCTTGCCTGCTGCCGGACAGTCGACGTCTTGACCGCACAGCACGAGGGCGTACGTTGGCAATATCGCGCCCTGTGGCCACGGCAGTCGTTCGACACCGGCCGCGGGCGCTTCACGTCTCTCATTCGGGGAATTCCATGAAACAGAGTTTTGCGTACGGACTCGCTGCGACTCTTGCGGCGAGCGTCGCACTTCTGGCAGCGTGCTCAACCGATTCTCCCACCGGTGTGCAGCCCGACCACAGCAGTGCGGTCATGCTCTCGCGCGCCGGCTACGATCAGCCGGGCGCACACGTGCAGTACGGTACGCCCGTCAAGGTGGGGAACGGCATGGCGCGCACGTACGTCGTTGCCAATGCGCGCGACGGACAGGCGCCGCTGGAGATGGGCATCGCGCTCAGTGCCGGGGCGCTCAATGCACTGCCCACCGACGCCATGCACATGTATCTCCTGCCGCTGCCGCAGCTGGCGCCAGCACCCTACAAGCTCGTGGAACTCGACTGGAACCCGGTAGGCCACCCGCCCGAGGGCGTCTATACATTCCCGCACTTCGATTTCCACTTTTACTTCATCTCGCTGGCGCAGCGCAACGCGATTGTGCCGAGCGATCCGAACTACGCCACGGAAGCGGACAACCTTCCCACGGGCAGCATGGTGCCGCCGCTCTATGCGCCGCTCGCCGGGCCTGGCCAGACGCCTGCCGACGTCGCCGTGCCGATGATGGGTCTCCACTGGGAGGACCTGACCTCACCCGAGCTGCAGAATCTGCTCGGCAATCCATCGGCCTATCAGCAGTTCACGAAGACGTTCATCTACGGCTCGTGGAACGGACAGTTCATCTTCGTCGAGCCCATGGTGACGCGGGCGTTCCTGCTCTCGAAGCCCGACGTCTCGTCGAGTGTTCGCGTGCCCCAGCAGTACCCCGTGGCGGGCTACTTTCCAACGAGCTATCGCGTGACGTACGACGCGCAGGCCGGGGAATATCGCGTGGCGCTGACGGGCATGGTGGAGCGCAACTGACTTGCCCGTCGCTCCTCTGCTCCTGGCGGCAGCAATCGGCGTGATCATCGGCGCGGTGTGCGGGTGGCTCTACGCGGCCACCCGCACCTCGCGCGTGCAGGTGCTGCTGCACGAGCGCGAGAAGGATGTCACGCAGCTTCGTGCGCTGCTGGAGCAGACGGACGCGCGCCTGCGGGACTCCTTCAGCGCGCTGTCGTCGCAGGCGCTCCAGGCCAACAATCAGGCTTTTCTGGATCTCGCGAAGGCGTCGATGGGTGAATTCCAGCAAGGCGCGAAGGCGGAGCTGGAGGCGCGTCAGCTCTCGATTGCCCAGCTCGTGCAGCCGGTGCGTGAAGGGCTGCAGCGCGTGGATGAGAAGCTGCAGGCGCTCGACCGGGAGCGGACGGCGAGCCACGCGGCGCTGCACGCGCAACTGCGCGGCATGGCTGAAGCACAGCAGCATCTCACCGATGAGACGCAGTTGCTGGTGCAGGCACTCCGGGCGCCGCAGGTACGCGGGCAGTGGGGCGAGATGCAGCTCCGGCGCGTGGTGGAGCTGGCGGGAATGATGGAGCACTGCGACTTCGAGGAACAGGAAACGGTGCAGGGAGCGGACGGGACGCTGCGCCCCGACCTGATCGTGCACCTGCCCGGCGACAAGCTGATCGTGGTGGATTCCAAGGCGCCGTTGTCCGCGTACCTCGACGCGATCGACGCCGTGACCGACGAGCAGCGGGCGCCGCTGCTGGACCAGCACGCGCGGCAGGTGCGCGACCACATCTCACAGCTCGCGAGCAAGGAGTACGCCGAGCAGTTCACGCAGGCGCCTGACTTCGTCGTGATGTTCCTGCCGGGTGAGGCGTTCTTCAGTGCGGCCTGCCGGCGCGATCCAGGTCTCATTGAATTCGCCGTGCAGCACGGCGTTATCCCGGCCAGTCCCACGACGCTCATCACGGTGCTCAAGGCCGTGTTCTACGGCTGGCAGCAGGAACGCATCGCGCGCAACGCGGAGGAAATCCGGGACCTCGGCATGGAACTCCATGCCCGTATGCGCGTCATGGCGGAGCATCTGGCCAGGGTGCGCAAGGGGCTGGACGGTGCCGTGACTGCCTACAATGCTGCCGTGAGCTCGCTCGAGTCGCGCGTGCTGCCTACCGCGCGGAAGTTTCGCGAACTGGGCGTCGGACCGGGCGACGAGATCGAGGCGCTGGAGCCGGTGGATGCGGTGCCGCGACTCCCGGCCGCGCCGGAACTTCTGGCGACCGGTGCGTCCGGGCTCGTGACGACCGGCGCGCCCGGGCTCGAGGCGCACGGTGCGGCCGAGCTCATCGTGCACGGTGCGGCCGATCCGCTGGGCAAGGGCATGCCCGCGTAGCTAGCGCCCGGCCAGGCGCTCGAACAGCGGGATGGCTGCAGCGAGAGCGCGGCGCTCGGCGGCGCTCAGTTCACGGATGTCGCCGGCCAGCACGTCGACGCGACGGCGGCGTCCCGCACGCAGCAGCGCGCGAGCGAGTGCGGTGGCCTCCACGCGCACGATGCGATGATCAGTGCGGTCGGGCACGCGCCGGAGCAACCCCTGCACCTCCAGGGCGGCGACCAGGCGTGACATGGTGGGTGGGCGCACCTGTTCCGCTGCCGCGAGCGCACCAATGGTAATGGGACCGCCGAAGACCGCCACGGAGAGCGCCGAGAGGCGGGGAGCGCTCAGGCCGGCGGCATCGTCTTCGCGCCGCAGCCGTCGCAGCAAATGGATGGCCGCCGCGTGGAGGCGGTCGGCCAGGACATCAGCGGGGTCGCGTCGGCGCGGGCGGCCGGAAGCTTGACGGTGGGGCATGGGGTGGTATGTTAGTTAGCGCAGCTAACTAATAGCAAGCCCCAATGCGGGTCCCGCACGTTCACACGTTCGCCCTGGAGCGTCCCATGCCCGATCCCACCGCTGCATCAGACGCCGGCCGCATCACCGGAGCCGCCGCCGCCGGAGCCACCATCACTGCCCTTGGCCAGGTCGCCGTCACCGTGCAGGACGTCGAGCGCAGCACGCGCTTCTATCGTGACGCCGTGGGGCTGCGCTTCCTGTTCGCGGCGCCGCCGGGACTGGCGTTCTTCGACATGGGCGGCGTGCGGCTCATGCTCACTGTGCCGGAGGGCAGGTTCACGCCGGGCTCGGGCACCGTGCTCTATCTGCGCGTGAGCGACATCCGGGCCGCGCACGCCGCCATGTCGGCGCGCGGTGTCGCATTCGTGGACCAGCCGCACCTGGTCGCCCCCATGCCCGACCACGATCTCTGGATGTGCTTCTTCCGCGATCCCGACGGGTACACACTCGGCCTCATGTGCGAACGGCCCAGGGGAAGCGAGTGATCGCCAGCCGCATGGCCTTCGCGCCATGGGCGCGACATATTCCCCGCGTCGTTTCGTCCGATATCCATCAGTCCCATACACTCGAGGCTGTTGTCGTGCACAGATCCCGCCATCGCGCCGTTATCCTGCCCGCCCTCGTCGCGTTCCTCCTCGCCGCCGCCGCTGCCGCCCAGTCCACCGATCTCTACTCCGACATGCACTGGCGGAACATCGGACCCGTGCGCGCCGGTCGTGCCCGCGCGCTCTCGGGCGTGGCGAGCCAGCCCAATGTGTTCTACGCGGGCTTCGACAACGGCGGCGTGTGGCGCTCCACCGACTACGGCTCGACGTGGGAACCAATCTTCGATCACGAGCCCACCGGCTCCATTGGCGCCATCGCCGTGGCGCCGTCGGACCCGAACACGATCTACGTGGGCAGCGGCGCCGGGATCATCCGGCCCGATCTCGCGGTGGGCGACGGCATGTACAAGTCCACCGATGCGGGGCGCACGTGGACGCACCTCGGCCTCGATGACAGCCAGATGATCGCGGGCATCGATGTGGACCCGAAGAATCCGGACCGGCTCTTTGTCGCGGTGCTGGGGCATCCATACGGACCGAATGCGGAGCGCGGACTGTTCCGCTCGACAGATGGCGGAAAGACCTTCGAGAAGGTGCTGTACAAGGACGAATACACCAGCGCCAACGACGTCCACATCGATCCGAGTGATCCGAACGTCGTGTACGCGGCGCTCTGGCAGCAGCAGGAGAGCTTCCGGGAAGGCGGCTCGTTCGGCGGTGACAGCGGCGGCATCTTCAAGTCCACCGACGGCGGCACCACGTGGAACAAGGTGCAGGGCGGGCTGCCCACGGTGCTGCAGGCGAATCTCGCGATCGCGCCGGGCAATCCGCGCGTCGTGTATGCCATGGTCGCCGCGCCGTCGCCACGCGGCGGGCCCGCCGGAGGATTCGGCAGCGGCGTCGTCGCGCTCTATCGCTCGTCCGATGCCGGCGCGAGCTGGACGCTCGTGGATGGACCCGGCGTGAAGGGTCACACCGAAGATCCGCGACCGCTCGTGCGCATTGGCGGGGGCGATCTCCCCACACTGGCCGTGGACCCCGGCAACGAGAACGTCGTCTACAGCAACTCCACCGTACTCTGGCGCACCGAGGATGGCGGCGCCACGTGGACCGCCGTGCGCGGTGCGCCGGGCGGCGACGACTATCAGAAGACGTGGATCAATCCCGCCAATCCGAACATCCTGCTGGTCGTGAGCGACCAGGGCGCCGTGATCTCCGCCAATCGCGGCGCGTCGTGGAGCAACTGGTATACACAGTCCACGGCGGCCATGTATCACGTGTCCACCGACAACACGTTCGTCTATCGCGTGTGCGGCGGCCAGCAGGATTCGGGCTCCGCGTGCGTGGACAGTCGCTCGATGGATGGCGAGATCACGTTCCATGACTGGCACCCGGTGAACATCCAGGAGTACGGCATTGCCGCGCCCGATCCGCGCAATGCGGACATGGTCTACGGCAGCGCGCGCACGAATGTCTCCCTGTACAACCGGATCACCGGCCAGACCACGGCCGTGGGTCCCGACCAGAGCGCCAGGGGACCGGACGGGGACGCGTACAACCGCAACGTGCGCACCATGCCGCTCATCTGGTCACCGGTGAATCCATCGGTGCTCTACTACACCTCCAACGTCGTATGGAAGACCACCGATCACGCGCATAGCTGGACGCGCATCAGCCCCGATCTCGCGCGCCAGCGCTGGACCGTGCCGGCCACGGCAGGCAAGTACGCGAGCAGCGTGGAGGTGTCGCCGCAGGGCACCATCACCGCCTTCTCGCCCTCGCCGCGCAGTGCCAGTGTGCTCTGGGCGGGGACGGACGACGGCAACATTCAGGTGAGCATGGATGGCGGCGCGAAGTGGAGCAACGTCACGCCGCAGGCGATCAAGCCGTGGACGCGCATCTTCAACATCGAGGCCGGACACTTCGACACGCAGACCGCCTACGCCGCCGCGAACACGCTGCGCATCGACGACCTGCACCCGCACTTCTGGCGCACGCACGATGGCGGCAGGACGTGGACGGAGATCGACAACGGCATCGCGCTCGATGCGGTGGCGAATTCCATTCGCGAAGACCCGAGGCAGAAGGGGCTGCTCTACGCGGCCACCGACACACAGGTCTGGGTGTCGTTCGACGATGGCGACCACTGGCAGTCGCTCCAGCTCGACATGCCGGCGATCTCGGTGCGTGACATCCAGCTCAAGGATGACAGCACGTGTCTCTGCTCCGATCTCATTGCGGGAACGCACGGGCGCGGCTTCTGGATTCTGGATGACGTGACTCCGCTGCGACAGGAAGCGCAGGCGCGCGCGGCACAGGCCGCGTATCTCTACCGGCCGGCGACCGCGGTGCGCGTCCGCTTCGCGACGAACGATCCGACGCCATGGCCGCCCGAAGTCCCGGCCGGCCAGAATCCGCCGCCCGGCGGCATCGTTGACTACTACCTGGCGAACGATGCGACCGGACCGGTGACGCTCGACATACTGGACAAGGCCGGCACGGTGATCCGCTCCTACAGCAGCGCGGATACCGCACCCAATCCCGACCCCGCGCTCGACCCGAAGGCGTACAACACGCAGGTGTGCCAGCGCACGCCCGGCGCGAGCGCGTGCTCGGTGCCGCTCTACTGGCAGGCCCCGCCCATGGTCATTTCCACGAAGCAGGGTATGCATCGCTTCTCCTGGGACCTGCACTATCAGCCCATCGAGGGACTGCAGGGGGGCGGCTTTGGGGGCGGTGATGGTGGCGACAATCCGGTTCCGCACCGGACGTATCCGTCGGTGAACACACCGTGGGCGCCGCCCGGCTCCTACACGGTGCGCCTCACGGTGAACGGCAGGCACTACACGCAGCCGCTCACGCTCAAGCTCGATCCGCGCGTGAAGACGCCGGCCGCCGGACTCGCGCAGCTCGCGTCGCTCTCGCGTGACATGTACACTCGCGCGGCATCCGTGCACGCGGCGTATGATCAGGCGCGTGCCCTCGCGGCCGCGCTCGACAGCGCGCAGGGCGCCGACGCACAGGCGTTCATGGCGCGCGTGGACTCGCTCGCGCCCGCGCCCTCGCGCGGCGGACGCGCGGCGTTCTTCCGCCGGCGCGGGCCGGCGGGGCCGCCCAACCTCGAGAGCGCCGCCAGCGCGCTCATGAGCGCCGCCATGAGCATGCAGCGCGCGGACGCCACGCCAACCGCCGTTCAGGTGTCCGCCTGCGCCTCGGCGCGGAAGGACGCGGCAGCCGCGCTCGCGAAGTGGAACGTGCTGCGCACACGTGAACTGGCCGCATTCAATGCAACGCGAAAGGCAGCGGGGAAGAGTGTGGTAAGGCTGCCCTGAGGCGGGGAGAAGAGGTGGGAGGGGGTGAATCAATGACGGGAATCGACCGCCCCCTCGCACCCCGCCTTTGGGAATCGGCAATCACACTGATCGGGAATCGGCAATCGGGAATGGGGAATCGGGGAGGAAGACCTCCCCACCCTGCACGCCGCCGCCTTTTTTTCACCGCCGCCTCCCCCGCTGCATCATTCCCCATTCCCACGATTCCCCATTCCCGATTGCCGATTCCCAAGGGCGGGGCCGTGGGGCGGTGGAAAATTCCCAAGGGAACGGTGGCGGGGCGTGGATCACTGCCCATTCCCGCAGTTGTGACCCTGACGCCATATCCGGGAGTCTATTCGTCGTGGACCTGCGTACGGACAGCACGCTGATCGCCTCCGTGCTCGACGGGCATGTGGACGATTACACCGTTCTCGTGCGTCGGCACAGCGCGCGGTGCACGCGATACGCCACGCGCATGCTGGGCAGCGCCGACGACGCCGACGAGGCGCTGCAATCGGCATTCCTCCGGGCGTACCGGGCGCTGCCGCGCTGCCGTGACCGCGAACGCTTCGACGCGTGGCTCATGCGCATCGTGCTGAACGAATGTCGCACGTTCGCCGCGCGCCGCACGCGGCGTGAGCGGCGTCTCGTCCGCGACGAGGCGGTGCTCACGCGGCTGGTGGCGGCGCCCGCGCAGGACGAACCGGCAGCGCTCGGCGAGGTCCAGTGCGCGCTCGATCGGTTGGATGCGAGCCTGCGGGAGGCGTTTCTGCTGAAGCACGTGGAGGACCTGAGCTATGAGGAAATGTCGGCGCTCACCGGCGTCGGCATCTCGGCGCTCAAGATGCGAGTGAAGCGCGCCTGTGCGCGGCTGCGCGAGCTGCTCGAGGGCGTACGAACGAGTGGAGGGCGCACGGCATGAGTGAAGGTGGGCGTGACGTTGCCCGGGAGGGTGGCATGTTCGAAGAGCACGACGACAGGGCCTTTGTCGAACGGATCGCGAAGCCGTTGCGCGCGGATGCGCCGCTGGCGGCGGACTTCATGAGTCGCCTGGATGCGGCCGTGCGTGCGGACTCCAGGATCGCCGGGCGCAAGCATCAGGAGCGCGGCGCGACTGCGCCATGGTGGCAGAGGCGCGTGACGCTTCAGCTTTCGCTGTCGCCGGTCGTTGGACTGGCGCTGGCGGCGGGGCTGGCCACGGTCGCCGTCCTTGGCGCGGTCGCACTCCGCGCGCCGGGTGGTGCGGGCGCCGCCGTGTCTCCCACAGCGCACCCCGTCGCAACCGCACTGGCGCCGGCGCGCACCGACACGGTGCACATCGTGCGCTTCGTGTTCATCGCGCCCGGCGCGGCGAGCGTCGCGCTGGTGGGCGACTTCAACAACTGGCAGCGTACGGCGACGCTGCTGCGACACACCGGCTCGGATGGAATCTGGACCGTGTCCGTGCCCATGAGCCGGGGCGTGCACCAGTATGCGTTCGTCATCAATGGGACGCGGTGGGTGGCCGATCCCGCCGCCGGTACCACGGTCACTGATGATTTCGGCACCACCACATCCGTGGTGACCGTCGGCAGCGGCGCCAGCTCGTAACGCGGCGCAGCGGCGGCCCGGCATGCTTCAGGGTGTACGGCGCTGGCTCGGCGCAGCGGGACGCGCCGGGTCTGGCGCGCCGGCCGGTGGCGAGCGCCGGCACGCACGCGTGCTGACCTGGCTGCTGCCACTGCTCGCCGGAATCAGCGCGAACTCGCATGCGCAGCAGCTCACCGCGACGCTGGATGCGGGCGCGAGCGTGCTGCGCTACTCGGACTCGGTGAGCACGAGCGCCGTTGCGCTGAGCCCCGCCCTGACGCTGCAGACAAACCATTTTCAGCTCAATGGGGCGGGCACGATCGCCGAGCTAGGGACGAACGCCTGGACAGGGCAGGGCAGCGTCGCGGCCGGCGTGCGCACGCCATTTGCCGCGGGTCTCGGCGGTGAACTGACTGGCGCCGCCGGCGGATCGGCACATCAGGATGGCGATCGTACCGGGCAGCTTCAGGGCGTGGCCCGGTTGTATTTCGAACGAAATCATTGGGGACTCTGGGGCGGAGCGGGTGCGGGACGCGCGTGGGATGGAGTCGCCTGGCACTCGCTGCGGATTGGAGATGCGGGAGCGTGGCTCAGTTCCGCCTCCTTTCTGGTCGCGGCGTCGGCCACGCCATCTGCGGTGGGAGATTCGCTCCGGTACACCGATTTCGGATTGAATGCGCGATGGAGTCACGCTCGCGCGTTGCTCGAAGGAACGCTCGGAGCGCGCAGTGGTCGCGGGCTTGTGAATTCCGGCGGACACACGACGTGGGGATCGCTTGGCGTCGTGCTGTGGATGACGCCGCACATTGGCATTGCCGCCAGCGGCGGCAGCTACGCCGCGGATCTGATGCAGGCCCTGCCCAATGGGCGCTTCCTGTCACTCGCGATTCGGTTCAGCGCGTCATCCGTGCCGGGGTTCCCGGCGTCCTCGCGCAGCGGGCGCGCGACAATGGTGCGCGAGGACGACCATGCCGCCCCGCCGTCGCGCGCAATCGACGTGCGACAGCTGACCGTCACGCGATCGGACAGCATGCTGGTCATCCGCCTGCTCGCCCCGGGCGCGCACACGGTGGACATGCAGGGCGACGTCACGAACTGGTCGCCACGTTCACTCACGACTGCGGGGGATGGCTGGTGGGAAGGGCATGTGGCCGCTCCCTCTGGCGCGCATCAGTTGGCAATCCGCGTGGACGGCGGGCCGTGGTCCGTGCCTCCCGGGCTGGTGGCCGTGACCGACGAATTCGGCGGAGTCGCAGGCATGTTCGATGCTCCATGAGGCATGGAAGCTTTTGTCGCACTGTGAGTGAAGCGATTTCAATGTGACGGCCGAGACGATGGATGGAGTCTTTCATTCGAACAGCCCGTGCGGCCCAACCGGCGGAAGTCGTCGCAGGGCCTTGAGCGAGGGAGAAACCATGAGACATCGTGTCATGATCGCAGTGCTGGGACTTCTCTGCGCGGCGACGCTTGCGGCACAGGGAACCGGCAGCGCAGAAACGCAGGATCCCACCGTGCGCCTGCGCGAAGTGTTGCCGGCCGCCGATGCCAGTCGCGTACTGAGCATCGTGGAGCGGGCGACCGCAAACGGGCTCCCCGGCATCGCTCTGGCGCAGCGCGCGTTGAAGTTTGCCGCGCGTGGCGTTCCGTCGGACGACATCGTTCGCGCGGTGGGTGAGCAGGCCGCACGGCAGGCGGCGGGGCGGGCGCTTCTGGATTCTGTTCGGGCACACGGCGCGAGCGGTGACGAGGTGGAAGCGGCCGCGGAAGCGCTGCGCGAAGGGGTAAGTGGTCCCGACGTGAGCACGCTCGCGAAGAGTGCTCCCTCCGGCCGATCGCTCGTGGTTCCGCTGTATGTGCTGGGCAGTCTCACCGCACGGGGACTTCCCTCCGATCAGGCATTACAGCGTGTGCAGCAACGCCTCGCCGCACGAGCCAGCGACGCGGATCTCGAGTCGTTGCCGCAGCAGGCGGAGAATGCGCGCAACGGGACTCCCGGCGCGGCCGGTCGTGCGATTGGCCTGTCACACCATCCGTCCGGCGAATCGCCCGCGGGCGCGGCGGCTCATGGCGGGCCACCGCCCGGCGTGCCGGCCAACCCTGTGGGGCACCGTCCCGCGACGACGCCGGCGGGTCCCCCCAACCATCCCGGCAAACCATGATCCCGAATCGATAGTCGCGTTTCGCGGTCCGGCAACGCGTCGAACAGCGACACTCTCGTACACATTTCCAGGAGACGGCACATGCACAGACTTTCCAGGCGTGCTCTGCGATGCGCGGCCACGGCGGCCGCAGCCACGATGCTGCTTGGCGCGCTCGCCGCGTGCGGTTCGGATTCCACGTCGAGCGGGACCGGCAGGATCTCGCTGCTGCTCACCGATGCCCCGGGCGATGTGAAGGCGGCGGTGGTCACCATTTCGGAAATCGACCTGCAGGGATCGGGCGGCACGACGGTGCTGATGAACACGCCGGTGACGACCGATCTGCTTTCGCTCGCCAATTCAACCGCGCAGCTCGTGACGGATGCCGTCGTGCCTGCTGGCAGGTACGCGCAGCTCCGCTTTGTGGTGACCGGTGCGTACATCGAAGTGGAGAACGCCGACGGTGGGACGAGCATCTACGCGTCGTCGCCCGACTACGCGGGACTGCCCTCTGGTGCGGTCGTGGCGGGTGCTCTGCAGATGCCGAGCTTTGGTGAGAGCGGGCTCAAGGTCGACCTGCCAGACGGCAGCGTGACGATCGGTTCGAGCGAGAAGATTTTGCTGGTGGATTTCAACGTGGCGCAGAGCTTCGGCCAGGTTGCGGGTGCGTCGGGCCAGTGGGTAATGCACCCGGTCGTGAAGGCCACTGACATCCAGTTCTCAGGCGGGCTCACCGTGCAAATGACGCAGGATGCGGCGCTCACGATGGCCACGCTCAACAGCGCACCGCTCACGCTCGACCAGTTCTCCGCCGTCATCACGGCTAGCGACAACAGCACCAAAACGCTGGCGCTGACCGATGCCGGCAACGGCGTGTTCCAGGCGCAGTTCCAGTATCTCGCGCCGGGGACCTACACAGTGAACTTCACCGCGCCTACGGGTGTGAGCTTCACGACCAACCCCACGGTTCCGGCCACAGCCACCGTAACCTCCGGTGAGGTGACGACGAGCGCGTTCACGCTGACCGCGGCGAGCGTGGCTCCGTAACCGGGGGATCAACGGGGTCAGGACTCAACGGAGTCAGAGTCGATTGAAGTGCTGACGGGAATGGGCAATCGGGAATGGGGAATCGTGGGAATGGGGAATGGGGAATGGGGAGGCCGATTTCCCATTCCCACGATTCCCCATTCCCGATTGCCCATTCCCAAGAGCGGGGTAGCGGTGCGTGGAGCGATTCCCGTCAGCACTTCAATCGACCCTGACCCCACTGCTCCCTGACCCCACTGACTTCTAGCGCTGCGCCGTGTCGGTGTGCGGGGCTGTCCAGATCACGACCGTGCTGCACAGACCTTTCCCCTGGAACTCGGCCGGGGTCTCGCTGATGCCGTTATAGATCTCCACGCCAGCGACGTCGGCAGGCTCCACGAACTGGTCCAGATCGTCCACGTTCACCAGCCGGGTGCCGTCAATGTAGACCTCGGGGTGACACGGACCGCCGAGGACGCTTCCCGTGCTGGACAAGAGCGTGTAGTGAATGTCGCCGGTGGGGATGACCTTGATTTCAGGGATACCCTGCAGGATGTCCGTGAACCGGGCCGGCCGCTGTCTCGCAATGTCGGCCTGCGTAATGAACCGGCCGAAACCCAGCGCCTTGCGCTCAAGAAATCCAGCGAGCCCCTTCAGGCGACCCCTGCGCTTCCCGTACACGGTGACGGTGCTCAGCAGATTGATGCGGTCATCGAGCATCACCGTTATGGTGAGCGCGCGCCCGCTCGCAAGGTCCACGACCTTCTCCGATGGTGCGAAACCCAGGTAATGGGTCTCGACCGTTTGTGTGCCGGCCGGAAGACCGGACAGCGCAAACGTTCCATCCTCCCTGGATGTGGTCGCGATGCCGGTACCCCACACGACGAGCTGCGCGCCCGAGAGCGGCTTGCCGTTTTCGTCGAGCACCGTGCCGGCAAGTTGCGCGTTGCCGTGACGGACGGGGCCGCCGCCGGCCACGGTGCTGTCGGTCGTATCGGCATTGCGACCTGCGCCCGCGATGGCGGCGGCGCCAACGGGGATGCTGAAGTCGCGATGCAGTACGCCGCGCGACGGTATGGTGACGTCAATGATGCCGCTCGAGTTGTCGTGCGCGGTTGCGTACGCGGCAATGGGACCGGCGGTGGACAGCCCGCACTGTGCGTACCAGCCTGCCGGGTCGGCCTTCGCCGAGACATCGTGTCGCACGGTATGGATGCCCCGCTTGTTGGCCACGAGCTCCGTCCAGCTCAGGTCCACGACCCCTCCCGTCAGGCGGCCGCCCGTATCAGCGGCACGAACGAAGCCCAGCAGCAGTCCGGATGAATCGCCGGCCGCGGTGGCCGGACAGATCGCGGCCCGGATGGCGGACGCTGACGGAACGTCGAGCGCGACCTGCAACTGCGCGGTGCGCTCCACCGCGAGCGTCCGGGGCGGCACATCGAGTCCCAGCGAGTCGAGCGTCGCGTGCCAGAAGCCGATCAGATAGTCGCCCGGTTGTACGGCTGCCAGGCGGAAGGCGCCGGTGGAATCCGTGCGAACGTTGCGCATCCCGTGGATGTCGCCGCGCATGACGATCTGCACGAGGGCCCCGGCCAGGGGGTGCCCGTCGAGACTGTCGTATACAGTGCCGGAAATCGTCGCGAGCGTGCTGTCCGGGGTGACGCTCTGTGCGGCAACGGACGCGCTGGCGAGCGTCATCATCGCCAGGAGCGCGAGGCACGCGAGACCCGGGGCACGCGTGGGACTGGAGGCGCGCGTGAGGACTGCTGGTGACGTCAGTGGTCGATTGGCCGACATGCGTCTTTCTCGCCTCAGTGCGATGAGCGAGTATGGGTCCTGTACCAGAGCTTGGCAAGAGACCGGGGATGACACGGCCCTTGGGGATGACAGACAGGCCGGGATGGCGGTTAGCCATTCCGGCCTGTCCTGACCGAACAGGGAGCGCTTGTGGTCCAGGGCCGCCAGCTCGTCGCAGCGGCCGCCGGCCTTTCCCGGGGGCCGCCAGCTTTTCCCGGAGGCGGCCAGCTCTTCCCGGTGGCGGCTAGCTCTTCGCGGAAGAAAAGGAGGAAAGCTTGCCGAAGCGATCCGCGAGCATGTAGTACACCGTGACGCGATGCTTGTCGTGCGAGCCCTTGAGCTTCTCGCCCACCTCGGCGATCGCGGCATCGAGTTCGCCATCACTCTGCGTGAGGCCGAGCTTCTTCCTGAGAAAGTTGTTCCGCACGCGCTCGAGTTCCCTCTTGTCCGAGAACGAGACGAGTGACGAGTCACGCTTCTGCAGCGCGATTCCGCAGTGCTTCACGATTCCCGCGATCGCCCCGTCGTCCGCGCCGGGAACGTGCATCTTCACGTCCTGCGCCCAGTCAGTCATATGCCGGTCCTCCCTGCGAGAGGTAGATCGATTGGTGCAAGGACGACGCTAGGTGTCGCGCACCGGCGCGTCAAGCGTGGACGTGGCCTGTCGAGCGCAGCCGTTGCTCGCCGCTCTTGACACTCGGACCGTCGTGCTCCATCAGCTTTGACACATGAAGACGCTTACACTCATTCTCGCCGCCGCGTGCGTGTGCAGTTCCCCGCGCGGCGCCGGAGCTCAGGAGCAGGCGCGCTGGCAGCAGCACGCCCGGAACGTCACCATCATTCGCGACGACTGGGGTATCGCGCATGTCTACGGCGTCACCGACGCCGACGCGGTCTTCGGAATGGAGTACGCGCAGGCCGAAGACGACTTCAATCGCGTGGAGACGAACTACATCAACGCGCTCGGTCGACTCGCGGAGACCGACGGCGCGTCGCAGATCTATCGCGACCTGCGCATGAAGCTGTTCATGAATCCGGATTCGCTGCGGGCCAAGTACGCGGCGAGCCCGCCGTGGCTGCGCACGCTGATGGTTGCCTTCGCCGACGGTCTCAACTTCTATCTGTACACGCACCCGCAGGTGAAGCCGCGCGTCATCACGCACTTCGAGCCGTGGATGGCGCTCGCCTTCAGCGAGGGCAGCATCGGCGGCGACATCGAGCGGGTGGATCTGCACCAGCTCGCTGCCTTCTATGGAGACACCGCGGCGCCTGCGGCATCCATTGGTGATGGACCGCCGCCGGAACCGTCCGGCTCCAACGGCATCGCCATCGCACCGTCCATCACCGCGGATCACCACGCGCTGCTCTGGATCAATCCGCACACGTCGTTCTACTTTCGCTCCGAGCTCCAGATGGCGAGCCAGGAGGGACTCGACGCGTACGGCGCGGTCACGTGGGGGCAGTTCTTCGTGTACCAGGGTTTCAATCCGCGAGCCGGGTGGATGCACACCTCGAGCGGCGTGGATGCGGTGGACGAGTACCTCGAAACCGTCATGCAGAAGGACGGCACGTACTACTACAAGTATGGCGGCCGGTGGCTGCCCATGACATCCACGAGCGTCACGGTGCCCTATCACACGAGCGCCGGGATGGCGCAGAAGGTCTTCACGGCCTACTACACGCGACACGGCCCGGTCATCCGCAAGGATGGCGACAGGTGGGTGAGCATCAGCCTCATGCAGGTTCCGATCAAGGCGCTCGAGCAGTCGTATCTGCGCACCAAGGCCACGAGCTACAAGGCGTACCTGAAGACGATGCAGTTGCACGCCAACTCATCGAACAACACGATGTACGCGGACGCGGCCGGGCACATCGCCTACTTCCACGCCAACTTCATTCCGCGGCGCGACACGAGCTTCGACTGGACGAAGCCGGTGGACGGCAGCAATCCGGCCACGGACTGGGGTCCGGTGCTGTCGGTGGATCAGTCGCCGCACCTGCTCGATCCGAAGAGCGGCTGGCTGTACAACTCCAACAACTGGCCGTGGTCGGCCGCCGGTCCGTACAGCCCCAAGCGGTCGGACTTCCCGCGCTACGTGGAAATGGGAACCGAGGAGACGCCGCGCGGCCAC
>Ga0070683_100000953_pt1 | contig 21536 bp, 19 predicted proteins | sample KBSC713LmetaG_FD_64662 | JGI IMG/M metagenome (GOLD analysis project Ga0070683, IMG submission 64662) | Corn rhizosphere microbial communities from Kellogg Biological Station, Michigan, USA - KBS C7.1-3L metaG | ecosystem: Host-associated > Plants > Roots > Rhizosphere ... | reverse complement strand
CCGATGCCCGGGATGCCCGGATAGCCGTCGGCCGAATCACCGACGAGCGCGAGATAGTCGGGGATGAAGCGCGGCTCGACGCCGAATTTTTCCTTCACCCCGTCGGCATTGCGCATCGTGTTCGACTTGCGATCCATCTGCACCACGCGATCGCCGACGACTGACTGGGAGAGATCCTTGTCGGGCGTCCAGATGCAGACTTTCTCGACGCGCGGATCGGCCGCGGCGAGCTTTGCGCCCGACGCGAGGCCGTCGTCCGCCTCCAGCTCGACCATCGGCCACGTGACGACGCCCATGTCCACGAGCGACTCCTCGAGCGGATGGAACTGCTTCCATAGCGCCGGGTCGATGCCGTCGCCCGTTTTGTATCCGTCCCAGAGATCGTTGCGAAACGACTCGATGACGTGATCGGTCGCGACGCCGATGTGCGTTGCGCCGGTCTCGATCATCTGCAAGATGGTGTTGAGCACCCCCGAGACAGCAGCGAATGGCGGATCCTCGCCTTTCGAGAACCGCCGCGCACCGTAGAAATGTCGAAACAACTCATATGTACCATCTACGAGGTGCACTATCATCGCGTGGACTAGCCAGTTCGACTAGTTCGGGAATCCGGCCTTCGGGATTCCGGGCGTGATGCGCAACGCATTCTTATAGTAGACCTTCTTGAGTACTTCGTCCGGAAGGTCGATGCCGTACAGCTTCCAGAATGCGTGATAGTTGCGGTAGTAGTCGAAGTAGTCGTCCTTCGTCTCGAACACGCGCCAGTAGTACGGATACTCTTCGGGCTGGAATGAGTCCTTTCCAAAAAGGATTCTGTCCTGGTATTTGACGAAGAAGTCATGCGCGAGGCGCGGCTGACGACCGATGTCGTACAAAACAGCGCCGACTTCCGTCATCGCGTTCGGCATCTCGTCGAGCATCTTGCTGAGATGGCCGAGGTCGTTCGCATACCACGCCATGTGCGCGATGACGAAGGTCGTCTTCGGGTGCTTCTTCACCATGTTGTCGCGTTCCTTCGACAACTCCTCGAAGCTCGGATATTTGTCCTGCGGATAGCGGCGATCACCGAACAGCGCGAGCTCGAGCCAGCGCTCATTCTTGTAGTCGATCGGCTTGAAGAACTCCTGCGGATCCGCGGTGTGGATGAAGACCGGCAGATGCAAGCGCGCGCATGCGTCCCAGATCGGATCGAGCTCCGGGTCGTCGATCTTCAATCGCGAACCGTCCGGCTTCTTCGTCGAGATGCCGAGTCCTTTCGAGATCTCGCCGACGCCGACCGCACCGGCCGCGACGTCCGCCTCGAGCTGAGCAATCGCTTTCTCTGCCCAACCGGGACCAACGTTCTGGAAGTTGATTCCCGCGAGCATCACGACGCGGTTCTTCAACTTGTCTGAAGTCTTGATGCTCGCCAGCGCGTTCTTCAGTCGCTCGCCCGAGCTGTTGTCGGCAGAGACCATCATGCGGACGTTGAGCTGATCCATCGCGGTGCCGAGGCTGTCGAGCCCTTTTGGCGACATCAAGAGTTGCTGCGGATGTCCGTGGAAATCGATCGCCGGATATTTCGCGGTTTTGACCAAATGCTCTGGCGCGACGAGCTGCGACTTCGGTCGATAGTCGAGGATCGTCGGCGGCGGGAATTCGGGCGCCATGCAGCTGCGCGGACGAATCTCGGTCGTTCCCGGAGGGCATTCGCCGCCGTCGGGAATCGAGATCGCATTCCCGCGTCCGCCCCCTCGTCCCCGTCCGCCGGCTGGTGGTTGTTCTTGTGCAGCGGCGGCGCTGCTGAAGAGAATTGAAGCGCCGAAAACGGCGAGAGCGAGCGAACGCATGACAACTCCTGACGCGGGTAAGGTGCCCGAAACCTGCCACCCGTAAAAAGGGGAGGGAACCCCTCCTCTCTTCGGGTCATCCCGAGGAGCGGAGCGACGAGGGATCGCGATCCCGCCAAGGCCCTTTCAACCGCCTGTATTTGAAAGCGATCCCTCGCTCCGCTCGGGATGACTTCAGCGCTACCTTCTCGTCCTCCACGACCGACCTGAAATGGATCACCTCTCTGATGTCGACGTCCGCGTCCTCGGCTCCTTGATCGAGAAGGAGATCACGACGCCCGACAACTATCCGCTCTCGCTCAACGCGCTCGTGAACGCGTGCAATCAGCTCTCGAATCGCGAGCCTGTCGTTTCATATGATGATCCGACCGTCAGCGCGGCGCTCGACCGCTTGCGTCGTCAGTCCCTCGCGCGGGGAATTCAACGCAGCGATTCGCGTGTGACGAAGTACCAGCACCTGGTGCGCGACGCACTCGGATTGTCGACGCGTGAGCTCGCGGTCCTCGACGTCCTCATGCTCCGCGGTCCCCAAACCCTCGGCGAGATTCGAACGCGCGGGAGCCGCATGGCCGAGTTCGAGACGCTGGCCGATGTCGAGACGATCATCGGAATGCTGGCCGACCGCTCGTCGGGACCACTCGTCGCGGTTTTGCCGAGACAGCCTGGCCAGAAGGACGTTCGCTACGCACACTTGCTGTCCGGCGAACCGGTTCTTCTCGAGACGGATTCGCCGGGCGAGGAAACGAGGTCGGCGCGGGCGTCTCACGACGATCGAGTGCAGACGTTGTCGGACGAGGTGAGGGAGCTGAGGAAGGAAGTCGCTGACCTGAGAGCGCAGCTCGAGTCGTTCAGAAAACAATTTGAGTAGCCGGCAGCCAAGGCAGTTCACCTCGGTCGGAAGTTTCAAATTCAGGAAACTATGAAACCAAAAGAGCTGACCATCCGGGGCCTCATTCTCGGCGCGCTGATCACGACCGTGTTCACTGCCGCGAACGTCTACCTCGGATTGAAGGTCGGGCTGACCTTCGCGTCGTCGATTCCTGCCGCGGTCATCTCGATGGCGATTCTGAGCGCGGTGAAGGATTCGTCGATCCTCGAGAACAACATCGTGCAGACCGTCGCCTCGGCGGCGGGTACGCTCTCGGCGATCATCTTCGTGCTGCCGGGACTGGTGATCGTCGGTTGGTGGACCGGCTTCCCGTTCTGGCAATCGTTCTTGATCTGCGTGAGCGGCGGCGTGCTCGGCGTTCTGTTCACGATTCCGTTGAGACGTGCGCTCGTCACGAACTCCGATCTGCCGTACCCCGAGGGCGTTGCTGCCGCGGAAGTGCTTCGCGTGGGTTCGGGCACGCGCGGCGAGACGAAAGACGAGACCGGCGAAGCGCGAGAAGGCCTCGTCGCGGTGATCCTCGGTTCCGTGGCGTCGGCGGGACTCGCCATTCTCTCTGCGACACGCGTTCTCGCCGGCGGCCTGACAGGCTTCCTCCGACTCGGCACGATGGCGTCGACTGGATATGACTTCGCCTGGTCACTCGCACTGCTCGGTGCCGGACATCTCGTTGGATTGTCGGTCGGCATGGCGATGTTGACCGGTCTCGTCATCGCGTGGGTTGTCGCAGTTCCGCTCCTGACATCGATGACGCCCGCCGCCGCCGGCGTGACGCTCGCCGCGCATACCTCGATGATCTGGCGCACGCAGGTTCGCTTCATCGGCGCCGGCGCGATTGCGATCGCGGCGATCTACACGCTGTCGCGTCTCGCGCGACCCGTCGTGGGTGGACTCGTGAGCACGCTGCGCGCGTCCAAGTCGAGTGCGAGCGGGGACGACACCGATCGCGACATGTCGCCGATGTGGATCGTCGTGTTGGCGATCGGCTGTCTGGCAATCGCCGCGTATCTCGCGTTCACGTTCGCGAGCTCGACGGTCCTCGCCGGCGACGCCTTCAGGCTGACACTGGTCGCTGTGCCATTCGTGCTTCTCGCCGGCTTTCTCATCGCCGGCATTTGTGGTTACATGGCGGGACTCATCGGCGCGTCGAATAGTCCGATCTCAGGTGTCGGAATTCTGTCGATCGTGCTTTGTGCGTCGGCGTTCGCGCTGACCGTCACGCCCACGGACACGAATCGCAAAGCGCTCGTCGCGTTCGCGCTGTTCACGACGGCGATCGTGTTCGCATGCGCAACCATCTCGAACGACAACCTCCAGGATCTCAAGACCGGCCAGCTCGTCGGCGCGTCGCCCATGCGTCAGCAGATCGCGCTCATTGTCGGTGTCGGCGCGGGCGCCGCGGTGATTCCGTCGGTTCTCAATTTGTTGGCCAAAGCGTACGGCTTCGCCGGTGCCGCGAACGTCGGCGTCGTCGCGCCGAATCCGCTGCCGGCGCCTCAGGCGACGTTGATCTCGGCGCTCGCGCAGGGTGTGATCGGCGGAAACCTCGCGTGGAAGATGCTTGGCATCGGCGCGCTCGTCGGCATCGGTCTCGTCGTGCTCGACGAAGCGCTCGGCGCGATGAAGAAGCTCAGAATTCCACCGCTCGCGGTCGGGATCGGAATCTATTTGCCGATGTCGGCGACGTTCGCGGTCGTCATCGGCGCCGTCTTGGCGCATTGGTACGATGGCCGGGTGAAGTCGTCGGCAAATCCGCAGCGATCGGAGCGACTCGGGACGCTCGTCGCATCAGGGTTGATCGTCGGCGAGAGTCTGTGGGGCGTCATCAATGCCGGCCTGATTGTAGGATTCTCTAAAGACGCGCCGATCGCGCTCGTGCCGGAGGACTTCGGACCAGCGCCATGGCTGGGAGTCCTCGGATTCATCGGAGCGATCGTTTGGCTCTACGGATGGATGCTGAAGCGTGCGAGACGTGTGAGGTAGTGGAACGTCGGAACCGCGGAACTTCGGGGCTGCGGAACCTCGGGACCGCGGTTTTTGACGCAGAAACACACAGGACACGCAGAGGCATAGAGGACTACAGAAAAGCTCTTTTTTGACTTTTCAGGAAACCGTCGTTCCGCCGCCCTCTGCGTGTCCTCTGATCCTATGAAGCGTTCGCCTCGCGGGTTGGTGCGCGTACAGATCAGGCGACCGGGCGAGCGGCCAGCCTGGCGTTCACTGTTGCGCAGCTGCGAGGTTGAGCTGCCAATTCTCATCGTGATGACCTCCCGCATTCGCCTCCATCCCTTCTCGCCCGACGATCTCATTGCGCTCATCGACGGCGCGAGCGAGCTCGAAGCTCCGGGCGGCATTCGTCTCGCCGACGGGGTTCGCGATTTCTTCGTCTCTGGGGAGGTATCGCAAGCGTGGCTCGACGCTCTTCGTGCCGCGACGTCGACAGACTCGTGGAGACACGGATTCGCCGTCGTCGAGCGCGAAACGGAAACTGTCATTGGAACCGCCGCTTTCAAAGGACCACCCGATGCCGACGGCGTCGTCGAAATCGCGTATGGCATCGTGCCGGCGAAAGAAAATCACGGGTTCGCGACAGAGGCGGCGGCTGCGCTCGTTGCCTTCGCGTTCGACGAACCAGCCGTGAGAACGATCCGCGCGCACACGTTGCCGGCGCCGAATGCATCGACGCGTGTTCTCAAAAAGTGTCTGTTCAGCTACATCGGCGAGGTCGACGATCCAGAGGACGGTCGCGTTTGGCGTTGGGAACGCGAGAGAAATAATGGTTAGAGCAAACCCCACGTCGTCGTTGCGACGTGGGGTTTTTTCGTACGTCGATCTCCGGGCGCGTGGTTACGCTCCGGGCGGACCACCGAATCCAACGCTGCCTCCGCTGGTCTGGTCCGGCGCGACCTGCCTGACTCGCGGTGGCCGGCCGAACGTGTACTGATATCCGACGAAGACCATTCGCGTCTGTGGATTCCGCTGCGTCAACTGCATCACCTTGTCGTCGCCGGTCTTGATTCGAAACTTCGTCAGCTCGAATGGGTCGACGACTCGCAGCAGGATTGCGGCTTTGTCGCCCTGAATCTTCCGACGCAGCGCGAAGTTCGCGACCTGCTGCGCCCCGTACTCGCCGCGCTCGATCTTGAGCGGCGCCTTGTAATTGTACGCGGCCTGGAGCGTGAGCGTCTTGGTGACCTCCGATGTGACGTTGATGCGTCCCATCCAGCCGATAGCGTCCGAGCTCACGGCGCTCGTCGACCCGCCGTCGGTCACCTGTTTGAAAAGACTAAAGTTCGTGAGAGCCGTGAACCGGGGTGAAAGCCGCAGCTGTCCGGTAAGATCCGAGCCCCACGAATTGCTCTTCGCGAGATTTCGGTAGCTGATCGAGGTCACTTCCCGGTTGTCGAGCGTGTCGGTCGTGTTGATGTCGATGCGTATGATGTTGCTCGTACGCCGATAGAAGGGGGAAAGCTGCAGCATTCCCTTCGAGCCGTTCTTCGTCATCCCGAGCTCGTACGCATCGGTGTACTCCGGGCTCAGGCTCGGATTTCCGATGAACACGTTGTCGGCATCGAAGTATGTCGGGAATGGATTGAGCTCCTGCGTTCCCGGCCGGCGAACTCGGCGCGAATAACTGGCTTTGAGCTGCGTCGCCTGATCGAGGTTGTAGAGTGCGATCGCGCTGGGATAGAGACTCGAATAGCTGTACGGATACTTCTGCGTCGCGAGGCTGAACGTACGCGTGGCGTATTCGCCGCGAAGGCCGGCTTGGAGATCCCACTTCGCGACACCCTGGCTCAAGAGCGCGTACGCCGCGTGCACGCCTTCGTCGAATTGAAGCGCGTTGCTCAGCGGACTTCGAGACCACGTCCCGCCCCCTGTTGCGTCGGTCGTGACGACATAGTCGCGGTCGAGCCAACGTTCGGTGCTCTTCCATCCCGTCTCGAGCTTCGTGCGCGGCTTGAGAGTTTTCACATAGTCGATCTGGCCATTGAGCTGCTGCGTCAATGCATCGTTGTGATCGATCTTTCCATCGAGGTACCCCGAGCTTGCGCTTGCGAGCCGGCGATCGTCATTCGTGTCTTCGTCGTCCGAGCGATTGTAGCGGAATTCCGTCGACAGCTCGTGCGTTCGCGGCGTGAACGTCCGCTTGAACGCGACGTCGTAATCGACCATCACACCTTTCGAGCTGTTCTCGCGCGGGCGAACGTACCGGTCGAGGAGACCGCCAGATCCGTTCAGCAGCGACTGCGTCGTCGTCGACGATTCATCCGAGTTGCGATGATTGAGCAGCAGGGCGTTGGAAAAGACATCGCGTGCATTCAGCTTGTAGTCGACTGTCGCATTGAGATTCTGTCCGTGTTGCGACGGGTTGAGAAGAATCTCCTGGGCGGTCGAGCTCTCGAGCGCACTGCTCGCGTCGAAGCGATCCCGATCGTTCATGCCGAGTGCACTGCGTTTGTCCGAGACGAAGCCGGCGCTGACGAATGTCGTCCACGGCCCGCTCTGGTATCCGATGTTTCCGGACGAGTTGTATCGATCGGTCGACGACACCGCGCTGTTGATCGCGCCGCTCAGGCCGAGATCGACGTTCGACTTCAGGGCGACGTTGATGATGCCGGCCATGCCTTCCGGGTCGAACTTCGCCGACGGGTTCGGAATGACCTCGATCCGATCGATGACGTTCGCCGACAAGGTCTTCAAATAGGATGCGAGCTGCGCGCCGCGCATCGGGGTCGGTCGTCCGTTGATTTGCACGACAACGTTTTCGTTGCCGCGAAGACTGACCTTGCCGTCGACGTCCACTTGCACGGACGGCACGTTCTCGAGCAATTCGCTGGCGTTGGCCGCGCCGGGGGCGATGTCCTTCGCCCGATAGGCATTTCGGTCCGGCTCCGTGGTCATCGCGGCGCGCTCTTCCTTCACGGTCACTGCGTCGAGCGTCGTTGCGAGCGGCGCGAGCTTCGCGACGCCGAGGTCGAGAATCGGCTTCGCCGGCGACAGCGTGATGTCTTGAATGACCGGCGAGTAGCCGATGTAGACGACGCGGATATTGAACGTCGCGGGTCTGAGACCGATGACGCGGAAGTTGCCGTCCTTGTCGGCGATCGCGCCTGCAATGGTCACCGTCGACCCTTTGAGTCTGAGCGATACCGAGGCGCGGGGCAGCGGGGTGTTCGATGTATCGGTGATTTTGCCGCGGATCTCGAACGCGGGCGGCGTCGCAGCAGGCGCGGAGGCCGGGGGATTTTGCGCCGCGACGAACTGCGGCGCAGCGAAGAGGGCTGAGGCTATGAGCCCTAAGATGAATCGTGGCACAGGGTTATCTCGGTGGGTGGGTGACGCCCGAGGTTCTGGACGGGGATCTAGTGAAAACGTACGAAGTACGTCATAATGCAGAGTACTTTAGACGACAAAGTATGTTGGGCGCAACCTCCAAGGGATGAGAACTTGGAACACGGTGATCTCCCGGCGGTCTTCGGTATATGACCCGGCAGCGGCGGGCATCGGCGACGGCAGGCGGGAGCGTGTGAGCGGAACGACGATTCGCTGCAGATCTTCGCCGTTTAGAAAACCTTTACGACGCATTTGCTGCGGTGGTTTCCGCATTCGGCGAGAAAGGGCGGCGGATTCACGGAGTATTCACGCTCGTTCGATCTTCGATCCACTCCGCGGACAGTCCTATGACCGAGCCGGTTCCAAAAACTCTAACAAGGCCTCTTTGGGTCGCGCTCGTCGCCGGGGTTCCATCGCTGGCGGTGACGACAATCGAAGGCGTCGTTCGGGATGGCTACGACCCATGGCATCAAGCCGTGAGCGCGTTGAACCTCGGGCCGAACGGGTCGATTCAGATGACGAACCTCGTCGTGTTGGGTGCGGTGATTCTCGACGGCACACGGGATCATTCATCTCGCCGTAGCGTGAGGCCGAGTGGCTTCGCGGGAACATTCGAGCGCGCGGCGATGGTCATTCCAATGATCTGGACGTACGCATTTCTCCGTCGCATCGAGGTCAAATGACAATGCAGACCGCGGTGGTGGACTGGTTGTTGGATTCAGATCCGTCGATTCGATGGCAGGTCATGCGCGACCTCACGGATACGCCATCGGAGGCTGTCGCCGCCGAGCGTTCGCGAGTCGCGACGGATGGGTGGGGAGCGCGGCTGCTCGATCTGCAGCGCCCCGACGGTCGATGGGGCGACGGAGTCGCGACGCCCTTCTGGTGGTCGAACATGTACACGCTCGTCTACCTCCGAGACTTGGGAGTCGATCCCACCGACGCTCGTACGCGCACGGCGATCGAGCGCGTGCGCGACAACGTCACCTGGGGAAAAGAATTCGGAGACTCTCCTTTCTTTGAAGGCGAGGTCGAACCCTGCATCAACGGCCGCGTCATCGCACTCGGCGCATACTTCGGGGTGCGGAGTGATCGGCTCGTCGATCGGTTGCTGAGCGAGCAACAACCCGGCGACGGCGGATGGAATTGTCAGGCAAATGTCTCGTCCCGGTCGTCATTTCACACGACGATCTGTGTGCTCGAAGGCCTATGCGAGTACGAGCGCGCCTATGGCCCGTCGGCGGCGATCACGGACGCGCGCGCTAGGGCGCATGAGTATTTGCTCAATCGCCGGCTCTTGCGCCGACTGTCCAACGGTGAGGTCATCGATCCCTCGTGGGCCCAGCTCGCGTTTCCTCCGCTCTGGCACTACGACGTTCTTCGTGCGCTCGACTATCTCAGCGCCGCGGCAATCACGCCCGATGCGCGCGTCGACGAGGCGCTGTCCATCGTGACGGGTCGTCGGCAGGCCGACGGGCGGTGGCTTCTCGATCTTCGGCATCGACGAACGTTGTATGAAGACATCGCTGGAGACGTCGGCGAACCGAATCGCTGGATAACCTTGCGGGCGTCCAGGGTGCTCGCGTGGTCCGCGCGCGACCGTTGACGCACGAGCGAACGGTTCGCATTATCTAAGTGTCTTATACCAAGACTCTTCGATAACGACCATGTCTCTCGATCCGCTTCCCGTCCTCAAAGGCACCCTCGACGTCCTCGTGCTCAAGGCGCTCACCTGGCAGCCGATGCACGGCTTCGAGATCACCGCTTGGCTCGAACAACAATCCGGCCACCGCCTCGCGCTCGAAGACGCCGCGCTCTATCAAGCACTGTATCGCCTCGAGAAGCGCTCACTCGTTAGCGCTGCATGGGGCGTCACCGAGGGCAACCGCCGAGCGAGGTACTACAAGATCACGACGGCCGGCCGCAAAGAAGTCGCCGCGCAGATCTCGCAATGGGTGCAGTACGCTGACGCGATGAACGACATCCTCCTCACGACGCCACGCGGAGCGCGCTCATGATCTCGTTCCGCCCAGGGATTCGCCGACTCTTTCGCCTCGATCGACTCACGCGAGGTGACGCGGCGCGCGATCTCCACGACGAGATGGAGCTCCACATCGCGTTGCGCGCCGAACAGCTGGCGCGTGATGGAATGTCGTTCGTGGACGCCGAACGCGAGGCGCGACAACTGTTCGCGGCGCGCGAGCAGACGATCAGCGATCTCGAACAAGCAGCCGTTGATCGAAACCGACATCTCCGACTCGCTGAACGCTTCGACGCGCTGTGGCAAGACACTCGCTACGCCGCGCGCCGGCTCGCTCGTGAACCGGGCATCACCGCATTCATGCTCGGCGCACTGGCGCTTGGGATTGGCGTCAACGTCTCGGCGTTCAGCGTTGCTGATCGCGTTCTGCTCCGCGGACCGCAGCATGTTCGAGATTCCGAACGCCTCGTGCGCATCTACACTCGCGCGAAGCAGCAAACCGGTACACTCACGACTCCGTGGCTGCCGTATGCGGCGTTCATCGCGCTCCGCGACAACATGCGGTCGGTGAGCGGCGTCGCCGCCTATCGAGTGGCCGATGCGATGGTCGGCAGCGGCGCCGCGTCCGAAACACGACGCGTGTCCATGACCGCGGCCGAGATGTTCGACCTCCTCGGCGTCCACGCGTCGCGAGGGCGATTCTTTACGGCAGCGGAGAATGACGATCGCGTCGCCATCATCAGCGAGCCTTATTGGCGCACGGCGCTCGGCGCCGATCCGAACGTCGTCGGGAAGTCGATCGCGATCAACGACGTTGCGCACACGATCGTCGGGGTCGCGCCGGCTGGGTTCACAGGTCCGGATCTGCGACGCGTCGACGTTTGGACGCCGATCCCCGCGTCGGCGCGCACCTCGATGAACATGCAGATCATCGCGCGGCTCAAGCCTGGACAGTCCGTCGAGAGTGCCGTACGCGACGTGACAGCAGGGCGAGCGAACATCGAAGCCGTCTTGCCGAAATGGGCGGGATGGTTGCGAAGCGCGGAATATCTCGCTGCGCCCATCGGGTACGACGACAAGGCGAACGAGTCCTTTGAATCGGTGATGGCGCGCTGGCTCGTCGCGATCTCCGCGCTCATTCTCTTTGCCAGTTGTGCGAACGTGGCCAATCTGCTGCTCGCTCGCCTCGCGAGGCGGCGACGCGAGCTCGCGGTTCGTGTTGCACTCGGTTCGGGACGCGGGAGAGTCATGCGACTACTCGGGATCGAGGGAGGATTGCTTGCGATCGGCGCGGCCGCGGTTGCGATGGTCGTCACCGCGATCGTCGAGCCCGTCGTGCAGAAAGCGCTGTTCCCGGAGGGCTCATGGGCATTCACGATCGTCGATATGAGAATCGTCACTGCCATCGCAATGTTCGCATTGGTCGCCGGAGCTCTTGTGTCGATCGTTCCCGCACTTCAGGCTGGGCGCGGAGATGTCGCCGATACGCTGCGGGGTGGCAACCGCGGCGGCGAGTCGCGGTCGATTACCCGTGCCGGGCTGACGATCGTGCAAGCGATGCTGTCCGTGGTGTTGCTCGTCGGCGCCGGACTGTTTCTGCGGAGTCTGCAACGAGTTGCGGGCACACCGTTAGGAATGGATCCGGATCGCGTGCTCGCGGTCGAGTTGCGATATCCGCGGACCGATAAGCTGCCGAACGAGTCGTTCGCACAGTGGAGCGACCGAATTCGCGAGATCGACTATGCACGGCACCGTCCGTTGCTCAACGTCGTGCGCCACCTCGAGGGCGTCGAGCAGGCATCGACCGCGATCAGTGTTCCTTTTTTCGAGGGCGTCTCCGTCGGTACTTGGGAGCCTGGGCGCGATTCGCTGCCGGCGCTTCCTGGAGGCGGACCGTTCATCTCCGCCGTCGGGGACGGCTATTTCACGACTATGGGCACGGCGATTCGCCGAGGCCGATCCTTCACGGCGATGGATGGTGCACACAGCGAACCCGTTGTGATCGTCAACGAGGCGATGGCGCGCGCGTTGTGGCCGCATGAGGATCCTCTAACGAAGTGTCTCATCATCGCCAGCAGGGAAGCGCCGTGCGCTCGAGTCGTTGGCGTCGCGGCGGATCTTCATCGAACCGGTTTGCGAGAAGCGCCTTCGATGCAGACCTATGTGCCAATCGGCCAGGAGCGTGGATTCAGCGGAATCTGGTTGATGGTTCGGCCGCGTGGAGAGGCGTCTCCTGGTTGGCCGGCGCTCCGCGAGGCGTTGCAAAAGGCCGATCCCGCAATTCGATCGATCGACGTTCGTGTGTTGTCACAGGGACTCGACCGCGAGATGCGCCCGTTGCGGCTCGGGATGATCGCGTTCGGCCTCAGTGCAGCGCTCGCGTTGATCGTCGCGGCGCTCGGGCTCTACGGGATCATGGCGCACGCAGTCGCGTGGCGCCGACACGAGATCGGCGTGAGGCTCGCCCTTGGCGCGCCCCGTCGGTCGGTCGCCGCGCTCGTCGTCGGGCGGGGAACGCTGCTCGCGACAATCGGCATGTTTGCGGGACTCGTCGTCGCGCTCGCCGCCAGAAACTGGGTCGAGCCACAGTTGTTCGATACATCGGCGACCGATCCAATCGTCCTTCTGGCCGTCATCGTCGTTCTCGAGGCGACCGCGCTGCTCGCCGGGTGGCTTCCTGCGCGTCGGGCGATGGGAGTGAGCCCGATCGAGGCGCTCCGCGCGGAGTAGTTGTCCGGATTCGCGGAGTATCCGCGCGACTACTAGAGCAATCGGCGCAACCATTCAGGGCGGCAAGCCACGCAAGACGTGCCGCGCCTGTGCATCAATAAATGCTCACTAAAATGTCTACATCCAGTCATGTCATTGGCATTGTGACACGCCGGTCGTCGACGAATCACGGACGACGGATCTACACGTTCGTTCCGGAGCCGGCGACGTCGTGACGCTCGAGCGGCGGCGGAGTCGCATCTCGTGGCCGCGACCCTTCGTCATCAGCTGGTTGGGCGGCAGGTTGCCGTTCAGGAGTCGGTACGCCTGCGATCGTCTCGTGTGGCGAAAGGCAAACGGCGAAATTCTGGATGCGACGTGGACCGACGAGTAACTACTCGAGCCGACGAGCGGTTGGATGGATCAGTTCGACCCTAAGCCGCCAAAGACGTCGATCCGCCGGTAGCCGCGTCCGCGTCGCCGGCGCGGAGACGAATCGATAGCTTTACTGCTCATGAGGCTTGTCATTCTTGCCGCGTTGTCCATCGCGACACGTGTCGGTGCGCAGACTTCGTACAAGAGCGCTTCGATCGACAACGCTCAGCGACTTCGGCTGGTGACCACCGCCGGCAAGACGATCATCCCGCCGAAAGACAGCGGACAAGTCGGATTCGAGTCGGCGTTCATCTCGGACGATCGGCGAAGCGTCGGGTGGCTCGCGCTCTACCCGAACTGCTGCACGACCTATCCGATTCCGCAGAAGCTCGTCGTGCGGACGCCCGGGAGAGTGCGCGTCTTCGACGGGTCGGGCTTCCCGATTTGGCGTTGGGCTTTCATCGACGACGCGAAGTTGATCGCGTATCGACAAGCGCCGGTGCACGGCGATGCGCCGGCGCACTACGAGCTTCGAGACCTTCAATCCGGAAAGCTGATTGACGAATACGACATGCCGATGAGTGATTCGTCGGCGACTTCGTCGAAGCGTGGCCCGCTCTGGGTTCGAGCGGTCGATAGCCAGAAGTCTTCGCCTCCGACTTAAACGATCATTGGCGTCGACTGCTGGGCAACGATCAGCCAACGACCGTCGCGCTTGACCAACATCGTCGTCCGGCGTCGCCGTGGTGCGACGTCCTGCATGCCCGCGGTACCCGCGACAGTCGACCGGTACGTTACGACCGCGGCGTCGCCGTAGATGCGCACCCGCATCTCGTCGACCTTATACGACGTGTTCCGGAGCCGTCCGGTCCGCATGTTGTTGAGGAACTGTTCCTTCGACAGAAGAAGTCCCGCTGGATTGACGAAGGTAAAGTCCGCCGCCATGTACGGTGCGAGCGCATCTGCGTCGTTGCGCTCGGTCGCGATCGCGACTTGCTCCTCCAGTCTTCGGACTGCGGCTTCGTCGGCAACGTTACTCTCGGCGTGATGCCGAAATCCGCCGGTGCATCCGGTCAGCAGAATGGCGAGTCCGAGGAGTACCGGTCTGGTCGTCATCGCAACCTCTCGTGGCGCTGGTGACTAAATGCTGGCTACTCGAAGGTCGTTGTAGGAGGGTGCGCCCGAACAACGAACGACGAGCAACCAGCATTTAGTAATCAATTCCAGCGACTGCCACCAGCCAAATGAGCTTTTCTTACTCGAATCTCAACGCCTGGATTGGGTTGAGGCCCGCCGCTTTCCGCGCGGGGTAGAATCCGAAGAACACGCCAACTGCCGCCGAGAATCCAACGGCGATGGCTACAGCCGACGGCGGCGTCGCCGTCGCCCAACCCGTGAAGTGGCCGAGCAGCGCCGCGCCGCCGTAGCCGAGCGCGAGGCCGACGAAACCACCAAGAAGACTCATTACGACACTCTCAACGAGGAACTGCGTCAGCACATCACTGCCGCGCGCGCCGATCGCCATGCGGATGCCGATCTCACGCGTGCGCTCGGTGACCGACACGAGCATGATGTTCATGATGCCGATGCCGCCGACCACGAGCGAGATCGACGCGATCGCCGCCAACAGCGCAGACATGACCTTGGTCGTGCTGCTCATCGCGTCCGCAATCTCGGTCTGATTACGAACGGTGAAATCGTCCGGCGCGCCGTCGAGCTTGTGCGCGTCGCGCATGATCGCCGACACTTCATTCTGCGCCGCCGGCACATCGTCGGCCGATGCTGTGCTCACGAGAATCTGACCGATGCGCACATTGCCGCTCAGACGATTTTGCGCCGTCGTGTACGGCATGAGAACGACGTCGTCGGCGTCTTGTCCGCCGGCGTTCTGTCCCTTTGCCGTCATCACACCGATGACGGTGAACGGAACGTGCCCGAGTTGAATCTGCGATCCGACCGGGTCGGATCCCGGAAACAGATCGTTCGCCACGGTCGCTCCGAGCACCGCGACCTTACGAGCGCTCGTCACATCGGCGTCCGTGAAAAACGCGCCGGAGCTCACGGTCCAATTGCGAATCGCCGGGAAGTCGGTCGACACGCCGTTCACGCTCGTCCGCCAGTTGCCCTGCGCGGTGATTGCCTGCACTCGAGCCGATACGACAGGCGTCACCTGATTGAACAGTGTGCCGTTTTGTTTGAGCTTGTCGGCATCCGCGACGGTGAGCTTGCTGAACGTGCCCGCGCCCTGATTCACCCCGCCGCCCGTCGCGGCGCCAGGCATGACGATGATGAGGTTCGTTCCGAGCCCGCCGATTTGATCTTTGATCTGCTTCTGCGCGCCGTTGCCGATGGCGACCATGACGATCACCGCGCCGACGCCGATCATGATGCCGAGCATCGTGAGCAGCGTACGAAGCTTGTTTTTCAGAATGCTGGATCCGGCGACTTTGAGTAACGTCGAGCTTTTCATGCAGCCTCCACGAGGATGTCGTCATCCTCCGACGGGCGCGAGTCCAATTCCTTGAGATCATCCGCGGCGCGGCGTCGATTGACGACCGCGTAATCGCGCACGATGTGACCGTCCTTCACGACGACCGTTCGCTTCGCGTACTGCGCGACGTCCGGTTCGTGCGTGACGAGCACGATCGTGATGCCTTGCTCGTTCAACTCCTGAAACAGCGCCATCACTTCGACGGTCATGCGACTGTCGAGATTTCCCGTCGGTTCGTCGGCGAGAAGGAGCTTCGGCTTCGTGACGAGCGCTCTCGCGATCGCCACACGCTGCTGCTGTCCTCCCGACAGCTCGCTCGGCTGATGGTCCATGCGGTCGCCGAGTCCGACGCGGTTGAGCGCGTCCGCGGCGAGCGCGCGGGTGTCGAGCTTCCGACCGGTGCGGTCGTACAGCAGCGGCAGCTCGACGTTGTCGATCGCGCTCGTGCGTGCGAGAAGGTTGAATCCTTGAAAGACGAATCCGAGCTTCTGGTTGCGGAGGTCGGCGAGCGCGTTCTTGCTCAATCCGTCCGTTCGCGTTCCGTCGAGCGTGTAGCTGCCTTCGGTTGGCACGTCGAGACATCCGAGGATGTTCATCAACGTCGATTTGCCTGAGCCGGAGCTGCCCATGACGGCGATCATCTCTCCCGGCTCGACGGTGAGATCGACTCCACGGAGCGCGAACACTTTGTTCGTGCCCATCGTGTAGATCTTCTTCACACCGTTGATCTGAATGACAGACGTCGTTGACATCGTGAGTCTCCGTTAGAAGCCGCGTCCACCGCGAGCCGCGCCGCCCGGTCGAGCCGGTTGGAACGGATTCTGGGTCGAGCTCGCGCTCGTCGTCGCGGCGGCGTCGGTTGCGACGCTCGTGACGACCTGCGTGCCTTCGGTGAGCGCGCCGGCCGTGACTGCCGTGACTTCGGTGCGCTGCCCGTCGGTAAGACCAACGTGAACACGGACTGGTTTTACAGTTTTCTTATCCGCCGCGAGCGTCCACAGAATCGCGGACGACGGACGAGTCTGAGACTTCGCGGTGCGCGCCGCGCCGCCAGCTGTCGCGTTCCCACCTGCCGCACCCGGCGTACGCGCCGCGGCGTTGCCGCCTTGGGCACGCGTCGAGTCCGCGCCACGCTGACCGCCGCGCGCACCGTTGCGCATTCCAGTCTGCGCGGCCATCTCAGCCGTCGGGGTGATGTGCAGCGCCGCGTTCGGGACGGTCAGCACGTTGTCCGCGCTTGCCGTGAGGAACGAAACAGTCGCTGTCATCCCCGGAAGCAGCTTGCCGGCCTGGTTCGCGACGCCGACGACTGCCGTATAGTTCACGACGTTGTCGGTGGTTGTCGACTGCAAGCGGACCTGCTTCACGGTTCCCGAGAAATTCTGCCCTGGATATGACTGCACGGTGAACTGCACCGGTTGGCCTTCTTTGATCTGACCGATGTCGCTCTCGTCGACGGACGCGAGGATTTGCATCTCCGTGAGATCGTTCGCGATGAGGAAGAGCTGCGGCGCGGACAGGCTCGCGGCGACTGTCTGCCCGACGTCGACGTTTCTCTCGACGATGACGCCGTCGATGGGCGCATGGATCTGTGTGTAATTCAGCTGCTGCTTCGCGCGATCGAGCGCGACCTGCGCCGACTTCACGGTCGCTTGCTGAACGGAGAAGTTGGACTGATACGTGCCGAACTCGCTCGCCGTGATGACTCGCTGGTCATAGAGCGTCTTGTTGCGGTTGTAGTCGTCCTTGGCCTGCTGCAACTGCGCCTGGGCTTTCTCGAGCTGCGCCTGCGCGTCTTCCACGGCCTGCTGTTGCAAGGTCGGATCGATGCGCGCGATGAGCTGGCCCTTCTTTACCTTGTCGTTGAAGTCGACGTAGATCTGCGAGACCTGGCCGGATACCTGGGTACCGACCTGCACGGTCCGAACAGCCTGGAGCGCGCCCGTGGCGGAGACGGTCGACTTGATCGATGCGCGTGTGACCGGCGCCGTGCGGTACGAAACCGCCTCTTTGCCTTCGGCTCGCTGGTAAAACCACGTCCATCCGCCGAGCGTCGCGAGCACGAGCGCCGCGACGCCGATTTTGAGTTTTCTCATTTTTGCACCCTCGCTTTCAGCCCGCTGTTGGTCTACTGGGCTACACTCGATTAGACGCGAAGCATCCCTAGGCGTAGGGGGTCGTGTCGCGAGCTGCACGTGGGTGTTGTGAACTGCACGCCATGGGCGATCGCCGGCCTGAACCGCGCGGGCCGATTGCCGATCAGTCCGTTACTCCAAGCCTCTGCTCGAGAGCCTCCCGCCGAGCTCGGCTGACTCGCAGATGAGTGCCGTTCTTGAGCTGCACCTCGTAATCGCCTCCCTCGCCGCGCAAGAAGAGGTCAACGAGCTCGAGCCGAACGATCACCGATCGATGAATCCGCATGAAGACGCGGGGATCGAGACGGCTCTCCAGCGTGTTCAGCGATTCCCTGACGATGAACCGGCGATCGCCAACGTACAGCTCGGCGTACACACCAGACGCAAGGATGTAGTCGATCTGCTCGACGGGGACGACACGCACCTTCCCTTTGCTCTCGACAGCGATTCGCTCCAAATAGTCCGACGACCGCGGCTTCGATTCCGGCTGCATCGAGTCGCCCTGCAACACGGCCAACAGCTGACCCCGCAGTTGATCGACCTGATTCAACTCAACGACGCGCCGAGCTCGCTTTAGCGTTTGCTCGAAGCGCTCGTCGTCGAACGGCTTCACCAAGTAGTCGAGCGCCGAGACCTCGAATGCGCGCAGGGCGTGTTCGTTGTGCGCGGTGATGAAGATCGTCACCGGCATCTTGTCGGCGCCGATCTCGCGAACGACGTCGAAGCCATTGCGACCCGGCATCTCGTAGTCGAGAAAGACGACGTCTGGCTTGAGCTCGCGAATGGAATCGACCGCGGCGTTTCCATCGCCTGCCATCCCGACGATGTCGACGTCGTCATGTTCACGCAGCAGGCTCGCCACCCGCTCGCGGCCCAGTAGCTCGTCGTCGACGATCAAGACCCGCAGACGTTTGGCAGCGCTCATCGCTTTGCGGCGGCCGACGGAACGACGCGAAGGTCCGATGCCGTGTGATATGGAATGCGAATGGCAGCGGTGAAGCCGCCAGCCTCGTTCCGTTCCGTGTTCAGAGAATATTGATCGCGATAAATCTCGCTCAACCGCGACCGTGTATTCTTGAGCCCAATTCCGAAGCTCGGCGCCGGCTCGGTTTCGGTTGCTTCTTGGGCTCCGCTGTCCTTCACCGTCAGCATCAGGAACTCTCCGTCACGCTCGGCGCTGATGTCGACGCGGCTCTCGCCCGACGTCCGGCTCACCGCGTGCTTCATCGAGTTCTCGACGAGCGGTTGAAGGATCATCGGCGGCACGAGCGCGTCACCGATCGCGGGTGACGACGTCACCGATGTCTCGAGTCGGCCCTGAAAGCGAATGCGAAGAATCTCCAGATATCGATCGAGCATCTCGAGCTCCCGTGAGAGCGGAATCTCCGGATCCGACGACGGCTCGAGGGTTGCGCGCAGCAATTCGCCGAGTCGTGCGATCATCCGACGGACGCCCTTCGGATCCATGTCGACGAGCGCCGAAATTGCGTTGAGCGTGTTGAACAGAAAATGCGGATTGAGCTGGCTCTGGAGGGCAGAGAGCCTCGCTTCGACGAGTTGAGCGCGGAGTCGCGTCGATTCCTCGAGGCGCCGCTGATATCGAGCGAAGTAGTCGCGCGCGACGCCCGCGGCGATGATCGCCAGCGCAATCGTGTAGTCGTTCAACAAGCGCGCGCGCGTTATGCCCCAAAACGGACGCTCACGCGGCACGCGGCCCGGCGGCAACGGCGGCGGCGGAACGAACTCGCGTCGCACCCACCCACCGAGTGCGTCGATCGTGAAGCCAAGAACGAGTCCGGCGACGAGGTAGAAAACGATCGTTGGAACGCGCTGCTGACGCTCGAGACTATACCGGCTCGTCATCCAGAAGACGGGCGGCGTCGCGACCATCCATAGCACTGACGCGAACATTCCGACCATCACGAAGCGAACGGTGAATGGCGGTCCTTCACCGAACGGCGGATAAAACAAGTTCGTGACGCCGAGGGCGCCGAAGAGGAGCCAGAAGACAGCGATCCCCGCGAGCTCGCGCCCGCGGGGAAAGTGGTGAAGCTCGAGATCGGCGTCGTCGATCATCAATGTTCCTCGCTTCGGCGCTACGCACCTTCGCTCGGAATTCCGCATCCAACCTCAGGCACGATCACTTCTTTACCACGAAGTTCACGGTGTCGTGCTTGCCGGCCATCGCCGAGTGGTCGCCGTAACCGATGACCGCGACGATCTGGTGGGCGCCGGGAGCGAGACCCTTGAACGTATACGTCGAGTCACCCGTGCCGATGTGAATGATGTGCGCGTTCGTCGGCGGAATGACCGTTCCATCGGCGACGACGGCGGTGTCGAGGAAGATGTGATAGTGACCAACTCCGTCAGCTTTCGTGCCGCTCGCCTTCTCGATCGCAACAGGACCCTGCTTCGACAACTTGACGGTGACGTCAGTGCCGGTCGTGTCGCCGTTCTTTGGCGAAACGATGACGGCTTCAGGACCGGCCGCGGGAGCCGGAGCGGCGGCGGCTGGGGCCGCGGCGGCAGGGGCAGCCGCGGCGGAATCGGCCTTCTTTTCGCCGCCGCCGCACGCGGTCAGCGCGAATCCAGCAACTGCGAAGAGGGCGAATGAGGACTTGCTCATAACGATGGAACGAGACATGGCGGCAGCTCCGAATGACGGTTCACGGTGGCCCTTCAGCATACGAAGGTATCGCCGTCCGGAGGCAAGGGACAACTCGCGCTTAGGGTTCTTTTGTCCAGCGCGCCGCGATCTTGTTCCCCTCGACGCCCGGGACCCACATCACGACCGCCTTCGCCCCTGCCGGACCGGTTTTGTGGCGGATCTTGTCCGGCGGTTTGACAAAGCCAACCATCCCCGGTTTGAGGATCTGACTCTTCCCGTTCACGACGTGTTCGAGCTCCCCCGAGAGGACGTAGAAGATCTCGATCGCGCCGTGCTGATGGTCGCCGGAGTCCGAGTTCGGCGGAAAGGTCAGCTCGCCGACCGAGATCTCCTTACCGACGTTCGTGCTGTCGAGAACCAGTCGAAGCGTCGCGCCGCTGGGCGAGCGGTAGACCGTGCCTTGTTTCTCTTGAGCGCCCGCGACGGACGCGAGGCCGAGCAGCAGGCCGCCGAACCATGAGAGTTTTCGAAAGGTCATTGTTCGCGCTGTTGGTAGATGCCGAGGACGTTGCCCGCCGGATCTCGGAACCTCGCGGTAATCTCTGGAGCGTCGGCGCCGATCGGTTGGACGATCTCTCCGCCGTTCGCTTTGATCTTCTCGATCGACGCTTCCGCGCTGTCGACCATGATGTAGATGAGAAGACCCGGCGTCGGTGATGAGGGAAGGCGCTGAGTCCACGTGCCGCTGACGACGCCTGTCGTGTCGTCGAACGCGAGGGACCCGTTGCCCCGTGTTCGCGTCGTCCAGCCGAACGTCCTCGCGTAGAAGTCCGAAGAACGCGCGATGTCGACGGCAGGAATTTCGATGTAGCAGATCTTACCGTTCGGGAATGGATTCGTCGCCATGATCGACTCCGATGAAGCGTTGAAGGTGTGGGCTCGTCCGCGGGACAGCTAGCGTCCGATCCGCATTCTATCCACTCCCGGCGACGGCTGGTCACTCTTTGACGTAATTCTTACTCTGACCCTCTTTGGTCATCCCGAGAATGAAGCGACGAGGGATTCGGTCTCTCGGCGCGGCAGTTGTAACCGCCTCAGGGAAAGCGGTCCCTCGCTTCGCTCGGGATGACGGAAGGGTGCTCGGGATGACGGAAGGGTGCTCGGGATGACGGAAGGGTGCTC
>Ga0070683_100000952_pt1 | contig 21537 bp, 20 predicted proteins | sample KBSC713LmetaG_FD_64662 | JGI IMG/M metagenome (GOLD analysis project Ga0070683, IMG submission 64662) | Corn rhizosphere microbial communities from Kellogg Biological Station, Michigan, USA - KBS C7.1-3L metaG | ecosystem: Host-associated > Plants > Roots > Rhizosphere ... | reverse complement strand
ATTTCGGTTCATGAGCGCATTAATTCGAATGCGTTTCTCCCTGATATCATTTTCAAACATTAACCGCATATTTTGCAAATTGCCCATTGCGGCTTTTGCTTTGTAATAAGCACTGATCTTCTCTAAACCATTCTTGTATCTTATCTCGGCATTCTTAATTATAAAGTCGAGCAGCTTTTCATCCTGGTCAAGAATAGCCTGTTTCTTTTTCATGATCAACCATTCATAATAATATTGTTTGGCATCGTTAACGAATTCGTTTAATGACGCATTCTTTTTTTCTTTTTCTACTGATGACATAGCCTCCATGTATGCCGCTTCCGCTTTTTGTTTACCCTTAACAGGGAACATTTGCTGCCCGCCAATCATGTACTGCCCCATACCCGGCTCCCCGGCAGCACCTTTCTTCCACATGTTTGTATTATAAGGCGTCATCCAGAAACCCGTGGTAAACTCTGGCGGCATCCAGCTCTTTGCACCCTTCGCAGCTTCATCCATCGAGCGGATCTCGTTCTCATACATTTTTACAACCGGGTGCAAAACTGTGACACTATCAATGATAGCGTCCAGCTTCATTATTTGTGCTGACAGAAATTTTCCAATAAGAAAGATTGCCAATATTAAAATCATTCTCTTCATAGTATAAATTTTAAGTACAACAGTTTTTGCCATTTTGTACAGGTGGACAGGGTACAGAACCATAAGAGCAAAACACACAACAATCTCCCTTGGCTGGTTTTAATATTGTTTTGCATTTTTCACACTCATAAAAATATCGGCACGAGTCAGTTGGCATTTCTTCCTCCTTCTGATAACCGCAACAAGGGCATGTTATAATTGATGTTAGGATAATTTCCCTTTTATTATTTGTCATTCCTTTGCATCGATTAATTCAATTTTGCCTCCGCGTTTAAGCTCTCGTTCCTTTACTATTTCAAATATCACCGGAGTGATAAGCAATACATAAATGGTTGATGTGATAGTACCCCCAATTAATGGAATAGTGATCGGGCGCATAATATCACTGCCTACGCCGGTTGCCCATAAGATGGGAATCAAACCAAACAGCCCCACAGAAACCGTCATCAATTTTGGTCGTAATCTTTTTGCTGCGCCTTCAACCACAAATTCTCTTATAATAGCCGGTGTAAGAGACGCTGGGGAGTTGCCATGCCTGGCTACCATATTCTGCATTGCTTCATTCAAATAAATAGTCATCAACATAGCCGTTTCGATTGCCATACCAAACAAGGCAATGAAACCCACTGCAACGGCAACCGATAAATTAACTCCATAGAAATACACCATAAAAACTCCTCCAATCAAGGCAAACGGAACAGTAATCATGGTAATAACAGATTCTTTAAAAGAATGATAAGTAAAGTAAAGCACCATGAAGATGATGATTAATACAATGGGCATTATCATTTTAAGCGTTCTATTGGCTCTTATCTGGTTTTCCCACTGTCCACTCCATTCAAGGAAATACCCTTTGGGCAACCTGCTCACCATCTGGCTTAACTTCTTCTGTGCTTCCTTTACAGTGCTGCCCAAATCTCTTTCTCTTACATTAAATAAAACTGTACCACGCAACATTGCATTTTCAGAATTGATCATTGGAGGGCCGTCATTTAATTTTATATCGGCCACAGCTCCCAAAGGAATAGGCCCAAAATTCATTGTTTGTACCTGCAACCTTTTTAATGCCGCAAGATTATTTCTGAAATCTTGTCCGTACCGTGCATTAACAGAAAAACGCTGACGACCTTCAATTGTAGTTGTCAGTTTCATTCCCCCTAAAGCACTTTCAATAACAGTGTTCACATCATCTATACTCAGACCGTATCTTCCGATCTCATCCCGCTTCACTGCAATGTCAATGTATTTGCCACCCGTAATCGGCTCAACGTATAAATCCTTTATGCCGTCAATCCCCTCCAGTTGTTTCTTTAATGTTTGCGCAAATACATAAATGGTATCCAAATTTTGCCCGTATACTTTTAAACCCACATCGGTGCGAACACCGGTTGACAGCATGTTGATACGATTGATGATAGGTTGTGTCCATCCATTTGTAATGCCGGGTATCTGCAATTTGGAGTTCAGTTCATTGATGATGCCATCTTTTGTCATTCCTTTGCGCCATTCAGTTTTAGGCTTCAGCAGTATGATTGTTTCAATCATGCTGATTGGCGAATTATCCGTTGCCGTATTCGCTCTGCCTGCTTTGCCCAATACATGCGATACTTCAGGAACAGTGCTAATAATTTTATCCTGCACCTGTAATAATCTTTTTGCCTCGGAATTGGAAACATCAGGCAATGTAACTGGCATAAATAATAAAGAGCCTTCATCTAGTGGTGGCATAAACTCCGAACCTAAACGAGTCATCATAATTATTCCTACAGCCAATGCGGCAAGGTTGATACCGATAGTTGTTTTCCGCCAACGCAAACACGATTTCAAAATGGGTGTATAAATTCTTTCTAATGTTCGGGTAATCGGGTTAGCACTTTCTGGCTTCAATCTTCCTTTCAGGAAGAATGATATCAATACCGGTGTTAAGGTAATTGCCAAAAAAGCATCAATCAGCAGGATAAAAGTTTTTGTCCATGCCAATGGGCTAAATAGTTTTCCTTCCATACCTGTTAAAAGAAACACTGGTAGAAAAGAAGTAACAACTATAATAGTTGAATAGAATACGCCGGGACCCACTTGTTTGGAAGACTTCTCAATAATGTCCATTTTTTCCTCAGATGTCAACGGGTCTTTATTTCTTTTGAGCCAGTTTGCCATGTTTATTCTTTATTAGAAGACTTTAGTTTTTCTGTTTGTGCCTCGCTGATATGCCGATAACCATTCTCTACCATCACAATCCCATCGTCCACTACTACCCCTATTGCCAGAGCAATACCTGTTAATGACATGATGTTGGAGGATATACCAAACATTTCAAGGAAGATAAAGCCTGCCGCTACCGAAATGGGTAGTTGAATAAGAATAATGACCGCACTGCGCCAGTGAAATAAGAAGACAAGTACAACGAGCGACACCGCAATCATTTCCTCTGTTAATGTGCCTTTCACGGATTGAACGGCCTCCTGTATTAATGTGCTCCTGTCGTAAGAGGATTTAAAGGTCACCCCTTCAGGTAATCCTTTTTCCACTTCTTTCATTTTTTCTTTTACAGCCTCAATTACTTTGTTGGCATTTTCGTTGTAACGCATTACTATAATGCCACCTACTACCTCACCCTTTCCATCCATATCAAAAATGCCGAGGCGCAGCTCACCACCCATTTGAACAGAGCCAATATCTTTTATCCTCACCGGTATGCCGTTGTAATTAATCAAGGCAATATTCTCAACATCCTCTTTGCTTTTAATGTAGCCCAACCCCCGAATGATGTATGCCATATCCGCCATTTCAAATTTTCTGCCACCCACATCATTGTTATTTGCTTTCACCTTGTTCATCACATCCATCAGGGAAATATTATAGTACTGCAATTTCACCGGGTCAACTATTATTTGGTATTGCTTTTCAAAACCGCCAAAGGAGGCCACCTCAGCCACACCTGGAACCGTTTGAAGGGCGAACTTTACGTACCAGTCTTGCAGAGCTCTTTGCTCGCCCAAATCCATTTTAGGAGCATCCAAATGATACCAAAAGACATGACCAACGCCAGTTCCATCGGGACCCAGCGAGGGAGTTATTCCTTGCGGCAACAAACGTTGAGCATAATTTAATCGTTCCAATACTCTTGTTCTTGCCCAATAGATGTCTACATTATCCTCAAAAATCACGTACACAAAACTCATCCCGAACATAGATGAACCACGAATGTTTTTAATCTTCGGAATTCCCTGCAGGTTACTTACCAATGGATAAGTAACCTGGTCTTCTACTACCTGCGGACTACGGCCCATCCATTCTGTAAAAACAATGACCTGGTTCTCACTCAAATCAGGAATGGCATCAATTGGATTCCTTTCGATGGAGTAAATGCCATAGGCAAACAGGCTGCCGGCGATACACAGCACGATAAGCCTGTTGCGCAAAGCCAGTTGAATTAATTTACGAACCATGAGGATGTTTTAATAACTACTTAATCACTTCTTCAACCTTACCGCATCGGGGCATTTCACTTCCGAAGTAGGGATTCTTAACTTCCTTTGTCTCACTTAACCACATAGCGCCACCATTGTCCCTGTTGTACATCGGGCAGTGGTCATGATATAAAGCTTGTCCGCCGCCAAATGCTCTAACCAGGTCATAAACATCTTCACTCATCATAGAAAAATGTTCCCGCTGATGTTTTATGTTATCCCCATTCTTGCCGATATGCTCAGCATGTTCCTTTAAATCTTCTTCAATGTCATCGTACGCTTTCTTTTGATCAGCGGCGAATAATGATTTATCCAACCCACTCATCACTTTTTCCATTCCTTTTGCCGCACTGGCCGCTTCACTTCCATTATCACTAGCCAGTGCATTTTTTACATGCAGATAGTGGTTGACTATCGTATTTAAAGATGTCGTAAGTTTTGGATCAAGATTGCTGAAAGCGGGTGTGACCTCTGTCATGTGAGTCGTATCGACCAGAGCATTTTTTGTAGTGTCAGCATTCATTTTCGACATATCATTCTCTTTTGAAGATTTATCTCCACTATTACAAGACGTGAATGCTACGGTTATAATTACAATTAAAACATTGAATATTTGTTTCATTGTTATAGTTTTTTGATTGTTCTTTTATCATCGTGATCGACCTCTCCTTCTAAATGATCCGGAAGACAAGTCAGCCTAACAGACAGGGGGGCATATTTTTCGCCACGAAGAATCAAATACAAAAAATACGGGCGTAAATGTAAATTGGAGTACCGGCGACTAGCCCAGGCAAGATTTTGAACCATTTTCTTGTAAGTGGCCTTACCAAACAAAATTAGGCTTACAATGTCTTCTTGAGCGAAGTTTTGCTGTGCATTGATTAAAGGGGGTATGATGAGTACATTAAGAAATACCCAAACTTTGCGTCTCATTCTATAAGATTACAGGCCAAGTAATTCCCTGATCTTATTTTCCAGCTCTTTCTTTTCTGCATTAATGGCCACCACATTGCCATTTTTATCAATAAGGAATGAGGCCGGTATTGCATCGACCTGCCATTTGGCCGCGGACTTCGCATCCCAACCTCTCGAATCATTTATTTGAAGCCAGGTAATTTTATCTTTATTCACTGCCTTCATCCAATCATGCTTGTTATCATCCAGCGAAACGCTAAGAATTTCAAAACCGTTTGATTTGTATTTGCTGTATAATTTCACAAGATTCTTGTTTGAAAAACGACATGGTACGCACCACGAAGCCCAGAAATCAAGTAAAAAAACCTTCCCCTTCAGCGACGATAATTGAAGTGAATCGCCTTTCATATCCGGCAATGAGAAATCAAGCCTTGAATCGGTAATGTTGGGCACTGTTTGTGACCTGGCCGAGATAGTGATCACAGTAATGCAGGAAATAAGAAAATAAGTTTTCAGGATTTTCATTTTTTTAAGGATTTGGCCCCGACAATTTTGTCAGGGCCTAAAAATAATAAATAGGACGCTCTACTGCAAGCCCTTACCAACCGCTGCGACTTTTTCACAGCAGCCCTTTTGGGCGCAGTCAGCATCTTCTTTGCAGCAACCTTTTTCTTTGCAGGCAGTCATATCAGCACATTTGCCGTCTTTCATCTTACATTCGTCACTACCGCAACAATTTGCCGACTTTGCTGCTGCCTCCCGATCATATTGACAGCATTTGTCGAGGCTACTATACGCTGCATCAGTCGCCCTGAATTTCGGAGTATCATAACCGGCATCAGCAATTCTTTGTTGAATAGCCGCAACATCAGTACCTGCGTTATATGTTAGCCTTAACATTTTTGAATGCATATCCCATGCTGCATAACTAGCGCCGGCTTCCCTGGCAGCTTTTTCAATTTTCTTCTTACAGGTACCACATTCGCCTGATACTTTGAACGACTCAGTTTTTGTTTTTTGAGCGGAAGCTGCAACGCTTGATATGCAAATTGCGGCTGCAAAAAATATTTTAAGCATTTTCATAAATTAAAATTTGAGTTTGGAAATTTCTTAGAACCACGACACATATGTATGAGCAATGACTCATCGACTTAATGACTCACTGACTCAAAAAATCTCAAATCCTGAAAACGCGGTTTTGGATATATGTATCCTGCTCGGACAGCAACGGAGGAGAGTGATCTGTTTTGGCGAGATGGAGATTTTCTCTTAATGTAACAATGGAAAGAAATTCAGAAATCGCTATCGTTGAAAGTTGAACATGTTTCACCTCAAAAGATAAGGACGAAGTCTGATGATCATCCTGTAGCTTAATGATCTTTACCTCATCATGACAGCATCCGCGGGTACCTGTGTGCATGTGACACTTGGGACACCAGTCGCTTTTCGCCTTGTAAAAGCTATACGAATCATAGCGATCCATGCAGTAATGAAAATTCACCAACACCCCACAGGCGAAGGCGAGATAAACAACTACAGTAAATGAAGCTATTAGTTTTTTCATGATAGCATCACAAAGATAATACGACAATTGACATTGTTCATATGATTCTCGTCATTTTGAGTAAGGCTTTGTTAATTCACAAAGCTCCACCAAATCCCCACTCTGATCTGTAGCCCGGGGTAAGGATACCCCGTTGCTGCAAGATTATTATTCGTCCAGCCAAAGCCACCGTCTGGCGTTACCTCCGCAGTGTTGAGGTTTTCCAGGCGAATAAATGACTTAAACCCCCTGATTCGGAATTGGAGAAAGGCGGCAATATCGGGTCCGTTGTTAATTGTCACTGAATCCTGGTAAAAAAACTGTCCCAGAACCGGAGAATAGCCATCGGCCTTATACGAGGTGTGATATTTTATTTCAAAACCAGTGGAAATATTGAGGTTTCTGAAAAAATTTCCTTCGTAGGCAACGCGGTTTCTCGTAAATAAAAATGGTACGTTCAGCGGAACGTCACCCGTCTTTTGTTGAAGGTAAACGTCAGCGTACCAGTTAAAGTGTTTGCCCAGTCTGAAGACCTTTTGAGCGGATACCAGGAGAAAATTAAACAGCGGCTCGAATTGTCTCAATTTATAGTATTCGGTAAAATAGGTGTAATTGCTGATAAGATAGTAATCACCTGATAACCTTAATTTCAAAGACGGCTGATAGATGGAAGCAAAAATATGGCTGTTATTCTCTTTATTGAATCCCGATGTCAGCGTCTTATCTAAATAGAAGCTACTTCGTGTATCAAACAAAAAGGAAGGCGAACGATTGACATTTTCAAAGCCAATTTCAGCGTAGCCCTGCTTTTTTTTACCGACAAATCTTTTTAAGCTGATGTGTGCATCATAATTACCACTATTAAGACCGGCATAATAGAGACTACCATACAATTCCACATCCCATTTTTTATTCCTTGTCGTGTTCCGGTATTCGCCATGAAAGATCAGGTTATAAAATGAATTGCTGCCACTCGCAAATTCCCCATTTAACAATTGAAAAGCGGCCCCCAATTTTACAAATTGTTGCAAGTTCTTTGCATCGGGGAATTGATAGATGGACAAATCATTTACCATGTCCTTCCAGCGATCACGGAAATACACAGTATCGCCCTGGTTTTTTATGATCCCATAGCTCGTATCATAATATTGAATTGACGACGTACTTAAAGTATTGTAATCAAAATATTGATATTTGGCTCCCGTATACGAAAAAGTATGTTCAAATCGTACGCGGGGATAGAACAAAGGAATTACTGTAGAATCCGTGACGATCGAGTCTTTTTTGCCAAGATCATATTGTTGCCGCATCAGAACGGTAAACTCGCGATAGCGATTGCCTGTTTTAATATCAGTTGAAAAAAAATTTTTACTGTATGTCACCCCCGAATCCAAATTAGTGGGAATATTAAAACGATCCTTATAAACCAGATTATCGTTCAGATAATCCTTATCGCTTTTTATCCCACCGTTTTCTGCAACCTGCAAATGATTCCCAAGCACAAAAAAATAATTATTGTATCGTTTTTTCTTGCCCTCATACCACGAGGTCAATAGAAGATTGTTATGGTTAGAATTTTGACTTTGAAAAAAGCCGGGCGAATTGATAAGAGAATACCTGAAAGATGCGTTCCAGTTCGGTTTAATATTTTGGGTATGGATGACTCCTAATATTTGTTCCGTTTTGCTTCCGAGCAGGTACGTTAGCTCCGTATAGGGCCTGGTAGTGTTAAAAAACATAATGGATGCCGGGTTCCATTTATAGATATCAAGGACGTGGAAACCCGGATCCCAGCCGGCCGTAAGATTAGGACTAAATAACATCGATTTGGACGCCGTTCCCAGATTACCCAGATACATATTTGTAGCCGGTATCGGGAACCGTGTCGTAAAATCATTTACCGATGAATCCAGTTTATAGTGCCTGGACGAATCAAGGTAGCGGTCATAGATGGTGATCGAATCTTCATTCCTGTTACGATGTTGAAGACTGTCGCTGCCTTTTGCTCCTTTTAAACTCCTTAAATTTTGGCCAACCCTTGAAAAATTCCTGAAATTAGGTTGTTGCGCCATCGCTTGAAAATGTGCAAGGCAAAACAATAGCAGCAGGTATGTGAGTTTTCTCTTCAGGGTCAAAAGTTGTTGATTAGATACAGCAGCAAAAATACCAAGGATAAAATTTGAAAAGGGAATAATGAATTCACAAAGAAATCAAAAAAATAATTTGGTAAGATCAAACCTCAAATCGCCGCTACCATCTCCTTGAAGATCGCCGCAAAACGGGGCTCGGCTTGCTTGGCGGCATGCAACACTTCCTCGTGCGTTATCCTGGTCTCATCTTCCCGGATGCCAATATCGGTGATAACGCTCATGGCGAATACGGGAAGTCCCATATGATTGGCTACTATGCATTCCTGCACTGTACTCATTCCAACTGCATCACCACCCAATGCGTGAATGAGTTTGTATTCCGCATGCGTTTCGTATGTAGGACCTGTAACGCCATAGTAAACTCCTTCCCGTAAAGAAATACCGAGCTTTTGTCCTATAGTTTTTGCCTTCTGAATAAGCTCCTTTGTATAGGGCTCACTCATATCAGGGAAACGAGTGCCGAACGCAGAAATATTTTTTCCGATCAACGGATTTTTCATGAAAAAGCTAACATGATCTGTGATGATCATCATATCCCCCACCCTGAAATTTGGATTAACACCGCCTGCTGCATTGGAAAGAAGCAGCGCCTTGATTCCAAGCAATTTCATAATCCGTACTGGAAAGACTACTTGTTCTGCCTCATATCCTTCATAAAAGTGAAAACGCCCGGCCATGCAAACAATTTTTTTCCCACTGAGATTGCCAAATATCAACTTACCCTTGTGACCTTCCACGGTGGAAACAGGAAAATGAGGGATCGCATCGTAGCTTACTTCTTTTTCTATTTCTACGTCTTCGATAAAATTGCTAAGACCACTTCCCAAAACAATCCCAACCTCTGGTACGTGAGCGTAAATTCCTTTAAGATATGACAGGGCTTCATCGAATTTTTGCATCTCGCGAGGCATACAATAACTTTGGTGAATGGCAAATATATATTTTGTATTCAATTTCGAAGACGTGCAACGTGCGGAATGTTTATTAAACGAGATGAGACAATATAATGCCAGTGGCGACAGCGACATTCAGTGATTCTGCGCCTCCTTTCCGGGGGATGGAAATTTTCTCATTGGAATATGGCAAGACTTCCTGTCCGATTCCCGTCGATTCGTTGCCTATAATGATCAAACCCTCTTTGATTGTACTCATCTTTGTTACGTCTTTGCCCTCGAGCATGGTTGCATAAATTCTAACACCCAATTGTCCTTTCAACCATACTGGCAGATCAGTGTAGAATACACTTACTCTCGAAATGCTTCCCATTGTGGCCTGTACTACTTTTGAGTTATACAGGTCTGCACAATCACGACTGCAAATTATTTGTGAAATCCCAAACCAATCGGCTATACGGATGATTGTTCCCAAATTACCGGGGTCCTGGATAGTATCCAGCACCAGCGATATTCCTTCTTTAATTCGAGGTTCTTTTTCTTCAAACTTTTTTGCGATGGCAAGGACCTTATTCGGCGTTTTAAGTTGAGACATTCTTTCAAGCTCTGTTTCATCAATCGCGGTTACATTGACTGACTTTAAAAGATCTTTATTTTCCCCTATCCATTCATTCAACGCAAATATTTGCGTCAGTTCAACGTTTTTACTTTGTATTAATTCTTTTACCAGTTTTGGACCCTCAGCAACAAATAATCCGGCTTCGTCTCTGTATTTTTTCTGGCCTAAACTTTGGATATATTTGAGCTGTGATTTGGATACCATACATCGATGTTTAAATGAATTTTGTTACGCCCAAGCCACGGATGTCAACTTACCTGAAAATAATTACCTTTTTAATATTCGTTGTTCTTTTCTCCTCCTGCAAATCCTGGGACTTTCACACATTTCCGATCACCCATATAAAAAAATATCCCAAAAACAAGCCCTTTGTCTACGAAACAAATATCAATTTATCGGGCAATCTTTCAAAAACAGAAAAGGAGAATCTTGAGTCCAGGTTAAAAGTTCAGTTAGAAGACAGCCTCGATCCAAAACTTAATGGGAAAATTTTCTGGCAGGTGTTGAAAAAACCACCGGTGTATGATACTACTTACGTACAATCTTCAAAAAGATTTATGCTTGCTCTGCTTCATACCTCGGGTTATTTTAAAGCAAACATCGACCCTGATACCTCTGTGAAACGAAACGAAGACATGTACAAGTTGACGCTGAACTTTAATGTAACTCCAGGACCGCTCTGGCATTTTGATAGCGTATGGTATAGCATGGGGCCAAAAGAGCTGCAGCACCTGGCAGACAGTACGATGAAATCTGACAGTACAAAAAGAGTAAAAGATACGGTCACGCTTGGTGTCCAGCAACCATTTCAGCAAGTCGCTGACAGTGCCGTAGGGCAAGCATTTGTCAAGAAAGGGAGCTCATTTTCACAAGACAGTATCGCCATGGAGCTTGACCGGCTGGTCGAGCTCTACCGGAACAAAGGATATATGAGGTTTACAAGAAACGAGCTTGTTGCGGTTTGGGATACGGTGAACATTTCGCTACTTAAGCCGACGGTCAATCCCATCGAGCAAATTGAATTGATCAATACACTCACCAAACAACAAGAGAATCCAACGGCCACTCTTGAAATCAAGTTAAAACCCGGCTACGACAGTTCGAGGCTGGTAAAATTTTATGTAGGCAGGGTCTATATCTACCCTGATTTCACAGGAGATACTTTGACAAGAAAGGATTCAGTAGTGCTCGATTCAACGTATGCTGTTATTCAGTCACAGCATCTTTTCAAACCAAAGATCCTTCCACAAAATATTTACCTGCGAAATGGCCAGGTATACAATCAAAACCGCTATATAAGAACAGTGGACCGTTTCAACAGCAATGTGGCCTGGCGGTTGGCCACCGTAGAGCAAAAGCCGAGACCGGGAACAGATACTGTTGACTTCTATGTTCGGCTTGTGCCCGCAAGAAAATACCTGTTTGTAGCAAACCTGGAAGCGAGTCGAAACCAAAATAGTATTCTTTTTTACCTCGGCAATCTGCTAGGTATTGGCGTCAATGTGACTTTGCAAAACAGGAATTTTGGAAAAATAGCAGCGCAAACAAATACAATTCTTCGGTATGGAACGGAATTAAGCATTTCCAAAGGAACGCCGTTAGTTAGCCTGATACAGGCAGGCGTTGGATACAATATTGTTTTTCCCAAGATCATTCCCCATTTTAATTTTCTCCCCGAACGATTTCGCGATGCGAGTACAGTTTTGTCATTTAATGCTACCAACACGCAACGGGCCGATTTTTATAACCTGATCACGTTTAATACTTCCTGGAGTTATCTTTTGCAGCGTCGCAATAAATTGTACGCCGCCAAGCTTCCAAATATTGAATATTCGTTTTTAGATGCAAAGCCTAAACTAGTAGATCTTATCGCACAAAATCCGGGTCTGAAAAATTTGTTCAACGATGGGCTGATTATTTCCGGGATTTATAGCATTACCGTAACAGGAGGGACAAAAAAAAATCTGAACAGCCTTAAAGCGAATCTTGAATTGGCTGGTCTTCTGGCTAGTTTGAGCCAGGCTGACTTTATCAGAAAAAACCTTTACAGGTATATTAAACCGGATGTCGAACTCAAGCGTATCACGAAAATTGGAACGAATGATCTTGTATTGAGAACTTTTGTTGGAGTGGGCATTCCTTTGAAAATTGATACCGGTCTCGGATTTCGCAGCCAGTACCTACCGTTTTTTAAAGCATATAGCGCCGGGGGTCCTAATAGTATGAGAGGATGGGGATTGAGAAGATTGGGGCCGGGTCATTCTCTAAATTATTTCTTTCAGTTTCCTGATCGCTTTGGCGACATACAATTTGAAACAAACCTGGAATACCGTTTTTTTCTTTTCGAACTTTTTGGGTTTAAAATTAACAGCGCGTTGTTTACGGATATTGGAAATGTATGGTTCTTGCATGCTAATCCTGATTTTCCGGGAGGAGAATTTAAGTTCAGTAATTTTTTCAGAGATCTTGCCATAGATGTTGGAACAGGAGCAAGAATCGATCTGGGGTTCTTTCTTATCCGCCTTGACTACGGATTGAAAGTACATAATCCAACTCCGGAACCAGATAACCAGGGAGGACGATATCATTATTTCTATAACTGGAGTCTTAAATATTTAACGGGCGGAGTGCTTCAATTTGGAGTTACTTATCCTTTCTGATCGATCATTTTCGCGGACTTAAAGAGTCTTCAAAGTCTTTCACGCTTAATGCTTCTTCAATTTTAAATTCACCGATTCTTGTGCGGCGTAAGCTACTGAGATAACCACCACAAGCTAACCCTTCACCAAAATCTTTTGCTAAACTGCGTATATAGGTACCAGTGGAACATACGACGCGAAAATGCACAACAGGCAATTCAATCAAGGTAATTTCAAATTCATTTATATAAACTTTTCTCGGCTCGAGCTTTACTTCTTTTCCCTTTCGTGCAAGTTCATACACCCGTTTGCCCTCTACTTTGATCGCAGAATGTGCTGGGGGAACCTGCATGATCTCACCCAAAAAATTTTTTGTCATGTCTTTGATTAGTTCGGGTGAAATGTGTTCAAGTGATCTAAAATTTTCCGGCTTGCTTTCGAGATCATATGTAGGCGTTGTCGCTCCCAGGTTGAATGTGCCCGTGTATTCCTTTTCCCGGGCCATGTACTCATTTATTTTTTTGGTGAATTTTCCTGTGCAGATGATCAGCAACCCTGTGGCCATAGGATCCAGTGTTCCGGCATGACCCACTTTTTTTACCTTGATCAAATGACGGATCCTCCTTATTACATCAAAGGATGTCCATTGCATGGGTTTGTCAATCAGTAAAACTTGCCCTTCTTCAAATTTATTCACAACTCAATTTAAAAGTTTACAAGGTCCAAAGTTTCAGAGTTGCAAAGTTGTTTTGAAATTAATTTTTGAACATTGGAACTTTGAACTTTTGAACTCTAGTAAACTATATCGAAAGTTTATTTTTGAGCTCAAGATACTTGTTGATCGTATCTACAGTAAGATTTTGAGGAGAAGTAAGGATGGAAAGTATGCCGTTTTTATGAAGTTCTCTTACCATCAATCGCTTTTCAAAAGCAAATTTTTCAGCAATTGTTTTTATATAAATTCCTTCCATCGTCTCAGCTTTGCCCTCGATCAGTTGTTTTAATTCAGTGTTTTCAAAGAAGACCACAAGCAAAAGGTGATATTGTGCAATTAACTTCAAGGAAGACATTTCTCTCTGTAAGCTATCCATCGATTCAAAATTGGTAAACAAGATCAGCAGGCTGCGGTGTGTGATACGGCTACGGATAACTGAATAGAGTTTTTCGAAATCTGCCTCCAGGAAACGCGTTTGTTGCCGGTACAAAATTTCCAGCAACTGGTTCATTTGGGTGGATTTTTTATCAGCCTGCAAAAAAACGTCGAGGTTCTCGGCGAATGTAATAAGACCAGCCTTATCCTGTCTCACCAATGCCACATTACTAAGTACCAGTGATGCATTAATTGCGTAGTCAAGCAAGGTCATTCCTTCAAAAGGCATTTTCATCGTACGGCCTTTATTTAACAGGCAATAGATCTGCTGGCTTCTTTCATCAGTATAGTTATTCACCATCAGGTCCTTTTTTCTTGCTGTCGCTTTCCAGTTTATGGTACGATAATCATCCCCACGAACATAGTCCTTTATCTGTTCAAACTCCATGCTATGCCCAAGTCGTCGTACTCTTTTTACACCGGCTTCCTGTAATCGGTTACTGACTGCCAGTAAATGATAGCGTCTCATTTGAATGTAAGAAGGATATACCTTTACGGTTTCTGCCGCTGGAAATATAAACCTTCTCTTTGCCAGTTGTAAGGGACCTCTGACAAACGCATTAATATTACCAAAAGAATATTCACCTCTTGTTAAAGGTTTGACTGTATAACTAATCTGCTCTTCTTTTCCTGCTTCAAGTCGTGTTTTTTTTCTCCAGTTTCTTTCCTGGAATTGCGGAGGCAATTCATCGATAATGTGTGCAGAAACAGGGAAGGAATAATTATTCTGAAAGTGAAGCACTACCTTATTCTCGTCCCCATTGCTCCACCGTTCCGAAGTGAACCGCTCAGCACGCAGGGCATATCGTTTTCCAAAAATCAAAAAACTGTCAACGAGTATTGCCAAACCAAGAAGAACCAGGACAATACCCGCTGCGTCATACAACACGGGTATGAAATAGCTGAACAGGTATAAGATCACGGCTCCCCCTGCAATGTAATAGGCAGTTCTGTCGATATAAAATGACTGACTAAAAAATTTTATAATTGCCCTGAAGAACATTTTTGATTTTGGATTTTCGAATTTCGATTTTAGATTTTTTAGAAACAATCTAATTGCTCACATTCACCCATTACTCATTACTCATAACTCATAACTCATAACTCTTAACTTCACCTGGGAATATCCATTCCATTCACAATTTGCCTGATCACTTCATCTTCAGTAACTCCTTCCATTTCTTTGTCGGGAGCAAGGATAATGCGATGACGCAGCACTGGCGTGAAAACATCCAATATATCTTCAGGCGTAACGAAATCACGGCCATTGATCGCCGCCATTGCTTTAGAAGCATTCATTATTGCTAGTGATGCTCTTGGCGAAGCGCCGAGATAAATCGATTTATGATTTCTTGTTTGGTGAATAAATTTTGCAATGAATTGCAAAAGCCTCTCTTCAATGATTTGGATTTTTATTTGTTGTCTCAATGCAATGATCTGCCCACCGCTCAAAACAGGTCTTACGAAGTCAAAAATCGGAGCATTCCCCATTTGGTGAAATTGCGAGAGAATCGTCACTTCTTCCGCCTCGGAAGGATACGGCACTACAATTTTAAAAAGAAACCGGTCCAGTTGAGCCTCAGGTAAACGATATGTGCCTTCATGCTCAATAGGGTTCTGCGTTGCCAGCACCATAAATGGTGAGGGCATGGGGTAGGTCCTGCCATCCACCGTAGCTTGTCTTTCCTCCATAATCTCAAACAACGCTGATTGCGTTTTTGCCGGTGCCCTGTTGATCTCATCAATTAAAATGATGTTTCCAAACACCGGCCCTTTTTTGAAATCAAAACTGCCTTGTTGTGGATTAAATACCGGCGTGCCCAAAACATCCGATGGCATCAGGTCTGGTGTAAACTGGATTCTCGAAAAGCCAATATCCAATGATCGCGCTACCAGTTTTGCAGTCAGAGTTTTCGCAACGCCGGGCACACCTTCGATCAATACATGTCCATCTGCAAGGAGAGCCGCGATGATCAGTCTCACCATTTCGTCCTGTCCAACAATTACCTTTTTAATCTCATCACGAATTAACATCACAGCCTGGTTCAGAGCAGTCAGATCCGTTCGTTGCGCAAATAGTTGTTCTTCCATTTATCGGTGTTTGGTTTTTGTTTTTTAAATCCGCTGCGATATTTGCCCTACCCCGTTTTGTAAAAGTCTTCAAGTCTTTTATGAAAACCGGCGAGCTGCTCATCAGCTATTTCATCTGTTTCATCAATATTGTTTATAAAGGAAATGATTTCCCGGATATTTTTTTCGGGCTGTGCTGTTTTTCTTTGAAGAGATGTTATAAACTCATCATCGAGCTGGTTAGTAGAAAGCTTATACCTGTTGCGGATATGTTCAAGGAAATAGGCCGCCATTTTTTTACTAAGGTTTTTGTTATCTCTTTTCTCATGGTATAACCTGCCAATGGTCTTTACAAATTCAAGGGAATCATTTCTTGGCCTTGCCATGACGGGGATCATGCGCTGCTTGCGCCGCATTTCCTGCAAAATGTACAGGACCAGGAGAACAATCAATAAACATAGCGCTGCTCTGAATGATCTTTGAGACATCAATGCAGAAAGAGGACCTTTACTTTTGCCCGGACTATTGTCCAGCGAGATCCTTTTGTATAAAAAATATTCATCCCACACCACCCTTTTAGTATCCTTTGGAATAAGCGAAAGCATTTTGTTATAGTAATTGATGTTTTGCCCATGCAATAAAAAATAATTACTAAATGTGAGGGGAGCAAGATGCAGGTAAATACTTCCCTTTCCTGCTTTTAACTGTATGAAATTTATGTCTGTATCGTCTTTACTGCCTAGTTCATAACTGGTTTCTTTATTGTATTTTTCGAAATATCCATCATATCGCCTGCCGGGATAATCGTATTTTTTTTGGTCAGGGAATGGGGGAGATAATAATCCAACCGAAAGAGTATCGGTTTCAACATCCACTCCAAACAGCGAAAGATCGAAAGCATAATCGTCACAATTAAAAAAGTTCTGTGCATCGTAAGACAGCCCATGAGTGCTGATAAAAACAGTGTTTCCTGCCTTTACAAAATCCAGCAAACGATGCAATTCTGTTTCATCAGGCATGAATCGAGGGGATATAATGATAAGAGCCTGCCTGTCGGTTAAAATGCTCAACGAATCCCAAAGTGTAGGCTTTTTCTTATTTACAATCACTGAAGCGCCGGGAAAAATATGAGACAAACTGTGATAAGCGACATACATACCATATGGAATCTTGTCTCTTTTATTGAAACTGATACGTTCGTCAAGTACATGCCTTTTTTGCTTCGTGGAAAATACAAGCCACGATAGCAGCAGGAAAACCAGCCCCGCAATGATATATGGTAAAAACTTTTTCAAGACAGTTTACGATCAAAATTTTCAAATTGGTTTTTAATAACCCCGAAGGTTTCCCGGCTCACATCAAACTTTCCATACCAGACATATTCATAATTCCTTGTCAACCGGAAAAAATCATTATAGTACCCTGTAGAATTCAATTGAGACAAATAATCAAGATTTGTACGCTCTTGCTTGTACTCGATAATTTTTTTTTGCGAAAGCTGTTTTAATAATCGCAGAAACATAAGACGCACCGCAAGGCGATAATCCCTGGCGTTAACCGCTTTTTCAATTTCTCTTTGATAATTTATGTCGAAGATATTTTCCGACGCAATATCTTCTCTTATCTTTTCTGCTGTGATGGATTGATTCCTGCCGACAATATTATTTTGCAAAAGGTACCACGCCAGTATCGCAAGGAAAAGCACCACAATTACCAATAACGTTGTCATATTCATCCATTGCAATGGCGGTTTCCTGGTCGTGAAATTTTTTTCTTTCACTTCCTTTTTTTCAAAGACATGATCGGCATACCAAAAAGCGTCATCTTTTTTTAGCGAATCAATGATATTACCCGGAACTTGTCTTAACGCAATCGTATCTGCAGGCGCGGATTTATGCTCAAAATAATTTTGGTGTTCGTAGTCCGTGTCGGCCTGATCAATGGCAATCGCTGAGTCAGCTTCGGCAACGATGGTGTCTGCCACTGTGGTGTCCTGGGCTTTTGTGCTAAAACAGGTAAAAAGAAAACACGTCCACAGCAACAACCTCCCCTTATGCAAAAAGATATTTTCAAGGATAGTTCTCATAGTTAGGGCTCCTCCGTCATTTGAAACGATAACTTTCTTTGCAGGCGTATTGGATAAATGACAAAATACCACACAATAAACGCCACTGAAGAAACAAGAATGAGCGAGCTGAATATCCAGTGCATTTTATAATAACGGGTAATGAAACCTTCAAAAAAAGCGGCGACCATAAAAACAGGTAGTATTCCAACTGTGATCTTCACCCCATCCTTTGCGGCTCGCTTTAATGAATCCATCCGCTTCAATGTTCCCGGGAAGATTAAGCCCATACCAAGCACTACCCCTGCCGAGCAGGAAACGATGATACTCCATAATTCAAGAGTGCCATGGATCATCACCGCCAAAGCCCACTGCAATCCCAGCCCTCTTGAAAAAAATAAATAATGAAATGACCCTATCCGAATAGCTTCTGTTATCATCGATTTTACAGTAAAAAATCCAAAGATGATGCCCTGTGAGAAATAAACAAGAGCAACAATGATATTATTGATCATGATTCCCATCCAGCTTAAAAAAGAGCTGCCCGACTGGTATATCCCAAACGGATTTCCTTCTTCAATGTTCTGTATCGTTTTTTCAACGTAGTCATCGCCCAGCATTTGACGAACAAAGTTTTCATCAAAGCGGCTGGAAAAAAAACCGACCATAAAAAAAACACAGAACAGGACAAACATAAAAAAAATGATCCTGTGGTATTTACGGATGGTCAGAGGCAGATCATATTTCCAGAAATCAATAATGCGATTTGATTCCTCTTTCCGGTTTTTATAAATGCTGAGATAGATCTTTGACGCCTGGCCATTAATAAACTGGGTTACTTTACTGGTCGGATAAAATGTCTTTGCATACGCAAGATCGTTCACCAGCTCGGTAAAATTGTTCGCCATTTCATCGGCGTCGGTCGGTGGCTCTTGCTGTGCCTTTTCCCACTTTTCCTTGTGCTTTTTTATAAATAAAGCTTCCCTCACTTACCTTGTTGTTTAAGCTTGTAAAATACTGGAAAATTTCAGATTTCCGATTAAGATTATTAGATTGTTAAAGAGTTAGTATGTTAAACAATTACTCATCGGTATATTAAGCAATTAGACGATTTATTTATTTTTGTCTTTATGTCTGTGATCAAGGTTCCAACCCCATTTAACATAGATCTTGAATTTGAGATCCCCGAATTTCATCGCCGTCTTTTTGCATGGATCACTGACGTGATCATCCAGGTGATCTACTACCGGATGGCTATTGAATTATTGAACAGAAGCATTTCTGCCCATGATCTGTTTAGTGAAGATGCTGCGTACAACCTCTGGGGCCTATACATGATGATCATCGTACCCATTTTCACCTATCATTTGATTTGTGAAATCACAATGAATGGACAGAGTATTGGGAAAAAAATCTTTGGCATAAGGGTAGTCAATGAAAATGGTGGCCGCCCGGGTATCAGTCAATTTATCATACGCTGGCTCATTCGAACCGGCGACTATGCCATTATTGCGATTATACTCTTAAACGTGTTTATCCTTATCAGCAAAGAATTATTTGTTTTTTTAGGCGCCTCACTAATATTACTGTTGACAGATATCATTTTGGTGGTCAGTAGTAAAAAAAATCAACGTCTTGGTGATATCCTTGCTCACACCATCCTGGTAAGAACAAAACCGAAGGGTAGCATGGAAGAAACAGTGTTCATGGAAGTCGCTGACAATTACGTGCCCGCGTTCCCTGAGATCATGAGATTAAGTGACAAAGACATTAACGCGATTAAAAGTATACTGGACACAGCGAGAAAAAAAGGCGACTTCAAATTAGCCGTAATGGCAAGCGAAAAGATCAAATCGCATTTAAAGATAACTTCTGTGATGCCTCCTTACGAGTTTTTGGATACACTTCTTAAAGATTACAACTACCTGTCGGTAAAATAACCCTACTTCGTAGCCGCATTTGCACCAACGGTTAAAAGAAAAAGCAGGACGAATGCCAGGACTATTATCACCAGCACACTTATAATGACAAAATAGATCTTGAGATTGTAAAACCCCGCATTAAGATCTGTTTGGCTCATTCCGTTGATTCCCTTTTTGGTAAGATTTGCAAATTGATAAAGAAAATAGTTGACCAGCAAACCGATGATGATCCCAAATATGACACTACCTATTCCTTGTCCCGTATTAAGTGAAGCTCCAAACCCTTCACTTTGTACAACCTGGGTTTTAGGCGTAAATGCCTTCACAATGGCAACCACATACCCAATTACTGCGGTGATGACGATCACCAATGTCCAGGAGCAAATTCTTCGCAAATGGTCCTTTGCTGTTTCATCGATCGAAAGATCGAATAATGAATTGTCAGTATTCTGTTCCATAAAACAGTTTAAAATATGCTAACGAAGTTTGAGATGAGAGCTATGATTGCAAGAATTCCATACATCATGAAATAAGCCTTTAAAGAAGCCAACCCATTGTTGAACATGTCCTGGCTTTTTGTTTCAATTCCTTTTTTAATCAGTATCGATCCCCTGAAAAGGAAATACATCAACAAGAACACAATACCCGCGATAATAATAAAAAAAGCCACCAACACTCCCAAACTGTTAACATCTGCAAATCCTGGAATTACCTGCGACAGCGTGCTGGCTATCTGTGAACGCATGGCTATAAAAACGATAAGCATACAACCCATGAAAACAAAACCCGTTATGGAAAGAAATTTAGCCCATCGCGAAACCTCTGAAAGGTTCTTTGAAGCTGTTTGGTCAACTTGCAATTCTAAAATAGATTGATCGTCCATAATAAGAAATTTGATTTATAGATGTGACAACTTCGGAATGGTAAAGAAGCTTCCAAAATTAATATCATTACTACATACTTGCTCTTCCCAGGAGGATAATAACGACAAAAAGCGCAAAAAAGACTAGTCCTATTATTGTAAGAATACCCCAATAGCGATAGAGTATCTTTAGATTTTGAAACGAGCGGTTTAGTAATTCCTGGCTATTTCCCTGCAAAGCCAGCTTCATATTCACGGCAAACCGGTAAAGAAATAAATAAGCAAAGAAAACGAGAAGGGCAATGCAGAGATAATAAACTATGAGAGCGATGGTCATCCCGGTGGCGAGACCGGAACCTACTTCGTTGTATTGGTTAACCCGGCCAAACATACTCGCGAAAAATGAACCGCCAGCAATCAGAGATACTGCAACCAGGGCAATAAAAATAAACCCAACAATTGCAAGAAACCGGGCCCATCGTGCGGCTTCAGTTAAGTGTGCCCTTCCAGTAGTATCAATTGATAAACCGAATAAACCTGTGTCCTGGATTTGACTTTGCTCTTCCATATTGAAGTTGGTTTGGTTTCAATAAAAGTACT
>Ga0070683_100000951_pt1 | contig 21575 bp, 16 predicted proteins | sample KBSC713LmetaG_FD_64662 | JGI IMG/M metagenome (GOLD analysis project Ga0070683, IMG submission 64662) | Corn rhizosphere microbial communities from Kellogg Biological Station, Michigan, USA - KBS C7.1-3L metaG | ecosystem: Host-associated > Plants > Roots > Rhizosphere ... | reverse complement strand
GGTCTTCGTCGAAACGTACTCGCCCGTCCACGGCGCCTCGGTGCCCGCGCGGCGGAGCACCCGGAACTCGTCGGGCGACAGCCTGATGCGCCACTCCTCGTCGGTCGTGGGCAGGTCGGCCTGGGACAGCTCAGTCATGCCTCAACGGTACGGCGCGCGCCGCGCACCCGCGATTACCAACTGATGACACCATTTGAGGAAGGTTGGCCGGACGGCGCATCCAATGCGCCGACCCGTCGTTGCGCAGCGCGAAAGCCGTAATTCGGACTTTCTACGCAAAGCCTTGCAGACGACGGGGGATGGTTCATGAGGCTGCTGTACAGGGCGATGGCGGTGGGCGCGGTCGGGGCCGCGACCGCCGGGCTGGCGCCGGTCGTCGCGGGGGCGGCCGAGGCCGCGACGACACACTCGCCGGGCCACTCGGGCTACGGCAGCAACGGAAACGCCGGTGCCAACAGCGCCAGTGGCTACGGGAACAGCCAAGGCGGGCACGATTCCGGGTACGGGTCGGGCAGTGGGTCAGACAACGGGTACGGCGGGGGCGGCATCAACGGGCAGCCGACCCCGACGCCGACCGGTACGCCGACGAGCCCGGGAGGCGGGATCAACGGCGTGCCGACCCCGACCCCGACCACACCCGGCGGCGGGGGCATCAACGGCGTGCCGACCCCGACCCCGACCACACCCGGCGGCGGGAGCATCAACGGCGTCCCGACCCCGACCCCGCCCGGCGGAGGTGGTACCGGCGGGGTCAATGGCGTCCCGACCGGCAACGGCGGCGGTGCGGCGACGGGAGCGGGCGCGGCCGGTACCACGGGAACCGCCGGCGTCACGGGAACCTTGCCGGTCACCGGGGTGGACACGAGCTTGCTGACGACGATGGGCGTGGCGTTCATCATCGGCGGGGCCGGGGTGCTTTACCTGACCAAGTTCACCGGTGGACCCGAGGACCGGCACGAGCGCGTCGCCCCCGGCCGGGTACCGTCGCCGCGCCGCAGCCGCTCCGGCGGCGAGAGCGCACCGGCGGCGACCGTCCGGCGCCGGCGGCCGAGTCCGCTGCCGCAGGGGCGACACGCCCGCTAACGGAGGGCGCCTCGGCTCAGCGCCTGCTTCAAGAGGGATGGCCAGGCTACGGCCCCCCTCGTGAGGCAGGCGCTAAGGTTCGGTGCATGGCAGCCAATGCGCTGGAACTGGACATTGCCGGGCGCACCGTCCGGGTCTCCAGCCCCGACAAGGTGTGCTTTCCGGAGCGGGGCTTCACCAAGCGCGACGTCGTCGACTACTACGTCGCGGTCGGCGATGGCATCATGCGCGCGCTGCGCGAGCGCCCGACCACGCTGCAGCGCTTCCCCGAGGGCGTCGGCGGCGAGATGTTCTACCAGAAGCGGGTCCCGGCCAAGGGGGTCCCGCCCTGGCTCGAGACGGTCGAGATCGCGTTCCCGAGCGGCCGCAAGGCCATGGAGCTGTGCCCAACCGACCTCGCGCACGTGGCCTGGGCCGCCCAGATGAACGCCATCGTGTTCCACGCGTGGCCGGTCCGCCGCGCCGACCCGGACAGCCCCGACGAGCTGCGGATCGACCTCGACCCGCAGCCCGGCACCGACTTCGCCACCGCCGCCGAGGCGGCCGGCGAGCTGCGCGCGATCCTGGAGGAGCTGGGCTTCACCGGCTGGCCGAAGACCTCCGGCGGTCGAGGTCTGCACGTCTACATCCGCATACGTCCACAGTGGACCTTCGTGCAGGCGCGCCGGGCCGTGATCGCCCTCGCCCGCGAACTCGAACGCCGCCGCCCCGACCTGGTGACGACCAGTTGGTGGAAGGAGGAGCGCGGCCAGCGGGTGTTCGTGGACTTCAACCAGATGGCTCGGGACCGGACGATCGCGTGCGCCTACTCATTGCGCGCCAACGCCCGCGCGACGGCCTCCACCCCGCTGCGCTGGGACGAGATCACCGACGTCGAGCCCGACGACTTCGACCTGGCCACGGTCCCCACGCGATTCGCGAAGATCGGCGACCCGCACGCCGGCATCGACGACGTGGCGCACGACATCACGCCGCTCCTCGAGTGGGCCGAGCGCGACGCCGCCAACGGCCAGGGCGACATGCCGTACCCGCCCGAATACCCGAAGATGGAGGGCGAGCCGTTGCGGGTGCAGCCCAGCCGGGCCAAGAAGACGAGCTAGCTTTTGGATGACTCGGTCCGCCGGGCATACGACCGTTCCTGTTGAGGGCGTCCGGCAGTGATGCCCCGAACCACCAGGAGCTTCTGCGGAGCTTCTGTGCGTGTGAGGCACGGTCCGGTTCCAGCGCGAGTGGTGCCGGTTGGTGTCGACTGGGCGCAGGCTGACCACGCGGTGTGTGTCGTGGATGTGGATGGTGTGCCGGTTGAACGGGTCACGATCGAGCGCACGCGGTCAGGATTGGTCCGGCTGGCCGGGTTGCTGGCCCGCTGCGACGTGGTCGGGGGCGGGATCGAGCGGCCGGACTGGCCGGTCGTGGAGGCGCGCACGGACCGGCGCCGGCTGACGCCGTTGGCACCGTCCACGACCCAGCCCGCCACAACGCCCTCCAGACCCTCCTCAACCAAGATCGAAAAGAGGCGGCTTGACACAGGACACTCCCGCCGAGTTGATCGTGGGGGCGAATTGTCGCCAGGGCGGCAAATCGGCCCCACGATCGACATCTGTGAGCGCCCAAGGTTCGGACGGTCGGCCGGCGGCGGATGCGGCGGCGCCCGTGCGAGAACTCCCCATCAGGACGGGGGACAGGTCAGGGACTCGTCGGGGACCTTCAAATCGATCAGGTAGCGGTCGACGGCGTCCGTCACGCAGCGCGTCTTCGGATACGCCGTATGGCCCTCACCCTCCCAGGTCACGACCGTGCCCACGCCGAGCATCTTCGCCAGCGCACCCGCCTGCTCGTAGGGCGTGGCCGGGTCACCCTTCGTCCCGACCACGACGATCGGGGCCGAGCCACTCGCGGCGGCCGACGGGTAGGGGTCGTGCTTGCCCGGCCACTGGGCGCAGATCAAGTTCAGCGCTATCGAGGCGCCGAACAGCGGGTACTTCGTGCGCCACGCGGTCTGCAACTGCCGCACATGCTCGACGGTCGGGACGTGGTCGTCGTCCGTACAGTTGATCACCGAGTTGGCGTCGAACAGGTTGCTGTACGTCCCGTCGCGGCGCCGGTCGGCGTACGAGTCGGCCAGCAAGAAAACCCCGGCCGCCCGGCCCCGGCGCAACTGGTCGATCGAGCTCGCCAGCACCCGCCAGCCGGCCTGGCTGTACAGCGACGCCACGACCGCCGTGAACACCCAGCCGGCCGTGGCGGTCCGGCCGCTCTCGCTCACCGGATCGGTCCGGGCCTGCCGCAGCGCGTCGTTGACCGCGGCTCGCGCGTCCGGGGCGATCGCGCAGTCGGCCGCGTTGGCCTTGCACCAGGTGGCGAAGTTGTCGAAGGCCAGCTCGAACCCCTGCGCCTGATGCTCGGCGGCCACCTCCGAGGTGACGGTCGGGTCGATCGCGCCGTCCAGGACCAGTGCCCGGACGTTCTTCGGGAAGTACTGCGCGTAAACCGCCCCGAGCAGTGTCCCGTACGAGTAGCCGAGGTACGTCAACTGCTTGTCGCCGACCGCGGACCGGATCGCATCCATGTCGCGGGCGGTCTGCTCGGTCGAGAAGTAGCGCAACGCGTCCCCGTACTTGGTGCCGCACGACTGCGCCAGCCGCCGGGCCAGCGCCACGGCGTTGTTGAACGCCTGGTCGGAAACCGGGTCGGGATCGGCCGCGAAGTTGGCGTCGAGGTCGGCGTCGGTGAAGCACTTGACCGGCGAGGACTGGCCGACGCCGCGCGGGTCGAAGCCGACGATGTCGAACCGGCGGGTGATCTCGGCCGGCAGCGCGGTCGACCGGTACACGGCGTAGCCGATGCCCGCGGCGCCGGGGCCGCCCGGGTTGATCAGCAGCGAGCCGATCCGGTCGCGTTGCCGGGTGTCGCGCGCCCGGACCAGGGCGAGGTCGAGCGTGCGGCCGTTGGACGGCTCCGCCCAGTCCTCCGGCACCTTGATCGTGGCGCAGTCGTAGGAGATGTTGGCCGGCTTGTGGTCGACGGTGCCCCGCCAGACGTCGGGGCACGGAGTCCAGTTGGCCGCGTTCGCCGAGCCGGACGAGGACGGCGAGGGTGAGGGCGACAGGACGTGGCCGGAGGTCGGCGAGGCCCAGCGCGCGTTGGGCGGGATACAGCCGCCCAACACAGCGACGGCCAGAAAAACAGACACCCAGCGAAACTTCACGACCCGGCCAAGACTTCGTCCACGTCGAAGCGCAGCGGCCGCTCCAACTGGTCGTAGGTACAGGAGCGCGGGTCGCGGTCCGGCCGCCAGCGCTTGAACTGCGCGGTGTGCCGGAACCGATCGCCCTCCATCGCTTCGTAGCCGACCTCGACCACCAGCTCCGGGCGCAGGGGCACGAACTCGAGGTTCTTCTTGCCCGTCCACCGGCTCAGCCCGCCCGGCAGGCGCTGCCCGGCCTGCGCCGCCGCCTCGGCGTTCTCGTGGATGTTGGCCATCCCCCAGTTCCACGGGTGGTCCGTCACGTTTTCCCGGTACGGCGCGAGCTCTTCCACCAGCTCCGCCCGCCGCTCCCGGCTGAACGACGCCGACACGCCCACGTGGTGCAGCCGCCCATCGTCGTCGTAGAGCCCGAGCAGCAGCGAACCGACGATCGGCCCGTCCTTGTGCCAGCGGAACCCGGCCACGACGGCGTCGCAGGTCCGCGAGTGCTTCACCTTGAACATGAGCCGCTTGCCCGGCTCGTATGGGGTGTCGGCCGCCTTGGCGATCACGCCGTCCAGCCCGGCCCCCTCGAAAATCTGGAACCACTGCTCGGCGACGGCCGGGTCGGTCGTAATCGGGGTCAGGTACACCGGCGCGTGCACGTCCTTCAGCGCGCTCTCCAGGCGCTGGCGGCGCTCGCGGTAGCCGAGCTGCGAGAAGTCCTCGTCGTCCAGCGCGAGGATGTCGAACGCGATGAACGAGGCCGGGGTCGTCTCGGCGAGCAGCTTCACGCGGGAGGCGGCCGGGTGGATGCGCTGTCCCAGCAGCTCGAAGTCGAGCTTGGGGGTGTCCTTGTCCCGGCGGATCACGACCAGCTCGCCGTCGACCACGCTGCGGGGCGGCAGCTGAGCCCGGATCTGCTCGACGACCTCGGGAAAGTAGCGGGTCATCAGCTTGTTGCCGCGGCTGGACAGCTCGACCTCGTCGCCGTCGCGGAAGGCGATGCAGCGGAAGCCGTCGAACTTCGGCTCGTAGGTCATGCCGTCGGCCCGCGGCAGCGTCGGAACGGCCTTGGCGAGCATCGGCTCGACGGGCGGCGTCAGGGGCAGATCCACGACGTCCAGTCAACCACGCGACCGCGACCGCCGCGGTACGCGTACAAATCCCCAAAAAGCGGCCAAGCGCCGCCTCCGCAAGCTCCGGCGGCGCGGCCGCAGATATGCTTAAAAGCGGGCGAAAGACCGCAGCGGCATACGCGGACCGTAGCGGGGTGCGGCGATCCCGGCCGCCTGCAACAGCTGACACACCCGTCCCCGGTGCCCGGCAAACGGCTCGAGCAGCTCAAGCATGTGCTCGTCGGTCCCACGCGGCGCGCCGGTCAGGGCAAACGCGACGATGTTCTTGATGTGGTAGTCGCCGACCGACACCGCGTCCGGGTCGCCGAACGTCACCCGGACCGTCTCGGCGGCCGTCCACACCCCGATGCCGGGCAGGGCGGTGAGCCGCGCGGTCGCCTCGGCGCTGTCGGCCGAGCCCTCCAGCGACGCCGCGCGCGCGGCCGCCCGGCGCAGCGTGTCGGCCCGCTTCTGCTCGATGCCGAACGGGTGGAACACCCAGTAGGGCGTGGCCGCGACCGCCTCGGGATCGGGCGGGAGGCGCAGCTTCGGATTCGGCCCGGGGGCCGGCTCGCTCGCGAAGTGCCGCAGCATCCGCGCGTAGCCGAGGTAGGCCTCCTTGCCGCTGACCTTCTGGCCGATGATCGCCGGTACCAGATGATGAAAGATCCGCCCGGTGGACGGGAAGCGCAGCCCGTCGAAGGTCCGGGCGAGCTGACGGATCAGCGGATGGCGGCTCGCGATCGACGGGAATTCGCTGACGTCGTCGCGCAGCCCGGCGATGGCGTCGGCCCGGTCGAGCAGCCACTCGGCCCCCGGCCCGTAGGTCGTCGCCCGCAGCGCGCCGGCCTCGCGAGCCAGGTTGAGCGTGCCCGGCCCGTCGGGGGTCCGCGTGGCGAACCAGACTCCGTCGGCGGTGTAGCTCAGCGTCGGGTCGCGCTTGACGACCGCGATCACGCTCATGGTGCCGCCCAGGTTGTACCGCTCGGGCACCTCGAGCACTCTCATGAGCCCTCCTGAGCGCTCCGCTGCGCGCCTTGACCGGCCGTCTTCCGATGGGGCCGCGCAAGCGCGGCCTCGGGCCGCAACCGAGGCAGCCAAAACGCGGCCCGAGGTCCAGACGCCCGACGGCGCTCCGCTGCGCTCATGGAGTCGCCACCACCGGTTGTCGCGCCGCCGCCGTCAGTGCCCGGTGCAACAGGCGGGCGTCGCCGAGCATTCCGCGCAACCGCCGCTCGAGGCCGGCGATCGGGATGAGGTTCTGCGGCGCCCGCGGATCCTTGTAGGCGGTCGACGCGAAGCGGGGGAGCGTGGCCGTCGACAGGTGGGCGAGCGCGATCGCCGCCGCATGGTCGAGATCGGCCGAGCATTCGGCCCGGACGACCCCGGCCCACGGCGAGCCGGGCGGACCGGGTAGGCGCAGATACCACGAGTACCGGTGCCAGTTGGTGCCGAGCAGGAACACCGGGCTGCGTTGCCCGGGCCGCAGCCCGGTGACCACAGTGGACAGTTCCCCGGGCAGGTAGGTCTTGTGGTGGGTCTTCACGTAGCCGAGCGCCCGGGGCAGGTGGGCCCGCTCCTGCAGCGGCCCGTCGACGACGAGCAGGTCATCGTCGCCCCGCTCGGCGCTCGACACCGCCACTTCCAGGGCCCGGAGCTGCCGCTGCACGCCGAGCTGGAGATCCTTGGGCTCGCCCCGTGCCACCCGAAGCGCTGGATAGCGGATCGTCCGCGCTTGCAGTGCGGGCACGTCCGGGACGGGCGAGAAGAAGCCGCGCTCGACGCGGGCCCCGGCCAGCTCGGCCACCCCGCGCCGCAGATCGCACCGCACGACCCCGGCGGCGAACGACGCGGCCAGGCCGAGGTGGGTCTCGCCCTCGTCGTCGGTGATCCAGACCCGCGTGTCGATCCGCTGCACCCCGTCGACGAGCAGGACGACATCGGGCGGGGCGATCGTCGCCGGCGCCTCGATCGCGTGCCAGGCCGCCGGCGGCAGCTCGACCCCCGCCTCGATCTTGGCGCTGCTCTCGGTCTGCGGCCCATCGGCCTCGAACGCAGTGCCGTACGAGGGATCCCACGCGTCGACGTCGAACCTCATGAGCTTTTCCTCATCGCCCGGCGGCCCGCCAGGAGGCGCCCGGTCAGTCCAGACAGAGCCGCACGGCGCCCCGCCGGGCTCATGAGCCAGCTCGTTCCACGTGGGCGGTGCGCGCGTCGCGGTGGACCTCGAAGCGGGTCGGGATCCGCTCGGCCAGCGCGCTGACGTGGGTGACCACGCCGACCAGCCGGTCACCCTTGGCGGCCAGGTTTTCCAGCGTGGCCGCCACCGTGTCCAGCGTGGTCGCGTCGAGCGTGCCGAAGCCCTCGTCGAGCACGATCGACTCGAGGCTGGCGGCGGCCGTCGACAGGCCGGCCAGCTGCTCGGAGAGGGCCAGCGCGAGGGCGAGCGAGGCCTGGAACGTCTCGCCGCCGGAGAGGGTGCGAACGGCCCGGCGCAGCCCGGCGTCGTGGTGGTCGACGACGAAGAACTCGCCCTTCTCGTGGCCGAGGTCGTATTGCCCGGCCGACAGCTCCCGCAGCGTCCGCGAGGCGCCGTCGACCAGCGTGTCGAGTGCCTCGGCGAGCAGCCACCGCTCGAACCGGTCGGCCTTCAGGTGCTGGAAGAGCGCCTTGGCGACTAGGCCGTCCCGCTCGACGGTGATCCGCTGGGCGCGCAGCCGCTCGGCGTCGGCCCGCCGCTCCTCGACCCGCCGGCGCTGGGCTTCGGCCCGCTCGAGCGCCACCGCGGCGGCCCGGGCCGGGTCGCCGGTCGGCGCCGGCACCTGGGCATCCGCGAACAGTTGCCGCAGGTCGGCCTGCACCTCCTCGACCCCGGTCGTCGCCGCGTGGACCGCGTCCGCCGCCGTCGCCCGCTGGGCCTGCCGCTTGCCGGCCTCGTCCGCGGCCCAGCCGGCCAGCCCGAGCCAGGCCCGGGCCAGGTCGTCGCGGTCGGCCGGGGGCGGTCCGAGGGGCGCGACCGCGTCCCGGGCGGTGTCGAACGCGCGCCAGCCGGCCCGGACCCGCTCGTCGGCCCGGTCGGCGCCGGCGGCCGCGGTGCGGTGCGCCTCGCGCGCAGTCCGGACTGCGGCGGCCGCCTTCTCCAGCGCGGTGTTGAGCTTCGTGATCGCCGCCAGGTCGCGCCGGAGCGCGTCGGGGCCGGGTGCGCCGTCGAGCCGCTCCTCGAGGGCGGTCAGCCGGGCCTGGATCTGCTCCACATGGGCCCGCGCGCCGGCGAGGTTGCGGTCGAGCTCGCGCGCGGCCCGGTCGCGCTCCTCGACGGCCGCCTCGGCCGCCTCGGCGCGTTTCTTCGCGACCTTGCCGGCCTTCTCGGCGGCGGCGACGGTCGAGTCGTGGGCGGTGGTGGGCAGCGTCGAGACCGTCTGGGTGCAGACCGGGCAGGCGTCGCCGACCCGCAGGTGCGGGCGCAGCGCCGCGGCGCGGTCGGTCGCCACGGCCGCTTGGTAGGCCTCGCGCGCGTCTTCGAGCGCCTGCCGGGCCTGCTTGGCATCGGTGCGGGCCTTGTCCAGCGCCGACGCGGCCCTGGCGTGCTCCTTCTCGGCCTGGGCGAGCGTGGCCGCGATCGTCTCGGCGTCGCCGGCCAGGCGCTCCCGCTCGGCGTGCGCGTCGAGGAGCCGGCGCAGGGCCGTGGCGTCGCCGGCCGCGGCCAGCTCGCCGCGGAGCTTCTCCTCGGCCTCCTCGGCCGCGGTGACCGCCTGGGCGGCGTCGTTGACCTTGGCGCGGGCCCCGGCCGCCGTCGCCGCGAGCGTGGCCGCGTCGGCCGGCGTGCGGACCGTCGCCAGCCGCTCGATCTGGGTGTCGAGCGCGGTGAGCGCCTCGGTGGCGTCCAGCGCGGCCTGGCGGGCCGCAGCGAGCTTCGGCAGCACCTGGTCGACCGCCCCGCCCAGCGTGCGGACCGTCTCGACCCGCTCGGTGGCCGTCGCGAGCGCGGCGTCGTCGGCGTCGGTCATCCCGGCCAGGTGCTGGTCGATCGCGGCGAGCTGGGCGTCGGCCGTGCCGGCCAGGCCGTTGGCCCGCTCCCGGATGCGCCCGTAGACGTCCAGGCCGAGCAGGTTGACCAGGATCTTCTGCCGCTCGGCCGGTTTGGCGTGCAGGAACGCGGCGAACTCGCCCTGGGGCACGACCACACACTTGGTGAACTGCTCGTAGGGCAGGCCGACCACGCCGAGGATGGCCGTGTCGACCTCGGCCGGGGTGCCGGCCAGCACCTCGCCGAGCTCGCCGTCCTCGGCCGTGGTGATCGCCTCGAGGCCGGCGTGTTTGGTGGTGACCTGTCCCTTGGCATCGCGGCGGACCACCCGGCTGATCACGTAGCGCTGGCCGGCCGACTCGAAGACGAGCCGCACCCGGGCCTCGGCGGCCGATGGCGCGAGGGCGTTGGCAATCGCGCTGCGGTTGCCCCAGCGCGGCACGGTCCCGTAGAGCGCGAACGTGATCGCGTCGAGGATCGTCGACTTGCCCGACCCGGTCGGCCCGACCAGCGCGAAGAAGTCGATGTCGGTGAAGTCGACGGTGGTCGGCTCGCGGAAGACGGTGAACCCGTCCATGTCCAACCGGATCGGCCTCATGCGCCCTCCCTGGTCGCGCTGCAGCGCGCCTTCATCCACGTCTTCCGTTGCGGCCGCGCAGGCGCGACCTGGCGTCCAGACGCGCCACGGCGCACGGCATCGGTCATGGGTGCAGCACCTCGTCGTGCAGCCGGGCGAAGAGTTTGACGGTGGGCTCGTCGACATGGCCGCGCTGGGCGAGGTAGTCGGCGAAGAGCTGGGTGGCGGTCCGGCCGGCGTGGGCGCGGGCCCCTCGGTCGGCGCTGCCCGGGTCGGGCAGCATGCGCGGGTCGATGCGGACCTCCAGCGCCCGGGGCAGCAGCGCCTGGACGTCCTCGCGGAGCCCGGCGCGGGGCGGCTCGGCCACGTAGACGCGCAGCCACGCGTCGCCGGTGTCCAGCGTGGACAGCTCGGCGAGCGAGCCGCGGACGGTGCGCAACGGGGTGCCGGCGGCCAGCGGGATGTCGCGCACCTTGGCCGAACTGGCCACGCCGACGTCCACGATGGACACCGACGCGGTGTTCTCCTCCTCGCCGAAGTCGATCGCGAGCGGGCTGCCGCTGTAGCGGGTCGGGCACGGCGCGATGACCGCTTGGGCCCGGTGCAAGTGACCAAGCGCGACGTAGTGCGCGCCGGCCGGGAAGACAGTGGCCGGCACGGCGTAGCCGAGGATGGTGTGCGCGTCCCGCTCGCCACCGCCCATCTTCGCGCCGGTGACCGTCAGATGGGCGGTGACCAGGTTGATCGAGTCGTCGCCGAAGCCCTGGGCCAGCCGGTCGAGCAGCCGTCCGATGTGGTCGGCGTAGGTCTGGACGGCGTCGGCCGCGGACAGGTCGAACATCTCGCTGGCCCGCACCGCGTAGCGCTGGGAGACGAACGGCAGCGCGGCCAGCCGCCAGGGCTCGCCGTCCGCGGTCGTGCCGTGGATGAGCAGGTCCTCGGCCGTGCGGATGGTGCCGCGCAGCGTGATCCCGGCGGCGTCGGCCCAGGGCCGCAGCGCGTCGAGGGCGGCCCCGTTGTCGTGGTTGCCGGCGATCGCGACGACGTCGGCGCCGGTGCCGCGCAGCGCCGAGAGCGCGCGCGTGACGATCCGGGTCGACTCGGGGATCGGGGTCGACGTGTCGTAGAGGTCGCCGGCCACCACGACGAGGTCCGGCCGCTCGGCCTTGGCGACGTCGACGACGACCGCCAGCGCCGCCTTGTGATCGTCGACTCTGGACTGTCCCTTGAGGACCTTCCCGACATGCCAGTCGGAGGTGTGCAGGATGCGCACGGTCGGATCCTCTCGGCTAGAAGGGAATGTCGTCGTCGACCGGGCCGCTGCGGGCCCCGGCGGTCACCACGTCAAACGGGTCCTTGGTCTGGACGAGCGAGCGCAGCGTCGCACTCGGCGCGGCGCCGGCCTCGCCGGGCCGGGTCGCCCAGGACGGGAACGGGAACTCGACGCAGAGCGGCACCGGGATCTCCGGCTGGGACACGAACATCGTGCCCGGCTTGGCCAGGAGCGCCCGCTGGCGCTGGGCGGGCGGCAGGAAGCCGTATTCGGGGCGGGACGCCTCGGCCGGGTCGAGCCGGCCGACGACGCGGATCGCCGAGTTGGCCACGATGCGCCGCTCGACCTCGCTGGCGGTCTGCTGGGCGCCGATCAGGACCACGCCGAGGGACCGGCCGCGCTCGGCGATGTCGAGCAGCACCTCCTTGATCGGGCTGGTGCCTTCGCGCGGCGCGTACTTGTTGAGCTCGTCGAGGACGACGAACAGCAGCGGCTTGGCCGTGCCGGCCTTTTCCTTGCGCTCGAACTCGGTGCGCAGAGTCACGCCGACCACGAACCGCTGCGCCCGGTCCGGCAGGTTGTGCAGGTCGACGACCGTGACCTGGGCGCTCTCGGCGGTGTTGACCTGGTGCGGGCGCCGGGTCGCGAGGTCGCCGCGGATCAGCCGGGTGAGGTCCTTCTTGCTGGCGATCAGCCGGCGGGAGAAGGCGTTGACCGTGCCCAGCCCGATCGACGAGCCGGACCACAGCCCGCGCGTCGCGTCGTCGCTCAGCTGGTCGACGATGAAGTCGACGAGGTCGGCGTAGGAGCCGAAGCGCCGACCGTCGATCACCACCCCGCCCTCGGCGGCGACCGCCACCCGGGCCAGGTGTGCGGCCACCGAGTGCACAACCATCGTGTACTGCTGGCGCTCGTCGTCGGCGTCGGCGAACACGTAGGGCAGGAGCCGGTCGGCGCAGAACTCGGCGAGCGTCCAGTAGAAACTGTCCACACCGGACAGTCGGCTGCTCACGTCGGGCGTGCCCGACGAGTCGCCGGCCCGCGGCGGGGCGTAGACGCGGACGTCCGGGAACGGGCCGGCGGCCAGGCCGAGCTGGGCGTAGGCCTGCGTGGTCCGCTCGTCGAGGCGGGTGTTCGGGTGGTCGAGGAAGAGCAGGTCCTCGCCCTTGACGTTGAAGATGAGCGCACGCGTGTTGGCCGTCGCCCCGGCCCCGCCGAGCATGCCCGAGCGGAACGCCGAGAAGAGCAGGAACATCGCGAAGCTGGTCTTTGTCGCCACCCCGGAGATGCCGGAGATCGAGACGTGGGCGCCGCGGCTGCCGTCGAGGAAGTCGGCGTTGATGAACACCGGCGCGCCGTCGCGGCCGACGCCCATCGCGACCTTGCGCTCCATGCGGTCGAAGTAGAGCGCGCCGGCCCGCGTCTCACCCTCGGCGCGCAAGACGACGCTGCCCGGCGACGGCGGGACGTAGACCTCGGGATCGACCCGCGTCGTGGTGATCTCGGCCGCTTCCTGGACCTGGGCGGGCAGCGTGCCGTCGGCGATGGCGAACACGTCGGAGTCGAAGAGCGCGCCCTCATGCCGGGCGCGGACCGCGGTCACCACCCCGGCGATCGTGACCGGCTCCTGGTCGGGCAGCTCGCGCTGGGTGACCACGACATCGTCGAGTTGCAGGTAGGCCCCGGGGGCGACGGCGACCCAGAACGACAGCGGCGTCGCATCGGCCGTGCCGAGCACCCGCCCGACCTCCTGTCCCTCCACAGCTGACCCCCAGCGTTGATCTCCGTACACATGTACGTCTGAGCATCGTGCCTCATCGCGGGGGTCGGCTCCCAGCCACCACGCCCATGCGGGGGACCGTATTACTTGGTGTAACGCAACAGGAGCTGACCGTCGCCGGACAGGACGTGCCGGAGCTCGAGCTCGCGTGGCTGCGGGGTCGGCAATCCGGCCGTGATCCGGCCCGCGCCCGGCCCGGCGAGCAGCGGCGCGAGCGTCAGGCAGAGGTCGTCCACGAGGTCGGCGGCGGTCAGCGCGCCGAGGATGTTCGGCCCGCCCTCGCTCAGGACGTGCCGGAAGCCGCGCTCGCGCAGGAGGGCGATGCCCTCGGCGAGGTCGTCGTTGCCGTAGGTGACCACCTCGGCGACGGAGGCGATGGGACTGTCCGGCGCCTTGACCGGCGTCAGCACGATCGGGCGTACCGGGGCGTCGGCGAAGGCGGACTGGCCGGGGTCGAGGTCCAGCGTTCGCGACACGACAACGAGTGTCGGATACTCGGCGAGCCCGTGCGCCAGCCGCCACTCACGTCGCTCGGGCGGCGGGCGCAGCGCGGAGTAGCCCTCGTTGCGCACCGTGCCGGCGCCGACCACGAGGGCGTCGCACATCATGCGCAGGATGGCGAACACCCGCTTGTCCTCCGGGCCGGACAGCCCGGCCGAGTAGCCGTCGAGCGTCACGGCGCCGTCGAGGCTCTCCGCGAAGTTGACGCGCAGCCAGGGAACCGGCTCTACCGAGTACCAGTGAATGATCTCGTCATCGGAGAGCGGTTTCCCATCGGGATCCGGCCAGAGGCGCAGCATGGGCCCATTCTCCGGCTACTCGCCGGCCGGGCCAGTCACCGGGGGCGTCGGCTGCGGCGGGCGGTGCTGGCAGTCGCAGCGGTTGCCGCCCGGGCATTCGTCGTGTCTTTTGTCGCGACACGCGGGACAGATCACAGGTTGAGCGTGCGCCGGGGTACCCGATCGGTCAACAATGACGACACTATGCCGCGAATGATCTTCCAGCTCCGAGTCACGTTGGACGACGTCGAACCGTCCGTCTGGCGCCGCGTGCTGGTGCCCGGCGGCTACACGCTCGATCGGCTGCACCGCGTCGTGCAATACGCGGTCGGCTGGAGTGATTACCATTTGCATGTCTTCGATATCGAGGGGCTTCAGTACGGGGTGCCCGACCCGGATGGCCTGCTCGAGGTGCGCGACGAGCTCGACGCGCGGCTCGACGCGGTGGCCGCCAAGGGGGCGCGGTTTCGCTACACCTACGACTTCGGCGACTGGTGGGATCACGAAGTGCTGGTCGAGGACGTCTCGCCGGCCGAGCCGGAGACGGTCTACCCGATCTGCCTCGAGGGGGAGGGCGCCTGCCCGCCCGAGGACGTCGGCGGCCCCTCGGGCTATGCGGACATGCTGACCGCGCTCGCCGACGCCACCCATCCGGATCACATGGTCATGCGGGAGTGGCTCGGCCGGCCGTTCGATCCGACGGCGTTCGACCCGGAGCGCGCGACGACGCTGCTCCGCCGTCTCACCTGACTCCGGAAGTTTCACGCCGCGAAGGCCCCCGAAGACCCGCAAATCCGCTCGTTCGGCGCCTAAGCGCAGGTCCGGATGGGCGTCGGCAATCTCGCGGTAACGAAATGGGAACGCTCCCATCGGCCCATTGACACGTCGGGGGCCAGCCTTCAGTCTCATGGGAGCGCTCCCGAGGCTGTGGCTCATGCCACACCCGGGCGTGATCCACCCTGCACACCCCCACACCCATCACGACCTGAGAGAGGGGTCAGGATGAGCGTCACCTCGCGCCGGCTGCGCTCCACCGCAGCGGTCGCGCTCACCGTGGGCCTTGCCCTCGGCATGGCTGCCTGTAGCAAGAAGAACGACGACACCGGCAACACGAGCAACAACGGACCCGTGACCATTACCCTCCAGTACTTCGGCACGCCCGGCTTCACCCAGGCGGTCAAGGACTTCGAGGCGAAGAACCCCAACATCAAGGTCGACGTCCAGAACAAGGGCCAACTCAAGGACTTCACCCCGCAGTTAGCCCAGTACCTGGCCGCCGGCAAGGGCGCCGGGGACGTCGTGATGCTCGAAGAGGGCATCATGGGCGGCTACCTGCAGGACCCCAGCGGCTTCACCAACCTGCTCGACCTGGGCGCCGACAAGATCAAGGCCGACTACGCCGACTACAAGTGGGGCGGCGCCCTGACCCCGGACGGCAAGAAGCTGATCGGGCTCGGCACCGACGTCGGCCCGCTCGCGCTGGCCTACCGGACCGACCTGTTCGCCCAGGCCGGCCTGCCGACCGACCGTGACTCGGTCAGCAAGCTGTGGTCGAGCTGGGAGGACTACATCAACGTCGGCAAGCAGTTCCAGGCCAAGGTCAAGACCGCCAAGTGGATCGACTCGGCCACGAGCATCGTCCAGCCGTATGTGATGCAGAACAGCGACACCTGGTTCTACAGCAAGGACAACAAGTTCATCGGCGACACCAACCCGGTCGTCAAGAAGGCCTGGGACCTCGGCCTGCAGATGTCGGCCGACGGGCTGACCGCCAAGTTGAAGCGCTGGGACCCGACCTGGGACGCGGCGTTCAAGGCGGGCGCGTTCGCGACCGTGCCGGCGCCGCCGTGGTACACGGGCGTGATCAAGGAGCGGGCCGGCGACGGCGCCAAGGGCAAGTGGGACATCGCCACGATCCCCGGCAAGGGCGGCAACTGGGGCGGTTCCTACCTCGGCATCCCGGAGCAGAGCAAGCACAAGGCTCAGGCCTTTGAGCTGCTCAAGTACCTGACCGGCAAGGAGGGTGAGGTCGCCGAGTACAAGGAGGTCGGCGCCCTGCCGTCCAACTTGCAGGCGCTCAAGGACCCGGCCGTGGCCGACTCGACGAACGACTACTTCAACAGCGCGCCGTTCGGCAAGATCTACGCCGGCGCGGTGACCGACCTCAAGCCGATCTACCTCGGCCCGAAGCACCAGCAGCTGTGGGAGAACGTCTTCGAACCCCAGATGCAAGCGGCCGAGAGCGGCAAGTCGACCCCACAAGCGGCCTGGGACAAGGCCGTGAAGGACGGCAAGGCGCTCGCGGAAAGCTGACCGACGGCCGGTGGCGCCCCTCAGTTGATGGGGGGCGCCGTCGGGGAGGGCAATCGACATGAGATCCAGGCTCGACCTGAAACTTTCGCCGTACGTCTTCGTCGCGCCGTTCTTCCTGCTTTTCGCGGTGTTCGGCGCGTTTCCGTTGATCTGGACCGGCTACATCTCGCTGCACAAGTACAACCTGTCGGGCACCGACCTCGGCTCGGTGGGCTTGAACAACTACCGTCGGCTGCTCGGTGACGAACATTTCTGGATCGTCATCGGTAACACGTTCGGCCTGTTCTTCGTCGCCACCGTGCCGCAGCTGCTGCTGGCGCTGATGATCGCCAGCTGGCTCAACAAGCGGCTGCGTTTCCGCACGTCGCTTCGCATGGGCATCCTGGTGCCCAACATCACCTCGGTGGCCACGGTCGGCATCGTCTTCGGCTTCATCTTCGCCGACCGCTACGGCCTGGCCAACTGGCTCCTGCACAGCATCGGCTTCGACGTGGTCAACTGGCGTGATCATCGCTGGTCGTCCTGGACGGCGATCGCCTTCATGGTCGACTGGCGGTGGACCGGCTACAACGCGCTGATCTACCTGGCCGCGATGCAAGCCATCCCGAGAGACCTCTACGAGTCGGCGGCCATTGACGGCGCCTCGGCCGTGCGGCGGTTCTGGAAGATCACCGTGCCGCTGATCCAGCCGACCATCCTGTTCACGGTCATCATCTCAACCATCGGGGGCATGCAGCTGTTCACCGAGCCGCTGCTGTTCAACTATGGCCGCTCCCAGGGTGGTTCGCTGAATGAGTTCCAGACCGCGGCGATGTTCATTTACGAGCAGACGTTCGTCAACTTCGACGTCGGCCGAGGCGCGGCCACCTCGTGGCTGCTGTTCTTGCTCATCATTGTGTTCGCGCTGATCAACTTTGCGCTGCTCCGGCGCTCGCTGAGGGGGAACACCTCATGACCGCGACCCTCGAGCGGCGGCCGGTCGCCCGCAAGGTCGAGCCGAAGCACCGCAAACTGCGCAGCGCATCGGCCACTCTCTGGCAGGCCAGCCCGCTGACCTACCTCGGGCTGATCATCGCCATCGTGCTGTCCATCTTCCCGATCCTGTGGTCGTTCATCATGGCCACGCGGGACAACAGCTCCGTGTATCAGATCCCGCCGCCGTTCACGCCCGGCACCCATTTGGGCACGAACGTGTCGCGGGTCCTGAACAACACCGACGCGAGTTTCCTCTACGGCCTGGCCAACTCGGCCGTCGTGGCCTCGGTGGTGACGCTGTCGGTGGTGTTCTTCTCGACCCTGGCCGGCTTCGCGTTCGCCAAGCTCAAGTTCAAGGGCCGCAACGCGCTGCTGCTGATCATCATCCTGACCATGATGGTGCCGACCCAGCTCGGCATCATTCCGCTGTACATGATCATGGTGAAACTCGGCTGGACCGACACCCTCCAGGCGGTCATCGTGCCGTTCCTGGTCAAAGGGTTCGGGGTGTTCATGATGCGTCAGTACGCGGCGTCCGCGGTCAGCGACGAGCTGATCGAGGCCGCCCGCGTGGACGGCTGTTCGACATTTCGCATCTACTGGAGCATCGTGCTGCCCGCGCTCCGGCCCGCGGCCGCCGTGCTCGGCTTGCTGACCTTCATGGAGACGTGGAACGACTTCCTCTGGCCGTACGTCGTGTTGACCGGTGATACACCGACCGTCCAGATCTCGCTGCAGATCCTGGCGACCGCCTACTACAAGACTGACTACGTGCAAGTCTTTACCGGTACAGCACTGGCGATCGTGCCACTGTTGGTCGTGTTCATCGCGTTTGGCCGCCAGATCATCGGCGGCATCATGGAAGGTTCGGTCAAAGCGTGACCAACACACCACTCACGTTCCCGCCCGGATTCCTGTGGGGCGCGGCCACGGCCGCGTACCAGATCGAGGGGGGCGCCGCCGAGTTCGGGCGCACACCGTCGATTTGGGACACCTTTAGCCACACACCGGGCAAGACGGTCGCCGGGGACACCGGCGACGTCGCCTGCGACCACGTCCACCGTTTTCGCGACGACGTGGCGCTGATGGCGGAGCTGGGCCTCAAGTCCTACCGGTTCTCGATCGGCTGGCCGCGCGTGCAGCCGGGCGGGTCGGGCCCCGCCAATCCGGCCGGGTTGGACTTCTACCAGCGCCTCGTCGAGGAGTTGCTGGCCGCCGGGATCGAACCGTGGGTGACGCTCTACCACTGGGATCTTCCCCAGGAACTGGAGGATGCGGGCGGCTGGCCGGCCCGGGACACGGCCGCCCGCTTCGCCGACTACGCCGCGCTCGTGCACGGCGCGCTCGGCGACCGCGTGCGCAACTGGACGACGCTCAACGAGCCGTGGTGCTCGGCGTTCCTCGGCTACGCCTCGGGCGTGCACGCACCCGGGCGGCAGAACAGCGCGGACGCGCTGGGCGCCACGCACCACCTGCTGCTCGGACACGGCCTGGCCGCGCAAGCAATCCGCGCGGCCGACGCGGAGGCGAAGGTGGGCATCACGCTCAACCTCTACGCGCTCTCACCGGCCGATCCCGGCTCCGCGGGCGACCTCGAAGCGCTTCGCCGCATCGACGGGCTGGCCAACCGGCTGTACCTCGACCCGGTGCTGCGCGGGGCGTACCCGCCCGACGTCGTGCGCGACCTCGCCGAGATCACCGATTTTTCCTTTGTACGCGACGGTGACCTCGACGTCATCGCGACGCCGCTGGCGATGCTGGGCATCAACTACTACAGCCGGCACGTCGTCGGCGCACCCGATCCCGCTTCGCCCGCCGAGCCCTACTGGCGGGCGACGACCAACTGGCCGGGCAGCGAGGACGTCCGGTTCGTGCGCCGGCCCGGAGTGCCGGTCACCCAGATGGACTGGGAGGTCGACCCGGCCGGGCTGACCGAGACGCTCGTTCGGGTCGCCCGCGACTACCCGGGCATCCCGCTGTACGTGACGGAGAACGGCGCGGCTTACCCGGACACGGTGGGCGCGGACGGCTCGGTGCACGACCCGGACCGGGTCGCCTACTTCGACGCGCACCTCCGCGCCTGCCTCGATGCGATCGCCGCCGGCGCCCCGCTGGCCGGCTACTTCGCCTGGTCCCTGCTCGACAACTTCGAGTGGGCCTGGGGCTACAGCCGCCGGTTCGGGCTGGTCTATGTGGACTACCCGACCCAGCGGCGGATCGTGAAGTCCAGCGGTCGCGCGTACTTCGAAGTCATCAAGCGCAACGGACTGGCCGGCTGACGAGCCATGGTTACTGATCGTGTCCGGCCCACGCTGGATCAGGTTGCCGCCCACGCCGGCGTGGGCCGAGGCACGGTCTCCCGGGTTATCAACGGCTCACCACAGGTCAGTCCGGAAGCCCGTGAGGCGGTCCGCAAGGCGATCGCCGATCTCGGCTACGTGCCGAACCGGGCCGCCCGCGCGCTGGTCACAAGGCGCACCGAGTCCGTCGCGCTGGTCGTCTCGGAGTCCGAGGAGCGGCTGTTCGGCGAGCCGTTCTTCGCCGCCATCGTCCGCGGGGTGAGCTCGGCCCTGGCCGAGACCGGCATGCAGCTGTGGCTGGCCATGGCCCAGTCGTCGGCCGAGCGGACACTGATCGAGCCGCACCTGACCGATCAGCACGTCGACGGGGTGCTCCTGCTCTCACTGCACGACGACGACCCGTTGCCCAGCATCCTGGCCCGGCGGGGGCTGCCGACCGTCCTCGGTGGACGGCCGGCGCACATGCTCAACGGCGTCCACAGTGAACTGTCCTTCGTCGACAACGACAACGCCGGCGGCGCCTGCGCCGCCGTGGAGTTCCTGCTCGCCCGGGGGCGGCGGCGGATCGCCGCGATCGCCGGCCCCCAGGACATGGCCGTCGGCGTCGCCCGGCTGCGCGGCTACCGGGCCGCGATGCTCGGCCATTCAGACGAACTCCGGTTCGCGGAGCGGCTGGTCGCCTTCGGCGACTTCAGCGAGGCCAGTGGTGCCGCCGCAATGGAGCGGCTGCTGCACCTCACCCCCGACCTCGATGCCGTCTTCGCCGCCTCCGACCCGATGGCCGCCGGCGCGCTCCGGGTGCTGCACGCACACGGCCGCCGCGTGCCGGCCGACGTCGCCGTCGTCGGGTTCGACGATTCCGCGGTGGCCCGCCAGACCCAGCCACCACTCACCACCGTGCACCAAGCGGTGGAGGGGATGGGCCGCGAGATGGTCCGTCTCCTGCTGGCCCGCATCGGGGGCGGGCCGGCCCACTCGACCGTGCTCGACACCCATCTGGTGGTGCGCGAGTCCACGTAAGGAGGTATCCGATGCGCTACGGCCACTTCGACGACGAACGCCGCGAGTACGTGATCGACCGCCCCGACACGCCCCTGCCGTGGATCAACTATCTCGGCACCGAGGCGTACTTCGGGATCGTCTCCAACACGGCCGGCGGCTACTCGTTCTACCGAGACTCGCGGCTGCGCCGGATCACCCGCTACCGCTACAACAACGCACCCTTCGACGTCAGCGGCCGCTACCTGTACGTCCGCGACAACGAATCCGGCTCGTACTGGTCGCCCGCCTGGCAGCCGACCCAGCCGGACCTCGAGCACTACGAGTGCCGGCACGGCCTCGGCTACACCGCGATCGATTCGTCGTCGCACGGGATACGGGCGGAGCAGCTCTTCTTCGTGCCTCTCGGCGAGACGCTCGAGGTGTGGCGACTCCGGCTGACCAACGACCGGGTCCGGCCGGCCGCGCTGTCGGTGTTCTCGTCGATCGAGTTCTGCCTGTGGGATGCGCAGGACGACGCGACGAACTTCCAGCGCAACTTCTCCACCGGCCAGGTCGAGGTCGAGGACGGGGTCATCTACCACAAGACCGAGTACCGGGAGCGGCGCAACCACTTCGCCTACTTCGCCTGCAGCGAGCCGCTGACCGGCTTCGACACGGCCCGCGAGGCATTCCTCGGCCCGTACCGGTCGTGGGACCGCCCGATCGCCGTCGAGCGCGGCACGACGTCGGACTCGATCGCGCACGGCTGGCAGCCGCACGGTGCCCACCACGTGACGGTCGCCCTCGAGCCAGGCGAGACCAAGGAGCTCCTGTTCGTCCTCGGCTACGCGGAGAACCCGCGGGACGACAAGTTCGACCCGCCGGACTCGCAGACGCTCAACAAGAAGTTCGTCAAGCCGGTGATCGCCCGCTGGCTGGATCCGTCCACTGTGGAGCGTGGGCTGGCCGAGCTCCGCGCGTACTGGGACGACCTGCTCGGCGCATTTCAGGTGGACAGCTGCGACCCGCAGACCGACCGCATGGTGAACATCTGGAACGCGTATCAGTGCATGGTCACGTTCAACATGAGCCGGTCGACGTCGTTCTACGAGTCCGGGATCGGCCGCGGCATGGGCTTCCGCGACTCCAACCAGGACCTGCTCGGCTTCGTGCACATGATCC
>Ga0070683_100000949_pt1 | contig 21583 bp, 25 predicted proteins | sample KBSC713LmetaG_FD_64662 | JGI IMG/M metagenome (GOLD analysis project Ga0070683, IMG submission 64662) | Corn rhizosphere microbial communities from Kellogg Biological Station, Michigan, USA - KBS C7.1-3L metaG | ecosystem: Host-associated > Plants > Roots > Rhizosphere ... | reverse complement strand
CCGATCCACTGCAGCCACGCGGCTCGCGGGCCGGAGGAACCGGGTACCGCACCCGGTTCCGTACCGGGTGCGGTACCCGGTTCGGCCCCCCGCGGTTCGGCCCCCGGCCGCCGGCTCCCGCGTTCGGGGGATGTCTGGGGCCGCGGACCGGCGGTACGCTCGCGGGGGTTGTCGACGACGGAGGCGGGGATGGCACGGTGGGCATGGGTGCTGGCGACTGCAGCAGCACTGACGGTGGCGAGCCCGGGCACGACACTGGCGGCGGCGCCGGGCGTGTGGACAGCCACGGGCGACCAGGTACCGGGCGGCGACGCGCCGCTGTACACGATCCAGCTGGCGGAACGGCCCGGTGACCACCTGGTGGCCACGGTGGCGGCGTCCGCAGGATCGACGCACGCCGCGCTGTACATGCCGGGCGCCGGCGGCTTCACGGAGATCACGCCGCCCGAGGCGTCGACCAACCGCCACAACTGGCCGATCGCGTGGGGCGCCGACGGCCACCTGTACCTCGCTCAGCACCTGACATCCGACTGCTGCAGCGCCCACCAGTTGTGGGAGTACACGCCGTCGACCGACACCTGGCAGGTGATCGGTTCGACGCCAGCCGCGGCAGAGGCGCTGGTCGCGGGGACGGCGAACATCCTGCTGCTCAACCCGTTCCGGACGTTCGCCTACTCGCCGGTCACCGGCAAGTGGTCGACCCTCCCCCGGATGCCCTCACCGCGGCTCGATTTCGCGGCCGCCCGATCGGGCGGCCGCTACTACGTGATCGGCGGCCGGGCGCCGGGCTCGACCCGGGCAACCGGCACCGTGCAGGTGTACCGAGCCGGCCTGGGCAGGTGGCAGCAGAGCACCCCGATCCCCCACCGCCGCCGAGGTGCCAGCGCCGCGGCCGGGCCCGACGGGCGGATCCACGTTCTGGGCGGGATCGACCCGGTCGGCCGCGCGGTGCCGTGGGTCGACGTCTACGACCCGGTCACGGGGCGCTGGTCATCGTTCGCGCCCACTCACGGCAGCCCGTTGGCGGCGGCCTTCGCAGCCGATGGCCACCTGCATGCGTTCGGCGCCATCGCCGAGGGCACGCTCGAGCGCCACTCGGGCAGCGTGGAGCGCGCCGACGACGTGCCCGCCACCGACCTGGACGCCCCCGTGTTCTCAGACCCGCCGGCGCCCGTGATGCTGGCACCGCGGGCCTACGTCGGGCTGGCGTCCGTGAACGCGGTCTGGCAGGTCGACGATCCCAGCGGCGTGTGCTTTGTGAACCTCCAGCGCAGCATCGACGGCGCGCCCTACGCGGCAGTGCCGTCCCGGCTGTCCGCGGGCAACGCGCTCGGCTCCGGCAGCCCGTACGCCCAGTCCCTGCCGCCCGGGCACGTGGTCGCCTACCGGGCCCGGGCGATCGATTGCGCCGGCAACCGGACCGCGGCCTGGTCGCAGGGCCAGCCGTTTCGGATCGCCGCCCGTGGCGAGCAGCGGGCGACCTATGGCGGCACGTGGGCGGACGTCTCGGGCTCGACCCTGACCGGTGGAACCGCTCGCCGCACGGGCCAGCCGGGCGCATCGGCCAGCTTCACCTTCACCGGGTCGGCGGTGTCCTGGGTGGCGAACCGCAGCGGCTCGTCCGCCGGCGGCATGGCCGACGTCTACCTGGACGATCAGCTGTTCGCGACCGTCGACACCGGGCCCGGCGGCGTGGTCTTCACCAAGCGCTGGGCGTCCGCCGCTCAGCACACGGTGCGGATCGTCGCCGCCGATCAGCCGTTCGGGACGACCGTATGGGTGGACGGGTTCCTGGTGCTGAACCCCGTCACCGGCTGAGCGCCAGCTGCTCCTCGGGCAGCCGGTGGGGCGCCCGCGAGGCAAGCGCCCGCGCGACCGAGTCGAGCTCGTCGCCGATCTCCGTCAGCGCGGCGGCCAGCTCTGCGTCATCGCTGCGCTCGCGGAGCAGCCGCCGCAGCTCGCGGATCGCCGAGTCGAGCTGCCGGGCCGGGGACTCGTCCATGCTGTCGATGGTAGGCCCTGGCGACCGCGGCCACGCGCTGTCAACGAAGAAAAAGGCGCAAACTGCGGCCTACGCGATCAGCGCGGCGTCGCCCAGCAGCGCCTTCGCCTCGGCGAAGAAATCCGAGTCGGCCCGCACCTTGAACCCGGGACCGAAGCGCAGCGTCTTGGGCCCTTCCGACGTCTCCACCTCGAGCACCACCGGCGCCTCGCCCGGGAACTCGCCGATCAGCGACTTCAGGTCGTCGATCACCGTCGCCTGCAGCCGGCCGCCGTTCAGCCGCAGCTTGACGACTCCGAAGTCGGCCGTGGCCTGAAACTCCGACACCTCGAAGGCGACCAGCTTCACCTCGCCCTCGGACTTGTGGTCGACCCGGCCCTTGACCATCACGATCGAGTCCGGGCGCAGCATCGTCCGGGCCGTCGCCAGCGTGTTGGCGAACACCACCACCTCGATCGAGCCGGTGGTGTCGTCGAGCTCGACGAACGCCATCTGGTCGCCCTTCTTCGTGACCAGCATCTTGATCCCGGCCACCAGCCCGCCCACCGTCACCACCTGCCCGTCGCGCATCCCCGCGAAGGTGGATAGCGGGCAGTCCGACCGCCGTGCCAGCTGCTCGCGTACGTCGGCCAGCGGATGGCTGGACACGTAGAGCCCGAGCGTCTCCTTCTCGCGCCGCAGGAGCTCCGAGCGGTCCCATTCGCCGGCCGGCACCGGCGGGTGCGTGCGCGAGGCGGCCGGCCCGTCGCCGTTGCCGTTGCTGTCCCCGGCCAGGTCGAAGATCGAGAGGTGACCCATCCGCTCGTCGGCCTGCTGCTTCTGGCCGGAGCCCAGCGCCTGCTCCAGCACCTCGTTCATCCCGCGCCGGGTGGCGCCGGTCGAGTCGAACGCGCCGCAGGCCACCAGGCTCTCCAGGATCCGCTTGTTGAGCACCATGCCGTCGACCCGCTCGCAGAAGTCCCAGATCGAGGTGAACGGCGCCGACTCGCGGGCGGCGATGATGGCCCGCACGGCCCCGTCGCCGACTCCTTTTACGGCCGACAGGCCGAACCTGATCCTGCCGTCCACCACGGCGAAGTCCGACTGGCTGGTGTTGACGTCGGGTGGCAGCACCTCGATGCCCATGTCCGCACACTCGGTGACGTAGAACGGCACCCGGTCCTTGGTCGACATCACCGACGAGATCAGCGCCGCCATGTATTCCGCGGGGTGGTTCGCCCGCAGCCACGCAGTGCGGTAGGCGATCAGCGCATAGCAGGCGGCGTGACTCTTGTTGAACGAGTAGTCCGAGCTCCGCTCGTTGTCGTCCCACAGCCGCGCCGCCAGGTCGGCCGCGACGCCGTTCGCCATGCAGCCCTCGATGAACCGGTCCTTCAGCGAGGCCATCAGGGTGGCGATCTTCTTGCCGATCGCCTTACGAAGGTCGTCCGCCTCGGCCGGTGTGAAGCCCGCGATCTCGCGGGCGATCAGCATCGCCTGCTCCTGGTAGACCGTGATCCCCATCGTCTCGGCCAGGATCCCCTCGAGCCGCGGATCCGGGTAGGTGACCGCCTCCCGGCCGTTCTTGCGCGCCGCGTAGACGGGGATGTTCTGCATCGGCCCCGGCCGGTAAAGGGCGACCAGCGCCACCAGGTCCTCGAACCGGGTCGGCCGCACCTGGCGCAGTGCCTCGCGCATCCCCGACGACTCGAACTGGAACACCCCGGTTGCCTCGCCACGGGCCAGCATGTCGTAGGTGCCGGCGTCGTCGAGCGGCACGTCGTCCATCGCGATCCGCCGGCCGGTCGACAGCTCGATCAGATCGAGCGAGCGGTCGATCACGTCCAGGTTGCGGAGCCCCAGGAAGTCCATCTTGAGCAGGCCGAGGGCCTCGACGTCGCCCATCGGGAACTGCGTCACCACCTCGGCGTCGGTCCCCTTCTGCTGCAGCGGCAGGTACTCGGTCAGCGGCCGGTCGCCGATCACGACGGCGGCAGCATGGATCGAGTCGTTGCGCACGACCCCCTCCAGCGGCCGGGCCATGTCGACGATGCTGCGCGTCGTCTCGTCGGTGTCGTACGAGCGGCGCAGCTCGGCGCCCGGCTTCATGCACTCCTCGAATGAGATCTTCGGCCCGTCTGGCACCAGCTTCGCGATCCGGTCGACGGCGCCGTAGGGGATGCCCATCACCCGGCCCGCGTCCTTGATCGCGGCCTTCGGCTGCATCTTGCCGAAGGTGATGATCTGGGCGACATTGCGGCGGCCGTACTTCTCGGCCACGTAGTTGATCACGCGCTCCCGTCCGGCCACCGCGAAGTCGATGTCGATGTCGGGCATGCTCTTGCGGCCCGGGTTCAGGAACCGCTCGAACAGCAGCGAGTACCCCATCGGGTCGAGGTCGGTGATGCGCAGGCAGTAGGCCACAAGCGAGCCGGCGGCCGATCCGCGGCCGGGCCCAACGCTGACCCCGTCCTCGCGGGCGAACCGGATGAAGTCCCAGACGATCAGGAAGTAGTCGGGGAAGCCCATCTCCTCGATCGTGCGCAGCTCGAACTCCAGCCGCTGGCGGAGTTCGGGGGTCTCAGCGCCGTAGCGCTCCCGCAGGCCCTGCTCTGCCAGCCGGCGCAGGTAGCCGATCGCGGTCTCGCCCTCGGGCACGTCGAACCTGGGCAGGTGCATCGACCCCAGCCCGACCTCGGCGCTGCAGCGGTCGGCGATCTCGACCGTCTTGCGCAGCATCTCCTCGCCGAACCCGGCCGCCATCAGCTCGTACATCTCGGCCGGCGACTTCAGATAGAACTCGTGGTTCGAGAACCGGAACCGGTTGGGGTTGTCGAGTGTGTCCTGGGTCTGGATGCAGAGCAGCGCCTCGTGGGGGATGGCGTCGTCACGGGTCAGGTAGTGCACGTCGCCGGTGCCCACCATCGGCACGCCGGCGTCCCGGGCGAGCGCCGCCAGGTGCGGGTTGATCCGGGTCTGCACGTCGATCTTGCCGTCCTGCACCTCGACGTAGACATCGTCGCGGCCGAAGATCTGCACCAGCCGGTCGAGCTCCTCGCGGGCCGCTCGGGGGTCGTCCTCGGTCAGCGCCTTGCAGACCCGCCCCGACAGGCAGCCGGACAGCGCGATGATGCCGTCGGCGTGCGCCGCCAGCTGGTCGAAATCGACCCGGGGCTTGTACCAGTAGCCGTCGAGATAGCCGGCGGACACCAGCCGGATCAGGTTGTTGTAGCCCTGCGTGGTCTCGGCAAGCAGGGTCAGGTGCGCCCGCTTCTCCCGCTGCGGCCGCGCCGCATGGTCGTCGACCACGTACACCTCGCAGCCCATCACCGGCTTGACCCCCGCCTTGCCGGCCGTGCGGAAGAACTCCACGGCCCCTGCCATCGAGCCGTGGTCGGTCAGCCCGATGGCCGACATGCCCAGGTCGGCGGCCCTGTCGACCAGCGGCCCGATCCGGCATGCGCCGTCGAGGATCGAGTACTCGCTGTGGACGTGGAGATGGACATACGGCGCGGGGTCGCTCACGGCGAGCAAGTCTACTCGCCGAGGGTGACGGCACCCGCTCGGGTCAAGCTGTGATCTGTGCCGCCAGCCGCTGCTCGACTACCGGCGAGATCAGCTCGCGGATGATCCGCTGGTGCTCGGGATGCTCCTGGTAGGCCCGCCAGCCGTCCTCGTCGTCAAACTCGGCAACGACGGCGAAGTCGGCGTTACCGTCGCGCAGGCCGAGGTCGCCGCCGCAGCTGAAGCTGCGTACCTCGGGGACGCGGTCGGGCAGGCTCATCAGCGCCTCCCGGATGGCTTGCACCCGCTCCGCCGGCGTCCCCCCGGCGAACCGGAAGACAACGGTGTGGCGGATCATTCGCCGCCGGTGCGCCGCGAGCGGACGACGAGCGCAGCCGCCGCGGCGGCGGCCACGGCCAGCCCCGCGCCCAGCAGCGGCAGCCGCCGGCGGGTCGGGCGCCTGGCCGCCTCGGCGTCGAGGACGGCAGCAAAGCGGCTGCGCACCTTGCGCCGCACGGCGCGCTTCACCACACGCTTGCCGATCGTGTACGTGAGCCAGCCGATCACCGCATTGCGTCCCCGGACCATGGCCGTGAGTGTACCCCGATCACGCAATCCGGCCCCACGAATACCTCAAGCCGGGGATCGCCTCGGCCGATCGGTCGGGCGACCCTGCATCGATCACCGACGGAGGAGCGGCCGGCATGCCAGACGGACACATCGAGATCGACGAGCGGTTCATGCCCGATTGGGTGGGCTACGGCGTCGCCCAGTTCGAGGTCTACCTCGGCAACCAGGCCCGCTTCGACGACTACTACGCCGAGCGCGACGCCGCCGGCGACCGCCAGGCCGCCTGAGAACGCGGCTCAGCCGGCGATCAGCGGCAGGACATGCTTGCGCGTCCGCCGGTCGGGCCGCACCATGCCGCCCGCTATCCAGGCGTCGACCTCGGCGAACAACTCCTCCACCAGCCGCTCCTGAGGCACCTTCCGCAGCACCGCGCCGTGGGCGTAGATGAACCCGGCGTCGCGGCCGCCGGCGATCCCGAAGTCGGCGTCGCCGGCCTCGCCCGGCCCGTTGACCGCACAGCCCATCACCGCCACCTCGAACACCTCGTCGTAGCCGGCCAGCCGCCGCTCCACCTGCGTGGCCAGATCGAGCACGTCGACGTTCGTCCGCCCGCAGGAGGGGCAGGCGATCATCATCGGGCCCTTGTGGCGAAGCCCCAGTGCGCGCAGGATCTCCCACGCCACCTTGACCTCGTCGACCGGGTCGGCCGTCAAGGACACCCGCAGGGTGTCCCCGATCCCCGCCGCCAGCAGGGCGCCGATGCCGACGGCGCTCTTGATCGTGCCGGTGAACGCCGGGCCGGCCTCCGTGACCCCCAGATGCAGCGGGTAGGGCACCTTCTGGGACAGACGCTGATAGGCCTGGATCATCACCGGCACCGATGACGACTTGACCGAGATCTTGAACTCACGGTAGTCCAGCCGCTCCAGCAGTCGCACCTCCTCGAGCGCCGCCTCCACCAGCGCGCCGGCCGGGTCGTTGGTCGCGAACTGGCGCAAGTGGTCGGGCAGGGAGCCGGAGTTGGCGCCGATCCGCATCGGCGTGGCGGTCTGCTTGGCTCGGCGGACGACCTGTTCCACCTTGTCGGGGCCGCCGATGTTGCCCGGGTTGATCCGCACGGCGGCCACGCCGGCGTCCATCGCCCGCAGTGCCAGCGAGGCGTTGAAGTGGATGTCGGCGATCACCGGCAGGGGCGAGCCGGCGACGATCGCGGGCAGCGCGTCGGCGTCCGCCCGGCCCGGCACGGCCACCCGCACCAGCTCGCACCCGGCCTCGTCCAGGCGCCGGATCTGGCCCAGCGTCGCCTCCACGTCGTGGGTGTCGGTGAGGGTCATCGACTGCACCACGATGGGCGCTCCGCCGCCGATCCTCACCCCGCCGACGCTGATCTGCTTCTGACTGGCCATACCGGCCAAGGATAGCCCTCGGGCCGCTTGCGGCCGGTCAGCGCGGCTGCGGCCCGAACAGGTCGTTGTTCAGCCCGACCAGGAACACCAGCAGCACCAGCGCGATGCCGATCGCCGACACCCGCTCGAACGCCGACCGCGGCACCGGGCGGCCGCGCAGCTTCTCGATGCCGACCATCAGCAGGTGACCGCCATCCAGAGGCAGGAACGGCAGCAGGTTGAAGACGCCCAGCGACAGCGACAGATACGCAAGCAGCCACAGGTACGGCTCCACGCCGGCCTGGGCGTACGTGCTCGAGCCCTTGACGATGCCGACCGGGCTGGACACCGACTTCGTGCCCTGCTCCTGGACGCCCTGCACCGAGGCGGTGACCATCGTCCACATCTCGTCCAGCGCGGCGCCCGGCGCATGCAGAACGCTGGTCGACCTGGGCGGCGGCACCGAGGCCACGAAGCCGATCACGTAGCGGCCCTGCTGGAGCTGGGGGGTGATGTTGCGGAGCTCGCGGTCGACGCCGTCGCGGCGGACGGTGAGGTCGATCGGGGTGCCCTTGCTGCCGGCGATGGCATCGCGGATGTCGACGAAGTCGCGGGTCGGGCGGCCGTCGATGGCCACGATCACGTCGCCCTGCTCGAGGCCGGCACGGTCGGCCGGCGTCCCCGCCCGGACGGCGGCCACGGTGCGGCTGGGCTCGGCCGAGTGCAGGACCTGGGGCATCCCCGCGACCGCCAGCACGACCAGCAGCAGGAATGCGACCAGGATGTTGGTCAGCGGCCCGGCGGCGATCACCGTCACCCTCCTCCACGGCGCCGCCCGCCAGTAGGCCCGGGGATCGAGCGCCTCGGAGACCCGCCGCACCGCCCGCCCGCTTCGCGCCTGCTCGCGGTCGCCGAGCTGGCCGGCGGCGGCCTCGAGCGCGTGCTCGAGCTGGGGCAGCCGTACGGCCGCGTCGTCGTAGCGGCCACGGGCCAGATCCGTGCGGACGGCGTCGTGGGCCTCACCGATCGACGAGGCCTGTTCGGAGCTCAGCTGCTCGCTGCGGTCGAGCAGGTCGCCCACCTCCCACAGGTCGCCCTCGTCGGGGCGCAGCATGCCGGGAATCTTGACGTAGCCGCCGAGCGGGATGGCGCCGATGCCGTACTCGGTGTCGCCGACCGTCTTTCGGACGACCGGCGGCGGGAACCCGACGTAGAAGCGGAGCGCCCGCATGCCGGTGCCCTTGGCGGCCAGGAAATGGCCCAGCTCGTGGACGAGCACCAGGATCAGCAGGCCGAGGATGCCGATCAGGTAGCTCATGCGGCCACCGAGACCAGCTGCTCGGCCGCGGCCCGCGCCCGGCGGTCGGCCTCGAGCACCTGATCGAGCGACTCGATGGAGGCCGTGGCGGCGCCGTCGAGCACGCGCTCGCAGACCTCGGCGATGCCGGTGAAGCGCAGCCGGCCGGCCAGGAAGGCACCGACCGCCACCTCGTTGGCGGCATTCAGCGCGCAGGGGGCCGTACCCCCGGCCTCCCCCGCCTCCCGGGCCAGCCGCAGGCAGGGGAACGCCTCCAGGTCGGGCGGCAGAAACTCGAGCGAGAACGGCGCGCCCAGGTCGACCCGGGCGGCTGGGGTGGCCGCCCGCTCGGGGTAGGTCAGCGCATAGGAGATCGGCACCCGCATGTCGGGCTCGCCCAGGTGGGCGATCAGTGCGCCGTCGCGGAACCGCACCAACGCGTGCACGGTCGACTGCGGGTGCACCACGACCTCGATCCGGTCGTAGGGTACGCCGAACAGCTCGTGGGCCTCTATCAGTTCGAGCCCCTTGTTCATCAATGTTGCCGAGTCGACGGTGATCTTGGCGCCCATCGCCCAGGTCGGATGCCGCAGCGCCTGCTCGGGGGTCACGGCCTCCAACAGGTCCGGCGTCCAGCCACGGAACGGCCCCCCTGAGGCGGTCAGCACGAGGCCCTCGACAGATCCCTCCGCGGCTCCCTGGAGGCACTGCCACAGCGCCGAATGCTCGCTGTCCACCGGCAGCACCGTCCGCCCGGCGCGCCGCGCGGCCACGGTCACCAGCGGGCCGCCGGCGACCAGGCTCTCCTTGTTGGCCAGCGCCAGGTCGGCGCCCGCCTCCAGCGCCTCCAGCGTCGCTCGCAACCCGGCCGCCCCCACGATCGCGTTCAGCACGATGTCGGCACCGCTCCGCCGCACCAGCTCGAGCAGGCCCTGCTCGCCCGCCAGCGGGATGCCGGGCGCCGCCCGAGCGGCATCGGGGTCGGTCAGCGCAACCAGCGACACGTCGTGGCGCGCCGCCAGGCCGGCCAGCGAAGCGGCGTCGCGGTGGGCCGACAGGGCAACCGCCCGCAGGCCCGGGTGGGCGCCGATGATCTCGAGCGCCTGGGTACCGATCGATCCTGTCGCGCCGAGGACGGCAACGGTCTTCACGTGCAGAAGTCTAGAGCCGCCGTGTCGGCGCCCGATTGACGGCTCGTCCGACAGCACCCCCTAGGATGGCTGCGTGGATGGGATCCTCGAGGTGGCCGGGCTGACCAAGCGCTACGGCAAGCGGGCTGCCGTGGACGACGTTGACCTGGCGGTGCCCGAGGCCTGCGCATACGGCTTCCTCGGCCCCAACGGCGCCGGCAAGACGACGCTGATCCGCTGCCTGCTCGGCCTCACCCGGCCGACCGCGGGCACGATCAGGCTGCTCGGCCTCGACCAGCCCGGGGGGCGCCGACAGGCGCTGGCCCGCACCGGGGCGATCGTCGAGGAGCCGCGCTTCCACGGCCACCTGAGCGGGCGCGAGAACCTGACCACGATCGCAGCCGCCCGCGACCGCGATGCCGTCCGCCGGATCGACGACGTGCTCCGCCGGGTGGGCCTGGCCGATCGTGCGACCGAGCGCGTCAAGCGCTACTCGCTGGGCATGCGCCAGCGGCTCGGCGTCGCCCGCGCGCTGCTCGGCGACCCCCAGCTGCTGATCCTGGACGAGCCGACCAACGGCCTCGACCCGGCCGGCATCCACGAGTTCCGGGAGATGATCCGCGGATTCGTCGAGAACGAGGGGCGCACGGTGTTCCTCTCCTCCCACCTGCTCGACGAGGTGGAGCGGATCTGCGACCGGGTGGCGATCGTCGACCGGGGCAGGGTGGTCACCGAGGGATCGATCGCCGAGCTGACGGCGCAGGGCGGCAGCCGGCTGGTGATCGGCGTCAACGACGCCGAAGAGGCGCGCCGGCTGCTCGACGGGCATGCCGCGGTCAAGGCGGCCTCGATCGACTCCGGCCGGCTGCACCTGACCGTCGAACCGGGACAGGAGGCGGCGGCCGCCATCAACCGCCTGCTGGTCGAGGCCGGGCTCGACGTCCATCAGCTGGCGCCCGCGCAGGCCACGCTCGAGCAGCGGTTCCTGGAGATCACCTCCCGGCTGGGCGAGGACGAGCCCGAGTGACCATCCCCATGATCCACGCGGAGGTGCTGAAGCTGATCAGGCGCCGCGGGCTGATGATCGCCTCCGCCGTGGTGATGCTGGGCAGCCTGCTGCTTGTGATCGGCATCGTCGCCGGCCTTCACGCCCACGACCCGCGCGGTAACGATGCGGTCGGCGGGGAGCAGGGCTACACCGCCGTGGTGTTCCTGCTGCTGGTGTTCGGATCCTTCGCTTCGGGCATGATCGGCGCCACCGCGGGCGCCGGCGACCATACCGCCGGCGTGTTCCGCGACCTCGTGGCCACCGGCGTCAGCAGGACGAAGCTGCTGGCGGTGCGGTTCCCCGGCGCGCTGATCGTGACCGCCGTCCTGCTGGCGGCCGGCATGGCCCTGGCCGTCGCCGTCGGCCAGCTGAACGGGCCGTCCACCGGCTCGATCGCCTCGGAGCTGCCGGGCGACGTCGAGATGGCGGCGCTCCTGATCGGCACCCAGGTCGTGCTCGCCTGCGCGCTGGCGACGCTGTTCTCCAGCCGCGGTTGGATCATCGGCGGGCTGATCGCGTTCCAGTGGATCCTCGAGCCGCTGCTGATCCACGCCACCCATGTCTCGCTGCGGGAGTGGCTGATCGGCGGTGCGATCGACCAGTTCGGCCGCGACGACCTACGCCGCTACGGCGGGGAGCTGCGGTTCGGCGAGGGCCGGGCGCTGCTCACGATCGCGGTCTGGATGGCGGTGGCGATCGCTCTCGCCGCCTGGCGGATCACCCGCCGCGACGCCTGAGGCCGGCCCGCCTACGTGCGGCCGACCGCCAGTGCGGCCACGTAGGCCGCCACGCCGGCCAGCAGCAGGGCATCGATCCGGTCGAGCACGCCGCCGTGGCCGCCCAGCACCCGGCCCGAGTCCTTGATCCCGGCGTCGCGCTTGAGGTAGCTCTCCAGCAGGTCGCCCACGGGAGAGGCGGCGGCGATCGCCAGCGCGATCAGGAACGCATCGCCGGTCGCCACCGGGTCGCTCTTGGGCTGGTCGTAGATGACGATGAACGCCGCGGCCGTGCCGGTCAGGAAGCCGACCAGCAGGCCCTCCACGGTCTTGTTGGGTGAGATCACCTTGGCCAGCTTGTGCCGTCCCAGCAGCCGGCCACCCACAAACGCAGCGATATCTGACGACCAGACGCCGACCAGCACGCCCAGCACCAGCCACTTGCCCCACTCCTCGGGAACCGGGATGTCCCTGATCGCCACCAGGAAGGCCAGCCCCAGGCCCACCCACACCACGCCGAACAGGGTGACCGAGATCTGCACCACTGCGCTCTGACGGACGTCGGCCACGGCCGACAGCCAGAACGCGACCAGCACCGTCCCGAACAGCGCCGCCAGGCTCCAGGCCAGCCCGCCCTGGTGGGTGGCGACGATGATCGCCGCCACGCCCAGAAAGCCGGCGATCGTCAGCGGCCGCTGATCTCTGGTGATGGCGCAGTACTCGTGGATGCCTACCAGGCCGGCCGCCAGCGCCAGCAAGGTCATCGGCCAGCCGCCGGCCACCACCGCGTAGATGGCCACGGGCGCCAGGATGAGGGCGACCACTATTCGCGATGCCAGGTCGTTCACCGGCGGCCGAACCTTCGTCCCCGGCCGGCGTAGGCCGCCAGCGCCTCGCGCAGGTCGCGCTCGCCGAAGTCCGGCCACAGCGTCGGGGTGAAGTGGAACTCGGCGTAGGCCGACTGCCAGAGCAGGAAGTTCGACGTCCGCAGCTCGCCGCTGGTGCGGATCACGAGGTCCGGGTCGGGCATTTCGGGAGCGTACAGATGCGCCCGGAGAGCGGCCTCGTCAACCACCGCCGGATCGGCACCCTGCTGCAGCAGCGCGGCGGCGGCGCGCACGATCTCGTCACGGCCGCCGTAGTCGAAGGCCACCCACAGCGACAGCCGGGTGTTGCCGGCGGTCTGCTGCTCCATGTCCCGCATCAGCGCCACCAGCGAGTCCGGGCCGCGGTCGCGGCGGCCGACGAACCGCACCCGCACACCCTGCCGGTGCAGGTCGGGGAACTGGTCGCGGATGGTCTCCTCGAACAGCTCCAGGAGGTCTGCCACCTCGTCCGCCGGCCGGCCCCAGTTCTCGGTCGAGAAGGCGTACACCGCCAGGCTGGTGACGCCCAGCTCGGGGGCCGCCTCCACCGTCCGCCGCAGCGCCCGGGTGCCCGCCCGGTGCCCGGCCAGCAGCGGCAGCCCGCGACGGCTGGCCCAGCGGCCGTTGCCGTCCATGATGATGGCGACCGCGGTCGCCGTGGCCGCGACCGGCTCCGGCGCGGGTCGAAGACGGCTCAGGCGAAGCAGGCGGCGCAGGCGCGCGAAAGGCGACATGTCGAGCTATTGAAGCCGATCGGGGTCCTCAGCGGCGCCATCCGACCTGATCTGCAGGCCGGGCCGGACGCGGTGCGCGGTCAGATAGCGGACGCCATCGGCACCGGCCGTGATGCGGCGGATCGCCCCCTTGGGGATGATCATGACCGCCGGCGCCGCCAGCCGGTGGGCCGCGCCGTCGATCACCACCTCGGCCGAGCCGGCGACGACGACCACCAGCACATCGCGCTCCGTGTTCGCATGCTCCGGCGTTCCCCGGCCCGGGCCCCAGGCCAGGTGCGTCGAGTTGAGCTCCTCGCTGGCCGCGCCCCACAGCCGCCCTTCCCCGCTTCCGGCACCCAGGTCGACGGGCCCGGCGGTCAAGCGCCCAGCCTGCGGGCTAGCGAGGGAACCATCACCACGTCGCGCCCCAGCCTGCCGATCGGGAATCCAGCCCTGTGGTAGAGCGGCTCGCCCTCCGCTGCCGCGTTCAGCGCCACCAGCCGGCAGCCCGCTTCTCGCAGACTGACGGCCGCACGGGTCAGCGCCAGGCCGATGCCGCGGCGCCTGGCGTCGGCGGCGACACCCATGTCGAACGGCCCGCCGTAGGCGCCGGCGACGGCCAGCACGCCGTGGCCGACGGCGCGGTCCTGGTCGCGCGCCAGCAGATGGAACGCCCGGCTCCCAGGCGACCGCGGCGTCGTGACGCTCGGGATCCCAGTACGGCACGGCGGCCACGTTCAGCGACTCGGAGGCGTCGATCAGCTCGACGGCAGCCGGCTGCTCCGCGGCAGGCTCCGCCTCCCGGCCCATCCAGTGGGGTGCCCAGCCATCCCGGAACCCCAGCCGGCCAAGCCGCTCGCCCAGCTCCCCGTCGGAAGCGATCGACCAGCACCCCACCTCGCCCAGGCGCCGCTCGCGGGCGGCCGCCACGGCGGAGTCGAGGTCGGCATCAGGGCCGGGGAACAGCAGGGTGGCCGCGCCGCCGCCGCCCAGCAGCTCGCATCCCTCGAGCCGCTCGATCCATCCCCGAGCCTCCGAGACGAGCCGGAACCATGCCCGGTGGGTGGCCTCGGCGGCGCGGAGGTCGTCCGAACCCGCCCGTCAGACCTCCATGATCTCGGCCTCTTTGGCCTTCAGCGCATCGTCGATCTTGTGGACGTGCTCGTCGGTCACCTTCTGCAGCCGGTCCTCGGCGCGATGCACGTCGTCGGCGCCGGTCTCGCCGTTCTTCTCGGCCTCCTTGAGCTGGTGCAGCGCGTCCCGTCGCACGTTACGCGCCGACACCCGGCCCTCCTCGGCCATGTGCCGCACCTGCTTGACCAGCTCCTTGCGCCGCTCCTCCGTCAGCTGGGGGATCGGCAGCCGGATCATCTGGCCGTCGTTCGACGGCGTCAGCCCCAGGTCGCTCTCCTGGATGGCCCGCTCGATGTCGCGCATGGTGCTCTTGTCGAAGGGCGTGATGGTCAGCATCCGCGGCTCGGGGACGCTGATCGTCGCCAGCTGGTTGAGCGGCATGCGGGTGCCGTAGGCCTCGACCTGGACGCGGTCGAGCAGCGCGGTGGAGGCGCGGCCCGTGCGGACGGTCGTGAACTCGTGGCGGGTCGCCTCGACGGTCTTGTCCATCCGCCGGGATGCATCCGTCAGCACGTCGTCGATCATTGGGTCACCTGCACAGGTAGTTCTTCGGGGGCCTTCGCGATGATCGTCCCCAGCCGCTCGCCGCGAGCGACCCGGGCGATGTTCGCCGCGTCGTCGAGATTAAACACGTGCAGCGGGACGCCGTTGTCCATGCACAGCGAGAGGGCGGTGGTGTCCATCACCCGCAGGCCGCGCTCGATCGCCTCGATGTGCGTCAGCCGGGGGATCAGCTGAGCGTCGGGATTGACCCGGGGATCGGCGTCCAGCACTCCGTCCACCCCGTTCTTGCCCATCAGGATCGCCTCCGCCCCGATCTCCAGCGCCCGCAGCGCGGCGGCCGTGTCGGTGGTGAAGAACGGGTTGCCGGTGCCGGCCGCGAAGATCACGATCCGGCCTTTCTCGAGATGGCGGATCGCCCGCCGGCGGATGTAGGGCTCGGCCACCTCTGACACGTCGATCGCCGACAGCACCCGGGTGTGAGCGCCCAGCTTCTCCAGCGCGTCCTGCACGGTCAGCGCATTCAGCAGGGTGGCCAGCATGCCGGCGTAGTCGGCGGTCGCCCGGTCCATCCCCCGCGCTGCCTCCTGCGTGCCCCGCAGCACGTTGCCGCCGCCGACCACGATGGCCACCTCGACCCCGTCGCGGCGGACCTCGTCGATCGCCTGGGCGATGGCGGCGATCCGGTCCGGATCCTGGCCGTACGGGCGGTCGCCCATCAGCGCCTCGCCGGACAGCTTCAGGAGCACTCGGCCGAACCCGGGGCCGGAGCTCACTCCTCGCCCACCTCGAACCGAGCGAACCGCTTGATCTCGATGTTCTCGCCGATCGTGCCGGATAGCTCGGCGCGCAGGGTCTCGATCGTCTTGCCGTCGTCCTCCGGCCGGATCGACGGCTGGTTGAGCAGCACAACCTCGGACAGGGACTTGTTCCACATGCCCTCGGCGATCTTGTCGAGCATGTTCTCCGGCTTGCCCTCCTGGGCCGCCTTGGCGCGGTAGATCTCGATCTCGGACGACTTGAAGTCGTCGGGGATCTCGTCCTGCGACACGAACTGGGTCGTGCGGCCGGCGGCCACCTGCATCGCCACCTTGCGCGCGAACTCCTGGAAGTTCTCGTTGCGGGCCACGAAGTCGGTCTCGGAGCCGACCTCGACCATCGCTCCGATCCGGCCGCCGGCGTGGACGTAGGTCGCGACCACGCCCTCCCCGGTGCCGCGGCCCGACCGCTTCGCGGCCGAGGCCAGGCCCCGCTCGCGGAGCAGCTTTTTGGCCGCCTCCATGTCGCCCCCGGTCTCCTCGAGAGCCCGCTTGCAGTCCATCATGCCGGCCTGGGTGGCCTCCCGAAGAGCCTTCACCTCTGCCGGGCTCGGCTTGTACGCGACATCGCTCAACGTGCTTCCTCTCCGGTTGCCCTTTCCTCCACGGCCGCCGGTTCGGTGACCGCTGCCTCCTCCGTGGTCTCCGCCACCGGCGCGGCGGCAGCCCCCTCGTCGGGCGCCTCCTGCCCCTCGGGCGGCTCCTCGGCTGCGGCCTCACCGTCCTCGCCGCTGCCGTCGCCGTTCGCCGCAGCCGCCCGCTCGAACTCGGCGGCCTTCACCTTGGACTGGCCCTCGGCGATGCCGTCGGCCAGCACGCGCACGATCAGCCCGGTCGAGCGGATGGCGTCGTCGTTGCCGGGGATGATGAAGTCGGCGTCGTCGGGATCGCAGTTGGTGTCCACCAGCCCGATCACCGGGATCCCCAGGCGCCGCGCCTCGCGCACCGCCAGGGCCTCCTTCTTCATGTCGATCACCACCACCACGTCGGGCAGCTTGCGCGTGTCGGCCATGCCGCCCAGGTTGGTCTCCAGCTTTTCGAGCTCCGCCATCGTCGTCTGCCGCTCCTTGGTGGGAAGCAGTTCGAGCTGGCCGTCGGTACGCTGGCGCCGCAGCTCGTGGAGGGCCGCGATCCGGTCCTGGATGGTGCGGTAGTTGGTGAGCAGCCCGCCCAACCAGCGGCGGTTGACATACGGCTGGCCGACCCGCGAAGCCTGGGCCTGGACGGCGTCCTGGCACTGCTTCTTGGTACCGACGAACAGCACCGAGCCGCCGCGCTCCGACACGTTGCGGACGTAGTCGTAGGCGTTCTGCAGCAGTTCGATCGTCTGCTGGAGATCGATGATGTAGATGCCCCCGCGCTCTCCGAAGATGAATCGGCGCATCTTGGGGTTCCATCGCCGCGTCTGATGGCCGAAGTGCACGCCGGCCTCGAGCAGCTCTCGCATGGTGACTGCGGACACGCGCAATCCTCCTGGTCTCGGTTGAAAGATGTATCTGCCGGAGGCGACATCCGGAACCCTGGGCTGCACCAGGGCACCGCCGGACACCGTTGGCCCACCGGGTCGAGGGAAGAACGGACGAGGCGAAGTCTAGTCGACGGAGATTTCGAAGTAGGCAGCCGCGGCCGTCCCCACCTCGGTCGACCAGGTCAGGCGCCCGTCCCCGCCCGTGCGCCAGCGCATCGCGCCCAACGGGATCCGCACGGGGCGACCCGGCCGCGGGCCGGCGACGCCCGCCTCGGCGAACATTCCCGGCTTGCAGAACGGCCGCGGGAGGCTGCGCACGGCGCGCCTACCTCGCTCCCCGCCGCCTGTGATCACGAGCCGCTGAATCATCGTCCGAAATGATACAACCGGCCCCGGCGGCAAGCGGAGCCACGGGTCTGACGCCGCTGCTACAGCGGCAGCGAGGCCAGCGGCACCCGCAGCCGCAGCCGCTCCACCGCCTGACGGACGGAGCCCGGCTGCTCCAGCCAGGGGAAGTGCCCGGCGTGATCGACGATCACCAGCTCGGCGGCCGGCATCAACCGACGGCCGGCGCGGCTGTGCTCGATGTCGAGCGGCGAGCTGGCACCGTGCACGAAGACGGTCGGCACCGGGACGCCGGGCAGCTTCTCGGCCAGCGTGCCGGCCTCGAAGTGTGCGGCCACCGACTCCATCGCGCCGGTGTAACCCTCGACGCTGAACCGCAGGGGCGGCATCGGCGGCGGCTGCGCCCGGTCATGGTGGTAGTTCGGCCACACGATCGCGACCGACTCGAGCGCCGCCTCGTCGGTGGAGTTGCCGGCCTGCTCGAGCGAATCGATCTCGTCCAGCCGGGCCAGCTGCTGCTGGTCGAGGTCGCGCTTCAGCATCCGCTCGAACGCGCCCGGCTGCTCCGGCAGCGGCCCCAGCGGATCGACGATCACAGCTGCGGCGAACCGCTCGGGCATCGCGGCCAGCGCATGCAGCGCCAGGTGGCCGCCCCAGGAATGCCCGAGCAGCCATACGTGGTCGAGCCGCAGCGCCCCAAGCACTGCGACCAGGTCGGCCAGGTGGCGTTCCACCGTGTACGGGCCCTCCACCGGTGCCGGCGGCACGCTCCGCTGCCCGTAGCGGACGACATCGAACCCCTCCAGCTCGCGCAGGATGCTACCGAGGTAGTCGTTTCCCCCCGGCCCGCCGTGCAGCAGGACGATCGGCGGCCCTGAGCCCGACCGCCAGACGGGAAGCTGGCCGCCCGGCACATCGACCCAGCTGGTGGGCGCGTCGCTAGCCACGGCAGGGCGAGCCTATCAGCCCGGACGGGGCGCCTCACGGGCCTGCCGGAGAGCCGATTCGAGATCCTCCCGCAGCGGCGACTCGACCTCGATCCCGTCACCGGTCTGCGGATGGGCGAAGGCCAGCCGCCGGGCATGGAGGAACTGCCGCTCGATCCCCAGCTCGGCGCCGTGCCCGTACACCGGATCGCCGGCCACGGGGATCCCGATCGCCTCCAGGTGCACCCGGATCTGGTGTGTGCGGCCGGTGTCCAGGTTGACGTCAAGCAGCGTGTGGCGGGGCAACAGCTCCACCACCGAGAAGTGGGTGACGGCGTCGCGGGGATTGTCGGTGTCCAGCGACACGCGGGTCGGGTCGCGGCGGTCGCGGCCGATCGGCGCCTCGATCGTCCCCGACCGCGACGCCGGCCTGCCGCGGACGAGCGCCGCGTACGTCCGCGAGATCGCCCGCCGTCTGAGCATCCCCTGCAGCCGGCCCAGGGTGCGGTCGTCACGGGCGACCACCAGCAGCCCCGAGGTCTCCCGATCCAGCCGGTGGACGATCCCCGGCCGGGCCGCTTCCCCGCCGCCGACGCGGCCCAGCAGCGCATGGACGAGCGTCGGCCCCCGGTGGCCGGGCACCGGGTGCACGAGCAGGCCTGCCGGCTTGTCGACCACCATCAGCCAGTCGTCCTCGTAGAGCACCGGAACGTCGATGTCCACGGGCTCCAGGTCGAGAGTGGCCGGCTCCGGCTCGGGGAACGTGACCGTCGCCCCCTCGACGAGACGGAAGCTCTTCGGCCGCCGGCCGCCGTCGACCAGCACCTCGCCGGCCTCGATCAGCCGTTCGGCCCGCGCCCGGGTGCCCACCTCTTCGGCCGCGGCCAGGAAGCGATCGAGCCGCATGCCCGCCTCCTGCGGCGTCACCAGCCGGTCATGCATCGACCGTCTCGGCGTGCGGCGCCGGCCGCCCCCGTTCCAGCCGGGACAGCCCGATCAGAAGCAGGATCACTCCGGAGACGATGAAGGTATCCGCGAGGTTGAAGGTCGGCCAGTGGCTGACGTCGATGAAGTCGACGACATAGCCAAGCCGCAGCCGGTCGGCGAGGTTGCTGACCGATCCGCCGATCAGCAGGCCGAGCGCGACCGGGAACAGCGCGTGGCGCGACCCGGAACGGGCGAAGTGCACCAGCATCCAGCCCACCGCCACGGCGGTCAGGAGCGTGATCACCTCGAGCCTGCCGGGAAAGATGCCAAAGGCGATGCCGTCGTTGCGGACATGGCTGATCGAGAGGAACGGGAACAGCTCCCGGCTCTCGCCCAGGGCCATGTTGGCGACGATCAGGTGCTTCGTCACCTGGTCGGCGGCGACGGCCGCGGCCGCCACCGAGACCATCCCGACCCACTGGAGCGAGCCGGCCCGCTCGGGCTCCGGCTGCGGATCGGGCAGCTGCTCGATCAGCCCCGTTCCTCCAGCCTCTTGCACTCGATGCATTTCGTCGCGTGTGGCAACGCCTCCAGCCGGGCCTCGTCGATCGGCTCGCCACACCGCTCACAGATGCCGTAGGTGCCGTCCTCGATCCGCTGCAGCGCCGCCTCGATGCCGGCCAGCAGACGCTCCGCGTTGTCCTCGAGGCCCTGCTCGACCTCGCGGTCGAGGGTCTCGGTCGCGCTGTCGCCGAGATGCGAGTCGACGCCGTCCTCGTCGGTGGCGTCCTCCATCGAGGTGCCCAGGTCATCCTGCAGCTCCTCCAGCTCAGCGGCCACGCGGTCTCGCTCCGCGACGAGCTTCTGCCGGGCCTGCTCCAGATCAACGCTCACACCGTCTCCTCTCGCTCGCCGGCGGCTGCGGCCAGGACCTGTCGGCGCGGGCAGGGTCGCAGCCCCGATTTTCGACCATCATGTCCGGCCCCTGCTTCCGGTCAGGATCCGCGTGCCAGCGACGACCGAGGAGCGCGCTGCTCCCGGCGAGACGCGGACGCGCAGCCTGGTCACTGGTTGGGTCATGAACGGTCGGAAAACGCGGTGGCGGGGCCCCTGTCCGAGTATACCCCTGGCCCCTCCAGCCCAGTCCCGGGCCGGCGGCCTCAGACGGCGGGTGCGGTGTCCGCCATGTCCGGGTGGTAGCGGTGGAGCTCGTCCTTCCTGAACATTGTCACCGTGCCATTGATCTCGAGGATCGCGGTCTCCACCTCGCCCAGGTCGGAGTATCCCTGCCGGCGGGCGATCGACCGCAGCTCGGGCAGTGAAACGTCCTCGCGGCGCAGGGCGTGCCGCAGCACCTTGCCGTGCTCGATCAAAACGGTCGGCTGGCCCTCGACCAACGGCTGAAGCCATGGCAGCCAGAACACGCTGCGCGACACCAGGCCGTTCAACGTGAACAGCGCGGCCGCCCCGATCACGGCGCCGGTGACGCTGTCGTCTGGGCCGATGATGCCGTTCTGGACGGCGTTGGCCACCAGCAGCAGCACGGCCAGGTCGAGCGTGTTCGACTGGCCCAGCTCGCGCTTGCCGGCGATCCGGAAGGCGACGATCAGGAACAGGTAGATGAGCAGCGCACGCAGGATCTTCTCGCCGACCGGGAGCGGAAGGCTGAAGATGTCATGCCACACCGGAGCTCCGCGGGCCGATCAGCGCCGGGGCGGGTCGCCGGCCGTGACGAGCAGCTCCTCGTGGTCGCGCACCGTCTGGAGCGTCGACCCGAGCAGCGAGCGGAGGCGGGCCCGGAAGCGCTGCTCCTCGGCCCTGAGGCGTTCCACGTCACGCTGCACCCGGGAACGCTCGGCGTAGGCCTTGTTGACGATCTCGCGAGCCTTGGCCTCGGCTTCGCGGACGACCAGCTCCGCCTGCTGCCCGGCCGAAGACTTCATGTCGTCGGCGGCCCGCTGGGCCGTCAGCAGCGCGTCGCGCATCGCCGTCTCGGTGCCGCGCAGCTCGCCGAGCTTGGTCTCCAGCTCGTGGACGCGATCCTCGAGATTGGCGCGGTCGCGCCATACGGCCTCGTACGCCTCGGTGGCGTGCACCATGATCTCGTCCACCTCGTCGCAGCGGTATCCGATCAGGCGGCGGCGTGGGCGCTGGTGCTTGAGTTCTACGGGTGAAAGTGACATGCGGACGGGGTTCGGCGCCCGTCCGGCGACTCCTCCCCGCGCCGGGGCTACGTAAAGCTCTTCAGCAC
>Ga0070683_100000947_pt1 | contig 21595 bp, 14 predicted proteins | sample KBSC713LmetaG_FD_64662 | JGI IMG/M metagenome (GOLD analysis project Ga0070683, IMG submission 64662) | Corn rhizosphere microbial communities from Kellogg Biological Station, Michigan, USA - KBS C7.1-3L metaG | ecosystem: Host-associated > Plants > Roots > Rhizosphere ... | reverse complement strand
GATGAACGCGGGGATGGAGGCAGAGTTCTTCCTCTTCAAGCCCGCGCGTGAGGGCGTGCCCGCAACCGACACGCACGATGTCGGCGGCTACTTCGATCTCGCGCCGGCGGACCTCGGCGAAGATGCGCGGCGCGCGATGGTCGACATGCTCGAGCGGATGGGATTCGAGGTCGAGGCGGCGCATCACGAAGTGGCGCATGGCCAGCATGAGATCGATTTCCGCTATGCGGATGCGCTCAAGACCGCGGACAACATCGCGACGTTCCGATTCGTCGTGAAGCACGTCGCAACGCAGTTCGGCCTTCTCGCCTCATTCATGCCGAAGCCGATTTTCGGGCAGAACGGAAGCGGCATGCACACGCATCAGTCGCTGTTCAAGGGGAAAGAGAACGCGTTTCACGATGCGTCGGCGGATTGGGAGTTGTCGAAGACCGCGCTGCATTACATCGGCGGGTTGCTTCGACACGCGCGGGGCATGTGCGCGATCACAAACCCGTTAGTAAACTCTTACAAGCGGCTCGTCCCCGGCTACGAAGCGCCGGTGAACGTCGCGTGGTCGATGCGCAATCGCTCGCCGCTGATTCGCGTTCCGGATCGGCGCGGGCTTGGAACTCGGCTCGAGCTTCGGTCGCCGGACCCGGCCGCGAACCCCTATCTCGCGCTCGCGGTCATGCTCGCCGCGGGGCTCGATGGCGTCGAGACGAGCGCCGATTATCGCGAGCCGGTGAACGAGAACATCTGGGAGATGAGCTTTCGCGAGAAGCGACGTCTCCGGATCGACGATCTTCCGCACGATCTGAACGAAGCGCTCGACGAGCTCGAGAAGGACGACGTCATCACTGGTGTGCTCGGGAAACACATCACGTCGCACTTCATCGAAGCAAAGCGCCAGGAGTGGCGGGACTATATCACACAGGTGAGTCCGTGGGAGCTAGACAGCTATCTGGCGAAGTACTAGGCGACTGACAATGCCGGCAAACCAGCTCACGGGCGAACCGGCCGACGCGATTAGAGAATGGCGGAAACTCATTTTGTACTTCGTGCGCCGACACCAGCCCACGCCGAGGCGCTCGCGCGGCTCGCTACTCAGCTCGGATATCCCGCGGACGCAGCCAGCATGCCTGAGCGACTCGCCCGACTGGCCGGTGATGCGAACGCGCGCGCGTTTATAGCTTGTGACGGAGAGCGCGTTGTCGGGGTGATCACCATTCATCTCCGCTATACGCTCAATCACGCAGCACCGGTCGCGCAGATCACCTTGCTCGTCGTCGACGAAACGGTTCGATCGCGCGGAGCGGGGCGAGCGCTCGTCGAAGCGGCGGAGGGTTGGGCGCGCTCGTGCGGCGCAAAGCGCGTTGCTGTCACAACGGCCCTCGACCGGGCGGGAGCGCATGCGTTTTACGAACGAGTCGGGTACGTGCACACCGGACGTCGATACGCGAAAGACTTTCCAAAGACCGCGAACGAAGGGTGATCGAATGCTTCAGAGAATTGGAATCGCGACGTGCGCCGCGGCGATCGTCGGGCTCAGTGCCGCTCAGCACGCGGCGCCGGTCTACGACGTCTATGCGATTCGCTACGCGACTGTTCAGAACTACAAGGCGTCAGGCCTGATCGACGGCGCGGATACGAGCCGGCGTCTCGATCTCGCCATGACAGTCTGGCTTCTCAAAGGACCGGATGGCCGCAATGTGTTGGTCGATGCAGGATTCTATCGCGACAACTTCGTGCGACAGTGGAAGCCGGTCGATTTCATGAAGCCGAGTGAGGCGGTTGCGCGCGCGGGAGTGAAGCCGGAGGACGTAACGGACGTCATCATCTCGCACGTCCACTGGGATCACCTCGATGGCGTCGATCTCTTTCCGAAAGCGCGCATCTGGATTCAGCGTGAAGAGTTCGACCATCACCTCGATTCAGCAGGGACCGTGAAGGACCGCGCGATCAACGCAGCGGACGCGAAGATGCTCGCGGATTTAGCGAAGGCAGGACGGGTGATGCTCGTCGACGGCGACGCGAAGGAGATCATTCCCGGGATCCGCGTGTACACCGGAGGAAAACACACTTTCGCCTCCCAGCTGGCAACTGTGAACACGGCGAGCGGAACGGTCGTCATCGCGTCCGACAACATGTACACGTACGAGAACATGGCAAAGCATGTCCCGATCGCACAGACGCTGGATCGCGAATCGAACCTGCGAACCCAAGATCGGATGAAAACCTTGGCGTCGAATCCGCGGTTGATCGTTCCCGGTCACGATCCAGAGGTCTTCGTTCGTTTTCCGGATCCGGGCAACGGCATCGCGCACATTCATTGAGCAAACTAGAAATCACCGAGCCACGATGCATCCACGAATCAAGGAAGTTCTGACGTACCTCGACGAACACTACGAGACATTGCGGACGACGTTCGAGTCGGTGCCGCACGAGAAGCGGAGCATTTCGCCGGCGCCTGGCGCGTGGTCGCCGGCCGGCATCGTCGAGCATCTCGCGGCAGTTGAAACGAGCATCGGACGACTCATCAGCACGCGGGTCGCTGCCGGTCGCGAGTCGGGAGTGGGCTCGGAGACCGATGAATCATCCGTGATGGAGACGTATTCGATCGCGCACTTGATCGGCGATCGAACGCGGAAGATCGTGTCGGGCGAGCGCTCACATCCTGTCCAGCAACTCGGTCCGGATGACGCCTGGAAGGCGTTCGACACCGCTCACGCCACGCTTCGCTCAGCCGTCGTCGACGCGGACGGACTCGCACTCGGCGACATCGTGCACCCGCATCCCGTGTTTGGGCCGCTCAACCTCTATCACTGGATTGCGTTCGTCGGTGGCCACGAAGCCCGACACGCCGATCAGATTCGCGAAGCTGCGGCGGCGACTTAAGAAAACGCTAACAGCGCGCTAGCGGGCGCCAATGGTGCCGTCGGCACGTTGAGCGGCCGGCTGCTTCGAACCGTGGTCGTGATGGTGCGTCAGATTGAACGCCGTGCTGAGGAGCGCGATATGCGAAAACGCCTGCGGGAAGTTGCCGATCTGGCGTTTGACGCGCGGATCGTACTCCTCTGACAGCAGACCCACATCGTTTCGAAGCGACAGGAGGCGCTCGAAGATTTTGAGTGCATCGTCGCGACGACCGAGCAGGACATAGTTGTCGGCGAGCCAGAAGCTGCAGGCGAGGAATGCCCCTTCGCCCGCGGGTAAGCCGTCATCGGTCGCCGAACTGTCGTAGCGCAGCACGAAACCGTCGACGAGCAGATGCTTCTCGACGTATTCGACAGTACCACGAATCCGTGGATCGGTCGGTGGGAGGAAGCCGACGAGTGCGAGAAGCAGCGTGCTCGCGTCGGCGAGCTTCGAGTCGTAGGCCTGAACGAACGCGTTGTACTCGCGGCTGAACGACTTCGCGCACACGTCGGCGTGAATGCGATCTCGCAACGCCCGCCACCGATCGAGCGGGCCATCGAGCTTGCAAAACTCGGCACTCTTCACGGCGCGGTCGATCGCAACCCACGCCATGACTTTCGAGTGTGTGAAATGCTGCGGCTTGCCGCGCGTCTCCCAGATCCCCTGGTCCGGCCGATCCCAAATTGTTTCGAGATGCGCGGCGAGCGCCTTCTGCAACTCCCACGCGTCGACACTCTCAGGGATGTTGCCGAGTCGCGCTTGGTGGAGCGCATCCATGACTTCGCCGTAGACGTCGATCTGAAGCTGGTCGTGCGCAGCGTTCCCGATGCGGACCGGTCGAGAGTTCTCATAGCCATCGAGCCATGGGATGTCCCACTCCCGCAGGAAGCGCTCGCCGCCCAGTCCGTACATGATCTGCACTTGGTGCGCGCTGCCGGCAGCGGCGCGGAGCAGCCAATCGCGCCACTGTTCGGCCTCGCTGTAGTAGCCGGCGTCCATTAGCGCGAGCAGTGTCAGCGTCGCGTCTCTCAACCAGCAATAGCGATAGTCCCAATTTCGCACACCGCCCAATTCCTCGGGCAGGGACGTCGTTGGCGCGGCGACGATACCGCCCGTGGGTCGATACGTGAGTGACTTGAGCGTGAGCAGCGATCGCATTACCGGCTCGCGCCATGGTCCGCGGTAAGTGCAGGCGTTCGTCCACTCGTGCCAAAACTGTTCAGTGATTTGAAGCGCGCGCTTCGGATCGACGGATTTTGGAGGGGGCAGGTGCGACGGGCCCCACGTCATCACGAAGGAGACTTCTTCGCCTTCACCGACGACGAATTCGCCGAGCGTGGTCAGATGGGCGCCGTGCAACTCGACGCCCGACCGGATGACGATCATGTCCGGGCCGGCGATCGCGCGAAGTGTCCCGTCATCGAGGCGACTCACCCACGGAACGATCGATCCGTAGTCGAACCGAAAGACGATTTCCGTCTTCATCGCGACTCTGCCCCGTTTGCCGACGACAGTTCGAACGATGTTCGAGCGCTCGTCGCGCAGTGGCATGAAGTCGATGACGACAACAGATCCCTCGTCGGTCTCGAATTGCGTCTCGAGGATCATCGTGTCGCCGCGATACCGGCGAGTCGAGCGAGCGCCGTCGTCGGCCGGCGCCATGAGCCAACGTCCGTTCTCTGGATTTCCGAGGAGCGCCGCGAAGCACGCGCCAGAATCGAATCGCGGCCAGCACAGCCAATCGATGGAGCCGCTGAGTGAAACCAGTGCGGCAGTCTCGCAGTCGCCGATGAGCGCGTAGTCTTCGATTCTAGCGGGCATGAGACGCGTGTTACGCAGAAATCGCACCTTGGGCCGAACAGCGCAAACGTGCTAACGTTGGAGCGTGTCTGGTCAGCCGACGAAATCGTCCGCGAATGACACCCGGGTCGTCGTCGTGATGGGCGTCGCCGGGGCGGGGAAGACGACGGTCGGACGCGAGCTTGCTCGCTCGATCGGGTGGGAATTTCACGACGCCGACGATTTCCATTCCGCGGAGAACATCGCAAAGATGCATCGCGGTGAAGGGCTCACCGACGCGGATCGAAAGCCCTGGCTCGAGTCGCTGGCTCGTCTCGTTACAGCGATCGTTCGCGAAGGCCGCCATGCAGTGCTCGCGTGCTCGGCGCTCAAACAAGCATATCGCGACATGCTCATGCCGCAGGGAATCCCAGAGAGCGCGATCAAGTTCGTATATCTCGACGTTCCGCGCGAAGATCTCGAGAAACGGCTCGTGCATCGTCACCATTACGCAGGGCCGTCGCTACTCGCGAGTCAGCTCGCAACGCTGGAGCCGCCGAGCGACGCAGTGTGGATCGATGGAAGTCGTCCGCTCGACGCTGAAGTCGACGCAATTCGAGACCAACTTGGCCTATGACGAGCAAAGAACTCGGGCCACCTTGCGCCATGGATCACAAGCGCAAAGAAGCCAGCCACGTGGGGACGGCCGGCTTCACGGAACTCTGAACCCGTTCTTCGCTTACGGCGTTACTCTGCCTGAGCTCTTCGGACCGAGCTCGTAATTCACCGGCGGCTTCATGCCGAGCAGGTTTTCCACGAAGTAGTCCCAACGGCGACGCGTCATGTAGTTCGACTCCGCGCCGTAGCCGTGCGGCTGGTTCGGAAGCATCAGCAGATCGAACGACTTGTTCGCTTTGATCAGCGCGTCGACGACGAGCATCGTGTTCACCGGCGGAACGTTGTTGTCCATCGTCCCGTGCGCGAGCAGAAGCTTGCCCTTCAGATTCTTCGCGATGTTCTCATTGGCCGCGTCGTCGTAGTTCGAGGTGCCGTTCGGCCCGTGCGTCTCGAGGCCCTGATAGCGCTCGCCCCAATCGTCTTCGTAAACGCGGTTGTCGTGGTTGCCCGATTCAGAGATGCCGACTTTAAAGAAGTCTGGATAACGGAACATCGCGTCCGCTGTCGCGAAGCCGCCGCCAGAGTGGCCATAGATGCCGGCGCGATCGATATCGATCCACTTATATCGGTTCGCGAGCTCCTTCATGCCCGCGATCTGATCGGGGAGGGTGTTGTCGCCCATGTTGCCGTAGTACGCGTCATGGAACGACTTCGAGCGCCACGGCGTGCCCATCCCGTCGATCTCGACGACGACGAAGCCGAGCTCCGCGAGTGACTGCGCGTCGCCGCGCGTGGCGCTGAACGAACGTCCGCCAACTGAGCCGGTCTGCGGTCCCGGATAGATGTGATTGATGATTGGGTATTTCTTCGTCGAATCGAGCTTCGTTGGGACGTACATCAGTCCGTAAAGGTCCGTCTTGCCGTCGCGCGCCTTGACGCTAATGGGCTGCGGCGGCTTCCAACCGCTCGCGACGAGGCGCGAGACATCCATCTTCTCGAGCTCCACGACGCCTTTGCCGTCGGCATTTCGAACCACCGAGGTCGTCGGCACCTCGGGACGCGAGAAGTTGTCGATGAAGAAGCGTCCACTCGGCGAAAGGCCAACGTCGTGGTCAGCATCCTCGGGCGTGAGCAGCGTGAGGTTCTTTCCGTCCATTCCAATCCTGTAAAAATGGCGGAAGTACGGATCGCGGCCCTTTTCCTTGCCGACGCCCTGAAAGTAGAGCGTATGAGTTTTGTCATCGATGCGGATGAGCTGCGTCACGTTGCCGTCGCCGGTCGTGATCTGGTGCTTGAGCTTTCCCGTGCCGAGGTCGTAGAGGTAGAGCTGCCCCCAGTTGTCCCGCTCTGAGAACCAAATGAACTCGTTGGACGCCGGCAGCACGTGCCAGTTCACGCGTCCGTTCCCGGACTCGAACTGCGTTGCAACTTTCTCCTCGAGGACGTCGCGAACCGCGCCGGTCGACGCGTCCGCGACGCGGAGGTTTTCCTGTTTGTGGTCGCGCGACGTCGAGACGAACGCGAGATGCGATCCATCCGGATACCACTCGACGTCCGACCATTCGCCGCCGCGGCACGCGATGTTGTCGCAGAGCGTCGATCGGTGCGGATCAGCGGGCATCTGAAGGCGAATCACTTTCGGCGCGTCGGTCGACAGGTCGATGATGACGCGATGGATCATCGGAATGACGCTGTCGCCCGGAAGCGGATACTTCTGCGTACGAAGCTCCGGATGACCGACCTGTGTCGCCACGAGATAAAGCTCGCCGACGTTTCGTTGGTCTTGCTGGAAGGTTGCGATCTTCTTCGAGTCGGGCGACCAGACGAGGATCGCTCGGTCGCTCGATGCCCAGCCGGCGTTGTCCGTCGCGTAGCCGAAGTCCTTCACTCCGTCCTTCGTCAACTGTGTCTCGCGGCCGGTTGCGACGTCGCGCACCCAGAGGTTCCAGTCGCGGATGAACGCGCCCTTCTTTCCGTCGGGCGACATCGTTTCCGGAGCGCGACCGCCGCTGCGAGTAGCGCCGCCACCGCCGCCGCGCCCGCCGCGACCGGCGCGCCCTCCACCACGGCCCAGGCGCTCGCGATCATCGACCGCGGCGCCGCACCGAGTCGTCTCGACGTCGCAGCTCACCATCTTACCGCTGATCGAGACGTTGATCATTCGGCCGTCTGCCGAGAGATCGTTCTGCGTCGACGAGAGCTTCACGACGTTGGCGCTGGCGCCGAGGGCCGTCGCGACCGCTGCGGATATTCTCGGATCGTCGAGAAGGCGCGTTCGCGTGCCCCTCGTCGGATCGACGATCATCACTTCGCCGCCGCCGGTTGGCGTCGTGCGTCGATAGACGAATCGTTCGCCCGAGATCCACGTCGGCCGCACGGGCGCCCCGCTCACCAGCGGGGCAGTGTTGTAACTCATGTAGCGCTCGGCGCGGGCGTATTCGTCCGCGCTCATCGTGCGCTGCTGGGCAAGTATCGAGAGGGCAGGGGTCGCCAAAGCGACCGCCGCGAGACGGAGTTGCATACCAGTCCTCACAACTGTGTCGGGTAGTCCGGCTTGCGATTCGTGAAGTTGCTCCTGCGTCCCGCGCCGAGCAACTACGCTCGCCGCTCGTGCGGAGAAGGCAGATCCTCCCACTCGCTGACGCTGGCTTCAGGATGACATGAGGAATCCAGACGGTTTCCGAGCACTTCGGGGACATTCGCGTTCGGGGCCGAGGTCCGAGAAACGCACGATGTGCCGCCGGGTAAGAAATTCGTTGCCGCACGCGGGGCGCCCTCTCATACTTGTCGACTGGCTGCGCCCACCCCTCTAATCAGTTCCTCGTATGCACAGATTTCTGAATTCCGCCGTTCTCGGTGTGGCGCTGGCCGCGCCCGCTTTTGCTCAGCAAAAAAAACCCGCGGCCGCCGCGACGGCGCCGATTCCACTGACGACTCCGCTTCCCGTCGATCCGAAAGTGAAGATCGGGACGCTTCCGAACGGCATTCGCTATTACATCAGAAAGAACGCGAGGCCGGAAAAGCGCGCCGAACTTCGGCTGGTGGTAAACGCCGGATCGATCCTGGAAACGAATGATCAGCTCGGACTCGCACACTTCGTCGAACACACGGCGTTCAACGGGACGACGCATTTCGCGAAGAACGATCTCGTCAAATACCTGCAGTCGATCGGTGTTCGGTTTGGCGCAGACCTGAACGCCTCGACCGGTTTCGACGAAACCATCTACATCCTGCCGATCCCGACCGACACCGCGCGAATCGTCGATCAAGCATTCACGATTCTCGAAGACTGGGCTCACGGCCAGGTCTTCGATTCGACCGAGGTGACCAACGAACGCGGCGTCGTCCGTGAGGAATGGCGGCTCGGAAAGGGCGCCGGCGATCGCATGCTGCATCAGTGGCTTCCGATCGCACTCAAAGGGTCGCTCTACGCGGATCGTCTGCCGATCGGCAACGAGCAGAGCATCATGTCCGCGACGCCGGCTCGTCTTCGCTCCTATTACAAGAACTGGTATCGCCCCGATCTGCAGGCCGTGATCGCCGTCGGCGATTTCGATCCCGCGGCGATCGAAGCGCAGATCAAGAAGCATTTCGCGGGCATTCCGAAGCCGGTGAATCCGCCGAAGCGCGAGTACGCGACGGTTCCGTCGAACAAAGAGCCGCTCATCGCGATCACTTCCGACAAGGAAGCAACGGGATCCGACATCGAAGTCATCTACAAGCTGCCGACGGAGAAGACGAAGACGGTTGCGGACTATCGTCGCGATCTGACCGAGCGGCTCTATCTCGGAATGTTCAACGACCGCCTCGACGAAATTGCCCAAAAGCCGGACGCGCCGTTTCTCGGCGCGGGGGGCTCGAAGGGAAGCTTCATCGGACGCAACACCGATGCATTCACGCTCGGCGCCGGAGTGAAGGACGGCGGGATCGAGAAGGGGTTGGAGGCGCTGCTCGAAGAGGCGCATCGAGTCGACGAATTCGGCTTCTTACAATCGGAACTCGATCGACAGAAGGAAAGCACGCTTCGCGCCTATGAGCGCGCATTCGCCGAGCGAGACAAGACGCAGTCGTCGGCGTTCACGCAGGAATACATCGACAACTATCTGCACGGCGAAGCGATTCCGGGAATCGACTACGAATACAAGCTCGCGCAGCAGCTGATTCCCACGATTACGCTCAACGACGTCAACAAGCTCGCGAGCAACTGGATCAGCGACGACAACCGCGTGATCATCGCGCAGTCGCCGATCAAGGACAGTCTCAAAATTCCGACGCGCGCTGATTTGCTCGCGGCGTTCGATCGCGCGGCGAAGACGAAGGTGGTTGCGTACACTGAGAATCTCTCGGGCGACGCGCTGCTCGACAAAGTGCCGGCCGCCGGGACGGTCGTGAGCTCGAAGACGATTCCGAACGTGAATGTCACCCTGTGGACGTTGTCGAACGGTGTGCGCGTGTTCGTGAAGCCAACGGACTACAAAGCTGACGAAGTGCTCATGAGCGCGACGAGTCCGGGCGGTGCGTCGCTGGCGCCGGAGGCTGACTACATGTCAGCCGGCTTTGCGTCGCAGATCGTCGCGCTGAGTGGCTTAGGAAAGTTCAATCGCGTCGATCTCGGGAAAAAACTCGCGGGCAAGGTCGCATCGGCCGGCGCATCGATCAGTGGCACGAGCGAAGGGTTGAGTGGCCGTGCGTCGCCGAAGGATCTCGAGACGATGTTTCAGCTCATCTATCTCGACTTCACCGCGCCGCGGTTCGATGCGTCGGCGTACGCGGCGTTCAAGGCGCAGGCCGACCAATATCTCGCGAATCGCGGCGTCGATCCCGACGAAGTGTTCGGAGACACGGTGTCATGGACGATGGCGTCGCATAACCCGCGTGCCCATCCGCTCACGGCGGCGACGTTCGCGCAGGTCAATCCGGAGAAGGCGTTGGCGTTCTACAAGGACCGATTTGCGGACGCGAGCGATTTCACCTTCTCGTTCGTCGGCAACGTCGACACCGTCGCACTCAAGCCGCTCGTCGAGAAGTACCTCGGCGGGTTGCCGTCGACCAATCGCAAAGAGACGTTCAAGGACAACGGCGGCGGGCCGCCGAAGGGTGTCGTCGAGAAGGTCGTGCACAAGGGTGTCGAAGCGAAGGCGAACACGATCATCGAGTTCACCGGCGCGTGCGACTACAATCCGCAGACGCGCCTCGATTTCCGCGCGCTGACGGAATACTTCCAGATGCAGCTCAACGAGACTCTTCGCGAGAAGCTCGGCGGCGCGTACAGCCCGAGCGTCGGCGGTGGTTGCGGACGGACGCCGCGCCAAGAGTACTCGCTCGCCGTGCAGTTCAACTCGTCGCCGGAGAACGTCGAGAAGCTCTCGAAGACGGTCTTTGCACTGATCGATTCCCTCAAGGCGACTGGTCCGTCGGCGTCGGACGTCGCGAAAGTCAAGGAACAGCTGCTGCGTGCACGCGAGGTCGAAATCAAGCAGAATGCGTACTGGGTCGGTAACATTCTCGCGCGCGACGGGGCGGGTGAAGATATCGGCGGACTGCTCGGTGCGTATGACGAAATGCTGAAGAACATTTCAGCCGCGGAGATTCAGGCTGCGGCAAAGAAGTACTTCGACACGGCGAACTATGCGCGGTTCGTGCTCTTACCGGAGAACGGAAAGACGACGCCGTAGCACAGAGTGCTGGAACTAGGCGACGGTCAACAACAACGCGTTCAATGATCAGACGATTTACCAGTTTACTCATTGCCGGGGCGGCCGTCGCGTCAGCGCAGATTCCGCAGGCAGAGTTCGCGACGCGCCGAGACGCGCTCGCAAAAAGAATCGACAGCGGCGTCGTCGTGGCGTTTGGTGGACGAACGCCAATCACGGATTTCGGTCCGTTTCACCAGATCCCGGCGTTTCACTACCTGACGAATTTCGACGAGCCGGACGCCGCGTTCGTCATGGTCGTAAGGCATGGCGCCGGCACGCCGGTCCTTTTCCTCACGCCAGCCGATCCGCGATCGGCGTTCTACTACGGGTGGCGCCCGGATACGGCGAGCGTTCGAAAGACGCTCAACATTCGCGGCCGTCCATTTCCCCAGCTCGCGGCGTTCGTCGACTCGCTCGCCGGTACCGGACTGCCATTCTACACGCTCAACGATTTCGAAGACTCTGATTTCGCGCGAACCGATTCACTGACGCGCGGTCGTGTGTTCATGAAGAGCGTCGCGGCGCGTCATTCGGGGCTCGTCGTGAAAGACGGACACGAGATCGTCAATCAGCTTCGCGCGAAGAAGAGTCCCGCCGAAATCGCGTTGCTGAAGAAAGCGGCGGAGATCAGCTCGGAAGGACATCGCGCGGCGATGACGGCGCCGCTTCCGCAGCATGAGTACGAACTGCAGGCTGCACTCGAGTATCAGTTTACGCGACTCGGCGGGACGCGTCCGGCGTATGGCTCCATTGTCGGATCGGGCCAGAACGGAACGCAGCTTCATTACATGAAAGACCGCGGCGCGACGAAGCCGGGTGATCTCGTCGTCATCGATGCTGCAGCGGAATACGAGGGCTACGCCGCGGACATCACGCGAACGTTCCCGATCAGCGGGACCTTCACGCCTGAACAGCGGAAGATGTATCAGATCGTTCGCGACGCTCAGGCGGCTGCGGAGCGCAACTCCAAGCCGGGACTCTCGGCTCAGGCAGCGCAGGACTCTTCAGTGGCCGTCCGAATGAAGGGACTCGCGGGCCTTGGACTCGTCGAGAGCGAAGACGCGTCGTTCGATCCACCCTGGCAGGCCAACTGCGATCGGACGCCGGCGCAATGCAAGCAGGGAATGTTCTGGATGATTCACGGCATCAGCCACGGCCTCGGACTCGCGGTGCACGATCCCGCGCAGTTCTCGACAGGCGATCGCACGTACAAGCCGGGCGATGTGTTCACGATCGAGCCGGGCATCTACGTCAGCACGCGCATGCTCGACGCGCTGCCCGATACGCCGAAGAACCGCGCGTTCATTGCGAAGGTTCGTTCGGCTGTCGCGAAATATGAGAATACTGGTGTTCGCATCGAAGACGACTACCTCATCACCGACACTGGACTCGAGCGACTCAGCACCGCGCCGCGCGAGATTCCGGAAATCGAAGGGCTGATGAAGCAACGTACCCGCGCTGTCGTTCCGTAACTACGGAGCGTGCGTCGATGTTCTCTGCATCAAAGCTCCAATTAGGGGCGCACCCCTTCTAATGGACGGTAATTGACGTCGAGCGCTTTGAGCCGCGCGAGATGCTGCGCCAACCGAGCCGAGAAATTCGCAAAATCCTTCCGGCCGCGAGACGTCCAGAGTGCTTCGGCAAGCGCAGCCTCGCGCGGGAACGCCATGAACTCGACGCTCTTCGGTCCTTCCATGTATTCGGTCCACACCTGTGCCTGTGCGCCGAGTATGTGGGTCGCGAACTGCGGCTCGAGGTCAGTGGGAACGGGATCGTACGAATACACCGTATCGATCGGCAGGTATCCGCCGATGGCCAACGGCTCGGCGGCGGTGTTTTGCGACTGATAGTGGTCGAAGTACGTGTGGCTGCCCGGTGTCATCACGACGTCGTGATTCGCGCGCGCGGCTGCGATTCCGCCGCCGGTTCCGCGCCATGACATGACAACAGCGTTCGGTGCGAGACCGCCCTCGAGAATCTCGTCCCATCCGACGAGACGTCGTCCCTTCGATGACAGGAAAGCATCCATCTTCGTCGTGAACCAGCTCTGAAGCTCGTTCTCGTCTTTCAGGCCGAGCGCTTTCATGCGCTCCTGCGCGCGAGGGCTGACCTTCCACTGCGCCTTCGGTGCTTCATCTCCACCGATGTGAATGAACTTCCCGGGAAAGAGCCCGATCACCTCGGTGAGAACGTCCTGCACGAATGCGATCGTCGTGTCACTCGGGTTGAGGATGTAGTTCGTTACTCCCCACATCGTCCAAGGCTTGATGGTGTCGCCGAAGTTGCCGAGCACAGGATACGCTGCGATCGCGGCCTGTGAATGTCCCGGCATTTCGATCTCAGGGACGATTGTCACGAATCGATCGCGCGCGTACGCGACAATCTCTCGAACGTCGTCCTGCGTGTAGTACCCGCCGTGACGCTTCTTGTCGAACGGTGCGTGCGTCGTATCGCGCACCATGTGTCCGACGATCGTGCTGTCGCGCCACGCGCCGATCTCGGTTAGACGCGGATACTTCTTGATCTCGATCCGCCAGCCCTGGTCATCGGTAAGATGCCAGTGGAAGGTGTTCATTTTGTGAAGCGCGATGAGATCGATGTACTTCTTCACGAATTCCTTCGGCATGAAGTGCCGCGCGACGTCGAGATGCATCCCACGCCACTGGAATCGCGGTCGGTCGATGATAGTCACGCCGGGAATCGTCCATTCGGTTCCGGCGATCGGCGCGTCACGGAATATTTCTGGTGGAAGGAGCTGTCGCAGCGACTGCGTCGCGTAGAATGCGCCGGCCGGCTTCGCTGACGTGATCGTCACGACGCCAGGCTTCACGTCGAGCCGATAACCCTCGTCGCCAAAGCTCGTGTCACGCACCGCGGCTCGACGAAACACGATTCGATTTCCACTCGACGTCACGCCGACTCGTACCGGCAACGCGAATCCCGTTGCCGGCGCGAGCGAGAACGCCAGCCGTTGCGCCACGGCCGAGTCGCCGCGGTCAGCGACGATGACAGTGCGTGCGGTGAGAGTGAAGTGTCCGCTCGCCAACTTTACTGAAGTCGGCCGGGGAATGATCGGGACGTCGGCGGTCTGCGCGCGCGATCGACAGGGCGCGAACGTCAGACCCGCGAGCATCATGAGATAACGCATGAGGCGGGAAGTTATCGCGGTTCTCTTCGACCGCGAGAGCAGTCCTTACTCATGACAGGCAAGAGGAGCACGGCAATACTGCAGGAGGCAACCAACGTACTCCGAGGACCGTGCGCATGGCACTCCGGCGCGCTTTCACGGTTGGGATTCGGTCGCTCTTCCGCGAAGACGCCGTCTCGCGAGAGCTAGACGACTCCGGGTCAGACCGCCGACTCGGTCAGTGCGGGTGAGCTCAACGAAGGTTTTGCGACCCACGGCTACTTCTCCGCGATGCGCGTCCGTCTCCTCAGCGGCCGATTCCTAACCCGCGAGGACGGCGCACAAAAAATTCGCGCGCTGTGGTCGCCGATCGTGACCGACCTGTTGCTGGCCGAGGAGGAGGCGCGCGATTGCCGAGCCGGTTGTCGTCAGCGAGGCGTTCGTGAAGCGGTTCTTCCCGAACACGAATCCAATCGCAAAGCGCTTCTGCATCGATCCGACGAACAAGACCTACTGGTTCACCATTGTCGGAGTCGTCGCCGACATGCACCGGTCCGGGCTGCTCGAACGACCCGCGATTCCCGAGTATTCCGGGCCGTATCTCGCGTCGCCGATTGGCCGAGCCGACCTACCTGTTCGCGCGAAGGGAGACCCGCTTCGCCTCGCCGCTGCCGTTCGACGCGAGATCAGCGCGGTGATTCCAAGCGCAATGATCGCGGGCGTCTCGACGGCCGACGGGCAGCTCGGCGGATTTACCGCGCAGCATCGTCTGCAAGCCTGGTTGCTCATCGCGTTTGCGATGCTCGGCTTGGCACTCGCCGGTCGGGATCTACGGACTGGTGCATTACACCGTGGCCGAGCGCACACAAGAGATTGGGGTGCGGGTGGCACTCGGCGCGACGCGGGCGGATGTCGTCGGGCTGGTTATCAGTCAGGGGATGCGCTTACCCCTCGCCGGAATCGCGCTTGGTCTTGGCCTCGCGGCATCGCTCACGCGAGTCATCTCGCATCTGCCGTTCAACGTCGGGGCGATGGATCCGATGACGTTCAATGCCGTGGGAATCATGCTGGTGCTAGTTGCCGCCGTCGCGTGCTACCTCCCTGCACGGCGAGCAGCCGGCATCGACCCCGTTCGCGCGCTCAAAGGGGGCTGAGTCGGCGATAGCGCAGAGAGGAACGAAACGCCATGTTACCGAGCGTTTTTCCCCTCTGCTTTTCGGCGATGGCCCAGACTCGACGAACATTTCTCGCGACCCTCGGCGCCGCCGCGCTCACTGCAGCGTGCGGACGCTCGGGAGCAATAGCGGCAGTGTCCGCCGCTCCCGTTGGTCGACGGAAGATCAAAGCAATTGGAATTCAACTCTACACTCTCCGTCGCCCGGCAGCCGCGGACCTCAGCCGAACGCTGAGCCAGCTCGCGAAAATCGGCTACAAGGAAATCGAGTTTGCCGGTTTCTATAACCACCCGGCGACCGAAGTGCGCGACATGCTCAAGGCGAACGGGCTGACTGCGCCGTCGACGCACATCGGGCTGAACGAAATCCAGAATACGCCGGCGAAGGTCTTCGAGGAGTCGCACATCGTCGGTCACGAGTGGATCACGGTGCCATCATTGAACGGTCGCCGCGAGACCGTGGACGACTGGAAGCGAACCGGCGATCAATTCAATAAAGCGGCCGCACAGGTGAAGGCAGCCGGGTTTCGGTTCGGCTATCACAACCACAACGCCGAGTTCAAGAAGGTCGACGGCCAAACGCCGCTGGAAATACTTCTCGCATCGACCGATCCGTCGCTCGTGTCGTTCGAGATGGACATCTATTGGGTGGTGAACGGCGGCGGCGATCCGATTGCGCTGCTCGACAAGTATCCCGATCGATTCAAGATGCTGCATGTGAAGGATTCGATGGGTCCGCCGGAACAGAAAATGGCGGACGTCGGCTCCGGAGTGATCGATTTCAAGGCGATCCTCCCGCACGCGAAGAGTGCAGAGCATTACTTCGTCGAACGAGACGACGCGATGGATCCGATCGCCTCGGCAACGAACAGTTATAAGACTTTATCAACGATGGAATTCTGATGAAACAACGTCCGGAGTACGACGTCGCGATCATCGGTTCGGGTGCGGGCGGCGGAATGGCTGCCTATGTGCTGACGAAAGCCGGAGCGCGCGTGGTGATGCTCGAGGCGGGACCGAGCTGGTTCGCGTCGAAGAATTCGCAAATGCTCACGCCGAATTACGCGACGCCACATCGCGGCGCCGCGATTCACGGCCGGCCGTTTGGCGAGTTCGATGCCTGCGACGGGGGATGGGAGATCGACGGCGAACCGTACACGAAAGCGCCGGGCACGCAGTTCAGCTGGTGGCGCGCTCGCATGCTTGGCGGTCGCACGAACCACTGGGGAAGAATCTCTCTTCGATTCGGACCGGACGACTTCCGCGGCAAGAGCATCGACGGACTCGGCGACGATTGGCCGATCGGCTACGACGACGTGAAGCCGTACTACGACAACGTCGACAAGTTCATCGGTCTCTATGGAAGCAACGAGGGGCTGAGAAATCATCCCGACGGGATCTTCCATCCGCCCCCGAAGCCTCGGTGTCACGAACTGCTCGTGAAGAAGGCGTCGGACAAGCTCAACATCACGTGCATTCCCGCTCGACTGTCGGTGATCACGAAGCCGCTGCCCGGCCGGCAAGCCTGTCACTACTGCGGCCAGTGCAATCGCGGCTGCCAGGTGAAGGCGAATTTCTCGAGCCCGGACGTGCTCATTGCACCCGCGCTCGCTACGGGCAAGCTGACGCTGATCACGAACGCGATGGCGCGCGAAGTCACCGTCGGAACGAACGGACTCGCGACGGGCGTGTCGTACATCGACAAGAACACCGGCGCGGACGAGCATGTGCGCGCAAAAGTCGTCGTGCTGGCGGCCAGCGCGATGGAAACGGCGCGCTTGTTACTAAACTCTAAATCGAGCCAATTCCCGAACGGGCTCGCGAACACGAGCGGCATCGTCGGGAAGTATCTCACCGACACGACCGGCGCGGGCGTCTCCGGATTTATCCCGGCGCTCATGGACCACATTCCGCACAACCACGACGGTGTCGGCGGAATGCACGTCTACATGCCGTGGTGGCTCGACAACAAGAAGCTCGACTTCCCGCGCGGCTATCACATCGAGGTGTATGGCGGCGCCGGTCAACCCGGGTCTGGCTTCGGCGGTGGTATTCAGCGCCGAAATGGCGGCGGCTACGGCAAGGATCTCAAGGCCGACTATCGGAAGTACTACGGAGCATCGATTGGCTTTGACGGCCGCGGAGAGATGATTCCGAACGAAGATTCGTATTGCGAGCTCGACCCGACAACGGTCGATCGATTCGGTATTCCGGTCCTTCGTTTCCACTGGAAGTTCGCAGATTATGAATACAATCAAGCGAAGCACATGCAGGAGACCTTCCGGTCGCTCATCGTCGCGATGGGCGGAACGCCGAACGGTCCAATGCCGACGAAGGAGCAGGGATACGGACTCGCGGCAGGCGGTACGATCATCCACGAGCTTGGCGGCGCGCGCATGGGGGCGGACCCGAAGTCATCCGTCGTGAACAAGAACTGTCAGGCGCACGACGTAAAGAATCTCTTCGTCGCGGACGGCAGTCCGTTCGTCTCGCAAGCCGATAAGAATCCAACATGGACGATTCTCGCGCTCTCGTGGCGCACGTCCGACTACATCGCGGAGCAGCGCAAGGCGGGTGCGTTATGAGCCAGGGGTCAGAGATCGGAGGTCAGGGATCGGGGAACGACAACGGCGTGACGCCTCAGGTCGAGAACATTCTCAGTCGCCGCCGCGCACTACAGATTCTCGGCGCGGTTCCGGTCGCAACCGCGCTCGGCGCACAGCAGCCGACGCACGCGATGCCGAAGCCGCTCGCCCCACCAACGACGGGGCAGAACCCAAACACCGATACGGTCGGCGCCCAGCGTGCTCCGAAATTCTTTAACAAACACGAATGGGCAACCGTCGCGATGCTCGCGGACTACATCATTCCGCGCGATGAACGTTCCGGTAGCGCGACCGATGCGAAGGTCCCGGAGTACATGGACTTTCTCCTCGCCGAGAAGGACGCGAATCCTGCGAACCAGGTCGCGATGCATGGCGGACTCGCGTGGCTCGACACCGAGTGCCACAAGCGATTTCAGAAGACGTTCATCGCGTCGACCGATAAGCAGCGCCGAGAAGTCCTCGACGACATCGCCTATCCGGACAAGGCGAAGCCCGAGATGCGCTACGGCGTCATGTTCTTCAACCGCTTCCGCGACATGACCGCGTCGGGCTTCTTCTCGAGCGCAATCGGCTACAAAGACCTTCAATACATCGGAAACGTGTTCAACCCAGGCTACAACGGCTGTCCTCCCGCTGCGCTCGAGAAGCTCGGCGTCAGCTATGATGTGATGCAGACCCGAATCGCACCGCAATCGAAATGAGCGACGCATCGAAGCGGCTCGGCGTCGGGTTCATCGGGAGCGGCTTCAACGCTCGCTTCCACATGCAGGCCTTCCAAGGCGTTCGCGACGCCGACATCCTCGGCGTGTGGAGTCCGAACAAGAAGAACGCGGCGTCCGCGGCGGAGTTCGCGCGCTCACTCGACGTCGGTGCGGCGAAAGCATACGCGTCGATCGAGGACATGGTCGCGGATCCGGCGATCGATGCGATCTGGCTCACCGGTCCGAATCACTCGCGCATCGAGAACGTCGAAGAGATCGTCCATACGATCGAAAGCGGCCGCGGCACCCTCAAAGGCATCGCGTGTGAAAAACCACTCGCGCGAAACGTCGCTGAGGCAAAGCGAGTGATCGAGCTCGTAAAGCGCGCCGGCATCAAGCAGGGTTATCTCGAGAATCAGGTGTTCTCGCCGCAGGTCGAGACCGGACGTACGCTGCTGTGGGCGCGCGGCGCGGCGACGACCGGTCGGCCCTACCTCGCGCGAGCGGCGGAAGAGCATAGTGGACCGCACATGCCATGGTTCTGGCGCGGCGATCTTCAGGGCGGCGGCGTCCTCAACGACATGATGTGCCATTCGGCGCTCGTCGTTAGACATCTGTTAACGAAGCCGGGCGCTCCGCTCGCGTCAGTGAAACCGAAGCGAATTACGGCGCACATCGCGAGCCTCAAGTGGTCCCGTCCGGCGTACACGAAGCAGCTGTCGAAGATGATGGGGAAAGACGTCGACTACGCAAAGCGCCCGTCGGAAGACTTCGCGAGCACGACGATCGAATTCGAGACGGACGACGGCTTCACCGTGATGGGAGAAGCGTCGACGTCGTGGAGCTTCGTCGGCGCAGGACTGCGCCTCTCCGCCGAGCTCCTCGGACCTGAGTACTCGATGTCGTGGAACACACTCGACAGTGGGCTCAAGCTCTTCTTCTCACGGGCCGTGCAGGGCAAGGCAGGCGAGGATCTCGTCGAGAAACAGAATGCCGAGATGGGGTTGATGCCGGTTGTCGCCAACGAACCGATGGCGTACGGCTACGAAGCCGAGGATCGCCACTTCGTGCGTGTCTTTCTCGGCAAAGAAGAACCACTGCTCACGTTCGACGACGGTCTCGATGTTGTCAAAATACTCATGACCGCATATCAGAGCGCGGAACAAGGAAGGACGTTGGACTTTCCGCCGAAGGGGCTGGACAAGTTTGTGCCGAAGGTCGCGAAGGGTGAATGGACTCCGGCTTCTAAATAGGAGCCATCCCGAGTGAAGCGAGGGATCGCTCGCTCTTCTACATCGAAGTCATCCCGAGTGAAGCGAGGGATCGCTCTCTCGGCGAGGTAGGTCAACCGCCTTGGCTGGACAGCGATCCCTCAGTCGCTGATGCTCCATCGGCATGACGTTGGCAATCCACAGGAGATCTCATGTCAGACAAGCCCAAAGACATCTCTCGCCGCGACTTCGTCGCCGACGCAGGAAAATTCGCCCTTGGCGCCGCTGTCGCGCCGATGATCGTTCCGCGACACGTGCTCGGCGGCCCTGGATTTCAGGCGCCGAGTGACACGGTGAACTTCGCGGTGTGCGGCTTCGGCGGTCAGGGTTCGGTGAACGCGAACGGACTCGCCGCGACCGAGCAGCTCGTCGCGGTGTGCGACGTCGATCAGACCTTCGCGAAAAAGGGCGCCGACGACAAACTGCGTCCGCGCGGCCCCGACAAGATTGTCGATCCAGCGGCGATTCGACTGCAGGAACAATTCGGGAAGGCGGCGAAGTATGCCGACTTCCGCGAGATGCTCAAGAAAGAGAAGGGCATCGACGCGGTGGTCGTCGCGACGCCCGATCACTTGCACGCCGTCGTCGCGAAGGCAGCGATGGACATGGGCAAGCACGTCTACGTACAGAAGCCGTTGACGTGGTCCGTCCACGAAGCACGAGTCCTTCGTCAAACTGCGCTGAACAACAAGAAGCTTGTCACACAGATGGGCAATCAGGGGCACTCGACTGAAGGAGCGCGACTCATCAACGAATGGATCGCGGCCGGGGTCATCGGTCCGGTCCACGAGGTCTATGTGTGGACGAATCGTCCGGCCGGCTATTGGCCGCAGTTCGTTCCGCGCCCGGGCGCCACGGTCGCGATGCCGGCGCCGGGCAGCGTCAACGGGTTCAGCTCGCAGTGGGGGCAGAACGTCGTCAACGGCACGCTCGCGCGCGCGATGGGTGAAGCAACCGTTCCTGAAGGACTGCACTGGGATCTCTATCTCGGTCCAGTGGCCGAGAACATTCCCTATCATCCGATCTACCATCCGTTCAACTGGCGCGGTTGGCTCGACTTCGGGATGGGCGCACTGGGCGACATGGGAGCGCACCTCATCGATCACCCGTTCTGGGCGCTCGGACTCACTTATCCGACGAGCATCGAAGCGACGTCCGCGCCGTTCGGCACGATGACGATCCCCGCGGATCCAAACGCGGCGCCTGGTACGCCGGCGTCGCGCAATCGGAGCAAGCCCGTTTCGTATCCGCTTGCATCGACGGTCCACTACCAGTTCGCCGCGCGCGGCAATCAGCCGCCGGTGAAGCTCTATTGGTCGGATGGCGGACTCTATCCGCCGCGCCCCGACGTGCTGCCCGACATCGGTCCCGACGCCACGCTCAAGTCAGAAGGCGGCGTGATCTTTGTCGGCGAGAAGGGCGTGTTGATCAACGACACGTATGGCGCGAATCCGCGCTGCTATCCGGAATCTCTAATGACTGATGCGATGGCCGTTCCCAAGACGCTGCCTCGCATCATGTGGAGTCACGAGCAGAACTTCGCAAAGGCGATCAAGGGCGAGGCAACGGCGAGCTCGCCGATCGAGTACGCGGCACAGCTGACGGAGACGATGCTCCTGGGCGTCGTCGCGCTCCGCGCCGGCCAGGGAAAGAAGATCCTCTATGACGGCGAGAAGATGGAAATCACCAACGCGCCGGAAGCGAATCAGTATTTGACGCGCGAGT
>Ga0070683_100000945_pt1 | contig 21625 bp, 18 predicted proteins | sample KBSC713LmetaG_FD_64662 | JGI IMG/M metagenome (GOLD analysis project Ga0070683, IMG submission 64662) | Corn rhizosphere microbial communities from Kellogg Biological Station, Michigan, USA - KBS C7.1-3L metaG | ecosystem: Host-associated > Plants > Roots > Rhizosphere ... | reverse complement strand
CGGTACGTCAGCCGGTGGATCAGCCACGGGTAGCCGTGATACGCGAACACGACCGGACGCGAGTGCGTGAAGAGCGAGTCGAACTCCGCGTCCGAGAGGCCGTGCGGGTGCTCGGTGTCGGGCTGCAGACGCATCAGGTCGACGACGTTGACGACCCGCACGCGAAGGTCGGGCAGGTGCTCGCGCAGGATCGACACGGCAGCGAGCGTCTCGAGCGTCGGGATGTCGCCGCAGCACGCCAGCACGACGTCGGGCTCGCCGCCGTCGTCGCTCGACGCCCAGTCCCAGATGCCGATGCCGCGCGTGCAGTGCACGATCGCGTCGTCGATCGACAGGTAGTTCAGCGCCGGTTGCTTGCCCGCGACGATCACGTTCACGTAGTGGCGCGAGCGCAGGCAGTGGTCGGCGACGGACAGCAGGCTGTTCGCGTCGGGCGGCAGGTAGACGCGGATGATCTCGGCCTTCTTGTTCACGACGTGGTCGATGAACCCGGGGTCCTGGTGGGAGAACCCGTTGTGGTCCTGCCGCCACACGTGCGAGCTCAGGAGGTAGTTGAGCGAGGCGATCGGCCGCCGCCATTCGATCCCGCGCGTCGTCTTCAGCCACTTCGCGTGCTGGTTGAACATGGAATCGACGATGTGGATGAACGCCTCGTAGCAGTTGAAGAGCCCGTGCCGGCCCGTCAGCAGGTAGCCCTCGAGCCAGCCCTGGCACTGGTGCTCCGACAGCACCTCCAGCACCCGCCCGTCGGGCGCGAGATCCTCGTCGGTCGGCTCCAGCTCCGCCTCCCACGCGCGGTCGGTCGCCTCGAAAACCGCCGAGAGCCGGTTCGAGGCGGTCTCGTCGGGGCCGAAGAGCCGGAACGTGCGAGGGTTGAGCGAGATCACGTCGCGGAGGAACGTGCCGAGCACGCGCGTCGCTTCGCTGAACGTCGTCGCCGGCTCCGGCACGTCGACCGCGTAGTCGCGGAACTCCGGCAGCACGAGGTCGTGCAGGAGCAGGCCGCCGTTGGCATGCGGGTTGGCGCTCATGCGCCGTTCGCCCTCCGGCGCGAGCGCGCGCAGGTCGTCCCGCAGCCGGCCGCCGTCGCCGAACAGCTCCTCGGGCCGGTAGCTGCGCAGCCAGCCCTCGAGGATGCGGCGGTGGTCGGCGTCCTCGCGCGCTCCGCCGACTGGGACCTGGTGCGAGCGCCACGTGCCCTCGACCTGCAGGCCGTCTACCTCACGCGGGCCGGTCCAGCCCTTCGGCGTGCGCAGCACGAGCATCGGCCAGCGAGGACGGCCGCCGAGCTCGCCCGCGCGTGCCGACCGCTGGATTTCCGCGATCTCGTCCAGCGCCTCGTCGAGTGCCGCGGCGAAGCGCCGGTGGGCATCCGCCGGCGGCTCGTCCAGCTCACTCGTCACGAACAGCGGGCGCCAGCCGTAGCCCTCCAGCAGGGCCCGCAGCTCGCACTCCGGGATGCGGGCGAGGACGGTCGGGTTGGCGATCTTGTAGCCGTTCAGGTGCAGGATCGGCAGCACGGCGCCGTCGGTGACCGGGTCGAGGAACTTGTTCGAGTGCCAGCTCGTGGCGAGCGGGCCCGTCTCCGCCTCGCCGTCGCCCACGACGCAGGCGACGATCAGGTCGGGGTTGTCGAAGGCGGCGCCGAACGCATGCGAGAGCGCATAGCCGAGCTCGCCGCCCTCGTGGATCGAGCCCGGCGTCTCGGGCGCGACGTGGGACGGGACGCCGCCGGGGAACGAGAACTGGCGGAAGAGCCGGCGCAACCCGTCGACGTCCTCGGTGATCCGCGGGTACAGCTCCGTGTACGTCCCTTCGAGATACGCGTTGGCGACGAGACCCGGGCCGCCGTGCCCCGGGCCGGCGATATAGATCATCGAGAGGTCGCGCGCCTTGATCGCGCGGTTCAGGTGCACGTAGACGAAGTTCAGGCCGGGCGTCGTGCCGAAGTGGCCGAGCAGCCGCGGCTTGATCTGGTCGCCAGCGAGCTGTTCCCGAAGCAATGGGTTGTCGAGCAGGTAGATCTGGCCGACGGAGAGGTAGTTCGCGGCGCGCCAGTACGCGTCGATCAGCTCGAGCTCCCGTTCGTCCACGGGTCTCCTTTCGTCGCTCCCGGGACCATGCCCGCGCGCGCGCATCCGTGAATCCGGGAATCCTCGGATGCCGTCTCGGGTAAGGCACCGCAAAGCTGGTCCCGATGACAACCACCGCACACGCACCCCTGACCGAAGACGTCGTCCTCCGGGACGGCTCGACGCTCCGCCTTCGCGCGCCGACGGCCGCCGACGAGGCCGAGCTGATCGCCTTCTTCCGCGACCTCTCCCCTGCGAGCCGCTATCTCCGCTTCCACGGCACCGCCGGGGTCGACGAGCACACCGTCGCAGGCGCCGTCATGAGCGACTGGAGAGCGCGCGGCTCGCTTCTCGGTGAGCTCGCCGGCGCGGGCGGAACGCTGCGCCCGGTCGCGCTCGCCACGTACGTGCAGCTGCACGACCCGCGCCGTGCCGAGGTCGCATTCGCGGTCGCCGACGACCTCCAGGGCCGTGGCGCCGGCACGCGGCTGCTCGAGCGGCTCGCGACGCACGCGTCCGCCGTCGGGATCGAGGAGTTCGTCGCGGAGGTGCTTCCGCAGAACAGCGCGATGCTGCGCGTCTTCGACGACGCCGGGTTCGACGTCGCCCGGAAGCTCCAGGACGGCGTGGTCGAGGTCGTGCTGCGCCTCGAAGCGGCCGGTCGCGCGGCCGTCGCGCGACGGGACGAACGTGATCACATCGCGGTCGCCGAGTCGCTGCGACCGTTCTTCGAGGCGACGTCCGTCGCCGTGATCGGGGCGTCGCCGAGGCGAGGGACGATCGGCGGCGAGCTCTTTCGCAACATCCTCGCCGGTGACTTCACGGGAGCCGCGTATCCCGTCAACCGCACGGGCGCCCCCGTCGGCGGCGTCCCCGGCTACGCCGACGTCGCAGACATCCCGGCCGCGGTCGACCTGGCCGTGATCTGCGTCCCCGGCGCCCTGGCGATCGACGCGGCCCGCTCAGCGCTCGCCGCCGGCGTGAAGGCCCTCTGCGTCATCTCGGCCGGCTTCGCCGAGACCGGCGCCGAGGGGAGAGCACGCCAGGAGGAGCTGCTCGCGCTCGTGCGGGCGCACGGCGCGCGGCTGATCGGCCCGAACTGTCTCGGGGTCGCGTCGACCGCAAGCCGGCTGAACGCCACGTTCGCCCGGCGCGCCGCGCCGCCGGGCCGGATCGCGTTCTCCTCGCAGAGCGGGGCGCTCGGCCTGGCGCTGCTCGAAGAAGCGGACACGCGCGGGCTCGGGCTGTCGAGCTTCGTCTCGATCGGCAACAAAGCGGACGTCTCCTCGAACGACCTGCTCGAGTACTGGGAAGAGGACGAGCACACGGATCTCGTCCTCCTCTACCTGGAGTCGTTCGGGAACCCGCGCAAGTTCGCGCGTGTCGCCGGCAGGCTCGCGCGCACGAAGCCGATCCTCGCGATGCGCAGCGGCACGAGCGGTGCCGGCGCGCGTGCGGCCGGCTCGCACACCGCTGCGCTCGCCGGCTCGGACGCCGCCGTCGACGCGCTCTTCTGGCAGGCCGGCGTCCTGCGCGCACGCACCCTCGAGGAGCTGCTCGATGCGGCAGTGCTGTTCTCGTCCCAGCCGTTGCCGCGCGGGAACCGTGTCGCCGTCCTCACGAACGCGGGGGGCCTGGGCATCCTCTGCGCCGACGCCTGCGACGCCGCCGGCCTCACGCTCCCGCCGCTCGCGCCCGAGACCGTGCAACGCCTGGCCGAGGTCGCCCCGGCGGAGGCGAGCACCGCCAACCCGGTGGACATCCTCGGTTCGGCGACCGCCCGGACGTACGAGGCCGCGCTCCCCGCGCTGCTCGAGGACTCCGGGATCGACGCGGTGATCGTGCTCTTCGTCCCGCCCGTCGTCGCCACCGCCGCCGATGTCGCCGACGCGATCGCGCGCGCGTCCGCCGGCGCCGACAAGCCCGTCCTCCCTGTCGTGATCAGCGCGGACGGCTCGCCCGTGGGGAGCTTCACGTACCCCGAGTCGGCAGCCCGCGCTCTCGGTCTCGCCGCGCGGCGGGCCGCCTGGCTGCGCCGTCCGGCCTCGGAGCCCCCGGAGCTCGACCGCATCGATCGCGCCGCCGCCACCGAGGTCGTGGAGCGCGCACTCGCGGGCACGGACGACGTCTGGCTCGACCCGCACGAGACGCGCGCACTGCTCGGTGCCTATGCGCTGCCGCTCGTCGGCGAGCGGTACGCCTCGGGCACAGACACCGCGGTCGAGGCGGCCGTCGAGCTCGGCTATCCGGTCGTCGTCAAGACGGCCGAGCCGGGCGCACACAAGACGGAATCCGGCGGTGTCCACGTCGACCTGCGGGATGCCGACAGCGTCCGCCGTGCCGTCGGCGCGATCGGCGGCCCGGTGATCGTGCAGCAGTTCGTGACCGGGGGCGTCGAGCTGCTCGCGGGAGCGATGCAGGATCCCGTCTTCGGCCCGCTCGTCGCGTTCGGGCCGGGTGGCATCTACGCGGAGCTGATCGGGTCGACGCGCGTCGCGCTCGCACCGCTGGGCGACGTCGACGTCGACGAGCTGCTCGCGAGCGGCAAGGCGGGCAAGCTCGTGGCAGGTTGGCGCGGCGCCCCCGCCGCCGACCGCGCCGCACTCGCCGACGTCCTGCACCGGCTCGCACGTCTCGTCGAGGACGTTCCCACGCTCGCCGAGCTCGACCTGAACCCGGTGATCGCGCGGCCGGACGGCTGCGTCGCAGTCGACGCGCGCGTGCACCTGCGACGCCCCGCGGCGCGGGCGAGCGCGAAGACCTGGTGAGGCCGGGGCCGGGGCGGTCGCGCCCCCGGCCCCGACTTCGCACTACGGCTGGAAGACGATCCGCGCGGCCACGCGGCCGGCTTCGACGTCCGCGATCGCCTGGTTCACGGCCGACAACGGCCGCGTCTCGCGGATCACGCGCGTCCGGCCGGCGGCGTGCAGCTCGAAGACCTCGCGCAGGTCGGCACGAGTCCCCACGATCGAGCCGACGACCGTGATCCCGTTCAGGACGGTCTCGAAGATCGGCAGCTCGACGTGGTTCTCCGCGGGCAGGGCGACGAAGACGAGCGTCCCGCCGCGCCGGAGCGACGCGTAGGCCTGCTCGAACGCCCTGGGCGAGACGGCCAGCGCGATCGCCTGGTCGACGCCGCCGAGCCGCTGGATCGCCTCGACCGGGTCCTCCTGCGCCGCGTTCACCACGAACTCGGCACCGAGGTCCTTCGCGAGCTCCAGCTTCTCGTCGTGCAGGTCGACGGCGACCACCCGGCCGCCCGCGATCGTCGCGTACTGGATCGCGAGATGGCCGAGGCCGCCGACGCCGAACACCGCCACGAGATCGGACGGGCGCGTGCCGGCGACCTTCACCGCCTTGTAGGTGGTGACGCCCGCGCACGTGAGCGGCGCCGCGTCGAACGGATCGACTCCGTCGGGCACCTCCACGACGTAGCGGGCGAACGCGGTCGCGTACTCGCCGAGCCCGCCGTCGATCGAGTAGCCCATGTTCTTCTGCTCGAGACAGAGCGTCTCCCACCCGGAGACGCAGTAGTCGCAGGTCCCGCAGGCGTAGCCGAGCCACGGCATCGCGACGCGGTCGCCGAGCGTGATCTCGGTGACGCCGGGCCCGAGCTCGGCGACGATGCCGACGCCCTCGTGACCGGGGATGAACGGCGGCGACGGCTTCACCGGCCAGTCGCCGTGCGCTGCGTGGATGTCGGTGTGGCAGAGACCGGTCGCCTCGACCTTCACCCTGACCTGGCCCGGCTCGAGCCCGAGCCTCGGCACCTCCTGCAGCGCGAGCGGCGCACCGAAGTCGTTCACGACCGCCGCGCGATAGGTCGCGACTGCCGGAAGCGGCTCGCTCACGCGAGTCTCGGTGGCAGACATGCGCACCTCCTTGTCGTTTGCCACTCGATCGTCCTCCCGGGCGCGGCCCGCGACATCGGCAGAAACACCGGGCACGTCGCGGCGAAATACGGATTCGGCCGGCGCAACCGGGAGGCACGCTCGTGCACGATGGTTCGCCTCGAGCAGCACGGGGAGATGTGGCTTCAGCCCGGCGCGCCCGCTCGACGCTTCAGCGCGGTGCAGTCGCTGGAGGTCGAGCGCGTCGCGTTTTCGTGGCGTGCCCGCTTCCCGCTCGCCGGCCCGCTGGCACTGCACGTCGTCGACTCGTACGCGGACGGCGCCGGCGAGCTGACCGTGCGCCTGCTCGGCGTGCCGCTGCAGCGCGAGCGGGGACCGGAGACCACCGCCGGCGAGGCACTGCGCTATCTCGCCGAGCTGCCGTTCGTGCCGCTCGCGCGCGAGCGCAACCGCGAGCTCGAGTGGCGGGATCTCGGCGCGCGCTCCGTGGAGGTCGCGACGCACGTCGGCGGCGAACGGCTCGCGGTCACGTTAGACCTCGACGGTGCGGGCGACGTCGTCGCGGCCGCCGGGCTGCGCGGCCGCAAGGTCGACGGCCTGTGGCGGGCAACGCCGTGGGGCGGCCGGTTCCGCGACTACGCGATGCTCGGCGGGCTGCGGCTGCCGACGTGCGCCGAGGCGTACTGGGAGCTACCGGAAGGCCCGTACGTCTACTGGCGCGCCAAGGTCGTGGGTGCGTCGCTACTCGCCGCGGCGTAGCCGCTCCAGCCGCTGCAGCGTCTCCGGGTCGAGCTTGTCGCGCAGGTCGCCGCGCGTGCGGTCGACGTGCGCGGGCGGGGCGAGCTCGTCGAGGAAGCGCCGCGAGGAGAGCTTGCGCACCTCGGAGCCGGCAGTCCCCCGCACCGCCTCGTCGGAGGAGACGACCGCGACCTGCTCGTGGCGCCGCTGCTCGGCCGCGAGGCGCTCGATCGCGGCGTCCGCGTCCTCCGCCCAGCGCACGGCGAGCGGGCCGTGCTGCTCGTCGGGGCCGTGCCCGTCGAAGACGAGGACGCCGCGCGCGCCGCGCGCCGCGACCCAGCTCGCGAGCAGGTCGCGCAACTCCTCGGGGGAGCGGAACCCGCCGGCGTGCAGGAGGTTGAAGCCGTCGAACAGGTACAGCGTCGGCTCAGCCACGCTGCCGACGCGCCTCGTAGAGGAGCACCGCCGCCGCGACGCTCACGTTCAGCGACTCCACCCGCCCGAGCTGCGGGATTGCGACGAACACGTCGCACGTGCGCCGCACGAGCGGCCGGAGGCCCTTCCCTTCCGCTCCGAACACGAAGGCGAGCCCGCCGGAGAGGTCGGCCTGCCACATCGGCGTCCCGTTCTCGCCCGCGGCGCCGGCGACCCAGAGGGAGCCGCTCTTGATCTCCTCCAGGTAGCGCGCGAGATTCGTGACGACGGCGACCGGCAGGTGCTCGACGGCGCCGGCCGAGGAGCGACACACCACCGGCGTCACCCGCGCCGACCCGTGCGCCGGGACGACGACCCCGGTCGCGCCCGCGCCCTCGGCGCTGCGGCAGACGGCGCCCAGGTTGCGGGGGTCGCTGACCTGGTCGAGGCACGCGAGCAGCGGCCGCTCGCCGCCCGCCAGCTCGTAGGCGTCCGCGTACCGGTACGGCTCGCACCAGGCGAGCACGCCCTGGTGGTCGCGCGTCTGCGCCACCTCCGAGAGCTCCCGCTCGAGCTTCACCTGCACCTTCGGGCGGTCGACCGCGCGTAGCCAGCCTTCCGCCCTCACCGCCCGCTCGGTCGCCCACAGCTCGAGCACCTCCCGCCGGCCGCGCAGCGCCTCGCGCACCGGGCGGCGGCCGTAGACCTGCTCGCGCGTCACGCCTTCGGGACGAGCTCGAAGCTGCCTGCCACGTCGCGCACCTCCCAACCGGCGACGGCGAGCTCGTCACGCAACCGGTCGGACTCGGAGAAGTCCTTCGCCTCGCGCGCCCGCTGCCGCGCCTCCGCGAGCGCGACCACCTCCGCCGGCGCCTCCGCGCGCTCGGCGAGCGACCCGAGCCCGAACACCGACAGCGCGCGCCGCAACAGCGCGTGGTCGCGCCAGCCGTGCAGCACCGCGAGCGCCTCGGGCGTGTTGAAGTCATCCTCGAGCGCCGCCTCGAACGCCGCCCAGTCGGCGCCGGGCTCATCCGGCTGCACGAACACGTTGCGGAACTTCTCCACCTGCGCCTTCGCGTGCTCGAGCGTCGACTCCGTGAAGTCGATCGGCTTCCGCCAGTGCGCGGTGAGGAAGTAGAGGAGCACGACCTCCCGCCCCCACGCGTCGATCACGCCGCGGATCGTCGTGTCGTTGCCGAGCGACTTCGACATCTTCTCGCCGCCCGAGGTGAGCAGGCCGTTGTGCGTCCAGATGTGCGCGAAGTCGTGCCCGAGTGCCTGCGACTGCGCGACCTCGTTCTCGTGGTGGGGGAAGACGAGGTCGAGCCCGCCGCCGTGGATCTCGAAGGCCGGGCCGAACGCGTCCTCGGCCATCGCCGAGCACTCGATGTGCCAGCCCGGCCGGCCGCGCCCCCACGGTGACTCCCACCACGTGTCCTCGCCCGGCTTGTTGGCCTTCCAGAGCGCGAAGTCCTGGGGCGCGCGCTTCAACGCGTTCGACTCCTCCGGCTCCATGTGCTCGACGCGCTGACGCGAGAGGCGCCCATAGCCGGGATCGCTCGCGACGCTGAAGTAGACGTCGCCGTCGGCGACGTACGCATTGCCCCGGTCGACCAGCTTCTCGATGAAGGCGACGATCTGCGGGATCGCCTCCGTCGCGCGCGGCAGCTCGTCGGGCATCCCGAGACCCAGGTGGGCCGTGTCCTCGAGATACCACCGCGTCGCGCGCTCGGCGAGCTCGGCGCTCGCACCCCACCCGTCGGCAACGGCAGCCTCGTAGATCTTGTCGTTGATGTCGGTGATGTTGTGGACGAGCGTCACGTCGTACCCCTGCGCGCGCAGCCAGCTGCGCAGCCACATGCCGAGCACGAACGGACGGGCGTTGCCGATGTGCGCGCGCTGGTAGACGGTCGGGCCGCAGAAGTACATGCGCACCGGCCCGGGTGGCGCCGGCAGCTCCTCGAGCTGCCGCGACATCGTGCTGTACAGCTTCACGCTTCCAGCCTAGAGAGCAGCTCCTCGCGGGAGAGCGAGGCGAGCACCGCCGCGAGCTCGGGCCCCCGCTCGCGCCCGGTCAGCGCGAGCCGCACCGCCTTCAGGTCGCCGCCGACCGCCTTCAGCTCGCGCACGACCGAGCGCGCGTCGAGCCCGCCCTCGACGAGCTCTCGCAGCCGCGCGAGGGTCTCCGGCGCGTCCACCGGGACGCGCACCGGCTCGAGCACCTGCAGCGCGTACTGGCGCGCCTCGCGCAGGTCGCGCGCACCGCGCATCGCCGGCACCGCGGACAGCGGAACGCCGACGCGCGCCGCGAGCTCCTCGTCGGAGAGCGCGGCGAGCGCCTCGATCGAGAGTCGCCGCAACCGGGCGAGATCGAGATGGACGTCGTGGCGCGGGAGGCCGAGCTCGTCGAGATAGGCGCGCACGGCCTCCGCGGGATAGCCCGCCTCGCGCAGGTCGGCGAGCGAGGAGGCGCCGTGCCGCTTGGACAGCTTGCGCCCGTCGTCGCCGAGCAGGAGCCCGTGGTGGATGTACTCCGGAGGCTCCCCGCCCAGAGCCCGGATCAGCTCCGCCTGCAGGGGCTCGTTCGCACGATGGTCGGAGCCGCGGATCACGTGGGTGATCCCGAAGTCCAGGTCGTCGACTGCGGACGCGAGCTGGTACGTCGGGCTCCCGTCGGCGCGCAGCAAGGTCGTGCGGCCGAAACGAAGCGTGCCGTCGGCGTCGGGCTCTCCCGCCTGGTGCGCCGCCTCGCGGTGGCGCACGTGACGCTCGCTCTGCCGCTGCGGCCCCTCGTCCCAGGTGAGCCCGAGCCAGGCCAGGTCGAAGACGATCGCCTCCTCCCCGCGCGGGGCGACCCGTGCCGCGTCGGTGTCGTCGATCCGGAGGAGGAGCGTGCCGCCGTGCTCGTCGGCGAACCGGCGGTTCGCAACGGCGCTGAGCGCGTTGCCCAGGTGGAGGGAGCCGGTCGGGCTCGGCGCGAACCGCACGCGGGTCATGCGCGGACGCTACTGCAACCTGGTTGCGGGACATGTCCCGCAACCAGGTTGCCGGACATGTCTAGGCGGCCAGGCGGCGCTTGGCCTTCTGCACGGACGGCAGCGCCGACTTCGCCCGGGCGAGCGGGCGCGCCTTCAGGGCGACGGCGGCCGGCTTCGCGGCGATCGTGATCTCCTCGCCCGTTGCGGGGTTGCGGCCCTTGCGCGCCTTCGTGGCCGGGCGCACCCGCACGGCGAGCTGGACGAGGTTGCCGATCTTCACCTTCTCGGCATTGCCGAGCTCCTCCAGGACGACGTCCTCGAGCGCGGCGAGGACGCGCTTGACGTCGGCGCGGCTGAGCTCGGCGCGGTCGGCGACCTCCGCCGCGAGCTGGGACTGAGTCAGAGCCATGAGACCCCTTCTTCGTGTGTGATTGACGGGAGCGCCCATTGAAGCGGAGGCGGATGACGGCACCGGACGACAACCGAGCGCGGCGGATCGCGGTCCATGCACAGCTCCTGGACGGCTCGGCCACGAGCGTCCTCGAGACGGTCCGGCGGCTCGGCTTCCTCCAGATCGACCCGATCGCCTCGGTGGCGCGGGCGGAGCGCCTCGTGCTCTGGAGCCGGCTCGGCAGCTACGACCCGTCCGAGCTCGACCGGCTGCTCTGGGAGGAGCGGAAGCTGATCGAGTGGCGCGCGTATATCTACCCGATCGAGACGCTGCCGCTGCTGCGCGCACGCATGCGCTCGCGCACCATCCTGAACGCGCACGCGAAGGAGTTCCTGCGCGTGCACGCATCGTTCCGGCGGGCCGTGCTGCGCGAGCTGGACCGGCGCGGGCCGCTGCTCGCGCGCGAGCTGGAGGATCCGCAGGCCCACCTGCGCGAGAAGCACCGCTGGTGGGGATCGCGCCGCGTCGGCGTGATGCTCGAGATCCTCACCGCGCGCGGCGAGGTCGCCGTCGTCGGACGCCGCGGTGGGCACCGCGTCTTCGACCTGGCGGAACGCTGGTATCCCGAGACGGAACGGATGCCGCTCGCCGACGCGCAGCGCGCGCTCGACGAGCAGCGCTTGCGCGCGCTCGGCGTCCGCCGGGCCCGCAACGGCTCCTGGGAGGCACACCCGGACGCCGACGACTCGCCCGTGCCCGACCGGGCGACGCTGCTGTCCCCCTTCGATCGGCTCGTGCACGATCGCGACCGCGCCGAGTCGCTCTTCGACTTCCACTACCGACTCGAGATGTTCGTGCCGAAGGCGAAGCGGGAGTACGGCTACTACGTGCTGCCGCTGCTCGTCGGCGACGAGCTCGTCGGCCGCGCCGAGCCCGCATGGAACCGGAGCACGCGCACGCTCGACCTGCTCGGCGCATGGGGCGACACGAGCCGGCTCGACGAGGCCCTGCACGAGCTCGAGGGCTGGCTGCAGACGTACAGATGAGAGAGCAGCCTTGCCCGCGCGCGTCCTGGGCCGACGCGGCGGGCAAGGCCAAACCCTCGCCTACCTACCGGGTAGCCGCCGCACCTGCGGGGCGCGACGCGACGCGACGGAGGGAAGCGCGTGTCACAACCTGCGGCGGACGACTTCGACGACCGTAGCCGCGCGCGACGTGTCTGCGCCATGCGAGTTCGGCGTCGCCTCATCACCGGCGCAGATGCACCGATCCGAAACATCAGAGCTTCACATCGCGCGATGCGAGACCGTCATCGCGCGCCGGCTAACCGGGTCTCCGACGCTCCCGTCCTATGACGTGCGAATGCAACAGCGAAACGGAGGCTTCGATGCATAGACGGCTCTGGCTTCTCGCGGGGGCGGCGGTCGCGCTGCTCTCGGTGGGGGCCACCGCGAGCGCGACGACGACGTCGTCCAGCTCGGCCAAGCTTGCGGCTGCGCCCTTTGCGCAGTCGTGGGCGAACGTGCCACGCACGCCGCAGGCGCGGCAGGCGAAGAGCGTGCTCGTGTTCGGGATGGAGCAGGACGTGACCGGGTTCAACACCGGCGAGGAGTCGCAGAACGCCTACTGGGCGGCTCTGACCGGGAACACCCCGGTTCTCCGCGGCAACTACATCATCGACGACAAGGGGAACTACCACCTCGACCTCGCCACGAGCGTCAAGGCGACGAAGTCGTCGCTGACGATCAACATCCGCCCGGACGCGTACTGGAACTGGCTGGGCCACAAGAAGGCGCCGGTCACGTACAAGGACTACGTCTACACGTGGAAGGCGATCATCGACAAGAAGCACACGCCGGCGTCCACGACCGGGTACGACCAGATCACCGGCTTCACCCACAAGGGCCTCAAGGAGATCACCTTCAAGTGGAAGAAGCCGTTCGCGGACTACCGTGACCTGTTCGGGCTCATCTACCCGAGCACGGCGGTCGCGGGCCTCGACTGGAACACGATGTGGTCGAACTGCGTCTGCGGCAAGGACGGCCATCCGGTGTCGGACGGCCCGTTCTACCTTTCGAACTACACGAAGGGGCAGGGCCTGACCCTGAAGCGCAATCCGCTCTGGTACGGCAAGAAGCCGGCGCTGAAGGAAGTCGACTTCAAGCTGATCACCGACACCAACTCGGAGATCCAGGCCATGCGCGGCGGCGAGGTCGACGCGATCAACCCGTCCCCGCAGACGGCACTGGCCCAGCTGGTGCACCAGTCGGGGCTGAAGTACAGCTCGCTGCCGGGCTTCACGCAGGAGCATCTCGACTTCAACGTCGGCGGCACCTCGATGCCCCTGATGAAGCAGCTCTGGTTCCGGCAGGCACTGGCTCTGGCGATCAACCGCACCTCGCTGATCAAGGCGCTGTACGCACAGATCGCTCCGGGCCTGCGCCCGCTGAACAACCCGTACTACGAGATCGGCACGAACGCGAAGCCGTACTTCAACGAGTACGCGTTCTCGCAGAAGAAGGCGATCGCGCTGTTCAAGTCGCACGGCTGCACCGGCGGTCCCGCGGTGCCGACGCGCAACAACGACAAGTACTGGACGTGCAGTGGGACGCCGGTGTCGATCCGGTTCACCACGAGCGCCGGTAACCAGCGCCGTGCCACGTCGGCTGCGATCTTCACGCAGCAGTGGCAGGCCGTCGGCGTGAAGGTCAACCCGATCTTCCAGCCGGCCAACCCGAACTTCTTCGGGACGACGCTGCCGAACCACGACTTCGACGTCGCCGAGTACGCCTGGCTGGGCAGCCCGGATCCCTCCGGGTACGACGCCATCTACGCGTGCGGCGGCGAGTCGAACTACAAGCTGTACTGCAACAAGCAGGTCGACGCGCTGCAGAACAAGGGTGAGGCGGAGCTGAACCCTGGCAAGCGCACCGCCTACTACCAGGCGGCGGCGAAGATCGTGGCGCACGAGATCGCCGTCATCCCGCTGTACAGCCCGCCCCAGATCCTCGTCTACAAGAGCGCGATCAAGGGCATGGAGCACAGCAACAACCCGACCCTGCTCGGTCCCACCTGGAACATCGAGCAGTGGCACTGGTAGGAGGAACGGCCTAGGCCATTCCAGAAGGTCCACGAACGCGGATCCGCGCCTCCGGGAGACCGGGGGCGCGGGTCCGTCTCGTGCGGAATATCCTGCGGAGGAGACGAGGTAACGAGCAGTGGTCACCTACATCGTCAGGCGCATCCTCTACAGCATCCCGGTGCTGATCATCTCGACGTTCCTGAGCTTCACGTTCGTGTCGCTCGCCGGGAACCCGACGCTGGCGCTGAAGGCGAACCCACGCTTCTCGCAGCACACGGTCGACCTGATCGCCGCGCGCTATCACCTGAGCGACCCGATCCCGATCCGCTACGGCTACTGGGTCAAGGACGTCTTCACCCACAAGCTCGGCAACTCGCTCTCGACGCTGCAGCCGATCTGGCCCGACATCACGCGGACGCTCGGCCACACGGCGCAGTTCATCATCATCGCCGAGCTCCTCGCGATCATCCTCGGCGTCGCGGTCGGCATCTATTCGGCGATCCGCCAGTACTCGATCTTCGACTACAGCTTCACGACTGTGAGCTTCCTCGGCTTCGCGATGCCGACGTTCTGGCTCGCGCTGCTGCTGCAAATCCTCTTCGTCGACATCTACCTGAAATGGAACGTGCGGATCTTCTACACGTCGGGCCTGAACAATCCCCATCAGGGGACGTGGTCGCTCGACCGCCTGCAGCATCTTGCGCTGCCCGTCATGACGTTGATGATCATCAGCTTCGCCGGCTACAGCCGGTACATGCGCGCGTCCATGCTCGACGTGATCAACAGCGACTATGTGCGAACGGCGCGGGCGAAGGGCATGCCCGAACGAAAAATCATCGTGCGGCACGTCGTCCGCAACGCATTGATCCCGATCGTGACCGTTGCGTCTCTCAACTTCGGCGCGCTGCTCGGCGGCGCGATCATCACCGAGACGGTGTTCACGCTGGACGGGATCGGCTTCTACTTCATCCAGAAGCTGCAGAACAACGATCTGTACGCCGTGATGGCGTACCTGCTGATCACGTCGGTGCTGATCATCGTCTTCAACCTGATCGCCGACATCCTCTACGGCGTGCTCGATCCGCGCATCCGGTATGACTGAGATCGAGCCGATCAAGCCCGGAGCGACCGATGTCCGCGTGACCGACGACGTCGCGCCGCCGGAGCAGAACGTCGACCTGATGAAGCCGACGGCGCCGTACGGGATCGACGCCACCGTCGCAGCCGGGCTCGAGCTCGCGACGCGCAGCCAGTGGGACTACGCCCGCCGCCGCTTCTTCCGGCACCGGCTCGCGCTGATCGGGCTGCTCGGGCTGGTGATCATCTTCGGCGCCGGCATCTTCGCCGGCCACGTCGCGCAGTACTCGTCCACCGAGATCGACCTGAACAACATCCTCCACGCCCCCGAGACCGTCGGCAAGCACTGGTTCGGGACGGACAACATCGGCCGCGACTATTTCTCGCGCGTCGTCTTCGGCATTCGCACCTCGATGGAGGTCGGCGTCGTCGTCGCGCTGGTGTCGTCGATCGCCGGACTGTTCGTCGGCGCGATCTCCGGCTACTACGGCGGCTGGCTCGACAACGTGCTGATGCGCTTCACCGACCTCGTGCTGACGCTGCCGGCACTCGCGATCCTGCTGACCGCGGCGGCGCTGCTCGGCCAGGGCAACCAGTGGCGGACGACGTTCATCCTGGCCGGCTTCTTCTGGACGGGCATCGCGCGCATCGTGCGCGGCATCTTCCTGTCGCTCCGCGAGAAGGAGTACGTCGAGGCCGCGAAGGCGAGCGGCGCGGGCGACATCCGGATCATGTTCCGGCACATCCTCCCGAACACGCTCGGGCCGATCATCGTCAACGGCACGCTCGCCGTGGGCACTGCGATCATCACCGAGGCCGCGCTCTCGTTCCTCGGCTTCGGGATCAAGCCCCCGACGCCGTCCCTCGGCGTGCTGATCTCCGAGGCGCAGACGAGCCCGCAGCAGTGGTGGCTGACGGTCTTCCCCGGTCTGGTGATCGTGCTGATCGTGCTGTGCGTCAACTTCGTCGGAGACGGGCTGCGGGACGCACTCGATCCGCAGCAGAGGAGGGTCCGTGCCTGAGCCGATCCTGTCGATCCGCGACCTCGTCGTCGAGTTCAAGACCGAGGACGGGATCGTCCACGCGGTGGACGGCATCTCGTACGACGTGTTCCCGGGCGAGACGCTCGGGATCGTCGGCGAGTCCGGGTCGGGCAAGAGCGTCTCGACCATGTCGATCCTCGGGCTGATCCCACAGCCGCCGGGCCGGATCGCGAGCGGCACGGCGATGTTCAAGGGCGAGGATCTGCTGAAGATGAAGAAGCGACAGCTCCGCCGGTTCCGCGGCGACGAGCTCGCGATGGTCTTCCAGGATCCCATGACCTCGCTGAACCCGGTGCTGAAGGTGGGCTACCAGCTGGGCGAGATGATCAAGACGCACTATCCGAAGGAGTCGGACGGCCGCGTCAAGGAGCGCGTGGTCGACCTGATGCGGATGGTCGGCATCCCGAACCCGGACGTGCGGTACTCCCAGTATCCGCACGAGTTCTCCGGCGGCATGCGGCAGCGCGCGATGATCGCGATGTCGATCGCGAACTCGCCGTCGCTGTTGATCGCCGACGAGCCGACGACCGCGCTCGACGTGACGATCCAGGCGCAGGTGCTCGAGGTGCTGAAGACGGTGCAGGACGAGACGTCCGCCGCGACGATCCTGATCACGCACGACCTCGGCATCGTCGCCGAGCTGTGCGACCGGGTGCTCGTCATGTACGCCGGCAAGATCGTCGAGCACGGCGACGTGTACACGATCTTCCAGAATCCGCGGCATCCGTACACGATCGGCCTGATGGATTCGCTGCCGAAGCTGACCGAGGACGAGGAATGGCTCCGGCCGATCCCCGGCCAGCCGCCGTCGCTGATCAACCGGCCGTCCGGGTGCGCGTTCCATCCGCGCTGCTTCCTCTCCCAGGGGCGGCTGCGCTGCCGTGAGGAGGTTCCGCCGCTGCGCGATGTCGAGGCCGGCTCGGAGCACGCCTCGGCGTGTCACTTCGCCGAGGAGCTGGCAGGCCGCCGTTCGAAGTTCGCCGAGCCCGTGCCGGCGGGAGGAGGATCGTGAGCTCCGAGGAGCAGGTGCAGCGCCAGAACGGCGACGGGCCGGTCGCGGACGAGGGCGAGGTGCTGGAGGCGATCCACGAGCGCGCCGGCGAGGGGCAGGAGATCCTCCGCGTGGAGGGCCTCGTCAAGCACTTCCCGATCCGGGCGGGCATCTTCAAGCGGCAGGTGGGGCGCATCCATGCCGTGGACGGCGTCGACCTGTCGATCCGCGCGGGCGAGACGCTCGGGCTCGTCGGCGAGTCGGGATGCGGCAAGACGACGCTTTCCCGCACGATCATCAAGCTGACGGAGCCGACGGGCGGGAAGATCTTCTTCAACGGCCGGGACATCACGACCTTCAACCGGCGGCGGATGCGCGAGGTGCGTCGCGAGATGCAGATCGTGTTCCAGGATCCGTACGCGTCGCTGAATCCGCGCATGACGGTGCGCGACATCGTGTCGGAGCCGCTGCGCATCCACGGTGGCTACCGGCGTGACCAGGGCAAGCAGCGTGTCAACGAGCTGCTGCGCACGGTCGGCCTGTCGCCGGAGCATGCGAACCGCTTCCCGCACGAGTTCTCGGGCGGCCAGCGGCAGCGGATCGGCGTCGCCCGGGCGCTCGCGCTGAACCCGCAGCTGATCATCCTCGACGAGCCGGTGTCGGCGCTCGACGTGTCCATCCGTGCGCAGGTGGTGAACCTGCTGGAGTCGCTGCAGCGCGACTTCGGGCTGACGTACATCTTCGTCGCGCACGACCTGTCGGTCGTGCGGCACGTGTCCGACCGCGTCGCGGTGATGTACCTCGGCAAGGTCGTGGAGATCGGGACGAAGCATCAGATCTACGACCAGCCGTCGCATCCGTATACGCAGGCGTTGCTGTCGGCCGTGCCGATCGAGGAGCCGGGCCAACGCGGCAAGCGCAAGCGGATCGTGCTCGAGGGCGACGTGCCGTCCCCGGCGAACCCGCCGAGCGGGTGCCGCTTCCGGACGAGGTGCTGGAAAGCGCAGCCGATCTGCGCCGAGGAGGAGCCCGCCCTGGTCGACCGCGGCCAGGGCCATCCGAGCGCCTGCCACTTCGCAGAGATCGTGAAGCCCCTCGACCTCGTCGACAGCACGTCGGCGAGGACGCCGACCGCATAACGAAGCACGACGAACGGGGATACTCCCCGTTCAGTCGATCTCGACGAAGACGCGCAGCTGCCGTATGGCTCTCGCGCGCGTCTCGTGAAAGCAGGCGAGCGCGTCCCGATCGTTGACGAACGGGAAGGAGGTCGCGTACTCCGCAGATCCGCGATAGCTACTCCATGCCCAGTCCTGCGGGAGCTCGCAAAGTCGATCTCGAACGGGATTCCTGGCGATGTACCGGACGACGCCTTGCAGATCGGCGTCGTCGTTGATCCGTCGCAGCTTGAACGGCTCTGCCTTCAGGTGCCCCTTCCGACTCCAACGCCGATTGAACTGCTGCGCGTAACCGCCGAAGAGCAGGCTCATTCCTGGAGAGAGGACGTCATCGTCAACCCACAGCAGGAAGTGGAAGTGCGTCGGCATGAGCACGAACGACATGCACTGCCACTCGAATCGCGTGATCGCGCGGGCTAACCGGTTGCAGAAGTCGGTGCGGTCGTCGTCGTCGCGGAACATCAGGATCGGGCCAGCTGTCCGGCGCCACACGTGGTAGACGCCGGCGTGGACTCGTCCGCGAGCTTTCCGTGCCATGCGACCACTCTGGCCGCTCGATCGTCACGAAAGCGTGACTTGACGAAGTTGCTCAGAAGTTGGCACAACTCGTTGACGGGGAGTATCCCCGCTAGTACCGCCTGGCCCGCGAGCGCCCGTCCTTCGCTCGCTGCTGCCACTTTCGTTTTTCTTCGCGACGGAGGCGGGCGTCGGCTCGTACGGCGATCGAGTGCAGCTCGCGCTGCAGCTTCTGCCAGGACGCATAGCGCTCGCGTGGCAGGGAGCCGTCCCGGAGCGCTGCCTGCACGGCGCAGCCGGGCTCCACGCCGTGCGCACAGTCGTGGAACCGGCACGCGGCCGCCAGCGCCTCGACGTCCGCGAACGCATCCTCGAGCGCGCCGCCCGAGGCCGGGCCGCCGCCGTCCCAGAGCTGCAGCTCCCGGATCCCGGGCGTGTCGATCACGACGCCGCCGCCCGGCAGCAGCAACAGCTCCCGGTGCGTCGTCGTGTGCCGGCCCTCGTCGTCGTCCGCCCGCGTCTCCTGCGTCGCCATCAGCTCCCGGCCCAGCCACCGGTTCACGAGCGTCGACTTGCCGACGCCCGACGACCCGATCAGCACGGCCGTGACCCCGGAACCGACACGCGCCCGCAGGAGATCGACACCGGCCCCGGTCACCGCCGACACGGCCCACACCGGGACGCCGATCGCCACCGACTCCACCGCGGCCACGAACGACGCGACGGCACCGTCCTCGAACCGGTCGGCCTTCGTCAGCACGAGCTCCGGCGACGCACCGCTCTCCCAGACCGTCACGAGGTACCGCTCCACCCGCCGCAGGTCGAGATCCGGGCCCAATGACGTGACCACGAACACGAGGTCGACGTTGGCCGCCAGCGTCTGCGGACGGGACGTCAGGCCGGCGGACGATCGCACCAGGGCCGACCGCCGTGGCAGGACGCACCGGACGAGCCCGTCGCCCAACCCCACCCAGTCCCCGACCGCCACGTCCAGCGCATCGAAGTGCGCGAGCCGCCCCGGCAGCCGCGACCGCACGACCCCGGCCGCATCGCCGCCGCCGCCCTCGCCGACGAACACATCGAACGCCGCGCCCCGATGCGCGGCCACCACACGACCGGGCACGAGGCCCGGCTCCAACGAGGACGCCAGCTCGGGGCTCCACCCGAGCGCGTCGAGCTCCGGCTCCGACAACGCAACACTCCTTGAACGAGAGGACGAGAACACACGACGGCGCGAACGAAGCGCCGCCTCCCGAAGGGAGCGATGCCCGCCGCGCGAACTAGTCGGCCGAGAGGGCCGAGGAGGTGGAAAGCACAGTCGTCACGTCGTACCTCCTTCGGTCGCGGAACAGGACGCCCGCACCTTAGCGCGCCCGCGGCGGCGCCAGCAACCGCAATGCCCGCACGTACCGCGGCACGAGCCGAGCCGGCACCGGGCCGGCCGGCAGCTCCACGACGAATGACGCCGTCCCCGGGAACGCGTGGTTCTGCCAGTTCGAGATCGAGCCGGGCGGCCAGCGCTCCGACCGATACGGCAGCGCCCCGCCCAGCAGCCGCGCGAACCGCCGCGCCTCCGGCACCGACGGGCCCCACGCGCGCACGACGTCCTCGTGCTGGTGGAAGACGACCGTCACGGCCGGCCGCACGGCCCGCACGAGCCGCACGAACCAGCGCGACTCCGGCTCTGTGAGGGGCCGAGGCCCGGTGGGGAAGTTCCGGTTCAGGTCGACGCCGTGCGCGTTCCCGCGCGTCCCGAGCCGGTAGCACCCGTCCGGGTTCAGCGCCCGCACCACGACGATCCTCGTCCCCGGCCGCGCCCCCGCGCGCACGAGCGCACGCACGATCGACAGCCCCGCCGGCTCCGTCCCGTGGATGCACCCGACCACCAAGAGCGGCCGCGCTGCCGCTGGCCCGCCGAGCACGACCGCCCGCAGTCCGCGCCCGTCCACGGAATGCCCGATCGGCAGGGACAACAACGCCAGAGCGAGCAACCGCACGTCGGCATACTGACCGCATGAACCTCCGGACGCTCTTCCCCCTCGTCGCCGCCGTCGCGCTCCTCGCGGGCTGCGGCGGCTCCTCGAGCGGCAGCGGCGGCAGCAGCAACGCCGCCACGACGAGCACGCAGCCGGCGAAGGCGAAGAAATTCGTCGTGCTCGTGACCGACATCGGCCAGCTCAACGACCACGGCTTCAACCAGCTCGCCTACCAGGGCCTGCAGCGCGCCGAGCGCGAGCTCGCGATCCACGGCGCCGTCTACCAGTCCCCGTCCTCGTCCGACTACGTCCCCAACCTGACCACGGCCGCGCGGAACAACGCCGACCTCGTGGTCTCGGTGGGGTTCGACCAGGCCGCCTCGATCGCGACCGTTGCGAAGCAGTTCCCGAAGACGCACTTCGCGATCATCGACGTCGACTGGCACGACCTCCCCGGGCACCCGAAGAACGTCGAGGGCCTGATCTTCAAGGAGCAGGAGGTCGGCTACCTCGCCGGCTACCTCGCCGGGCTCGTGCAGAAGCACGGGAGCTCGAACACGATCGGCTCCGTCGGCGGCGAGAAGCAGCCCCCGGTCGACCGCTACATCGCCGGCTACCAGGCCGGCGCGAAGGCGGCGGACCCGAAGATCAAGCTGCTGAACGCGTACAGCCAGGAGTGGGTCGACCAGGCGAAGTGCAAGACGATTGCGCTGAACCAGATCGCGGACGGCGCCGGGATCGTCTTCCAGGTCGCGGGCGGCTGCGGGCTCGGCGTCCTCGACGCCGCGAAGCAGCGCGGCGTCTGGGGGATCGGCGTGGACGCCGACCAGGCCTACCTCGGCCCGCAGGTGCTGACGAGCGCGATGAAGCGCGTCGACACCTCGGTCTACGCGACGATCCAGCAGGTGCTGGACGGGAAGTTCCGCGGCGGCACCAACGCCGTGTTCAGCCTGAAGAACCAGGGCGTCGGGCTCGGGAAGATCAGCCCGAAGGTGTCGAAGGCCGACGTGCAGAAGCTGCAGCAGGTTGCGAAGCAGATCGCGGACGGGAAGATCTCGAACATCCCGACGCAGGTCAAGTGACACAGCTCACGGACGCGCAGCGCCGCTTCCTCGCGGAGCCGAACTACGGCGTCGTCACGACGCTCCGCGCGGACGGCTCGCCGCACTCGACGGTCGTGTGGGTGGACGTCGACGACGACGGCGTCCCGAGCTTCAACACGGCGCGCGGGCGCGCGAAGCCGGCGAACCTCGAAGCCGACCCGCGCGTCTCGCTGCTCGTCGTCGCCGAAGGCGACTTCTACCGCTGGCTCTCGCTC
>Ga0070683_100000943_pt1 | contig 21636 bp, 17 predicted proteins | sample KBSC713LmetaG_FD_64662 | JGI IMG/M metagenome (GOLD analysis project Ga0070683, IMG submission 64662) | Corn rhizosphere microbial communities from Kellogg Biological Station, Michigan, USA - KBS C7.1-3L metaG | ecosystem: Host-associated > Plants > Roots > Rhizosphere ... | reverse complement strand
AACGAGCTCGCCCGCGGACTCGTCCCCCGAGCGCCGCTCGACTGGTGTGTCGCCGAGACGCAGGCCACGCTCGGCTACCTGATCGCGAGCTCGCTCGAGCGGGCGCTCGCGGAGCGCGCTGCCGCCCGGCTGGTGGTCCCGGTGCTCACACGGGTGCTGGTGGACGCCTCCGACCCGGCATGGCTCAGTCCGACGAAGCCGATTGGCCGCTACCTGCCGGCCGGCGAGGCCCGCAAACGGATCTCGGACGGCGAGGACTGGGTCGACCAGGGGGAGAAGGGCTGGCGGAGGGTGGTTCCATCGCCCGACCCCAAGCAGATCCTGGAAGCCGAGCTGATCACCAGGCTCGTGGCCGAAGGCAGCGTGGTGATCGCGGCTGGCGGCGGAGGGATCCCAATGCTCGCCCGTGACGGGCTCACGCACGGCGCGGAGGCGGTGCTCGACAAGGATCTGACGGCCGCTCTGCTCGCCACCCAGATCGGCGCCGAGTGCCTCGTGATAGCCACCGACGTGCCGGCAGCGGCTATCGGGTTCGGCACTCCGGACCGCGAATGGCTTGGGCACGTAACGCCGGATCGGCTGCATGCCCTGGTGAGCGAGGGCCACTTCGCGGCGGGCAGCATGGGTCCCAAGATCGAGGCCGTTCTACGCTTTGTCGACCGAGGAGGCAAGCGCGCGGTGATCGGGCCTCTCGAGCGTCTGGCGGAACTGGTCAGCGGAGACGCCGGGACGGTGGTCGCAGGCGTCGAGAGCCCCTGTTTATGACGGACCGCGTGATGGTGCGCCTGCGGACGTATCGGGATTCGATCGTCCTGATGCGAATCACGCGTGAGGTGAGCGCACTCGAGGGGGTCGAGGCCGCCGCCGTCTCCATGGCCACGCCTCTCAACATCGACCTGCTCGAGCGTCAGGGGTTTGCGCTGCCCGCGACCCCGGCCGTGACGCCCAACGACCTGGTGATCGCGGTCCGCGGCGAAAAAGCGGCCACGGACGCCGCCTTCGTCACCGTCGAGCGCCTGCTCGAAGACCAGCGGGCCGGCGACCCCAACGTCCCACGCCAGGACCGAGCCCGCTCCCTCGCTTCGAGCGCGCGCGCCCGACCAGAGCTCAACATGGCGGTGGTGTCCGTTGCCGGCACGCACGCCGCAACTGAGGTGGCATGGGCGATCGAGGCGGGGCTCAACGTGTTCTGCTTCTCCGACGGAGTGGCGGTGGAGGACGAGGTGCGGCTCAAGCATCGCGCGCTCGAACGAGGGCTTCTCCTGCTTGGGCCCGACTGCGGCACCGCCTGCATCGACGGCGTGGGCCTCGGCTTCGCCAACGCCGTGGCCCGGGGCCCGGTCGGCATCGTTGGCGCTTCCGGCACCGGTATCCAGGAGCTGGCATGCCTTCTGGATGCCGGCCATCTCGGGATCTCCCACGCTCTCGGCGTCGGTGGACGGGACATGAGCCGTGAGGTGGACGGCGTCATGACCCTCCGCTGCATCGAGCTGCTGGCCGCCGATCCCGGCACCGAGGCCATCGTGGTGGTCACGAAGCCGCCCGACCACGAAGTCGCGTCCCGCGTGGCCGACGCCCTGAGCAGGACCGGCAAGCCGGCGTTGCTCGCTCTCCCGGGATCGACCGGCGAGCCGAACGTCCAGGTTCCGGCGGAGATGTCGCTCGAGGGCGCGGCCGAGTACCTGCTCAAGCTGTTCGACCTCGCTCCCCTCGCGCATGATCGGCCGCTACACGTGCACCCGGGCGGCGGATATGTCCGAGGGCTTTATTGCGGCGGCAGCCTGTGTCTCGAGGCGATGGCGGTCATGGCCCAGGGTGTAGATCGCGTGGCCTCCAACATCCCATTGCGACCCGAGTGGCGGCTCTCCGACGTGCGCGTCAGCGAAGGCCACACGTTCATCGACTTCGGCGACGACGCTCTGACGCAGGGGCGCGCGCACCCGATGCTCGATTCGACGCTGCGCATTGAGCGCTTCGAAGCCGAGGCAGCGGATCCCGATGTCCGGGCGATCGTGCTCGATGTCGTCCTTGGGTACGGCGCTGATCCGGACCCGGCGGGCGAGCTCGCCCCGTCCATCTCGAGGGCTCTGGCGAGGCGCGACGACCTCGTGGTCGTGGTGTCGGTATGCGGGACGGCTTCCGACCCGCAGGGTCTCGACAGCCAGGTGGAGCAACTGCGAAGCGCCGGCACGGTGGTCACGCGCGCGAGCGCCGGCGCGGCACGGATAGCACTCGAAGCGGTGGGCGCGAGGGAGGCCGTTCGTTGACCCCGCTTCTCGGCCGGCCGCTCGCGGTGGCGAACGTAGGCGTCGACTTCCTCGCCGACGAGCTGGAGCGTCAAGGGGTCCCAGTCGCGCGCGTGGACTGGCAGCCGCCCGACCACGCCGCTGTGGAACCCCTTCGTCTGCTCGCAACGCACGCCGCGCGAGTGGCGGACGCGAACGGCCTCGCGGTCCAGAAGCTGCAGGAGGCCGACCCGCAGATCGTCGGGGTGGGCCGCGCGCATGACGTCCTCCAGGGCATGACGGAGCGCACCATCCTGCACGCTGGACCGCCAATCGAATGGGAAGACATGAGTGGACCGTTGCGCGGTGCAGTGATCGGCGCCGCGTTACATGAGGGCCTCGCCATCGATGCGGCTGACGCTGCCCGCATGGCAGCCGCCGGGGAGTTCGAATTCGGCCCTTGTCACGACCGCGGCGCCGTAGGCCCGATGGCGGGCGTGGTGAGCGCGAGCATGCCGATGGTGATCATCGAGGACGCGACGCACGGACACCGAGCGTTCTGCACGTTCAACGAGGGGCTCGGCAAGGTGCTCCGGTACGGGGCCTATGACGGAGAGGTCCTCGACCGGCTCCGCTGGATCGATCGTGTGCTGGCCCCGACGTTCGCTCTTGCGCTCAAGTCCCTCGGCGAGCCGATCCGGCTGCGCCCGCTTATCGCGCAGGCCTTGGAGATGGGCGACGAGGCTCACAACCGAAACCGCGCGGCCACTTCGCTTCTGCTGCGGGCGCTGCTTCCGGCGCTGATCGAGCTTGATGCGCCGTCCCACGAGGTCGCGGATGTGGCGCGCTTCATCTCGCGCAACGACCATTTCTTCCTCAACTTCTCGATGCCCGCCGCGAAGTGCGCGGCCGACTCGGCAGCAGGCGTGCCGGCGTCTTCGATCGTGGTGGCGATGGCTCGCAACGGCACCGAGTTCGGTGTTCGCGTCAGCGGCACCGGTGCAAGGTGGTTCACAGCTCCCGCGGCGGAGGTCGACGGGCTCTTCCTCTCCGGCTACGGACCTGGGGACGCGAACAGGGACATCGGCGACAGCACGATCACGGAAACGATCGGGCTCGGCGGCTTTGCGATGGCGGCCGCGCCCGCGATCGTCGGTTTCGTCGGCGGGGAGGTGGAGGACGCCCTGAGATTCAGCAAGTCGATGTACGACATCTGCTGGTCAGAGAGCGAGAGTTACCGGATTCCCGCGCTGGGGTTCCGGGGAACGGCGCTCGGGATCGATTCCGCCCGGATCGTTCAGACCGGTGTGGTCCCGGTCATCAACACCGGGATCGCGCACCGCGAGCCGGGAGTGGGTCAGATTGGCGCGGGGCTCGTAAAGCCGCCGATCGAACCTTTCGCGGCGGCCGTCCGAGCGCTGGCGGACTCACTATGAGCTCGCTCACCGAACCCGGCGTCCGAGTGATCGCGGCCCCAGTTTTGGAGTTCCTGAGACACGGACCCCGGTACGGGACTCTGCTCGGTACCGCCGGCGGCGCCCTGTATCTCGACATGTCCGGATTTGTCTTGGCCCTCACGGCCCCCGGCACGCCGCTGATGCCGAACGGGATCGCGCTCACAGGTCCGCTGACCGGACCGCAACCCGGCGCTGTCGTGCTGGCCCGGCCCGGCAGGATCCGCGTGGCCACCCACACGATCAGCTGGAACGGCGATGCGCCGCCGTCGTGGGAGCCGAGGCCGGCCCTCGCTCAGCCAGTCAGCAGGCATGCGATTGCGATGAGGGCCCTGAATATCCTCCTCGCGCTGGGCGTCGAGGCCCCTTGCTTGCCCTCGGAACTCGTGCGCCGGTTGAGTGCCGCCGGGCTCACGATCGGCGGGGACGCGTCCGCGCGGCGTGCCATCGCGATGCTCCTCGAATCGGTGCTCGCCAGAGACCCACGCGGAGCCCGCCTCGCTGCCGCGATGCTCACCGGACTCGGGCCGGGCCTCACCCCGGAGGGAGACGATCTGCTCGCCAGCAGCGCCGCGACGGTCGCTCTGCTCGGGCCTTCGGCCGGGTTCGAGGGGCCCTCCGCGCGCGCTTGGCTTGCGGCGGTCTGCCTGCCCTCCCTGGCCAGGCGGACGACGCTTCTTTCCGCCACGCTGCTCAGGCTCGCCACCTCCGGAAACGTCACCGAGCCGTTGCACGGCCTGCTCTCGTTCGAATCAGAATCCGCGGTGCCATGGCAGTGCGCGCTGGCCCGGCTCGAGCGCATCGGCGCTTCAACGGGGCGCGCGTATGCGGTGGGCGCAGCCACAACGTGCGCCGCCCTCGGCGCCACAACCCGATCGATGACCACAACCCGAGCCACCCGCCAACTCCAGCTTCAGCGGTCATGAGGGGAGAAGAGATGATCAACGGATCCTTCCGAGTCAAGGACCTGTCGCAGGACTTTTCGGTGCACACGCCCGCATTCGCAAGCTACGCCGGGCCGGCCATCAAGTGGGTCAAGCGGCTGGCGTTCGAGAAAGCTGGCGGTCAGGAGATCACGACGACCCTCCACGTCGGCACCCACCTGGACGCTCCCGCGCACTTCCTGTCCGGCGGCAAGTTCATCGGCGATCTCCCTCTGGAATGGCTGGTGGGGCCCGCCTGCGTGGTTGATCTCGAGCGTATGGGCCTGGGCGACTACGAGCTGTACGGGCCGGAGCACTTCGAACGCTGGGAGAGCGACACGGGAATCAAGATCCAGCGCGACGACATCCTCATCATTCACACGGGCTACCACAAGCACTATCCGGAAAACTGGGCGGACAGGGCGGCCGTCGACGAGACGAAGTACTTCATCCGGCATCCCGGTCCGGCCAGGGCGTTCGCGGAATGGGTGCTCCAACGCGGAATCCGCTGGATCGCCGTGGATGCCGGCAGCGCCGACCACCCGATGAACACGGTGATCCGAAGGGTGCGGCCGGACGAGGCGGCGCTCGCTGAAGAGGCGCTTGGCCGGCCGCTCGCCGAGATCTTTCCCGAGCCCGACTACCAGATCATGCACACGCTCCTGTTCCCGCACGACGTGGTGCACATCGAGAACCTGGGCGGCGCCATCGACGATGTGCTGGACCAGCGAATCCAGTTCGGCTGTTTTCCGTGGCGGTTCCAGGGCGGGGAGGCGGCCTTCTGCCGGGCGGTCGCCTTCCTGCCGGACGAGGCCGCGTGATGGAGGCGGCACAGCACCGCACACAGGAGACGGTCCGCGTAGCGGCGGTGTCCCCACAGTCCATCCGCGGCGAAGCCGAGGAGACGAACGTCCAGCGCGCGGTGGACTACGTCGCGGAAGCGGCGGACGCCGGCGCGCGCATCGTCGTCTTTCCCGAGGGCTACCCCGGGCCGTACAACGGTCCCGTCACGTATTCCGCGGTAGAGCCGCTCGCGGAGGCCGCTCAGAGGCACCAGACGTACGTGATCGCGGGGATGGTCGAGCGCGCCGAGGACTACGCGGACGAGATCTACCGGCTTGCGATGAAACTGATTGGCCCAACCGGCGAGGTGCTGGGTACGCACCACCGCGTGCTCCCCAACCCGAAGGAGATGAACACCTTCCTGATGGGAGGGAAGATCATCGCGCCGGGCGACAGGCTCGACGTGCTGGGCACGGATCTCGGGCAGGTTGGGATGCTCGTCTGCTCCGAGGCGTGGTCGCCCGAGCTTCCGCTGATCCTGGCGCTCAAGGGCGCCGACATCCTCTTTGCGCCGATCGGCGGTGCGGTCTACGAGTTGTACGACAACTGGAAGTGCGTGCTCAAGACGCGCGCCTTCGAGAACACCGTCTACGTGGTCACCTGCCAGAACATGTGGGGCATGGAGGAGAGCATGGCGATGATCGTCGGCCCGGACGGCGTGCTCGCTGAGTCGCGGGATCCCGGCGTCCTGCTGGCCGACCTCGATCTCGACCGACTGCAGTGGCTGCGCTCCAAGACCCAGGACCTGAAGCTTCCGAAGCCGTACCGATCCATTCCGGGGCTCCTTCGGCACCGCCGCCCCGACCTCTACGGCCAGATCGCCGCACCTCGCGAGGATCTGTACGACTTCTGGTACTTCGAGCACGAGCCGACGGGCCCGACGGGCGACGGCCCGCCATAACCGCGAGCTTCGGGAGGCCATGGCCGTTCGGCGTGTCAACACCCGAAAACGGTTCAGAGCGGTAGCCGAAACGCTCTAACAACCGAAATCCGCTTCCACAAAGGCTCGGCCTCGCCGTTCGAATCCCCGTGGCGGTACCTCACGCAGTCAGGCCTCGCGCTCGACCAAGCGAGGGCGGCCCCTGGAGCCCCGCTGTGGCGCCTCGTGGGACGGGTGTATCTGCGGCTGCGCGTGCCTGGGGGCGAGCGCCACGGCGCCGGCGACCACCGCGGCGAAGGCGGCCAAGCGAGCGACTCCCGCCGCCCCGCTGGGCAGCGGCTCCGCGAACAGCGTCATCGCGGCCACGATCGGGATCGCGTTGGTGCCGAGCGTGGCGATGCCGGCTGCGGTGAGCGCCCGGCCGCGCTGGAAGGCGATCTGCAGGACGACCGTTCCGAAACCGTAGAAGGCGATCATCGCCGGCGCGACCGCCGCGTGTGCGCCGCCGGAGACCATCACCTTCGTGGCAACGTCGCCGCCAGCGAACAGCACGCCAGCCGCGAGCCCCAGGGCCGCCGCACCACCCCGCGAGCGCGCGAGCATGGATGCGGTAACGGCGCCCGCGACCACCACCGACGCCCCGAGCCAGAGCGCGATCCACAGCCACGGGCCGGCCTCGCCCCCCTCCGAGCCGCCCGCGAGCGAGATTCCGAGCAGCGCGAGCCCGCCGATCGCGATCGTCACGCCCACTCGCTCTCGGCGGTCAAGCCGCGTCCCGCTCGTGCGCGAGACGAGCAGCGCCAGCACCCCGATCCCGCCGGCCGCGACGGCCTGGACGAGCGCGAGCGGCGCCAGCGCGACGGCCACGACGTAGAGCGCGAAGCCGGCGCTCTCGCTCGCGAAGCCGGTCAGCCACAGCCGGCTGCCGAGCAGGATTCGGATCGAGCGCAGCGGACGCCGCGGCGACAGCGGCGGCAGCGCACTGGCCGCCCGGTGCTCGGTCAGGTAGCCCCAGTTGATCGCGCACGCAGACACGAGCGTGAGCAAAAGCGCCATCCCGGTTTGAGCGGCCATCCGCCAATCCTGCTGGCGCGCCGGACAGACGCTCATCCGTGCGAGCACCCATCACAGGATGGGGAACCATCCATCCCGCGGCAGGCGAATCAAGCACGTGAGGTGCCCGGGAAAGCGACTGCTGCGACCTCAGCCCGCTGCAGCCGACTGAACACAGATCGCGTAGATCGTGAACCCGTGCGCGGCCGACCTGCCGTTCGAATCCCCGTGGCGGTATGACGCGAACCCGCTCCCGGAGCGGGTTTCGTCGTCCCTGGGCACCGCGCGCGACAATCCGACCGGGAGGCCGCCGCCGCCCCTGTGCGCGGCATCCGTCACGCGATCCACCCGCCAGCGGACCGGGATCGCGTGCTCGACCTCGGTCCGGCGGCCGCGTACTCATGGCTCGCCGCGAGCGAGCTCTCAGCCAACATGCGTGAAGAACCCACCGTAGTGCCCACGGACGATGCGAGGGCAGCGACGGGCCTGCAAACTACGGTGTCAAAGTCGTCAACAGCCTGTTCTCAGCAGGCTTTTTCGCGAGAAGGTCCCGCACGCACGCCGCCCCTGCGTGCGCCAGAGATTCACACTTTTCCTGGGGTTCGGTCCTCGCGCACTCCAAGCACAAGCCGCTGCTGCTTTGCGATGGTTAGGGGGCTTGCTCCGCGCGGGCTCGCCTGGGGAAATCCCTTGTCAGCCTGGCAGGATGGGAGAGCTGGCGATCAGCCAGCGTTTCCCCTGTCGCTTCAGGTCCCAGTGGCCTCCGTCGCGAGTCTTGTCCAGGGTCCGTGTCTCGTCCGGGTCATCGAAAGGCCCGTGATTCGACACCAGCCATTTGACCTCTCCTCCTCTAGAGGGCTTGCACACCGGTAATGCTGTGGTCGAGATCCCGGCGCGGTGCCAGCCGCCACCGGTGAGGCCGACTCTGCCCGGGCTCAACCGGGCTGTGGGACTGCCGGGATGCCAGGTCACTGTCGGACGGTGGTCCGAAACGCAGTTGGTCAAGCGAGCGAAACGCGGGCATCCTCGCCGACCCAGAGCTGCAGCGCCCGCGGGGGGGCGAGCTCCCTGGTGACGCAAGCGCTCGCACCGATCACGCTTCCCTCGATCCGGACCCCCACGTTGCGGATGGATGCGGCCCGCAACACCACGGACCGTTCGATCTCGGCTCCGTCCACCCGCGTCTCAGCTCCGATCGACGTGTAGGGCCCCACGTAGGAATCCGTGATGCACGCGCCCGCTGCGATGGCGAGCGGGCCGTGCAGGACGGAGCTCTCGACGGTGGCGCCCTCGTCGATGGCGACCGGCCCGATGATGCGGCTCCCGGAAACCGCGTCAGGCGGCTCCCGGTCTTGGAGGCCCTCGAGCACGAGACGGTTGACCTCGAGCAGGCTCGATGCTTCCTCGACGCGCTCGGACCAGCCGGTGGCCAGCACCGCCTCGACACGCCCCCGCGAGTCAGCGAGCGCCATGACCGTGTCGGCGAGGTCGACGGGGTCGTTGCCGTGGAGCTCGATGGCGGATCGTGCCGCATCGAAGATCTCGCTGCCGAAAACAAAGGCGTTCGCTCCCGCGAGCATCTCCCCGCCGAAGTCCACGCCTTCCGTTCCCATCTCGGGTCCCGTGTGTGGCAGCGGGATCGAGTGCCGCGCCCTCCTCCCATCGAGGACCACCATGACGTCGAGCCGCTTGCGCTCAAGGCGCTCCACGCTGCGGACGAGATCGTGACTCGTCAGCGTGCCGGCAAGCTCGACGACGAACGGGCGGCCGCCAACGAATGCCTCCGCGGCAAGCAGCCGCCGAGCGAGCCCGGAACCCGGAGGCTCCGGGATGTGAACTACGCGAACGTCGAGCGCGGCCTCGCGGGCCAGCGCGACCGCAGCCGCGCCGAGCACCGCGCCGCTGACGATTGCGACCTCGCGAATTCCTGCTTCGTAAAGCGCACGAACCTCGAGCTCGAGAAGCGGGACGTTGGCCACGGGGGCAACCTCCCTTGTCAGCGAGCACAGCGGCCAGGATCCTGTCGCCCTCCGGTCGGACGCCAGGATCACCCCCCGCGTCGTTCGCATATAAGAGAAACGAACGAGGCGCCCCCAGACTGACGCTCGTTACCTCAAATCAGCCGATCTGCCCGACTCTTACGAGTCCGGTACGAGCTCGGAAAGGCGGAACGCGGGGCGCTCGCCGAACTGCCGCAGGAGCCGTTGCTCGAATGCGTGATAGTGCCGAGCCGCCCGGCTGAGCCGGCCCTGCCGCATCCACAGCGACAGCAGCTCACGCTGGACCGCGCCATCGAAGGGCTCCATATGAGCGAGCCGCTCGAGATAGCCGGCCGCAGCGTCGGGATCGTCATCGGTGTGCAGCTGGCTCAACGCACGCAGCGGCTTCTCGACGAGGGCTCGCAGTCGCTCCCGCTCAAACAGTGCCCATTCCGCATAGGGCTCGTCGGCGAAGAAGTCCCCCTCGTAGAGCGACACCGCGTCCTCGAAGTGGTCCGCCGCAACAGCGCTCTCCCCTTGGGCGACCGCAGCCAGGCCCGCGCCCACAGAGGTCTCGAACTCGTCTGCGTCGATCCAGACCTCTGAGTCGTTGAGGGTGTATCCGCCATGACGGGCGAGCACCACCGAAGCGCGGCCGCCCTTCGGCCGGCCTGGCTCGAGCTTCTTGCGCAGGGCATGGATGAAATAGCGAACGGTGTTGATCGTGGTGCTCCGCGCATGGCGGCAGATGGCCTCGGCTATCTCTTCCGCGGGCACGACCCGGTGACGCTCGCACGCCAAATACTTGAGGAGCTGCCCTGGCTGCTGGTCCAGCCATTGCCCGTTCAGGGAGCCCTCCGGCGTCAGCACGTCGGTGCGTCCGAGGGTGAAGAGCTGGACGCGGGGCTCGCCGGTGGCGTGCCTGCTTGCAGGCTTGAGCGCTCCGCGCTCGGGAGCGTGGCGCACTTCGAACACGAGGCGCGAGCCGTCCTCCCGAAGCGGGGCGACGGTGGCCCAGAGCGGCGTGCCGCCCGGCCGCGGTATCACGATCTCGAGCGGACGTTTGCCGGCGCGAATCGCCTGCTCGGTCAGACAGCCGCCACGCGGACCCCGGGGTGTGCCGCATCCGAACAGCTCGCAGCAGGTGCGTCCGAGCGGCTCACCTTCGAGCCCGAGCACATCCTCGAGCGCCGGGTTCGAGGTGATCACCTTGCCGACACGATCCGTCACGGCGATGCCGTGCGGAAGATGGTCGAAGACCTCGTTTAGAACACTGGGCTGCCTCGGCTCGGACCTAGCCTGGCGCCCACGGGGGACAGCCTCTCTTAACGCCAACGAATCCATCCAGCGGCCTCTCAGCCCGCCACATTTCTTCGAGGGTGACTGGGATTGGTTCTCCTATACCCCCCCGCGCTGAAGATCAGGCACTTTGCGCTGATTTTAAGTCCGGAAATCTGCTCAATTATTGGCGCCTATACGCTGCGACTGACCCGTTTCGGGGACACGCTGGGCGTAATTGCGCCCTTTCAAACGTCGAACCAACGCAGGACAAAGACGGCGCAAATCGCCCTGTCGGACCCTCCATCGACAGGGGCGCCCGGATGACTCAGTGCTCCAGGCGCGGCCCGGATGGAGGCGGTATATGGAACGCGATCGCGAGGGTGGCACCCGCGGCGGCGGCACCTCATGCGTTGCCCCGCTGTTCTCCAGGTCCTTGTGCGCTCCGCGGGGCGAGCAGCAGGAATCGGCGGCAAGCGCCGTTCGACGGGCGAGGCGGGGCGATTCGGAGGCCTTCGGCTACCTGTACAGCCACTACGCGCCGCGGCTCTTCGCCTATGTGCGCCGAATCGTGCGGAACGACTACGACGCGCAGGACGTCACCCAGCAGGTGTTCGTCAAGCTGGCGACGTCCCTCGACAAGTACGACTCCCGGCGGGCGGACTTCTCTACCTGGGTGCTCCGGATGGCTCACAACGCCGCCGTCGACCACCTCAGGAAGCACCGACTGGCGGTACTCACCGATCCTGTTGACGAACCCCACGAGGCGGACCGGTACGACCCCGATGACGGCCGGTCGCTCCGCGACACGTTCAGAGCCCTGAGCAGCGCGCAGCGAGACGTGTTGCTGCTGCGCGAAGTCGTGGGGCTCACACCGCGGGAGGTGGCGAGGCGGCTCGGCAAGAGCGAGGCCGCCGTCAACACCTGCCATCACCGCGCCCGCCTGGCGGCCGTTCGATCGCTCACCTCCATGGGATCGACGCCCGCCACGTACTGCCATTCCGCCCGGCGCACCGCGTAGATGGCCGCCGAGGCGACAGGCGCGACCCTGTCCGCCCGGCGGAGGAGCGGGGCGCTCGACGTACGCGTCCTGCCGCACAGGTCCCGCGGCCCGGCTCATCCCCTCCTCCGCCTGTTCGCCGCCGAGGCGACATACGTCGTCGCTCAGCCCAATGGCGATGCGGCCCTGCCGGCCTCTCAGTTCTCGGCTCGGTGCAGCGAGTTCGCGCGCGCGGCATGGGACGCAGCTCTGCACGAGATCGCGCAACCGCCGCTCGACCTCGCGCGTGCATACGACACGCTGGTGATGGAGCGTTGGGCGGGTGCCGAGGCGGTCGCGCTCCCGCCGTGGGCACTGGAGGCCTTCTACCGCATCCGGCGTGCCATTCCGCGCAGGGTGCAGCTAGCGCTTCGGCGGGTGCTGATCAAACGCCAAGGGATCCCGGGTTTCCCGAGCTGGCCGTACGACGAATCCGTGCGCGACCTGCTCGCCGCCCTTATCGCGTCGCTCGTCGGTCCCGGACAGGAGATTCGCTTCCGCTGGTTCTGGCCCGACGGCGCGCGCGCCGCGCTCGCGCTCACCCACGACGTCGAGTCGGCGGCCGGGCTGAGAAACGCGCTGCGGGTGGCCGACATCGAGGCGGCGCGCGGCTTCCGCTCGTCGTTCAACATCGTCAAGTCCTGCTACGAGGTCGATCGCGGCATCCTGCGCGAGCTCGTCGACCGGGGATTCGAGATAGGGGTCCACGGCGTCTGGCACGACCGCTCCCTGTTTGCGACGCGAGCCCAGTTCGACTCTCAACAGAAGCTCCTCCGAGAAGCGGCGGAGGAGTTCGGCGCCGTCGGGTTCCGGTCGCCCGCGACGCATCGCGTTCCGGATTGGCTCGCCGAGCTTCCCTTCGAATACGACTGCACGGTGCCGCTGAGTGACCCCTACGAGCCGCAGCCCGGGGGCTGCTGCTCACCGTGGCCGTACTTCATCGGCGACATGGTCGAGCTGCCCTGGACCCTCACCCAGGACCACACGCTGTTCACGCTGCTGCGTCAGCGCGACATCGGGATCTGGTTGCGCCAGGTGGAGCGTCTCCGCGACGCGGCCGGCTTCATACAGGTGTTGACTCACCCAGATCCCGGTTACCTCGGAGAGGCTGGCAACGCGCGGCTCTACGAGACGTTTCTCGAACGGATGGCAGAGCAGGCCGACCTCTGGAACGCGCTCCCGCGCGACATCGCTCGCTGGTGGCGGCGGCGCGACAGCGCGGAGCGGTGGAGCCCAAGGGACTACGGCACCGCGACCTTGAGCCCCGAGGGACGCATCGTGTTCGCGGGGCCGGCCTGACGCACGTGAACCGGTTGCCACGGCCGCACCGGCCGCGCGTGACGATGCTCCTCGAGAACGACCTCTTCCCGGAGGACGTGCGGGTACGCGATGAAACGCACACGCTCCTCGCGGCGGGCTACGACGTGCGGGTCATCGCTCCGCGAGGCGCGGGCCAGGGACGGCGCGAGCGGGTCGAGGGCGTCGAGGTCGAGCGCTACTGGCTGCCCATGGCAAAGAGCGATGGGATCCCCGGGCTGCTGGCCGAGTACGTGGTCGCCCACGCGCAGCTCTTCATCCGCGGATTCGGCTCGCTCCTCGGCGGCACGGACATCCTTCACTCGCACAATCCGCCGGACACTCTGTTCCCGCTCGCGATCGCCGCTCGCCGCCTTCGCCGGCAGTTCGTGTTCGACCAGCACGATCTCTTCCCGGCCCTGTTCGAGCAACGGTTCGGGCGCGGCCCGCTGTGGCGAATCGCCGACTTCGCAAACCGCATGATGATCCGCAACGCGGACATCGTTCTCGTGACCAATGGAACCCATCTGGAGTGGGCGCGACGCCACGCTCCGCGCCCAGATACGCAGGTCGTGCTCGTTCGTAACGGCCCGCGGCGGTCGGCCGTCGCGGGGCGCATCTCCCCCATACGGCCCGGCGCACTCGCCGATCCGAGGTTGCTCTACGTCGGCGCGCTGGAGCCACAGGACGGCGTGGCGCAGCTGCCGGAGATGCTCGAGCGCCTCGCTACCCACCACGGCATGGCCGGGGCCCAGCTGACCGTCGCCGGCTGGGGCAGCGAGCTTGAGGCCCTGCGTTCGGATTTCGCCGCGCGCGGCCTTCTGGGGCGGGTCAGCCTGCTGGGCCGAACACAGCACGCGGACGTTCTTCGCCTCATTCGTGACTCGGACATCTGCCTCGACCCGGCGCCCTGCAGCCCGTTCAACCACTGCACCACGATGGTGAAGATCTCCGAGTACCTCGGCCTCGGCCGCCCGGCGGTCGCCTACGCGCTCCACGAGACCGCGAAGACGGCCGCGGGCGCCGCCAGCCTGGTTCCTTGCGGCGATCTGGATGCGTTCGTCGGACGCGTGGCGGAGCTGTCGCGCTCGGAGGATGCTCGCGCAGCGCTTCAGCGGCGTGCGCAGGCGCGCGCGCCGGAGCTGGTCTGGGAGCACCAGGCGGCGAACCTGCTCCGGGCCTACGGCTCGCTCAGCGGGCGGCGACGCCGCGGATCGGGGCGATGTTCGCCGACGGCGCCCGCGCGCCCTCCCGCTCCTGATCGATCAGTCGCTGCTCGATTGCGTTGAGCTGCTTCTGCGCACGCATCGCGAGGCGCCGGAGGCCGAGCCGGCGAGCGAGGAGCTCCAGCGCCACCAGCCGAGCGCCGAACACGTCGACCCTATTGCGCAGCCTGCGCAGCCTGCCGGCCGTATCGAGCAGCGCTCTGCCCATCGGGCCCACCCGCGGCGGGGGGTAACCGCTGAGGGCGTATCCGCGGCTGACCATCAGCGACTGAGTGCGCAGCTCCACCAGCGCCACGTCCCGCGGCCGGAGCTTGGTCTTCCATTGCGCGACCAGGTTGGGATCGGGCGGCGGATACTGCGGCGCGTCCTCGCGGTAGTCGAGCATCTTCCCCGAGTACGCCACGCCCACGAACCGGCAGATCTCCGCGAGCACCGCCTCGGGTCGCCGCACGAGCTCCTCGTAGCGGATCTCGATGACCCGCTCGCTCGGCAGATGCGACACCAGCTCGTCCCAGCAGCGCTCGGCGTGGATCCAGAACTCGGATGCCTGATAGACGTTGCCCGCCCAGCCCTTCTGCACGACGGAGCGGGCCACATCCCGCGGGTCTCGCACGAGGTGGATGTAGCGAGCGTCCGGCCAGAGAAACCGGAGGCGGTGGAAATCGCGATGCACCGTCGCGCCGACGTGCGGCTTGCCGCCGGACGCGGCCTGCTTCTGGCGCAGGAAATCGTTCACCAGCTCGCGGTACCCGGCGCGCCGGCGAATCGCGTGGTCCGCGCCGCGGACGGTTCCGATCCACTCGAGGTAGGAGTCCAGCGGCGGGAGCTCGCCCGTGTCCGAGACCTTGGCCACCACGAAATCGAACTCCTTCTCGAAGGCGATCTGCGGGTGATGGTCGAGCATCAGCCGCAGCAGCGTCGTTCCGGAGCGTTCCGAGCCGACGAGAAACTGCGGGACGTGCGCGCTCACGTCAACGACCTCACTCGCCGTATCGTCGCGAGCAGATCGGCACGGTTGAACACGAGGCTGAGCGCCAGGTACGCGGCGGCGGCGACGGTTGCGCTCGCGATTCCGTCCGCGAGCGGACCCGCGAGCGGCGTCCTCAGCGCGTACGCCCCGAGGGCGCACACGAAGGCGACCCCCACGGGCGCGAGGATGATCTTGTCGACCGGCACGCGCGCGCGCCAGAGGGCACGCGAGAAGACCAGCGCCTCAGTCCACGACGCCAGCATCCAGGCGATGCCCACGGCCGCAATCCCGATCGGCCTCAGGAGGATCAGCGTGAAGGCGACCCAGACGGCTCCATTGACGATGGTCGCAATCAGCGGCGTGCGCACGTTCCGCTCCGAGTAGAGGTAGCCGGCGGCCGCAACCGAGATCGGGCCTGACACGATCAGACCCGCGCTGGCCCACGGAAGCGGCGCTGCCGCGGGCGCCCAGTTCGCGCCGAACAGGGCGGGCACCAGGTAGTGGGCCGACGCGGCAAGCGGGGCCAGAACCGCCCCGGAAGCGAGGGCGGTGACGCGCGCGAAGCGCACCACCATCCGCCGCGTGTCCTCGCCGCCGGCGCGAAGCCGTGCCATGGTGGGATACGAGACGCGCCACAGCGCCTGGAAGAGCCAGAACGGCACCTGCATCAGCCGGTTCGCGATCGACCAGTAGCCCAGCAGTCGCTCTCCCCCCAGTGCCACCACCACGAGGTTGACGCCCTGCTGCCTCGCCAGCGCCGCGAGCCCCACCGCCTGGAAGCCGATGCCGAATCCGAGCATCGACCGAAGCGTGCCGCGCCTGAGCCGCGGGCCGATGAGCGGGAGCGGAGATGCCATCGTCATCAGCACGGAGCCCGCGAGGGCGCGCACGACGGCGGCCGTGGCAACGCCCCAGACGCCCCAGCCCGCCTCCACGGTGACGATCGCCCAGCCGTAAAAGGCCAGCGACTCGGTGAACTCGATCGACGCGATCGGCCGGTACTTCAGCGCGCGCTCGAGCGCGATCGCATGCGGGGCTCTCAGGGCGAGCAGCGGGAGCGAACAGGCCATGACCGCCGTGACTGCGCCCGTCTGTCCTGTGCGGGATCCCACGAGCGCAATTCCCAGCCCGATCACGAGGGCCAGCGCAAGCTGCAGGCCCAGCAGCGCCTGCAACTCCTCGGTGCTCGGATGGCTGCTGCGGCGAATCAGCGCCGCGCCGAGGCCTCCGTCAGCGAAGAAGTTCCCGATCGTGACCACCGTCGTCCCGAAGGCCACCACTCCGAGAGTGGTGGGCGATAGCAGGTGCGCGAGCACCAGCGTGCCGGCGAACGCGACCACCTGAGCGGCGGCGGCGCGGATGGTCAGCAGAACAGCGCCGAGCGCGCCTCGCTCGCGTATGGTCGCGGCGGTCTCGGCCTCAGGCGCCGAGTCGATCCTCGCCACCGCGCTCGCCCCAGGACGGGTTCAGCGCAACAGGCCGAACGGACGCGAGGATGCGCCGCTGGAGCTCGTCGTCAGACGCGAGCAACGCAGCGGCCGCCTGCCTGCGGGACCGGACCCCGAGCCGGCGGAAGACCGACGAGAGGTGCGCCTTGATCGTGCTCTCCGCCAGGCAGAGCCGGTCGGCGATCTGCGCATTCGTGCAGCCGGCCACAACCAGCGCCGCAATCTGCATCTCGCGATGCGAGAGCGCGAGCGGCTCGACGGACTCTCGCAGCGGACGCGGGACCGATATCTGGCCGAGCGCCGCCGAGCGCACCGCGGCCGGCAGCACCTCCTGCCTCTCGCTGTCGAGCACGAGCGCGTCGGCTCCCAGAGCGAGCAAGCTCCGCGCCTCCGCCGGCGCGACCGCCGGCAAGACGACCACGATTCCCGCGTCGGGCGCCCGCTGCCTCGCAGCGCGGACGACTGCTGAAACCGCGGGGCGCTCCTCCATGATGACGACGGCGTCGGCTCCGGCTGCGATGCGCGCGGCGCCCGTGAGCCCCGAGCCGAACAGCTGGACATCGATGCTCAAGCCGTCCCTCTCGAGCGCTCTCAGCACATCCAGGGCGGCGCGCTGGCTCGAGGCAATGAGGGCGAGCGAGAGCGCGGTGCCGTCCAGCGGCCGGTCGTAGCAGTCCCGCGAGGCAACGCTCGCCACGTAAGGGATACGCGGGAGCCTCTTCCGCGCTTACCGCCATGAAATGACGGGCGCGCCTGATGCGTATCTCCATCAGGGGTGATCCGCCGTCTTCCGGCTCGACGAAATCGGTATCCGCCACGCGGAGTACGCGGCGTTTCTGCAACGGCAGGAGGAGGCTACGCCGTTTCACCTCCCGTCGTGGAGCGAGGTGATCGCCGCCTGCTACGGGTTCGCGCCGAGTGTGCTCTGCATCCGCGACCGCGATGGCAAGATCCGGGCTGCGAGCCCCGGCATCTACGTAGGCGGACGGTTTCGAGGATGGCGGTGGGCGTCGCTTCCCTTCACGGATGTCTGTGCCCCGCTCGCTGACGGTGCCGGCGCCGCCGAAGCATTCGCTGCGGCGCTCGCCCATCACCAGCGCGAAAGCGGCCTCAAGGCGATCGAGATCCGTTCGGCGGTTCCGGGCGATGCCGGCAGCCAGTATCCGCTCGGCTACCGCCACGTGATCCCGCTGGCGGCCGATGACCGCGAGGTGTTCGGCCGCCTGCGCGAGAGATCGCGCCGAGCTGTCAGGCGGGCGAGCCGCGAGGGGCTGGTCGCGCGGCGCGAGCCCGACCTGCGATCTGCTCAGCTCGGCTTCTGGCGGCTCCACTGCGCCACACGTCGAAAGCTGGGGGTGCCGGTGCAGTCGCGCGCCTTCTTCGACGCGATATGGGAGCGGATGGTCGAGCGCGACAAGGGCTACGTCCTCTCGGCTTACCTGGGCGATCGTCCGGTGGCGTCGGCCGTATTCCTCGAGCACGGGCCTCACCTCGTCTACAAGTTCTCCGCGTCGGAGCCGGCGCTGGCTCACCTGAGGGGCCCGAGCCTGGTGCTCTGGGAGGCGATCCGGCTCGCGTGCCGCAAGGGTCAGGCCAGGCTTGACCTCGGAAGGACGGAGCTCGAGCACGACGGCCTGCGCTACTTCAAGCAGGGCTGGGGCGCCGAGGAGGAGCCGCTCGGATACACCTACTTCGGCGAGGGCGCGCCGGCCAAGTCGCGCGGTGCTGAAGGCGCCGTGGGCCAGCTCATCCAGCGTTCCCCAATGCTCCTGGCGCGGACGATCGGGCGGGTCGCCTACCGCTGGGCTGCGTGATCGCTCGTCGCCCCAACGTCCCCGATGCGCCCGCCACCGCCTATCTGGTCTGGCGGTTTCCCCTGCTCACCGAGACGTTCGTGCTCCGCGAGCTCAACGCGGTCGCCGACCGGGGCGCCTTTCCGATCGAGCTCTTCGCCCTCCGGCCGGGCCGCGACGAGACCGTGCATCCGATGGCCACCAGATGGCTTCGATGCGTGCACCCGGCGTCGATCCCTCGCGGCTGTCTCGCGCTGCTGTATCTCACGGCCACGCGGCCGCGCACGGTCATGCGCGTCATGCGCGGCTTGGTCCGCGACTACTCGAGCGATCCTCGCGGGCTGCTTCAGGGGCTGGCCGTGGTCGTGCTCGCCGCGAGCTTGGTTCCGGCGATCCGCACGCGCCGGGTCGCCCACATCCACGCGCACTTCGCGACCCAACCCGCCGAAGCAGCCTGGGCTCTGGCCGCGTTCACCGGCGCCACCTACAGCGTGACCGCACACGCCTACGACCTCTTCATGAGCACGCGCGGACTCGACCGGCGCATTCGCGGAGCCAGCTTCGTGGCCTGCATCTCGGATTACAACCGGCGCTTTCTGGAGGCGCGGGGCAACGGAGGCGTCGAGTACCCCCTCGTGCACTGCGGGGTCGCGACACGAGAGATGCGACGGCCCGCGCACGCTCCCAACGCCGAGTCGACGCGCCTCATCATGGTGTCCAGCTTTCAGGCGAAGAAGGGGCACGCCGTGCTGGTCGAGGCCATTGGTCGCTCCGCGGCGCTGCGATCCGTGAGCGTGGACCTGGTGGGCAGCGGGCCTCTCGAGGCGAGCGTCAAGAACTTGGTGCTGGCCGCCGGGCTCGGCGACCGCTTCAGCTTCCACGGCCCGCAGCCGGAGGAGGTGGTTCGCCGGATGGTCGCCCGCGCGGACGCTCTCGTTCAGCCCAGCGTGGTGGCGCCCGATGGCGACATGGACGGCATTCCGAACGCGCTGATCGAGGCGATGGCGCTCGGCGTGCCCGTCGTCAGCACCGCCGTCTCGGGGATACCGGAGCTCGTGGTGGACGGGGTCACGGGGGTGCTCGTGAGGCCGGGAGACCCCGAGGCGCTCGCCGCGGGCATCCGCAGGGTGATCGAAGACCCCGAAGCAGCGAGGGAGCGGGCCGCCGCCGGTCTCGCCAAGGTGGGCGCGGAGTTCGAGATCTCGAGTTCGGCGGCCACCATGACGCGGCTGCTCGCGCGGGCGCTGGCGGCTTAGCTCCGCCTGCGGTTGTCATCTGGGCGGCCCTCGAGCCGTATCTCCACAAGGGCCACAGCGATCGGCATCAGGGAGGTTCGGCTGCTGGGCGAGATCAACTGGGCGCTTCGACCGAAGGTCGCCTTCCCGCGAGCGCAGGCGTGGACTATCGGGTGGCCCGCGTTCACCCTGGGCGCGGCCGTCGTCGTCGGGGTCACGCTGGGAAGGGGCGACATCAAGTTCGCGATGTTGCCCGTGGGAGCCCTGTTCATGGTGCTGTTCGCAGGGGTTCCGGCCGCGGGCTACGTGGCCATCCTGTGGAGCGTCGGCACAGCCGTGGACATGGCGGCGCTCCCGGAGGTCGGCATCGGCTCGCTCCGGTTCATGCCCGCCGAGGTCGTCTTCTGGCTGGCCCTCGGCTCGCTGGCGTTCCTGCCGGGCGAGGTACGGCATGGGCTGCGAGCCCTCGCGAGGCGGCGCGAGAGCGTCGTGCTGGCGATCTTCCTGGCTGCGGTGGTCGCCGGCGTGGCGGTGGGCGTTGAAAACGGCGCGAGCCTGCACTCGGCCGCGTTCGACATGCGGCTGATGCTGTTCTACGCCGCCTTCTGGCCGGCTCTCGTGGCACTCGGAAGAGACAGGGGGCTGGTGCTGAAGCTGGTGGCCGCGGGCGCGGCCGTCGTGGTGGTCCTCCAGGTGCTCCAGGTGGTCGCCGGGCCGTCGACGCGGGTCTTCGTGATCGCCCCCTCAGATCTCGCCTCCTCCGTCACGCCTGACCAGACGGGCTTCCTGCGGGTGCGCCCACCGGGGCTCACCACCGTCTACATCGTCACAGGGTTCGCCCTGGCTCGGGTCCTCTGGGGGCCGGCGAGACATCGGCTGCTCGGCTGGGGTCTCGCGGCCGTGGGCCTGACCGGGGTGATCCTGAGCCTCAACCGCAACATGCTGCTCGGACTCGCCCTCGGCCTCTGCGTCGCGGCGCTGATCGCCCCTCGCAGGCACCGCTTCGTCGTGATGGTCGCGACGCTCGGCATCGTGCTGTCCGGCTTCGGCCTTCTCGCGCAGAACTCCGCCGCCGGCTCGAACCCCGTCGTGTCACGCATCGCGAGCATCGGGAACTACTCGGGGCTCAAGCAGCAAACGCTCGACGACCGCTACTACGAGAACCGCACTGCCCTCCAGCGGATCCGCGACCATCCCATCGGGGGACTCGGGTGGGGACCGCACTACGGAGCGATGCTCCTCAGCTCGGACGACGGCTTCCTCGTCAGCAAGCCCCGTACGTTCATGCACGAGCAGTACCTCTGGATCTGGATGCGAGCGGGCATCGTCGGCCTTCTCGCTCTCATCGGCGCGCTCGCGCTCGGGATCTGGAACGGCGCGCGCTGGTGTCGCGCGCGGCAGGCGGGAGATGAGGGATGGCTCGGGGCCGGGATCGTCGTGTCGCTCGTCGCGATGGCCGCCAGCTCCAACGTCGCCATCTACCTCACGCCACCCGACTCGATCGTGCCGCTCGTCGGCGTCCTCGCGCTGGCCGCCATCCTGCGACGCGACCTCGCCCGCCGATGAGGCAGCACGGCACAGAACCCGACGTGGTCGTCGTCAACTTCCACAGCGCGCCGCTCATAGGGAGGACGATCGAGATCGCCCGCGAGTTCGCCGGCTCGCGCGCGCGCGTGATCATGGTCGACAACTCCCCCGGCGATGGCGCCGGGGAGATCGTGCGCTCGGCCGCCCGGGACGCGACCGTGATCGAGAACCCGGGCAACCGCGGCTATGCCGCCGCCGTGAACCAGGCGGCGCGGGTCGCGACCGCCGACTTCCTGCTCCTGATCAACCCCGACGTGATGCGCCTTGCCGGACGCTACGACGACGTGCTTGCCGCGTTCGGCGACTCGCGCGCGGGGGCGGTCGTGCCGCGGCTGGTGAATCGCGACGGGACGCTGCAGCCGAGCTGCGTCTGCGCGCCGCGTCCGTTCGACCTCATCTCCGAGGAC
>Ga0070683_100000940_pt1 | contig 21670 bp, 17 predicted proteins | sample KBSC713LmetaG_FD_64662 | JGI IMG/M metagenome (GOLD analysis project Ga0070683, IMG submission 64662) | Corn rhizosphere microbial communities from Kellogg Biological Station, Michigan, USA - KBS C7.1-3L metaG | ecosystem: Host-associated > Plants > Roots > Rhizosphere ... | reverse complement strand
ATCGAGACGCGCAAGCAGGATGACCGCCCGTGGTACCAGTCTGGCCGCCGATGGGCCTGCCCGAACTGCGGCTCCCGGCTCTACACCGTGGCACCGCTCGATCCCGCCGAACTCTCGGATCGGTAGATCCACTCCGGTCAAGCTCGACGGCCCTTCTCGGCGGCGCGCGAGGTGGATCTCCAGGTGAACCACGCCGTCACGGCAGCAGTCGCGATGCCGAGGACAAGGGCGATCGCGAGAACTTCGTCCCACTTGTCGACCCGCCGGCCGTCGCAGGCCGCGTCCGAGGTTGCGTCGATGCCGACGAGGAAGGCGACGCCGGACACAAGGACGAACACGAGCCGTGAGAACCCGGCCGGTACCATGGCGGCCGATGACGTCCGACTCGGCGAACACCAGGTGACGGAGGGCAGAAGGACGATCAGCATCGGCACGCTGGCCGAACATCCGCAGCTGGTGCCCGAGGTGGTCGACATCGCGTGGCGGGAGTGGGGCGGGTCACTGCCCGCGGAGGAGCGTGCGCGCTGGCTGCGCGAGGCGGAGCGCGACAGCCGCCTGCACCTGCCGACGTCGGCCGGGTTCGTGGCGGTTGACGGGGATCGTGCGGTCGGCACCGTCCAGCTGCATGAGTTCGAGATCGACGCCATCCGCGACCGCTCGCCGTGGGTGTGCGGGATGGTGGTGCTGCCCGACTACCGCGGCGCCGGGGTTGGCAGCCGGCTCCTGGCCGCGCTCGAGCGGTTCGCGGCCCGGCACGGCGTGCCTCGACTCTGGGTGTTCACCGAGCACGCAGCGGCGTTCTACGAGCGATGCGGCTGGCAGCGGCACGGCGAGGCCGTTGAGCACGGCGAGCCGGGCGTCGTGCTCACCCGCGGCGTGGCCATGGATCCCGTTCGCCGGTGAGCCGCTGTGCCGACGGGTTCGAGCCTTGATCGGAGGGGCAGCGTGGATCGCTGCCCCTCCCGACTGCGCAGCTCCGGCGCAGCCACGGTCACCACTCATATCCGTCAGAACGTACCGGGGATGTTGAGGGTGATACCGCTCGTGGTGTCGGTCACCGATATGTCGGTGAAGGCGACGGTCATCGGCGGGCTGCACGACGGCGAGAACACCGCCGTCACCGACAGCGTCCAATCCGCCCTGCCGTTCTGCACGGGAAAGTCGCCGGCCGCCGAGACGGACTCCTTGTTGACCGCCTTCGGGTGATTGCCGCCGCCGTTGATGCACAGCGCGGTCGCGCTGAGCACCACGTGCACCTGGGACTCATCGCCGAGCCCGGCTTCCTTGCCGGAGACGGTCAGCGTATCGCCTGACCGGGAGACGTTGGTCGCCGACTTGATGAAGTGTGGGCTTCCCGCCCACGCAACAGGCGCGGCAACGGCCGCCACGGCCAGCACCAATACAGCCGACGGTAACAATCGACGCATCAGAACCCCCTTCAAACGTCTTCGATCGGAGCCTCGGAGCCGCATACGGAGCATTTCAGAGACGCTCACCGGAGCGGCTCGGAGCCATGGAAGTTCCCCACCTCCCTTCTGATGTCCTCGCAAGAGCCGGCCTCGAGCTTGCACTGAGCGAGGCCGTCTCGGTGGGCGAAGTCACCGGCAAGGCTAGCCCGGCTGAACCGTTCGCAAAAGTGACATCTTTGGCACGCTCGCACGCCCGCACCCGGTCGATCTCATGGCCGGTGAGCGGCCAGGCGGAGCAGGTCGGTGACCGTCTGACGCTCGATCGTGCGGTCGCCGAGTGGCATATCGCGTGCGAGTTGGTAACGGTTGTGCGTTCCGACCCGCGTCCGAGTGACATAACCGGCGTCCACCAGGTCGGCCAGGATGCGATATGCGGATCTCCGCGTGATGCCCGCCGCCTCGGCGATCTCCGCCACCCGCCGTTCGGGGTTCTCGCCGACGGCCAGCATGACCTGAGCGTGATGTGTGATGAACGCCCATGGTCGCCCCGGCTCGAAGGAACCATGCTCACGTGAGACCATACAAGCGGCCACGTCCGCGCCGCTGCTCACGACACGTCGATCTCCTCTTCGACAACGGGGCTCGTTAGTACTGACGCGCGCGGGAGCTGTCTGCTTCCCTCGGCTGAGCGACGACCCCTCAGACGGTGGTTCCGACGAGCCGACCGACCAGCATCGTCAACAGCATGGCCGCGATGCCCCAGACGACAACGCGCACTGTTCCGCGGGCAGGCGGGGCGCCGCCGAGCCGGGCTCCCGACCAGCCGGTCAGCGCCAGCGCCAGCGCCGTCGCTGCCATCGTCACCTCGATGCGCACGGACGACGGGGCGAGGAGCACCGCCAGCAGCGGCAACGCCGCTCCCACCGTGAAGGCCGCCGCCGACGCGCCCGCCGCCTGGAACGGTCGGGCGTGCGACAGGGCGGTCATGCCCAGCTCGTCCCGCGCATGCACCGCCAGCAGGTCGTCGCGGGCGCTGAGCTCTGCTGCCACCTGCTCGGCCAGCTCGGGCGAAAGCCCGCGTTCGCGGTAGATCTCCTCCAGCTCCGCACGTTCGCCCTCCGGATCGCCGGTCAGCTCGCGCTGCTCGAGCGCGAGGTCGGCGTGCTCGGCGTCGGCCTGCGAGCTGACAGAGACGTACTCCCCGGCGGCCATCGACGCTGCGCCGGCCACCAGCCCCGCGATGCCGGCGGTGATGATGGCGGAGCGGCCGGAGTCGGCCGCGGCGACGCCGACGATCATCGCGGCCACCGACACGATGCCGTCGTTCGCGCCCAGCACAGCCGCCCGCAGCCACCCGGTGCGATGCCCGAGGTGCCGCTCGGCCGCCCGAGCCGGGCTCGACGTACTGGCAGAATCAGTCACCGAGAGTCTCCATCACTGCAGAACAGTATGGTGCCCCGTCCGAGAGCCGCGTTCCGCCGCTGCCGAGATGGGGCGGGTTAGAGTGTTCCCATGCCACCCGCCGAGGCCGCGGGAGATGCTCGCGCCGACCGCAAGGAGACGAGGGCCGGCCACATCCGGCGAGGCCGGCGCGCCTATGCCAGGCGGCAGTGGTCGGATTCCTACGAGACGCTGTCGCTCGCCGATCGGGCGGCCCCGCTGGCGGCGGCCGACCTCGAGCTGCTGGCCACGGCAGCCTGCATGCTGGGACGGGAGGACGAGCACCTGATCATCCTCGAGCGCGCCCATCGGGCGCACCTCGATGCCGATCAGACGCTGCCGGCGGCCCGCTGCGCGTTCTGGGCCGGCACGCACCTGCTGATCCGGGGGGAGCTGTCGCGGGCGTCCGGGTGGCTGGGCCGGGCCCAGCGCCTGGTGGAGCGCGAACCGGGCGAGTGCGCCGAGCAGGGCTATCTGCTGGTGCCGGTGATGATGGGCCGGGAGTTGGCCGGCGACTACGAGGCCGCCCACTCCACGGCCGTCGCCGCCGCCGCGATCGCGGAGCGCTTCCGGGAGCCCGACCTGCTGGCGCTGGCTCTCCATCAACAGGGCCGGGTGTTGACCAAGATGGGCAGGCTCGATGCCGGCCTTCGGCTGCTCGACGAGGCCATGGTGGCGGTCACGGGCGGTGAGCTGTCGCCGGTCGTCACCGGCCTGATCTACTGCAGCGTGATCGAGGGATGCCAGCAGGTGTACGAGTTGCGCCGCGCGGGAGAGTGGACGGCGGCCCTGAGCCGCTGGTGCGAGGAGCAGCCCGACATGATCAACTTCACCGGCCGCTGTCTGGTGCATCGAGCCGAGATCCTGCAGCTGCGGGGCGCCTGGCCGGCGGCGCTGGACGAGGCGCGGCGAGCAGGAGAGCGCTTCGCCCGGGTGATGCACGAGGCCGCGGCGGGCGAGGCGGCCTACCGGCGGGGAGAGATCCACCGCCTCCGCGGGGAGCCGGCGGCCGCCGGGGAGGCGTACCGGGAGGCCAGCCGGTGCGGCTGGGAGCCTCAGCCGGGGCTCGCGCTGCTGCGCCTGGCCCAGGGTGATCCGGTTGCCGCCGCCGTCGCCATCCGCCGGGTGATGGGTGAGACCTCGGCCCCACTGGGGCGCGCGGGCCTGGTGGCGGCGTACGTCGAGATCATGCTGGCGGTCGGGGACGCCGACGGCGCACGCGAAACATGCCGAGAGCTCGAGCAGATCGCGGATGTTCACCGAAGCGGCATGCTGGGCGCCATGGCTGCGCAGGCCACGGGCACGGTCGCGCTGGCGGACGGCGACGCCTGGGCGGCGCTGGTCTCGCTGCGGACCGCCGGCGAGCTGTGGCGCGAGCTCGAGGTTCCCTACGAGGCCGCGCGGGCGCGGGTGCTCGTGGGGCTGGCCTGCCGCGCCCTGGGCGACGAGGACGCTGCCGTGATGGATTTGGAGGGTGCCCGGAGTGTGTTCGAACAGCTGGGAGCACGACCCGACATCGCCCGCGTCGACTCGCTGCTTCGCGGGCAGCGGGTCTCGGTCCACGGCCTCTCGGCCCGCGAGCTCGAGGTGCTGCGCCGGGTGGCCGCCGGCGAGACGAACCGGGCGATCGCCGAAGCCCTCGTGCTCAGCGAGCGGACGGTCGACCGCCACGTCAGCAACATCCTGGCCAAGCTCCGCGTGCCGTCGCGGGCGGCGGCCACGGCCTACGCCTACGAGCACCGGCTGCTCTGACGCCGACTGGGTGGAATTACCCAGGGTGCCTGCGGTCGCAGGTTGGGTCGTCCTGCCGATGCGCGCGGCTGCCGCCGCCCGTAGCGTCGATCGCGTTCTGTTCGTCAGACACGATCGAAAGGAAGCACGCCATGTCCACGCAGCAACTGGAACGAACGCGGGCCGCCTGGGACGGCATCGCGGCGGGATACGACGAGTTCGTCACCCCGACAGAGGTGACGCTTGCGAACGATGCCCTCGGCCGGGTCGGCTTGCGGGCCGGTATGCGGTTCCTGGACGTCGCCGCCGGCGCGGGCGGCTTGAGCCTTCCCGCTGCCCGGATCGGCGCCCGGGTCACGGCCACCGACATCAGTCCCAAGATGATCGAGCGACTGCTCGCTCGCGCCGCCGGCGAGCGCCTCGAAGAAGTCGATGCCCAGGTGATGGACGGCCACCAGCTCGAGTTCGAGGATGACACGTTCGACGTCTCGGCCTCCCAGTTCGGGGTGATGCTGTTTCCCGACCTTCCGCGCGCCCTCGGAGAGATGGCGCGGGTGACGCGGCCAGGTGGCCGCGTGCTGCTGGTGGTCTACGGGCCGCCGACGCAGATCGAGTTCCTGGGCCTGTTCCTGGGCGCCATCCAGGCCGTCGTACCCGGCTTCACCGGCTTGCCCGACGACCCGCCGCCGCTGGAGTTCCAGGTTGCGGATCCTGAGCGCCTGCGCCAGAGGCTGGCCGGGGCGGGGCTCACCGACATCCGGGTCGAGGCCGGCGTCGAGCGGCTCGCGTTCGAATCGGGGCGGCACCTGTGGGACTGGGTCATGAACAGCAACCCGATCGCCGGGATGGTTGTCGCCGGCCTCACGGAGCAGCAGCGGGCCGATGTTCGCCTGACGCTCGACCGCCTGCTGGCCGACCGCGCCGCCGGAGACGGCCCCGCGGTGATTGCGAACGCGGTGCACATCGGCATCGGGACGACCTGACGACCCGGGATGAGGACGGCGCCTACACCGTCGTGTGGGAGGCGTCGTCCTCGCCCAGTGCGGCCTTGACGTGGGGAGCGAACCGCTGCAAGAGCAGTGCGGCCAGCAGCAGCACGGTGCCGGAGGCGATGAAGGAGATCGCCCGGGCCATGGCGTCGAGGTACGCCAGGTCGAAGAGGAAGAGCTTGCCGAGCGCCACGAACAGCAGTGCGATGCCGCCCACCCGAAGCCGGCGGCGGTCACCGCGCAGCGAGACGATCACCAGCGCCAACCCGACCAGCGCCCAGCCCATCGACACCATTACGTGGCCCTGCTGGAACCGGTCGTGGACGGCGGCGGGGGAGGGGTGGTCGAGCAGCAGCTGGCCGGCACCGAGAATGGCGGCCGAGAACGTCCACAGAGCGGCGGCGCCGGCTGCGTAGGCGAGCACCGAGCGCACCGCCACCCCCGAAATGCTCCAGCTCTCCCGCTCATCCGGGCGCCGGCCGGCGGCGGCCGCCGCCAGGAACATGGCGATCGTGGCGGCGACGGCGGCGGCCAGCCCGGAGGCCGGAGTGCGTGTCGTCTCGAAGAGCATGCCTGGCGTCTCGTAGCCCAGCAGGACGATGGCCGAGACCCCGAGGGCGCTGAGCAGCGAGAGCTCCCTCAGCGGACGCCGGTCGAGTCGCGTGCGAAGCACACCCGGAGCCAGGTACACCAGCAGGCTGACGATGCCCGACAGGGCTGCCCAGATGACCACCGGGTACTGACCCTCCAGCAACATCGCCGCCAGCTGGGCCGCCAGCGCGAACGGCACCCATCCGGCGTAGGAGCGGATGCGGACGTCACGGATGCCCGAGACCACCACCAGGCCGGCCAGTGTGGCGATCGCGATCGTGTCCCAGCCGTCGCCGCGGCCGTGGCTCCCGAAGGCGCGCAGCGACTGATCTGCGCTCCAGCCGCCGGCCACGGCGAGCGCGAACAGCATCACGGCCGAGGTGATCCCGGCGTCCTCACCGAGGCGGCGGCGCAGCTCCGGGACGTGGATGCAGGCGGCCAGCGCGGCCGCGACCGCCAACCAGGCCCAGAACGCGTACGGCGCCGCCAGCGCCTCTGCGATCAGGTAGGCGAGGGCGACCGACGGGAGCAGCAGGGCGAACTCGGAACCCTCGCGGGCGGGGCGGCGAACGCTCCATGTCAGCACGACGGCAGCCGCCACCAGCGCGCACAGCCCGGACAGCCCGTCGCGGCTTCCCAGTGCGTCCCAGCCGCCGTCTCCAAAGCCCTCGAGCGGAGCTGTCACCGCCAGAGCAAGGACGGCGCCGGTGGCCCAGAATCCACCGCCGATCACGATCGCGGCCTCATCACGGAGCCAGGCGACGGTGAACGGCGTGCGCCGGTAGACGAAGACGGCTGCCGCCAGGCCGGCCTCGGCGACGACGGCCCACTCCGCGGGCAGCGCCCACAGCGGCAGGTATCCGATCGCCAGCGCGGGAAGCGCCCATACGATCACCTGTTCGCGACGCGCTATCCAGCGGGTGCCGTAGCAGAATGCGATCCCGGCGACCGCCACGGCGGTGAGCGCGATCGTGCCGCCGTCGGAGCCCTGGCCAATGCCTGGCAGTCGCCCGTCGGTGGGGATGACGATGGCCAGTGCGCGGACGACGGCCAGGCCGAGGTAGATGCCGGCCGCGGCGGTGACCCGCATCCGCCGCGCACCGCTTCGACGCGCCATCCGCTCGGCGACACCGACCAGCAGCGCCGACTCCGCGGCCCATGCGCAGACCAGCGCCGGCCCGCCCGCCAGGAGCCCGGTCGCCGTGGCAGCCGTCGCCAGGCTGAACGCCGCGAGCAGGTCGGTCAGCTCCGGGTGGCCGCGGCGGGTCAGGGCGGGCACAGCGGCCAGCGCGACCCAGATCGCAGTGAGGCCGATCAGCGTCAGGCCGGCCAGTGAGTGGCCGCCCGCCATCCGTTGGCCGGCGAACAGGAACGTGCCGCCCATCGAGACCGCGAAGGCCGACGAGGCCACCAGCCACCCGAGGCCGCTGATCCGCATCCGCTGAGCCGGCCGCAGCTCGAGCTGGAACAGCATGGCTGCGAAGAGCGCGACCACCAGTGCGGCGTCGATCACCGCCAGCCCGAAGCCGACGTGATCCGAGGAGGCCACCAGAAGTGCCGCGGTCTCCAGGAACGCGACCACCCAGGCGCCGGTCAGGAGCCTCTGCCAGCGGAGCCGCCAGTGCAGGGGGAGTGCTGCGGCGGCCATGATGGTGGCGAACAGCACACCGCCGGCCGTGATGTCGAGGCTGACCAGCACCGGCGCCAGCATGGCGGCGCAGACGCCGAACACTGCCAGCGGCTCCTGGCGGATCCGGATCGCAACTGCGACGGCTAGCCCGGCGATCAGCGCAGCCAGCGGCAATGCCACGGGAGCCTCGAACCACTCATACAGGGAGGTGGAGGCCCACAGGCAGGTGTAGAGGCCGGCGATGCCGACGCCGGCCGCGGCCAGGATGGAGTCGGCGCGCCACTTGCGGCGATCGAGTTCGACCGCTGCGGCAAGCATCCCGGTAGCCACGGCGACGCCGATTCCCACCCGCATCGGCGGAGTCACCCAGCCGCGGCTGGCGGCCATGATGAACAGCAGGGCGATGCCGAGAGCGGTGGCCACGCCGCCGGCCCACGCCAGCGTCCGGGCGGTGAACACCTGCTCCCCGATCCGCTGCCAGTCGAGCTGCGGGATCTGCACGGGCTCGGTCACGGGCCTCAGCGGGTTGCGCTGCGGCGGGGCGCCGCTCGGTGCGACGGGCGGCTCAGGTTGGCCGGGGGCGGCCGGACGCGCCGTGGGGGCTGCGGTCACGGTGGCGGCGGGCTCGCGGGTCGTCCGGGTGTACGGCTGCGGTGCTGCGGGATCGACCCGCTGGCCGCGCAGTGCGGCCACGGTGTGCTCCAGCTGGGCGACCTGCAGCTTGAGCCGGGCAACGTCGGCGTGAAGGTTGTTGATGTCCGACTGCATGTGATCGCTCATCGCTGGCTCAGCCCTTCTCGTTGATGCCGTATATAGCACACAAGATATACACCATCGACCGCCTTGTGACAATGTCTTCGGTGTTCACATCCCCAACCTTGACCTCTGCCGGGATCCCGGGCGTCGGGGAAACCCCGCGATCAGGTGCGGGTGCGGGTCTGGACGCCGTGGCCGGCGTGCCAGGATTCGATCACCAAGTGGACTGTGGGATCGCCCCCATCGCAACCACAACAAGCTCGGTGATCTCGCAGCGAAACAGATGCGATCCGTGTGCTGTGCGCCGTTGAAACGCCTTCACGGCCCGGGCCAGCCCAGCCACAGTTCGCCGTCACGAACGTTGACCTCCGTGCCGGGGATCCGGGGCGGTCCATCGCGGCGGATGGTCGCCAGCCTTGTGCACGAAGACGTCGAAGCTCGGGCGCTGCTCGACCTCCTGCCAAACCGCCACCCACCGATTCTGCTCGCGACTGCGAGCGCGGGCCCTGTCAGCGGTTGGAGGGAAGGCCCGGTACGTGACGCCGCTTGGTGAGATCGACGTCCGCGACATCATCCGGCGGTGGCGGCGCCTGGTTGCCGGCGGCATCAGGCGCCGGCTCGGTCCCGGCATCTCCACCGGAGCCGCCCAGCGCGGTGCCGGGATCGCCGGCCGCGGCCGGGAAGGAGTCGCGGAACCGGTCGAGGAGTCCGCGGGCCCGCGGTCCGGCGTCGCCGCCACCCTCCGACTCCGGCTCCGGCTCGAGCTCGACCGTGATCGTCGTGCTGCGCTCGGAAGCGGCCGCGAACGTGACCCGCCCGGTGCGCCCCGGCGCGTCGTTTCGCTCCGACCAGGCGATCTCGGCACCGTCGCCCGCGGGATCGCCCCCGGTCGGGTGCTCGGCCCCGCGCATGGCGGCCGGGATCGTCTCGTCGCGCGTCCACCGTTCGTACGCCTCCCGCAGTGGGCGCGGGATCTCGACGGACTCCGTGATCATGGTGCACCTCCGAAAGACGGTCGGGTCGACACCTGTTTATGCCCGTCGCCGGGCGGACGCAAGCATTTCCGGCGGGCGCCGCGCGTGTGCCATGATCGGGCGCGTGATCGATCCTCACGTCGTTCGCCGCAACACGGTGCTGCTCGCGGGCACGCTGACCTGCCTCACGTGCATGGTGCAGCTGGTGGTGGCCGTGGCCACCATCACCCTCGTGCTGGTCACCGGCATCAAGTCGATCCTGGGCCTGGGGCCGGCGGTGTTCCTGGCCTCCTCCGCGGTCGCCGCGCTGCCCGCCGGGCGGGCGATGGATCGGATGGGAAGGGTGCCGGTGCTGGCCGCCGGCTGCCTGTCCGGCGTTGCCGGCTGCCTGCTGGCGGCGGCCGGGTCGGCCGTCGAGTCCGCGTTCCTGGTCATCCCCGGCTTCGTGCTGGTCGGGGCGGCCAGCGGCATCGTGCTGCTGGCCCGCGCGGCGGCCGCCGACCTCTACCCGCCCGAGCGACGCGCCCACGGCATCTCGCTGGTGCTGTTCGGCGCCCTGTTCGGGGCGGCATTGGGGCCGCTCGTGTTCCGTCCCCTGCTGGCCGGCAAGGATCTCGACGCCGACTCACTGGTGGTGCCCTACCTGGCGGCTGCCGCGATCATGCTCGTGGGCCTCGTCATCGTCACCCGGGTGCGGCCCGACCCGTCGGTGTATGCCCGCCGGATCAGCACGGCTCCGCCGCCGGTCTCGGCCGCGTCGCTGCGGACGATCCTGGCCCGTCCGGGAGCGGTTCCCGGCGTCGCCGCGGCGGTGGCCAGCTTCGCGGTCATGGTCTCGGTGATGAACCTGACCGGCTACATCATCGTCGGTCACGGCCACGCGCAGGCCGACGTCTTCACCGTGATCAGCTTCCACATCGTCGGCATGTACTCGCTGGTGCTGGTGGTCGGCAGGGTGATCGACCGCGTCGGCCGCCGGCCGTCACTGGTCAGCGGGCTTGTGATCGAGGCGGTGTCCACGCTGGGGTTGGCGGTGTCGTCCAGCGTGCCGGCGACGTCGCTCTGCCTCTTCGGGCTGGGGATCGGCTGGAACGTCGCGTATGTGGCGGCCGCCGCCCAGCTGTCCGACGTGGCCTTGGCCTCCGAGCGCGGCCGGCTGCTGGGCTTCACCGATCTGCTGTCCGCGGGCACCGGGGCCGCGTTGGCTCTGGCCGGCGGGGTCGTCTACACGCAGCTGGGCGTCGCGGCGCTCGCCCTCGGCGCCACCGCGCTGGCCCTGTTCCCGGCAGCCTGGCTGCTCACCCGGCCACCGCAGCCGGCGATGGCGGCCGGCGACTGAGCCGGTTACTCGCCGACGTCGAACACGATCCCCTGGGCCAGCGGCAGGTCGGACGAATAGTTGACCGTGCCGGTCTGCCGGCGCATGTACGCCTTCCAGGCGTCGGAGCCCGACTCGCGGCCGCCACCGGTCTCCTTCTCGCCGCCGAAGGCGCCGCCGATCTCGGCCCCGCTGGGCCCGATGTTGACGTTGGCGATGCCGCAGTCCGACCCGGCCGCCGACATGAACCGCTCGGCCTCCCGCAGATCGGTCGTGAAGATGCACGACGCCAGCCCCTGCGGCACCCTGTTGTGCATCTCGATCGCCTCGTCGAGGTCGCGGCAGGTGACGGTGTAGAGAATGGGCGCGAAGGTCTCCTCGTGCATCAGCTCGCCGTGCTCGGGCATCCGGACCAGCGCCGGCCGCACGTAGCGGGCGTCCGGCCAGCGGTCGTCCAGCTCGCGGTCGCCGCCGGTAACCGTGGCACCCTGGGCGCGGGCGCGGTCGAGCGCGACCTGCATCCGGTCGTAGGCCTCGGTCGTGATCAGCGGCCCGCACAGTGTGCCCGGCGCGCGGGGGTCGCCGACGGCGACGCTGGCGTACGCCCGCTCCAGCCGTGGCAGCAGCTGATCGGCGATGTCCTCGTGGACGATCAGCCGGCGCAGGCTGGTGCAGCGCTGGCCGGCGGTGCCGACGGCGGCGAACAGGATCGCCCGTACCGCCAGCTCCAGATCGGCGCTGGGAGTCACGATCATGGCGTTGTTGCCGCCCAGCTCGAGAATCGTCCGGCCCAGCCGCGCCGCCACCCGCGGCGAGAGCGCCTTGCCCATGGCGGTCGAGCCGGTGGCCGAGAGCAGCGGCAGCCGGGGGTCGTCGGCGAGCTGCTCGGCCCGCTCGGCGCCACCGTTGACGACCTCCACCAGGCCGTCAGGGACGCCGCCCAGCCGTTCGGCCGCCCGCCGCAGAAGGCTCTGGCAGGCGAGCGCGGTCAGCGGTGTGCGGGGCGACGGCTTCCAGACCACCGGATCGCCGCAGGCCAGCGCCAGCGCCGCGTTCCAGCTCCAGACGGCGACCGGGAAGTTGAACGCGGTGACGACCCCGATCGGGCCCAGTGGATGCCAGGTCTCGGACATCCTGTGGCCGGGCCGCTCGGAGGCGATGGTGAGGCCGTACAGCTGCCGGGACAGGCCGACCGCGAAGTCGCAGACGTCGACCATCTCCTGCACCTCGCCCAGGCCTTCCTGGGTGATCTTCCCCGCTTCCAGCGTGACCAGGGCGCCGAGAGCGTCCTTCTCCGCACGCAGCTCCTCCCCGAAGAGGCGCACCAGCTCCCCGCGGCGGGGCGCCGGTACATCCCGCCAGGCCAGGAATGCCTGCGCGGCACGCTCGATCGCCGCATCGGTGTCGGCGGCCGACGACGAGTGGACGTGGGCGATCGGCTTGCCGGTGATCGGAGTCCGCACCTCGATTTCGCCGCCCTCGATGGCCTCGCGCGGGATTCCCAGCCGGTTGAACAGCGCGGCAGCGTCGTGGATCTCAAGCGTGCTGGTGTCGGTCATCGGGTGCTCCTCGAGGTGCGCGGTCGGGGCCCCCGAGTGTAGAGCACAGCCTGCGTCGCTCAGGGCGCCGGGACGGCCGGGCGAAGCGACCGGTCGAGCCGCCGGCCGACCTCGGATGCCGCGTCCAGCAGGCGGTCGATGTCGTCGGCCTCGGTGCGGAAGCTCATCACGCAGGCGCGGAGCACGTAGCGCCCGCGGATCACGGCGTTCGACGGGAAGGCGCGGCCGTCCGCCCGGATCGCCGTCATCAGTCGCTCGTTGAGGTGGTCGAGGTAGGCCTCGCGACGCTCGTCCACCGGCAGATCGGGCGGGACGTACCGGAAGCAGGCGATCGACAGCTCGACAGGCCCCACCGGCTCCAGGTCGGGCCGACCCTCGGCCTCCGCCGCCAGGTAGCGGGCGAGGGCGGCGTCGTGGGAGATCCGCCGCGCGTAGGCGTCGAGCCCGTGAGCCGCCAGCGACATCCACACCTTGAGCGCCATGAACGACCGCGACCAGGCCGGGCCGGTGGCCCCGATGCTGATCCCCAGCCCCGACAGCTCCGGATCCTCGCGGACGTAGGCGGCGTCGATGTCGAAGCTGGCGGTCAGCCATGCGGGGTCGCGCACCAGCAGGCAGGCGCTCGACTGCGGCGTGTTCAGCCACTTGTGGGGATCGAAGCCGATCGAGTCGGCGCGACCGACGCCGGCCAGCTTGGGCGCCAGGTCGGGGGCCAGGACGGCTGCGCCGCCGTACGCGGCATCGACGTGGAACCAGGCGCCATGCTCGGCGCAGACGTCAGCGATCTGCTCCAGCGGGTCGACCGCCCCGATCGCGGTGGTACCCGCCGTGCCGACCACGGCCACCGGCCGGATGCCTTGGGCCACGTCGCCGGCGATCGCCCGCCGCAGCTCGTCGACCCGCATCGCGAACCGCTCGTCGGTCGGGATGCTGCGGACAGCCTGCTCGCCCAGCCCCAGCATGTCTGCCGCCTCGAGGTTGGTGGCGTGCGCCTCCTCCGAGACGTAGAAGGCCATCCGCTCGCCGCCCACGCCCTGCTCGCGCACCCGGCCGGCGGCCTTGGCGTCCCTGGCCGCCTTGAGCGCGGTCAGATTCGACATCGCGCCGCCGGTGGTCATCAGGCCGCTGGATCCGTCCGGCAGCCCGAAGCGGCCTGCCAGCCAACGCATCAGGTGGAGCTCGAGCTCGGTTGCCGCCGGCGAGAGCACCCAGCCGCCGGTATTGGCATTCAGCCCGGCCGCGACCAGGTCGGCGGCCGCACCCGGGATCGTGCCCGCCCCGGAGATGTAGCCGAAGAAGCCGCCGTGCCCGGGATAGTTGGAATGTTCGAGCACCAGCGATCGCAGCAGCTCGGTCAGATGCTCCAGTGGCATCGGCGCGTCGGGCACCGGCCATGCCATCGCCGCGGCCACCTCACGCTGCGGTGCGCCGCGTCCCGGAGGCAGCTCCCGGATCCGCTCCAGCAGCTCTGCCCACACGTCGACGGCCGCCCCGCCGATCTCGCGGGCCTGGTCGGCGCTCCAGTCGAGGTCGGTGACGGGCAACGGGCGGTCCACGGCCGCGGACCCTATCCTGCCCCGCGTGCGGCTGCTGGTGACAGGAGGGTCGGGCTATCTGGGGAGCGAGCTGTTGCGGCGGGCGGCGGGACGCGATGACGCCGTCGGCACGCGCCTCACCGGCGTTGGCAGCGGGCCCCGGCTCGACGTTCGCGACGCACCGGCGGTGCGGCGGCTGATCGCACGGATCGGTCCCGACTGCGTCATCCACACCGCCTACGTGCAGTCCGGGCCGGCGATGCGGGAGGTGGTGGTGGATGGATCCCAGGCCGTGGCGACTGCGGCCGCCGAGGCGGGGGCAAGGCTGATCCACCTCTCGACCGACGTGGTCTTCGGCGGCGAGCGGGCTGGGCCATGGCGTGAGGCCGATGAGCCGTGCCCGATCACCGACTACGGCCGGGCGAAGGCGGACGCCGAGCGGGTGGTTGTGGACGCCTGCCCCGGCGCCCTGCTGGTGCGCACCTCGCTGCTCTACGCAGGTGTCACCCGCGCCCCTCACGAACAGCTGGTTGCCGATGCCATGGCCGGGCGCTCCGCTGCCCGCTTCTTCACCGACGAGCTGCGCTGCCCGATCGCCGTCGCCGATCTGGCCGCCGCCCTGCTCGAGCTGGCCGGACGGCCTGAGCGCGGCGTGATGCACCTCGCCGGGCCGGAGGCGATCTCGCGTTACGAGTTCGCCCGCCTGCTCGCGGCGGCGGGGGGTGGCGACCCGGATCGGGTGAGACCGGCCCGCAGCGCCGATCTTCCGGTCGCCCGACCGCGTAACTGCGCCCTCGATTCGTCGCCTGCCCACGGTTTGCTCCGCACCCGGGTGCGAGGCCCCGGCGAGGTACTCGGCTGACCGCTCGGGCGGCGGCCTGCTGACTACACTGACCGGCCATGGCTTCGGCTGACAGCGCGATCGGACGGCTGCGGGTGGGCGCCGTCTCGTCACGCGCGCTCGAACGCAGCGCGTGGCTGACGCTGGGGGTGCTGTGGCTGGTGGTGACGACCGGGGGACTGGTCAGGCTGACCGCCTCCGGGCTGGGGTGCACGGACTGGCCGAACTGCGAGCCGGGCAGCCTGGTGCCCGCGGCCTCCTACCACGCCCTGATCGAGTACTCGAACCGGATCATCTCCGGCGTCGGTGTGGTCGCGACCGTAGTCACCGCGCTGCTCGCCCAGCGCTCGCCGCGAGCCGGTGTGGGCCTGCGCCGGGTGGCCTGGGCCGCGGCGGCCGGCACGGTGGCGCAGGCGCCGCTGGGAGCGATCACCGTGGCAACCGATCTGAACCCGCTGGCCGTGATGTCGCACTTCCTGCTGGCGATGGCGGTGCTGGCTGCCGCCACCTGGGTCGCCTACCGGTCGTGGCGGCTGGCCGGCCCGCCCGTGCTGGACGTCGCCCACCGGCCGAGGCAGGCGCCGCTGGCCTGGCTGTCGGTGGCCGCGGTGCTGGGGCTGGTGACGACCGGCGCCGTGGTGACGGCCGCCGGCCCGCACCCCGGCTCCACGGACAAGCCGATCGACCGGCTGTGGAATCTCGAGTACGCCGCGTGGCTGCACGTCAGGGTGGCGGTCACGTTCGCAGTGGTGTTCCTGGCGGTCGCCGGGTGGCTGTGGCGCCGTGACCGCGGCACGCTCGCCCAGCGGCTGTCCGTCGCCGGCATCGTGCTCACCATCTGCCAACTGGGGGTGGGCGAATACCAGTACCGCAATGGCCTGCCCTGGCAGGCGATCGCCGTCCATGTGGCGATCGCGGCCACGCTGGTCGTCACCGTGGTGCTCGTGGCCTCGCTGATCACCGACGCGCGTGGGGATCCCTCCGATGGGGGTGGGAGCGGCCCGAGAGTCCGCGAAGATGAGGGGTAGGCGCGAGACGCTCCAGACGCGCGCCTACGGCCCACACCCGCAATCGGAAGGATCGTCGTGACGGATTCGTCGAGCCTCGCACCGGACCCGTCCGGTCGATTGCTCACGTCGTATCAGACCCTTCACGAGATCGCGCGAATGCTGCTCGGCTCCGCCAGCCAGGAAGAGCTGCTGAGCAGGATCACCCGCGAGCTGAAGCGGCTGGTTCCATACGACATCGTCACCATCTACCAGATCGACCACGTCCAGGGCATGTTCGTGCCGCTGCACGTCGTCGACCGGTTCGAGAAGCACCTGGATGACCATCCGTTCGAGCTGGGCACCGGATTCACCGGCCAGGCCGTCCGCTCCCGCCGGCCGCTGAACCTTCCCCGCGCCGATCTGGTCGCCGGTGGCTCCCTGGTTCCCGGCACCGAGAACGATCCCGAGTCGCTCGCCATCGTGCCGCTGATGGTGCGCGACGAGCCGATTGCCACGCTCAACGTGTCCCGGCTGGGAGAGGACGTTGCCTATTCGGCCGAGGAGTTCGATCTGATCTGCCGGTTCGCCGATCTCGCCGCCCTAGCCCTCGACAACACCCAGCACCGCGACCGGCTGGTCAAGGAAGCACAGACCGACGGCCTGACCGGCCTCGGCAACCATCGGGCCTTTCACGAGCAGCTGCGCGAGGAGGTCGAGCGGGCGCACCGATACCGGCGTCATCTGTCCCTGGTGGTGTTCGATCTCGACGACTTCAAACTGCTGAACGATGTCCACGGCCATCAGCAGGGCGACGTCGTGCTGTCGGCGGTCGCGGCTGCCGCCTGCGAGGGGCTTCGCGCCAGCGACGCGGCCTTCCGGGTGGGTGGCGAGGAGTTCGCGATCCTGCTGCCGGAGACCAGCAAGCGCGCTGCGAAGGCGGCCGCCGACCGTTTGTGCAGCCGGGTGCGCGCGCTCGGCACCGTGCGCCGGATGACCGTCTCCTGCGGCGTTGCCGGCTTCCCCGGCGACGGTGCGAACCCGACGGCGCTGCTGGAGGCGGCTGACGCGGCGCTGTACGCGGCCAAGGAGCGGGGCAAGGATCGCAGCGCCAGCTACTCGGCGGCGATCGGCGCCGCCCGTCGCCGGCGCACGAACGAGCAGCCGCGGCAGGAGACCGAGTCGCTCGCCCAGCTGAAGCTGCTGGGGCTGCTGGCGGGCAAGCTGAACAGGCTGAACGATGTCTGGCGGATGGGCGAGTCGATCGTGCTCGAGCTGCGGTCGATGGTCGACTACCACAACGCCAGGGTCTATCTGCTGGCCGAAGACGGCGAGACGCTGGAGCCCGTCGCCTTCGGCGGCGCGCTGTCGGAGTATGAGGGACTGACCGAGGATGCGCTGCGCTGCAAGGTGGGGGAGGGCATCACCGGCACCGCCGCCGAGCGCGGCCAGACCCTCAACGTGGGCAACGCACTGGTCTGCGAGTTCGCGGAGGACGTCGAGGGCACGGCCGACATCGAGGAGTCGATCCTCGCCGTCCCGATGCGGTTCGAAGGGCGCACGGTCGGCGTGATCGTGCTGTCGAAGCTCGGCCTCGACCAGTTCTCGGTGCTGGCCGTGCGGCTGCTCGAGCTGCTGGCCGCCCAGGCTGCGGTGTCCTTCGAGAATGCACGCCTGCTCGAGGCGGAGCGGCGCAGTGCACAGGTCGCACAGGCACTGCTCGAGATCGCCACCGGCGCGGCTGCCGAGCAATCGGCCACGGCCGTCGCCGAGCACGTCTGCCAGACGGTCGAGCGGCTGACCGAGTCGTCCGGCGCGGCGGTGCTCGCCCACGACGGCCGGTCCGGCCGCCACCGGGTGGTCGCTACCCGCGGCGAGTCGGCGGTGCGCTCGATCGCCCGCGCGGCCATGCACACGCCGTTGCCCGCGGTCGGCGAGGTGGCCGTGCTGGGGATCGACGAGCTGCCCGCCGTGACCAGCGAGGCCTCGTCACGGGCCCTGTTCGTAGCGGTCGTCCCGCTGCACCGCGCCGTGCTGGTGGTGGCCGCCCAGTCGTTCTCCCAGCGCAGCACCGACACCCTCGCTGCCGTCGCCCGCCAGGCCACCCTTGCGCTGCGAAACGCCGAGCTGCTGGGCGGCGCCGCCCTGGACGCAGCACCCGCCTGACACCATCCCGCGCCCGGCTTCGGTCGCCAGCCGTGGGCTGGCCATTTGGCCGAGCGATCACCGGTCATTTGGCCAGTGACCAAGGCCCGAGGGGCGAGTGGGGGAGCTGGGGCGAGGTTGCTGGTTGGGTGTTCGGCACTGTTTGAGGCGTTTTCTCAGGCTGTAATCTGCGGTTTTGCAGGGGTTGGTCATTTGGCCGAGCGATCGCCGGTCATTTGGCCCGTGACCTGAGAGGGGCCGGATGGGCGAGCGGGGGTTGCGGCGCGGTTGCTGGCAGGCGTGCGCGACCCGATCGAGCGCGTTCTCACCTGCAATCTGCGGTTTTGCAGGGGTTGGTCATTTGGCCGAGCGATCGCGGGTCATTTGGCCAGTGACCGAGGAGCCGATGGGTGACTGGGGTAGCTGGGGCGAGGTTGCTGGTTGGGTGTTCGGCACTGTTTGAGGCGTTTTCTCAGCTGTAATCTGCGGTTTTGCAGGGGTTGGTCATTTGGCCGAGCGATCGCCGGTCATTTGGCCGGCCCAGCCGGCCGACCGCCGCGGGGGAGCAGCCTTGGCCGTTGAAGCGGCGCGGAGGGAGTGGTTGGTAGCCTTGTCGGCCAGAGGGCGACGTGGCCGAGTGGTTAGGCAGAGGCCTGCAAAGCCTCGTACACCGGTTCAAATCCGGTCGTCGCCTCTTGCTGGATGGTGAGGGTGGTCAGGCGGGTGTGGGGGACGGTTCCTGGCGAGCGGTCGCGAGCACGGTGGCGGCGGCGGAGTCGACGCCGAGCGCGTCCGTGTTCACGACCAGGTCGTAGTGGGTGGGGAGTTCCTTGCCCACCTGGTGGAAGCGGCGCAGGTAGTCGGCGCGGGCGGCCTCGGCCTCTTTCAGAGTGGCGTCGGCATCCTTTCGGCTGATGCCCGACTGGCCGGCAAGCCGCTGGGCGCGGGTGTCGGGGGAGCCGGTGACGAGGACGCGGAGGACGCCATCGCGACCGCTGAGCACGTATGACGCGGCGTGCGCGACGATCACGACCGAGCCCTCGTCGGCGGTCTGGCGCACGGCCTCCCGGATCACCTCGCGAGAGCGCTCGTCGGGGTTGGGATCGGTGATCAGCTCGGGCACGGCCGCGTAGGCCTCGGGGCTGACCGGGGCAGCGTCCAGCACGGCCTTGAGCAGGCGGCGGATCGCGGTCTTACGCTCCTCGACTCCGGTCAGGCGGGCCAGATCGAGCCCGGAGCTCTCTGCGGCGGAGCGGACGATCTCCTCGTCGACGTAGCGGAACCCGAGCCCCTCGGCGACCGCACGGCCGATCTCCTCGCCGCCGGCGCCCACGTCACGTGAAATGCAGACCACCTGATACGCCATGAGTGGACCCTAGAACAACCGGTGCCGCGCCGCGACCCCCAAGTAGCCGTGACTCCCGTTGTTGCCGTTGGAGACACGGAGAACTTGTCAAGTGGGAGCCGTTTCTGTATCGTCGTGCCACTCCGCCGCGGTGTTCGTGGGCCGGGCCTTTCAGGGGGGTGGCGACATGCGCGTGCTCAACGGATCCTTGCTTGCGTTCATCGCTTCCGCGGTGGTCTCGTCGGGGGCTCCGGTTGCGAGCGCGGCGCCGACGGTCAACCCGGTGGCCGACACGTTCGTCGACGAGACAACCCCCGGCTCCAACTACGGCCGCAAGATCTACACCAAGGTGGACGCCTCGCCGGATGTCACCACGTTCGTGCGGTTCTCGGTGTCAGGTTTCACGGGAACTGCGCAGCTGCGGGTGTTCGTCGAGTCCGCCAACTCGCGCGACATCCAGGTGTTCTCGGTGCCCAGCACCACGTGGGACGAGACGACGACGACCTACCAGAACGCGCCCGCAGTGGGCTCGCTGATCACCTCCGCGTCCGGGCTCAAGAGCGGGACGTGGGCGGCATTCAACGTGTCGGGTGGGATCACCGGCGACGGCCTCGTGAGCTTCGCACTGAAGACCTCCGGGAGCACGTCGATGAAGCTGACATCGCGCGAGGGCACCAACCGCCCGCAGCTGCTGGTGCCGGCTCCGGCGTCGCCCTCCCCGTACCTCGTCACCCGGGTCGGCAGCTCCTATCATGCCCTCTCTCAGACAAACGGCACGACCTATGACGGCAGCCTGAAGTTCGTCGGCGAGAGCGCCGTCGCCGACCTCGAGTCGGCGGGCGGCGGCACCGTCACCTTCGGAGCCGGCGACTTCGACTTCGGGACCGAGTTCTTCAAGCTCGCGAGCGTTCACGACATCGTGTTCGAGGGCCAGGGGATCGACGTCACGACCCTCCGCAACTCGACCTCAGCGTCCGCCGATACCGAGCCCTTCGATTTCAGCGGCGCCACCCGCGTGACGATCCGCGACATGACGATCTCGGCAGGCGGGCCGGCCCGCTCGACCAGCGACGCGATCGACATGGACCGAGGCAACGACTCGGTCATAGAACGTGTCAAGATCATCGCCTCGCGAGGGCGCGGAATCGTGTTCGACGGCAAGAACACCGGCTGGACGTCCCAGGGCAACACGGTCCGCGACTGCGTGATCTCGGCCACGGTCGGCGATGGCATCGAGCTCCTGGCATCCACGAACAACACGATTCAGGGCTGCACGATCACCAACGTCGGCGGCCACGGCATCCAGATCAACAAGTCGTCGACGGTAGCCGACCAGCCGAATAAGAAGGCATCCGACAACCTCGTCGCCGCCAACACCATCGACCAGGCGGGTCAGGATGGGATCAACGTCACCAGCGGCGATCGCAACACCATTCGCGACAACGTGATCACGAACAGCTCCGATGACACGAGCGGCCGGGACGGGATCCGGATCACGTCGACCGATTCGGTCACCTGCAACGACACCGTCGTCAGCGGGAACACGGCAACCGACAACCAGGCTGTGAAGACCCAGCGCTACGGGCTCGACATCACCAGCTCGCTCTGCAACCGCACGGTCGTCGGGCCCGGCAACAACTTTGCCGGCAACAGGACGGCGGCACTCCGCAACCTGGGCACCGGGACGATCTTCGCCTGATCGGCCGTGACCGGCGTCAGTCGCTCTCTCGGCGCCCCGGTGGTGAGAACAGATCTGCCCCCGTCGCCGGGAGCCGCTCGAGGCCGTCCCAGTCGGAGCGGACGGGGGCGAACGACTCCAGCACCACCGCGCCGTCGACACCGGTCTCGACCTGGTGGGGGACGTCGCCCCGGATCCGCCAGCCGTCGCCGGGGCCGATGTCGCGGGTCTCGTCCCCGATCCGGAAGCGCAGCGAGCCGGCGATGCAGACGCCGAGCTGCTCGTTGTGGTGGCGGTGCTCGGGGATGACGCACCCCGCCGCCAGCTCGATCAGGGCCATGGTCACCCGCTCGCCCTGCACCACCCGCCCGACCACGCCCTCCCAGATCTGCAACGGCTCGACGTCGGGGAGGTGGGAGAAGGCGCTCATGTCGCGCATCGTGTCGCGCGGCGGGGCCGACTGCAAGCGTTCAATCCGCCGGCGACCCTGCCGATCTCGGGAACCAACGCCGACAGCCGCGCCGATCGACCGCAGCGAGCTGCGCCTGACCGAGCGCATGGGCACCGCCAGCTTCCATGCCCGCGTGATCACCTACGCCGAGCCCGAGCGGCCGGAGGCCGCGCGCCGGCGCGCTGATCAGCCCCCGCTGAACGTCTTCATCAGGTTCAGCATCGCCGGGCCGAGCGCCACGACGAACATCGAGGGGAAGATGAAGATGACGGTCGGGAACAGCATCTTGACC
>Ga0070683_100000938_pt1 | contig 21679 bp, 19 predicted proteins | sample KBSC713LmetaG_FD_64662 | JGI IMG/M metagenome (GOLD analysis project Ga0070683, IMG submission 64662) | Corn rhizosphere microbial communities from Kellogg Biological Station, Michigan, USA - KBS C7.1-3L metaG | ecosystem: Host-associated > Plants > Roots > Rhizosphere ... | reverse complement strand
GTTCGTTGAGGAGATGCGCGTGCTGGCCGGCGCCGGTCACGCGACGAAGATCCGGGCCGAGCTGCAGGCGCTCGCCGCCGCCGAGCCGGAGCACGGCTGGGACGACACCGAGAAGCGTCTCGTCGACGCGGGCGTCTTCGAAGCCTGAGCCCAGCACCACCACGACGCCGTCCCTCGGCTCAGAGGGGCGGCGTTTCGTCGTACGTTTGTCACCGGAAAGATCTGGTTAACGCCGAAACTTGTGGGTAACAATTACTCATGGGTAGCGTCGCCCCGGCGCTCGTCCCAACCCCGGACGGCGCCCGCCTCTACACCGAGGTGTCCTCGGCCCCGTCGGCGCGCGGCACGACACCCCTCACCGTAGTCCTCCTGCACGGCTGGACGCTTGACAACCGGCTCTGGGCCAAGCAGGTCGAAGCGCTTCCGGCCCTGGTCGACCGGCCCATCCGGATTCTCACGATGGATTTGCGCGGGCACGGCCGCTCGACGTGCACCGGCCGGTCCGACGCCACCCTTGCCCAGCTCGCCGACGACTTGTCCACGGTCCTGTGTGAACGCGCACCCGACGGTCCGCTCGTCCTCGTCGGCCACTCGCTCGGTGGCATGGCGATCATGGAGTACGCCCACCGCCACGCGGACGAGTTCGCCCGCCGGGTCGTCGGAGTGGTCATGATCTCGACGTCGGCCGAGGGCTCCTCCAAGACGAGCTACGGGCTGCACCCGCACCTGGCCGGGGTCATGCGGTTCCTGGAGATGCAGGGCGCGGCGATCCTCGCCCGCTCGGGCGCCTGGCGGCCACACCGGCTGCTCATGCCGCTGCTGTCGCCGGGGGTGCGCTGGCTCGTGTTCGGCCAGCGGGCCGAGCCGTCCTGGATCACCCTGACCAACGCGATGGTCGGCGCCGCCCCGCTGTGCGCGATCGGCGGTTTCCGGCCGGCCGTCGGCGGCCACTCCCGAGTCGAGGCACTCGTGGCGATGCGCCGGCTGCCGGCCGCCGTCCTGGTCGGCAGCCGCGACCGGCTGACCCCGCGGCCCTGCGCCGACACGATCGCCGCCGCCCTCCCGCGCGCCGAGCACATCGTCCTCGACGAGGCCGGCCACATGCTGCCGCTCGAGCGTCCGGACGAGGTCGCCGAGGCGATCGCGCGGGTCGTCCGGGCCGCTCGCCGTCGCCGCCGTCGGCGCCGTGTGCTCGGCTCCGCGACCCTCCTACAGGCTGCCTAACTCCGCGTTCAACTGTCAGAAGGCTGAGTGCGAGTCGACACTGGGCTTCGTACACAGGTAGCTTCGTGCGGGTCACGAGGGGGTGGAGGCGGTGCACTATGTCGAGCAGTGGTTGCAGACGCTCCCCCCGATCGTCGTCTACCTGATCGTCACGCTCGTCATCGGCGTCGAGAGCATGGGCATCCCGGTGCCCGGCGAAATCACGCTGGTCACCGCATCCCTGATGGCGATCGGCGGGGTCACCAACCCGTGGTTCGTGGCCATCGCGGCCAGCATCGGCGCGATTGGCGGCGACTCTCTCGGCTACCTCTTCGGCCGCCGGGGCGGTCGGGGCCTGCTCGATCGGTTCGGCCGGCGGTTCCCGAAACATTTCGGACCGGCCCACCTGGCCCGCGCGGAACGCATGTTCCAGCGATGGGGCGTGTGGGCTGTGTTCTTCGGCCGGTTCGTCGCCTTGCTCCGGATTCTGGCCGGTCCGCTGGCCGGTGCCCTGCGTGTGCCCTATCGCAGGTTCCTGGTAGCCAACGCGGCGGGCGGGATAGTCTGGTCGTTTGGCACCACGTTCGTCATCTACTTTGTGGGGCGCGTCGCCGAAAAATGGCTGAAGGACTTCTCCTACATCGCGCTGCTCGTCGCGGTGGTCGGCGGCATCGTGACGACGCTCTACCTGCGGCATCGGGCCAACGTCGCCCATCGAAAGGCAGAGCAAGAGGCGACCGAGGAAGAAGAGGCGTCGCTGCAAGCGTGAACCGGAGCAACCGTTGACCGACGCTCTTCGCAAGTCCGAGATCGCCGCCGAGCAGCGCTACCTCGACCGGGTCTACATCCGGCTGGGCCAGCTGCGCGAGTCCGCTGCGGAGGTCGAGAAAGAGGGCTACAAGCTCGCCCGGGTCGGCAACTTCGGCGCGCTGGTCGAGCGGGACGCCATGGTCTACCACGCCGCGCGGCGCCGGCGGGCGCTGGAGAGCGAGCACGAAGGCCTCGTCTTCGGCCGGCTCGACCTCGGGCCGGAGTCTCGCACCGGGTCCGACGCGGCCGCCGTCGAGCCGGCCGTCCCCGGCGGCGAGGTCCGCTACATCGGCCGGCTCGGGCTGCGCGACGAGGTCTACGAGTCGCTCGTCGTCGACTGGCGAGCCCCGGCTGCCGCGCCGTTCTACCGGGCCACCCCGACCGACCGCATGGGCGTCGTACGCCGCCGGACCATCCGCAGCTCCGACGAGACGGTCACCGGCGTCGAGGACGACCTGCTCGACCCCGAGGCCGCCCCGCCCGACATGCCGGTCATCGGCGACGGCGCGCTGCTGGCCAGCATCTCCCGTACGACGACCCGCGGCATGCGCGACATCGTCGCCACCATCCAGCGTGAGCAGGACGACGCGATCCGCTCCCCGGCCTCGGGTGTGACCGTCGTCCGCGGCGGCCCGGGCACCGGCAAGACCGCCGTCGCGCTGCACCGCGCCGCCTACCTGCTCTACGCCGACCGCAACCGATACGAGAGCGGCGGCGTCCTGGTCGTCGGCCCGTCCGAGGTGTTCGTCGGGTACGTCTGGCGGGTCCTGCCGTCGCTCGGCGAAGACACGGTCAGCCTGCGCTCGCTCGGCCAGCTGGTCGAGGGCGTGCACGCGACCCGCCACGAGCCGGCCACGATCGCCGCCATCAAGGGGTCGTTGCGCATGCAGCGGGTGCTTGCCCGGGCCGCCCGCGACGCCGGACCCAACGCCCCCGATCGGCTCCGGATCCTCTACCGGGGTCAGCTCCTGAGCCTCGACCGCCGCGCGCTCAACGAGCTGCGCCGCACGGTGCTCAACCTCGGGGCCAAGCGCAACGCCGCCCGGGCCAAGGCGGCCGGGCATGTCCTCGACGCCCTCTGGCGGCAGAGCACCGAGCTGCTGCCCGAGACGCGCCAGCAGCGCCGCGAGGAGTTCGCCCCGGACATCGCCGAGCGCCGCGAGTTCATCCAGTTCATGCGCGCCTGGTGGCCGGTCGTCCGGCCGATCGACGCGCTCGGCTGGCTGGCCAACCCCGAGCGGCTCAGCCGCTATGCCCACGGCATCCTCAGCAACGCCGAGATCAAGCTGCTCGGCGACTCGTTCGTGCTCGACGACCCGTCGGTCGAAGACGTCGCCCTGCTCGACGAGCTGCACGAGCACCTCGGCGAGCCGCCGCAGCGATCCCGCACGCCCCGAGACCCGTTCCAGGTCGCCGAGGGGGTGCGGGAGGTCACCACGTATGCCGACCGGATCGCCGCCGCCCGGTCCGTCGCCCTCGAGCGCCCGGACGACTACCGCGACTACGCGCACATCGTCGTCGACGAGTCGCAGGACGTCTCGCCGATGCAGTGGCGCATGATCGGCCGCCGCGGCCCGCATGCGAGCTGGACCGTCGTCGGCGATCCGGCCCAGGCTGCCTGGACCGACACCGCCGAGGCGGCCAGGGCGATGACCGCGGCCGTCGACGGGCGGCGCCGCACCGAGTTCACGCTGACCACGAACTACCGCAACTCGGCCGAGATATTCGAGCTGGCGGCCCGGGTCATCCGCACCGCCGAGCCCGCCATCGACCTGCCCACCGCCGTCCGCAAGACCGGCGTGGCCCCTCGCCTCGTCACCATTGATCAAGCGACGTTGGCCTCCGTGGTGACGAGCGAAGCCGCTGCTCTTCTCGCCGAGGTGCAGGGCACCGTCGGGGTGATCGCGCCGACCGAGCGCCGCGACGAGGTCGCTGCCTGGGTCGCCGGCCTGGACGCCGATCGGCTGCAGACCGTCGGCGCACTCGACTCGAAGGGCATGGAGTACGACGCGGTGCTCGTCGTCGAGCCGGCCCAGATCCGGGCGGCCAACGGCGTGCGGACGCTGTACGTCGCGCTGTCGCGGGCCACGCAGCGGCTGACCACGGTCAGCACTGACGATTCCTGGCTTTCGGAGACCGTACCTACGGCCTAATCAAGATCATTACGACGCCCGACTGCCGCTAGGGCCCGTATCAAGGGGGTCGGTGCGAGGCGCGGCTCCGCCGTCGGCCGGCCATCCACTTTGATACGGCCCTAGAGCAGGCGGGCCAGCTCGGTCCGCGATCGGACGCCCAGCCGCGTGAAGATGTTGCGCAGGTGGTGGTCGACCGTCCGGGGGCTGATGAACAGCGCGGCGGCAATCTCCCGGTTGGTGGCGCCGGCGCCGACGAGTTCGGCGATCCGCAACTGCTGGGCGGTCAGCGCGGTCCCCGGCTCGACCTTGGCCGGCTCGACGTGCTCGCCGGCGGCCCGCAGCTCGGCCTGGGCCAGCTCGACCCACGGTACGGCCCCGAACTGCTCGAACGTCTCCAGTGCGCTGCGCAGGTGCTCCCGGGCCGCGGCCGGTTTGCGGCGCCGCCGCAGTTCCTGGCCGAAGAGCAGCTCGGTCCGGGCGCGCGCGAACTCCGAGTCGCCGATGAGATGCAGCCCGAGCGCCTCGGTGAACCGCTCCTCCGCCTCGCCGTCGCCGGCCGCCAGCAGTGCATGGCACCGCGACGACAGGGCCAGCCAGGTCGGATTCGCGGTACTGGTCGCCCACACGTCGTAGACCCGCAGCGCCTCGGCCGCCAAGGCCCGCTCGCCGCACCGGGCGGCCGCCTCGACCAGCGTCGGCATCGCCGGGATCTGGACGAGCAGATGGCCCCGCCCGATCTCGGTCCGCATGGTCGCCCGCAGCCGGGCGGCCGCCGCCTTGTGCCGGCCGGCGACCAGTTCGAGCAGGCTGAGCGCCCACTCCCCCAGGTTCCAGGCGAGGCTGTCCTGGTCGGCGCCCGGGTGGGCCCGTGACTCGCGGACCCGGATGCCACAGCCGGCCCGATCGCCGAGCATTCCGGCCAGCACGGCCAGCAAGCCAAGGTGGTTGTTGGCGATGTTGATTTGCCCGCTGGTACGGGCCAGCCGCAGCCCGTCCAGCGCGCTCGACGTGGCCGCGTCGAAGCCGCCGAGGGCGAGGTCGGCCGAGGCGGCCACCTCGAGGGCGTGCGGCACGGTGAGCAGATCGCCACGCGCCCGGGCGACCGTGGCGGCCCGGGTCGCCAGCCGGTGGGCCTCACCGTCGTCGCCCAGCAGGATGCCGGCCAGCCCGGCCCGCACCAGGGCGACCGCGTCGTCGAGCCGGGGCGCCAGCGCCAGGACACGGCGAAGTGACCGCTCGGCTCGCCGCGGTTCACCGGCGAACGCCGCCGACAGGCCGGTGAAGTGCTCGAAGAGCAGCTGGGCCTCGATCGGGTCGTCCGGCCGGCGCAGCTGCAGGGCCTGGGCGGCGACGGCGGCGAACGACGCGTGGTCGCCCGCGTCGCACATCGCCTCGCCGGCCAGCATGTACGCGCCGATGCTCAGCCGCCGGTCGCGGCCGGCCAGCTTGGTGGCCGCGGCGAGCAACGTGTTGCGGGCGTTCGTGGCGATCCCGGCGCGCAGCTCGATCTCGCCGAGCAGCAGCTCCCGCTCGGCGACGATGTGGTCTTGCGTGGGCTCCGCCCGTACGCGTTGAAGCAAAATCCTCGCTTGATGAGGGCGGCCGGCGCGCCAAGCTCGACGGGCGGCCCGGACGCGGTAGGCGGCGGCGTCGGCCGGGTCGGCGGTCAGCTCGGCCGCGCGCTCGAGGGCCTGCGCGGCAATGAGGTGGTCGGTCCGCTCCTCGCCGGCGGCGCGCGCGAGCTCGGCGGCGAGCGGGTCGTTGGGGCGGCCGGAGACGGCGGCGCGGTGCAGGTCGCGGCGGAGGGACGGGGGCAGCACACGGGCGAGTGTTCGGTGCGCGGCGTACCGGTCGGCCAACGTGGCCTCGGCGTAGACGACGGAGGCGAGCAGCGGCGGCGGGAAACGGACGGCGTGGTCGTCGACCGCGACGAGCCCGGCCCGCTCGGCCGGGGCGAGGTCGCGCTCGTGGTGCCCGCTCGCGGCGGCGGCCCCGACGAGCTCGGCGACCTCGATCGGCTGGCCGGTTGCGGCGAGCAGCAGCAGCCAGCGGGTGGGCGGCGGGAGACCGTTCAGCTGGTTCGCGTACGCCTGGCGCAATGCCGTCTCGGGGGCGAGCGTGGCCGGCGGTTCGGCCTCGCCGCGGCACTGTGCGAGGGTGAGGCTCTGGGCCAGGCCGACAAGTGCGCCCGGGTTGCCCTCGGCCCGGCCGATGAGGACGGCGGCGACGTCGGGTTCCAGCGGCCCGGGCGCGTGCGCGGTGAGGACGTGATAGCTGTCGGACCGGTCGAGCGGGCCGAGGGTCAGGCTCGGGATGCCGACCGGCGGGCTGCCGCGGGTCGCGATGAGCATCGCGACGCCGGTACCGGTCAGCCGGCGGGCGGCGAAGGTGAGGACGTCGTACGAGGCCGGGTCGAGCCATTGAGCGTCGTCAACGGTGACCGTTGTCCCGGGGGCTGACTGCGTTCGGTGGAGCGCGCCCAGCGGGATCCGTCGCTCCGATTGGCAGCCGGTGATCCTGAGGGCGCCGGCCGGCAGCAGTGCGGTCTTGCCGATGCCCGCCGGCCCGCACAGGCACAGCGCCCCGCCGACCTCGACGACCTCGGCAATCGCCGCCAGTTCACGGTCCCGCCCAACAATTGGCACTGTCGATGCAGATACCATGGAGACAGTATTGCACGGTGTTGGATTCTGTTGACTTTTGTCGAGCTGGGTTGAAAACTGTGTGAGTGCTCCTCGCGTCGCAACGCCAGACGGCCATCCTCGAGATGGTCCGGCGGCACGGCGGCGTGCGGGTCAGCCAACTCGTCCAGGAGTTCGGCGTGTCCGACATGACGATCCGGCGCGACCTCGAGTCGCTCGCCGAGCGCGGACTGGTCGACAAGGTGCACGGCGGCGCGACGGTCGCCAGTCCCGGCTCGACCGAGGAGCCCGGCTTCGACGTCAAGTCGATGCGCCAGCGGACCGAGAAGGCGGCGATCGCCGAGCGGGCGGCCGCGATGGTCGAGGCGGGCATGGCGGTCGCGCTGTCGGCCGGCACCACGACCGCGGTGCTCGCCGGTCACCTGGTCAGCGTCCCCGGGCTGACCGTGGTCACCAACTCGATCCCGGTCGCCGACACCCTGCACCACGGCGGCGGCCCCGGGCAGACGGTCGTGTTGACCGGCGGCGTGCGGACCCCGTCCGACGCCCTGGCCGGCCCGGTCGCCGACGCCGCGATCGGCGCACTCAACGTTGACGTCTTGTTTCTCGGGGTACATGGGATGAGCGTGCGCACCGGCTTTACCACGCCCAATCTCACGGAGGCCGGAACCGACCGGCGGCTGGTCGCCGCCGCGCGCCGCCTCGTCGTGCTGGCCGACCACACGAAGTGGGAAACCGTCGGCATCGCCACCATCGCCCCGCTGGACGAGGCCGACGTTGTCATCACCGACAGCGGCCTCTCCGCGGAGGCCCGCGCCCAGTTGGCCGAGCACGTCGGCGAGCTCATCGTCTGTGGAGTTGATTCGTGAAACGCACCGTGACCCACCTCGCGGACGGCCGCGAGCTCATCTACTTCGACGAGCGGGACGATGCCGTGCGCGCCGCCGTCGACCGCCGCGACCTGCCACCCCCGCCGCCCGCCTCGGAGATGCGCTTCGACCCGATCCTCGACGAGTGGGTCGCGGTCGCGGCGCACCGGCAGACGCGCACGTTCCTGCCGCCGACCGACGAGTGCCCACTCGACCCGTCCAGCCCGTCGCGGATGACCGAGATTCCGGCGTACGACTATGACGTCGTGGTGTTCGAAAACCGGTTCCCCTCGTTCAGCCACCGGATCGGTCCCCCGCCGGCCGACGTGCTGCCCGGGATCGTGCCGACCCGGCCCGGCGAGGGACGGTGCGAGGTGGTCGCGTTCACGTCCAACCACACCGGCTCGTTCGCGACGCTGCCGCCGGAGCGCGTGCGCACCGTCGTGGACGTGTGGGCCGACCGGACCGCCGAGCTGTCCGCCCGCGGCGAGATCGAGTTGGTGTTCCCGTTCGAAAACCGGGGCGAGGAGATCGGCGTCACGCTGCACCACCCGCACGGGCAGATCTACGGCTACCCGTTCGTGCCGCCGCGCACCCGGCGGATGCTCCAGTCGGCCCGCGAGTTTCCGGGTGGCTCGCTCTTCGCGCGGGTCCTGGAGGCCGAGCGCGATGCCAAGGTCCGCGTGGTGGCGGCCAACGACCTGTGGACGGCGTTCGTGCCGGCGTTCGCGCGATGGCCGTTTGAGATTCATGTGTACCCGCACCGCCAGGTGCCGGACATCCCGGCGCTGAGCGGCGAGGAGCGGGACGCTTTCGTGCCGCTCTACCTCGAGGTGCTGCAGCGGCTCGACGGTCTGTTCGGGGTGCCGATGCCCTACATCGCCGCCTGGTATCAGGCCCCGGTCCGGGTCGACCGCGACCTGGCCTACCTGCATCTGGAAGTGTTCAGCACCCGGCGGGCGCCGGGCAAACTGAAGTACCTGGCCGGCTCGGAGTCGGCGATGGGCGTGTTCGTCAACGACGTCCGGCCGGAGCAGGCCGCGTCGATGTTGCGAGAGGTGCAGCTGTGAGCAACGCGGTCCAGCAGGTGCCGGAGGTGTTCGCGTCCCAGTTCGGGGGGGCGCCGGCCGTGGTGTGGACGGCTCCGGGCCGGGTGAACCTCATCGGCGAGCACACCGACTACAACGACGGGTTCGTGCTGCCCTTTGCGCTGCCACACCGGACGGCCGTGGCCGCGTCTCCTGTGGACAGTCCTTCATGGACGGTTTTCTCCCAGGGTGTCGGCGCGGTTTCATTTTCGCGTGATGAGAAGGTCGGCGGCTGGGGCGCCTATGTCGCCGGCGTGATCTGGGCCCTCGGTGAGGCGGGCGTCGAGGTCCCGGGAGCCCGGCTGGCCATCACGTCCGACGTCCCCGAGGGAGCCGGCCTGTCCTCCTCGGCAGCGCTGGAGTGCGCGGTGCTCGGCGCGCTGGTCGACCTGGCGGGGGCCGACCTGCCGATGAGTCGCTGGCCGCGGATCGCGCAGCGGGCGGAGAACGATTACGTCGGGGCGCCGACCGGCATCATGGACCAGTCGGCGTCGACGCTGTGCCGGGCCGGTCATGCGCTGTTCCTGGACTGCCGGTCGCTGGACATGAAGCACATCCCGTTTGACATCGGCGCCGATGGGCTGGCCATTCTGGTCATCGACTCGCGGGCGCCGCACCAGCACGCGGGTGGCGAATACGCGGACCGGCGCCGCACGTGCGAGGCGGCCGCGAAGACGCTCGGCGTGGCGGCGTTGCGCGACGTCGAGGTGGCCGATCTGCCGGCCGCGCTGGCCAAGCTCGACGACGAGGTCAGCCGCAAGCGCGTCCGGCACGTGGTCACGGAAGACCAGCGGGTGCTCGACACGGTGGCCGTACTCCGCGACGGCGACGTGCGCGCGGTCGGTCCTTTGATGACCGCCTCGCACGCCTCGATGCGCGACGACTACGAGATCACGGTGCCCGAGGTGGATACGGCGGTGGAGGCGGCTCTGGCGGCCGGGTCATACGGCGCGCGGATGACGGGCGGGGGCTTCGGCGGCTGCGTGCTCGCCTTGGTCGACGCGGATGCGGCTGGTCGAGTCGCCGGCGCCGTGCGGGAGGCGTTCGCGGAGCGCGGCTTCCGCGAGCCGGTGTCGTTCGTCGCCCAGCCCTCGAGCGGCGCGGGCCGCGCGTGACGTTCCCGCGCGATATCTGACCCGGCAGTTCGCGGTCGGCGCGCTGCGCCGAGGCAGCGCAGTCGAGCAGTTTTCGGGCCGGTCGCGGTCGACGCGTCGCGGGCCTCCGCCGGGTGTCGACCTCGTCCGCTCCCGCCGCACACGAACTGCCGACGCCGATCTCAACGAGATCGATATCTCGGCCGTCCCCGCTCCAAGACGGTGGTCGATCCGCCACCGTCTGACGAATCCCGGGGCGGATCGACCACCTTCAAAGGGGGGCGGACGCGGGCAACTGTTGATCGAGAGCATTCGGGCGAGCGCCGCACAGTGTGTGCGACTTCCCCGACACGACGCACCGCGACAATGACGCCCGCGCCGACGTTGGGAGGTTCGCTGGTGACCGTTCCTGGCTACCGAGATGTACCGCAGCCCGACTGGGATCCCGAGGCCCCAGTGGACCCGGCCGAGGCCGAGGACTTTCTCCGGCTGTTCCACGCCGAGAGTCCACAGGCGACGGACCTCACCGGCCGGCTGGCCAAAGTACGGGCCGAAATCGCCGATACCGGCACCTATCAGCACACGCACGCCGAGCTGGTCTTCGGCGCCCGTGTGGCCTGGCGCAACGCCAGCCGGTGCATCGGCCGCCTGTACTGGCGCAGCCTCGTCGTCCGGGACCTGCGCAAGGTTGAGCAGCCGGACGAGGTCTTCGACGAACTCGTCAACCACTTGACACTGGCCGGCCAGCGCGAGCGGTCGGTCATCCGCCCCATGATTTCGGTCTTCGCGCCGCACCGGCCGGGCACGCCGCCCGCCGCGCGGCTCTGGAACGAGCAGCTCGTCCGGTACGCCGGGCACCGCCAACCGGACGGCACGGTCGTCGGCGACCCGCGGTACGTCGACTTCACCGAGGTCTTGCACGAGTACGGCTGGCAAGGCAAGCCCGATCAGCCGTTCGACGTGCTCCCGCTCGCCATCGAGTCGGCGACCGGCGAGGTCAAGCTGTACGAGCTCCCCGAAGCCGCCGTCTGGGAAGTGCCGCTCGACCATCCGGAGCTGCGCTGGTTTGCCGAGCTCGGGCTGCGCTGGCACGCCGTGCCGGCCATCTCGAACATGCGGCTGTCCATCGGCGGGGTGAGTTATCCGCTGACCCCGTTCAACGGCTGGTACATGGGCACCGAAATCGGCTCCCGCAACCTCGGTGACCCGAGCCGTTACGACCTGCTGCCGGTCGTTGCCGAGCGGATGGGGTTGGACACGCGCTCCGACCGTACACTGTGGAAAGACCAGGCCCTCGTGGAGCTCAACCGCGCGGTGCTCTGGTCATTTGACCGGGCCGGCGTGCGGATCAGCGACCACCACGGCGAATCCGAGCGCTTCCTGGCCCACATGGCGAGCGAAGAGCGCAACGGACGCGAGACCCCGGCCGACTGGACATGGATCGTGCCGCCATTGTCGGGCAGTGCGACGCCGGTCTTTCACCGGTACTACCACGAGGCCGATCAACGCCCGAACTTCTACCTGGACGTGGAGGCGCGGCGGCTCGGCACCCAAGGCCGGCCGCCGGCACTACCACCACCACCGCTGCCCATGGAAATTCCGGCAACGCCCAAACGCGGGCTGTTTGCCCGGTTTTTCAGGCGGACTTCCCGTTAAGGGCGTCCCGCAGGCGATCCACGGCGAACGCCACGTCGGCCGACGTCACCACGAGCGGTGGAGCCAGCCGCAGCGTCGAGCCGTGGGTGTCCTTCGCCAGCACGCCCAAAGCAGCGAGCCGCTCGCAAGCCTCACGACCGCTCATCAGCGACGGCTCGATGTCGATGCCGGCCCACAGGCCCCGCCCGCGCACGGCGGTGAGCCCCTGCCCGATCAGCTCACGCAGCCGGTCGTGCAGCTCACCGCCGAGCTCGCGGGCCCGCGCCTGGTATTCACCGGTGCGCAGCAGGTCGATCACGGCCCGGCCGACGGCACATGCGAGCGGGTTGCCGCCGAACGTCGAGCCGTGCTCGCCCGGGCGCAGCACGCCGAGCACGGCGGCATCGGCCGCCACGGCCGACACCGGCACGACGCCGCCGCCGAGGGCCTTGCCGAGGATGTACATGTCCGGGACGACGCCGTCGAAGTCGCACGCGAAGGTTTCGCCGGTGCGGCCCAGGCCCGACTGGATCTCGTCGGCCAGGAACAGCACGCCGCGGTCGGTGCACAGCTGCCGGACGCCGGCGAGGTAGCCGGCCGGCGGGACGAGCACGCCGGCCTCGCCCTGGATCGGCTCGAGGAGCACCGCCACCGTGGTCTCATCGATGGCGGCTTCCAGCGACGACAGGTCACCGTAGGGGACGATGCGGAAGCCCGGGGTGTAGGGGCCGTAGTCGGCGCGGGCGTCCGGATCGGTCGAGAAGCTGACGATGGTCGTGGTGCGGCCGTGGAAGTTGTTTTCCGCCACCACGATCGTGGCCTTGCCGTCGGGCACGCCCTTGACGCGGTAGCCCCACTTGCGGGCGACCTTGATGGCCGTCTCGACCGCCTCGGCGCCGCTGTTCATCGGCAGCACCAGGTCCTTGCGGCTCAGCTCGGCAAGCTCGCGACAGAACGGCCCGAACTGGTCGTGCAGGAACGCCCGGCTGGTCAGCGTGATCCGGTCGAGCTGGTCGCGAGCGGCCGCGATGAGCGTCGGGTGGCGGTGGCCGAAGTTGAGGGCCGAATAGCCGGCCAGGCAGTCGAGGAAGCGCCGACCGTCCACGTCGGTCACCCAGGCGCCCTCGCCCTCGGCGATGACGACGGGCAACGGATGGTAGTTGTGCGCGGTCCAGCGCTCCGCCTCGGCGACCGCACGCGTGGTGAGGTCGTTGTCGACAGTCGTCATGAGTCCTCCTTGGCGCTTCGTTGCGCGCCTCTACCGGCCGTCTTCCGATGAGGCCGGGCAAGCGCCGCCTGAGGTCCAGACGTCCGACGGCGCTCCGGTGCGCTCACCGCTCTACCTCCAGCGTGCAGCACTTGGGGCCGCCGCCGGCCTTGTGCAGCTCGGACACGTCAACCGGCACCGGCTCGTAGCCGCGGGCGGCCAGCTTGGCGATCAGGCCGGTGGCGGCCTTCGGCAGCACAACCCGGCGGCCGTCGCTGACCGCGTTGAGGCCGAGCACGGCCGCGTCTTCGGCCGAGGCCAGGATCGCGTTGGGGAACAGGCGCCGCAGCACGGCCTGGCTGCCCGGCGAGAACGCGCCCGGGAAGTAGGCGATGTCGGTCGGCGACAGCACGGCGAGCGCGGTGTCGAGGTGGTAGTAGCGCGGGTCGACCAGCTGCAGCGTCACCACCGGCCGGCCGAAGAGCTCCTGCGCCTCGGCGTGGGCCGCGAGCTCGGTGCGGAAGCCGGTGCCGGCCAGCACGAAGTCGCCGCACACGCGCAGGTCGCCTTCACCCTCGTTGATGGCCTTGGCCGCGTGCACCTCGAAGCCGCGGCGGGCGAACCAGTCCAGGTAGGCCGGCCCTTCGGCGGCCCGCTCGGGGAACGTGAACTGCGAGCTCAGCACGACGCCGTCGATGACCGTGGCGCCGTTGGCCGCGAAGACCATATCGGGCAGCCCGGGCACCGGGTCGATGAGGTCGACGGTGTAGCCGAGCTCAAGGTAGGTGTCGTAGAGCGAGGTCCACTGCGCCACCGCCCGGTCGACGTCGACCGGCTTCGTCGGGTCCATCCACGGGTTGATCGCGTAGTCCACGGCGAAGTACGTCGGGCGGCACATCAAGTATCGACGAGGCATCTCTAAAGCCTAGGGCCGCCGAGACCAGCGAACCATTGTGATTCACTGCTTCCTGCCAGCGCTTTTTTGCGTGGTACCGCCGAGAGTCAGCGATTCGTTGCGTCCCGCGCGTCAGCGAAGTTCCCGCCATTCGCCCGGGCCGACCATCAGGCCACGCACGCACTCCAGCGCGGCGTCCTCATCTTCGAAGTCATACCACTTGCTCGGGCCTTCGGCGCCCCCTTCGCGCCCCTCGACCCGCCACTTGCCGCCGTCCTCGAAGAGGTAGACGTCGCGCCGCGCCAGGCGCCCCCATGTGCCATTCCACCAGTGCTTTCGTCGCTCCATGAGGACGTATTCGAACACACGTACGACCATGATTGGAAGGGGGGTGACCATATGCTCCCCGGCATTCCGGTTTGCTGACGTTACCGCCGATCATCCCCGGGTACTCATGAGTAATGAAGGAGGATGACGAACGCGACCTTGTCGACGTGCTGACCGCCGAGCACCGGGCGGTCGAGCGCCTCTTCGCCGACGTCGAGACGACCTCCGACCGCCGGCTTCGCCGCAAGACGCTGGCGGCGGCGCTGGCCGAGCTCCGCCGGCACTCGGCCATGGAAGAGCGCTTTCTCTACCCGGCCACGCGCGAGCACGTTCCCTCCGGCGAGGTGCTGGCCGCGCACGAGCTACGCGAGCACGCCGAGGCCGACGCGAAGATGCGGCGGCTGGCCCGGCTCGACGACTCCGACCCCGAATACGATCCGCTGGTCAGCTCGCTGTTCACCGACATTCGCGACCATGTCACCGAGGAAGAGACCGAGCTGTTCCCCCGCCTGCGCGCGGCCTGCGACCGGGAAACGCTGCGCCGATTGGGATCCGACGCCGCGGGTACGTAATCGACATGGCCGTTCCCGAGGATCATCAGCCCCTCATCGCCACCTTGAAGCGCGCGGCCTCCCAGCTCAAGAGCTGCGAGGTCCCGTTCTGCCTGGCCGGTGGTTTCGCCGTGTACGCGCGGGGCGGCGAGTCGGTCGACCACGACATCGACTTCCTCGTCAAGGAAGAGGACGCCGAGCGGGCGCTGAGCGCGTTGAAGGCGATCGGCTTCCGGACCGAGATACCCCCGGAAGGCTGGCTGGTCAAGGCGTACGACGGCGACCGCCTCATCGACATGATCTACGCGCCGGTCCAGCGCCCGGTCACCGACGAGACCCTGGCCGACACCGACGAGATCGCCGTCAACGCCTGCCACATGCAGGTGCTCTCGGCGACCGAACTGATGGTTCACAAGATGCTGACCTGGTCGGCGCACTACTGTGACTTCGCACGCGGGCTGCCGGTCGCCCGGTCACTGCGCGAGCAGATCGACTGGCCACACGTGTACCGGGAGACGATCCACTCGCCGTACGCGCACGCTTTTCTGGTGTTGATCGACCGGCTTGAGGTCATCGACCTCGAGTCGCTTCAGGGGGAGGTGGCCGCGTGAAGCTCGACCAGTACACGGAAAGCGAGCTGCAGACGTTTCTGACCGAGGACGCCCGGGTTGCCGAGCAGGGCATCCGGGTGGTTCGGCTGGAGGACGGGGTCGCGCTCGTCGGCGAGGTCGAGAGCGCGAACCGCCGCGACCTCATCTGCGCCCTGGTGAACGAACGGTTTCCGGATCTGCGTCTGCACTGCGACATCGGGGTGAGCAAGATGCGCGAGCCGGACGAGGTGGAAGAGCTTTGAGAACGACGCTGCGCAGCAGCGCGACCGGGGAGGCGCTGTGACTTCTAGCGATACCTGCATCCGCGTGGCGGCGGTCGCCGACGTGCACGTCGACAAGGACGTGGTCGGGCGCTACCGGCCGGCCCTCGAGCACCTGGCCGAGAAGGCCGACCTGTTGCTGTTGGCCGGCGACCTGACCCGGCACGGCACGGCGGACGAGGCGAAGTGCGTGGCCGAGGAGTTCGGCGGGCTGCCGGTGCCGGTCGTGGCCGTGCTCGGCAACCACGACTACCACTGCGACGAGGTGGCGGCGGTGACCGCGATCCTGCGCGACGCCGGGATGCACGTGCTCGAGTGCACCGGCACCGTCCTGACCTGTGCGGGGCTGCGCGTCGGCGTGGCCGGCACCAAGGGCTTCGGCGGCGGCTTCGCCGGCGCGTGCGGCAGCGAGTTCGGCGAGCCGGAGATGAAGGCGTTCACGCGGCACACCCGCGAGCTGGCCGAGTGCTTCGGGGTTGCGCTGCGCGAACTGGACTGCGATGTGCGGCTGGCCGTGACGCACTATGCGCCGGTGCCGCAGACGCTCGTCGGCGAGCGGCCGGAGATCTACCCGTTCCTCGGCTCCTACCTGCTCGCCCAGGCGATCGACTCGGCGCCGGACACGGCGCTGGCCGTGCACGGGCATGCGCATGCCGGCTCGGAGCGCGGGACAACGCCGGGCGGGGTCAAGGTGCGCAACGTCGCACACCCCGTGATCAAGCAGGCCTACAACGTGTACCAGCTGAGCGTCCCCACGCCGGCGTTGTCAACGTCCTGATGGCACGCTAACCGTGCAGCAGGCCCTCGCGCAGCACGCCGAGTGCGTGCGACAGCAGCCGGGACACGTGCATCTGCGAGATGTCGAGCTCGCGGGCGATCTGCGACTGCGTCATGTTGCCGAAGAACCGCATCGCGATGATCTTCTGCTCGCGCACGGGCAGTCGCCCGATGAGCGGGCGCAGCGCCTCGCGGTCCTCGACGTTCTCGAGGTCGTGGTCGATGTCGCCGAGCAGGTCGCCGAGTTCGGTCGTCGCTTCCTCGCCGGCGACCGGCGCCTGCAGCGACAGCGCCCGGTAGGCGTGAGCTGAGTCGAGACCCTCGATGATCTCCTCTTCGGAGACGTCGAGCCGCTTGGCGAGGTCGGCGACCGTCGGAGACCGGCCCAGCGTCTGGGCCAGGTCGCCGGTGACCTTGGTGATCTCGAGACGCAGCTCCTGCAGCCGGCGGGGCACGCGCACGTCCCAGCCCTTGTCGCGGAAGTGCCGCTTGAGCTCACCGACGATCATCGGGATCGCATAGCTGGTAAAGGCCGCGCCGCGGCTCACGTCATAGCCGTCGACCGACTTGATCAGGCCGAGGTTGGCCACCTGGTTGAGGTCGTCCTGCGGCTCACCGCGGTTGCGGAAGCGCCGCGCCAGGTATTCGGCGAGCGGCAGGTACATCTCGATCAGCCGTGCCCGGACCCGGGTGTGGTCGTCGCTGCCCTTGGGCAGGTCGGCAAGCAGGGTGAGCAACGCCATCGCGGCGCTGTCGGTCTCCTTGTTGGACCGTGTGGTTCCGGTCGTCTGCCTAACGGGATTGCTGGTGATGGTCATTGGGGTGATCCCCTTGTCCAGCCATGGTCGCGAGGATGCTCGCGTCCAGGTCGACAACGCCTCGGGCCCATTGCTTGAGCACCGGCGTAAGCCCCCATGTGCGAGGGCGCCTCATCAACATCGAAGGCTGGGTCACATCAACCGTTCGGACGAGGGCGACTGGTCTTAACGTACGCCCCGCCCGCCGAGAATGGCAAGCTACCCAGGTCAGGCCGACGCTTCGGAGAATGCCTCGTCGTCGTCCGGCTCGGTCCCACCGAGCACCCGCGAATACACACGCTCCGTGTCGAAGGCGATCCGATCCCACGTGTACCGGGACCGGACACGGTCGACCGCCGCGCTGCTCAGGCTCATCCGCCGGACGTTGTCGCGTAGCAGCGCCCGCAACGCTCCGGCCAGGCCCCGGACGTCCCGCGCGGGCACCAGGACGCCGGTCACGCCGTCGATGACGCTCTCGGCGACCCCACCGACCCCATATGCCACAACCGGCACACCACACGCCATGGCCTCCAGCGGTACCAGCGGGGCCGGCCCGTACCAGGTCGCGCAGGCGACGACGGCGGCCGAGCGGTACCAGGTCGGCATGTCGGCGCGCGGGACCCGGCCGACCAGCCGGACCCGGTCGGCGACCCCGGCCCGGGTCGCCAGTTCGCGAAGCCGCTGGGCCACTTTGTCCCGGGCCAGCGCTTCGGGAGCCGGTCCGCCGACGATGACCAGCTCGGCGTCGGGGACGAGCGGCAGCGCGGCGATGAGGTCGGCGAAGCCCTTGCGCTCGGCGAGGCGGCCAACGGTGAGGATCCGGCTGCGCTGGCCCGGCTCAGCCGGCTCAGGAAGGCCGGGAGCGCAGGCGTCGACGTCGACCCCCGACGGCACCACGGCGATGTCGGCGCGGTGCACACCGAGGCGGCCGAGCTCGGCGACCTCGTCCTGGCTCTGTGCGATGACCCGGTCGGCCATGTTGCCGAGGGTGCGTTCCAGGCCGATCCGGGTACTCGGGCTGGGGTCGCGCTCGCCCTCGTGGCGGCGCTGGACCGAGCCGAGCCCGTGGTACGTGACCACGACCGGGATCCGGCGATCGGCGGTGGCGGTCAGCGCGGCCAGGCCGCTGAGCCAGGAATGCGCGTGCACCAGGTCCGGTTGGAACGGCCCGTCGGCCCAGCGGGCGGCCAGCGCGCGGCCCAGGTCACCCATGTGGGGCAGGACTTCCGCGGGCTCGAGGTGCTTGGCCGGTCCGGCTTTCACCGACTCGACAAGGGCGCCGTCGGTGGGCGACCCATCCTCGCGAGTGTAGATGCGGACGTCGTGGCCGCGGCGGGAAAGTGAGCGGGACAGCTCGACGACGTACGTAGCGGCTGCCCCTTCGTTGATCTCATCGGGCGACACCAGCGGACGGGCCTGCCCGAATACCATCGCGACCTTCACGGATCCCACACCGTGCCCCGACGAAGTAACAGCCGCACTGCCGAACCCCCTCTTTCTAAGTGCATCGCCCGAGTACCCCACCCGGGCGCGCATAAACCTGGGGGCTTTTGCCCGGTTTGTGCGCGGTGACTTTGGTGGCCGGGTCTGGTCTGGTACATCGTTGGGGCACGACGCCGCGGGCACTCGAAGGGGGGCGGAACCACATGGTCGATCCGGACGCCACGTCGTCCAGCGCCGAGCCGGTCGAGGCCCTCGCGGCGCTCGTCGCCAAGCTGCGCGCCGAGCTGACCGGAGTTCGCACGGCCATGCGCAACCGGGCCGTGATCGAGCAGGCCAAAGGCGTCCTGGTCGAGCGCTTGCGGATCACTCCCGACCAGAGCTTCGACCACCTGGTCCGGCTGTCCCAGCGCACCAACATCAAGCTGATCGAGATCGCCGCCGCGATCGTCGGCACCACCGCGCCCGACCCCAACGCGCCTGACGTGATCAACCTGATCGACGACGAGTTGCGCGAGCACGTCGCCATGGCCCGCAACCGGCAGCGCAACCAGGTCCGGAACGAGCCGCGCAAGACGGTCCGCGCGCCCGAGGTCGAGGCGCTGCAGGCCCAGCACCAGCTGCTCAGCGCCCGGATCGGGGCGGCCCGCAGCTACGACGAGATCGCCGAGGCGTTCTCCACCGCCTCGACCGGCTGGCCCCAGCCCGACGCGGTGGTCCTCACCCTGCTCGACCCGGACGGCGCCCAGCGCATCGCCGGCGCCTACGGGCTGGGCGGCGACGCCCGCAGCCAGTGGTCGCGGATACCACCCGACCCGGCCCTGCCGATGGTCATCTCGGTCCGCGACCGTGAAACGATTTGGCTGGCCGACCCGGCCGCGATCGAGAAGCGCTTCCCAGCGCTTTCCGAGTTGCCGTTCGGCAGCGCGACGCTGGTCGCCGCGCCGATCATCGCCGGCGAGCGGATCCTCGGCGCGATCCTCATGAGCTGGCACGAGGAGATGGCCGACGGCGGCGGCGAGATCCGTCGATACGTGACCGCGCTCGTCGAGCCGGTCGCCCGCCGGGTCGACGCAATGCTCGGTGACGAGATCGCCGACGCCTGGTTCGACGTGCCGAGCGACCCGACCGTCACCGGGCTGCCGATCGACCCGTCCGCCGCCGCCACCACCGCGCCGTCCGGCCGCGGGCGTGCCCCCGCTCAGGTCTGGCTGCCGACCGTCATCGACGCGCTGCACAACCCGGCCGCGCTGCTCACCCCGATCAGCGAGGAGGGGCAGATCGTCGACTTCCGGATCGACTACGTCAACGGCTATGCGCGACGGCTTGTGACCGCCTCCCGGGTCGACCCGGACGAGTCGACGCTGCTGGCCGTGTATCCGGGAGTAGGCAGCAGCGTCCTGCTGCCGGAGCTGGCCCGGCTGCTGCAGGACGGGCAGCCCCGGCGGCTCGACGGGCTGCGGGCCGACCCGCGCTACGACGGCGTGCCGTCGGTGCAGACGATCTCCATGCACGCCGTGCGGCTGTGGGACCGCATCTTCGTGGTCTGGCGGGTCTCCACCGACGCCGACCTGCTCTACGACCAGCTGCTTCAGGCCGAACGGATCGCCGGGATCGGCTCGTTCACCTGGGAACTGCGCGACGCCGGGCCGCGCTGCTCGCCCGAGCTGCTGCGGATGCTGCAGAGCGGCGACCGGGTGAAGGCGAGTGAGCTGACCGCCAGCGTGCATGCCGACGATCTGCTGGCCGTACAAGATGCGGTAAAACGAACCCTCGTTGAGGGCAAGCACCTGCTGTCGGAGTTCCGCGGCGCGGGCCGCGTCAACGGGCGGCGGCTGCGCATCACCGCCGAGCCCCTGTTTGACGACACCGGCAACGTCGTCGCGGTGCGGGGCACGGTCCAGGACGTAACCGAGGAGCGGGCGATCGAGGCCCGGCTGCGCCGCGCCGAGGAGGCGCTGGCCGCCCACCGGCACCGCGTCGCCGACGAACTGCGGGCCGCGCAGGCGCTCCAGCAGGCGCTGCTGCCGACCGACCCCGAGCTCGGCGCGATGGTCGGGGTCGAGATCTGCGGCCGGTGCCGCTCCCCTGAGCGGGTCGGCACGATCGACGGCGACTGGTACGACGCCACGTCGCTGGCCGACGGGACGAGCGTGCTCGTCCTCGGCGACGTCGACGACAGCGGGCTGTCCTCGATGACGACAGCGGCCCGGCTGCGCTACGCGGTCCGCGCCTACGCGGCGCTCGACATGGCGCCGGCGCAGATCCTCACCGCGGTCAACGACATGCTGTGCGCGATGGAGGTCGAGCACAACGCGTGCCTGATCGTCGCCCGCTACCACCCCGAGACCCAGGAACTGCGCTGGGCGGCGGCCGGTCAGGTGGCCCCGGTCCGATACGACGCGCAGGACCGCGGATCGGTGCTGTCCGGGCCACTCGGGCTGCCGCTCGGCGAGGTGCCCGAGTTCCAGTACCACGACATCACTGTCCAGCTGCAGCCGGGCGATCGGGTGCTGCTCTACACCGGCGGGCAGGCCCGCGTCGAGCGCCGGCGCGGTGGCGGTCTCGACCTGGTGCGGCGGGCCGGGGAGCACGTCGACCTGAGCGACTTCGACGCGATCGTCGAGCACGTCGTCAAGGCCCTCGGTACCGCCGAGGACGAGGACGTGTGCGCGATGCTCGTCCGCGTCCACACCGATGTTTGAGCTGGACGTCGTCGAGGACGACAGCCTCGCCCGCTTCCTGCTGCGCTGGTATGGGCCACCGGACCGGCCGGTCCCGACCCGGGCTCTGCCGGCGCTGCCCGAGCCGCTCGCCGAGTGGTACCGCCTCACCGAGCGCTGGTCGCTGCCGATCTGCCGGGACCACGTCTTCCGCCCGGTTGCCGACCTGAACCTCGCGAGCGACCTCGTCGAGTTCTGGTCGGCCGACGACGGCTCGGACCGGTACGCCTACGACGCGTCGGATCAGGTCTTCGAGGGCGGGGTGCCAACCGGCCTGTGCTTGCGCCGTTTTCTCGTTTACATCGCGGTCTTCGAGGCCGTGTATGCGCCGATCCACGGGCTCGTCCACCTCGACGTCCCGCCCGACGTCCTCACCGATATCACCGGCCGCCTGCTGCCGCTGGCCGACCCGTTGTGGCGCTGGCCCGATCCGGCGCTGCGCTACTTCGCCGACGACGACCTGCTCGTGCACGCGGGCGCCGGCCGGCTCGTGGTCTCGGCGCGGCACCGCGACGCGCTCGGCCGCTTCGACGGCTATGACCTTGACTGGATCTGGGACTCACGGGCCTAGCTCCGTGGCTGGTCGGCTGTTCTTAGGTGGCCGGCTGTTCTTAG
>Ga0070683_100000937_pt1 | contig 21705 bp, 23 predicted proteins | sample KBSC713LmetaG_FD_64662 | JGI IMG/M metagenome (GOLD analysis project Ga0070683, IMG submission 64662) | Corn rhizosphere microbial communities from Kellogg Biological Station, Michigan, USA - KBS C7.1-3L metaG | ecosystem: Host-associated > Plants > Roots > Rhizosphere ... | reverse complement strand
TGTTTGCAGGGCTCTTTGCTCTGGCGGCCGCGGCGGTGGCGGGCTATCTGGTGGCATCTCGAGTGTCGAGCCCGCTGCGGCGGATGGCCCGGACGGCGGCGGAAGTGAACGCCGGCGACATCTCCCACCGCATCGGACGGACCGGCGGAAGCGAGGAGATCAAGGTGCTGGCCGCGTCGTTCGACAACATGCTCGACCGCCTCGACGACGCGTTCGGGCGGCAGCGCGCCTTCGTGTCCGACGCGTCGCACGAGCTGCGCACGCCGCTCACGATCCTGCGCGGACAGCTCGAGGTGCTCGCGCGCCAGCCCGACGTGTCGCACGAGGATGTCGTGCGCGTCACGCGTCTCGTCAGCGCCGAGACGGAGCGGATGGAGCGCTTGGTCGATGACCTCCTTCTCCTTGCCAAGACCGAGGAGCAGCAGGGCGCGCCGCTCGAGCGGCGGCCGATCGAGCTGCGCGACTACGTGCACGATGTGTTCGACGCCCTCAGCCTCACGGCCGACCGCGAGTTCGAGCTGGGCCACGTGAGCGACATCACGATCCAAGCGGATCCCGACCGGCTCGCGCAGGTGATCCACAACCTCGCGCAGAACGCGGTGGTCCACACGCCCGACGGTGGCCTCGTGCGGTTGTCGGCCGCCGCCAACGGCCGCTACGTGCGCTTCGCCGTCGAGGACGACGGCCCCGGCATCCCGCCCGACCAGCGCGACCGCATCTTCGACCGCTTCCACCGCACCGACTACTCCCGCGCGCGGACCACGGGCGGCAGCGGGCTGGGCCTCGCGATCGCGCGCGCGCTCGTGGAGGCGCATGGCGGGCGCATCCGCGCGGGCGAGTCGCCGGAGGGCGGGGCGCGGCTGGAGTTCGACCTGCCTCGTTAGGTCAAGAGGAGTCACGCCTACGTCGTTGAAGGTATGCGGCGTGACGCGACTCCTCGACCTGTCCGAGGCGCTTGCGCGTGCCCATTCCGGCACGGCAGAGCACGCACAGTCGGTGGCCGAGCTGGCCGAGCGCGTGGGCGCGCGTCTCGGCATGCGTGGCGCTGAGCTGCGGGCGCTGCGCTGGGGTGCGCTGCTGCACGACGTCGGCAAGATCGAGGTGCGGCGCGAGGTGCTCAACAAGCCCGGGCCGCTGACCGACAAGGAGTTCGACGAGGTCAAGCAGCACACCGTGGTGGGGGCGCTGATGGTGGAGCGCGTGGCTCGCTTCGGCAAGGTGCACCACCTGGTGCGCTGGTCGCACGAGCGCTGGGACGGCGATGGGTATCCCGACGGCCTTGCCGGCGTGGCGATTCCCCTCGGCGCGCGCGTGATCTGCGCGTGCGACGCGTTCGACGCGATGGTGTCGAACCGTCCGTACCGCGCCGCGATGAGCGCGCCCGAGGCGCTGGCGGAGCTCCGGCTCGCCGCCGGTTCGCAGTTCGATCCCGCGGTTGTGGACGCGCTCGTGGCCGAGGTGGCCGGCGCGGATACGGCTCGGGACGTCCGCATCGCCTGACGTGCTGTAGTAAGCCAGTCGTGTCGACTGGCGCTGAACTACTGGTGCGCGGGCTCGAGTCCGCCGGTGTTGAGGTGTGCTTCGGGCTGCCCGGGGTGCACAACCTGGCCGCGTGGAAGGCGCTCGCCTCATCCGACATCCGGCTCGTTGGCGTGCGGCACGAGCAGACCGCGGTGTACGCGGCCGACGGTTACGCGCGTGCGTCGGGGCGCGTGGGCGTGGCCATTACGACCACGGGCCCGGGCGCGGCCAACACGCTGGGGGCGCTCGGCGAGGCGTGGGCTTCCGGCTCGCCCGTGGTGGTCATCGCCACCGACATCCCGTCGACCATTCGGCGTCCCGGTGTTCATCGCGGGGCGCTGCACGAGGCCTCGGATCAGGAGGCGATGTTCAGGCCGGTGACGAAGGAGACGTTCCGGCTGACCGATCCGGGTCAGGCCGGTCTCATCGAGTATGCCCTCGAGTCGGCCATGGCGGCGCCAAGTCGTCCCGTGTACTTCGAGGTGCCCACCGACTTCCTGTCGGCCACGACCGACAGCGCGACGGCTTCGTCGTCGGTGAAGGCCGTCGTTGGGCGAGACGACGATCGCGCCATTGACCTGCTCGCCGCCGCCGAGCGCCCGCTGATCTGGGCGGGCGGCGGCGCGTTGCGCGCGGGTGCACAGGACGCCATCGGCGCCCTGGCGGAACGGCTCGCCGCGCCGGTGCTCACGACATATCTGGCGCGCGGCTTGCTCGGCACCGAGCACCCATGCGCGGTCGGGCTGCCGCCGCACTTGCCGGCCGCCGGTCGGCTCTGGGACGAGGCCGACGTGGTGGTCGCGATCGGCACCGACTTCGACGGCATGATGACCCAGAACTGGGCGATGCCCAAGCCGCCGAACCTGATCGCGATCAACCTCGACGCCGACGATGCGACCAAGAACTACGAGCCCGATGTCCTGATCGTCGGCGACGCGGCGGAGGCGACCGCGTCGCTCGCCGAGCGCGTGGCCGCGCGCAACGGGCTGGATGAGCTGCGGGAACGCCTCGAGCAGATCCGCGCCGACACGCTCGGCGAGCTCGAGCAGGAGTTCCCCGAGGAGATGAGGTTCCTGTCGGTCTTTGCCGAAGCGGTTCCGGATGACGCGGTGGTGGTCGCCGACATGTGCATCGCCGGCTACTGGCTCGGCGCGCTCCACCGCGTGCCCGCCCCGCGCAAGCTCGCCTACCCGATGGGCTGGGGCACGCTCGGCTACGGGTTCCCGCTGTCGATCGGCAGCGCACTCGCGGACGCCGGCCCGGTGGTCAGCGTGTCGGGCGACGGCGGCTTCCTGTACGCGTGCGGCGAGCTGGCCACCGTCGCGCAGGAGCGGATCCCGCTCACCGCCGTGATCGTGGACGACGGCGGCTACGGCATGTTGCGCTTCGACCAGCGGCACCGCGGCGAACCCACCTTCGGCGTCGACCTCGCAACCCCGGACTTCGTGGCGATGGCACGCTCGTTCGGGGTCGAGGCGGAAGGCGTCCAGGGCCTCGGCGAGGAGTTCGGACGAGCGCTTGCGCGCCACGTCGCGACCGACGCGCCGAGCGTGCTGGTGGCACGCGCAGCGCTGGAACCGCCGCCGACCACGTCGCCGCGCTGGTACCGCAGGACTGCCTGACCCGCGTTTTCGGTATCACTGAGGCAGTGGAGGGCCAACCGACACGGCGCTTTCCGTCCGCGCTGACGTCGCACGCCGATCAAGAGCGAATGGTCGAGGAGATCCGCAGCATCTCCTTCCCCGTCGCGCTGCGCGGCTACGACCGCGACGCCGTGGACGCCTACGTGGAGCGCGTGAACCGCCTGATCGCCGAGCTCGAGATCAGCCGCTCGCCCGAGTCCGCGGTGAAGCACGCCGTGGCGCAGGTGAGCGAGGAGACGCGCGGCATCCTCGAGCGCGCTCACGAGACGGCCGAGGACATCACGGCCCGCTCGCGGTCCAAGGCGGACGATCGCATCCAGGAAGCCGACCGCGAGGCCGCCGAGATCCGCCAGGTGGCGGAGCAGCGCGTGCACGAGCTGGACGCGGACGCTGAGGCCATCTGGGCCGAGCGCCTGCGGCTGATCGAGGACGTGCGCGACGTAGCCGATCGCCTTCTCGCCGTGGCCGACGAGGCCACCGCGCGCTTCCCGAGCGCGCACCCCGAGGAAGAGACTCAGGCGCTGCCGTCCGGAGAGCCACTCGAGACGATCGACGCCGAGGCCGTGGAAACCACCGCGGCGCCGGATGAGCCGGCGGCCGATGAGACGGTCGAGTTGGACGAAGGCCCGGAGGAAACCCCGGCCTAGCGCTCGCTACGGCTGGGAGCCCGCGACCTCGCCGGGCGGGTCGTAGCCCGTCAACCGGAAGTCCAGGTCCGCGGACACGTCCGCCACATCCATCTGCGCCTTCTGCAGCTTGCCCGCGTAGTCCCAGTTCATCGACTGCCAGCGCGTGAACTGGTCGAGCACCCAGATGCCCGACTGGCGCGCCCCGTTGCCCGACTTGCCGTTGCCGCCGAAGGGCAGGTGCGCCTCGGCGCCCGAGGTCGAGTTGTTCACGCTCACCATTCCTGCAGACACCCGGCGGCGGAACTCGAAGGCGCTCTTCGGGTCGGTCGTGTAGATCGCCGACGAGAGCCCGTAGCCGTGGCCGTTGGCGAGATCGATCATCTCGTCGAAGGTGCGGAACTTGGCCACGCCAACGATCGGGCCGAACGTCTCCGTGTAGTAGAGAGCATCCTCACGACGCACTCCGTCCACGATCGTCGGGTGGCAGAAGAGCCCGGCCTCCGGATCGCCCACGAACCCGGCGCGCGGTGACTCCGAGCTGATGCGCCCGATCGCCGATGAGCCGTGGACGGTGTGATGCTCCTCGACCAGGTCGAGCCAGCCGAGGAAACGGTCGAGGAAGCGCTCGTGGATCATCGGCCCGTAGATCACGTCCTGCATCGGGTCGCCTACGGCCGCGTTCTCCACGGCACGCACGAAGCGCGACATGAACTCGTCGTGCACTTCCTCGTGCACGATCACCGTGCCAAGCGACGTGCAGCGCTGCCCAGCGGTGCCGAAGCCGCTGAACAATGCTCCCTCGACGGCGAGGTCGAGATCGGCGTCGGGCATCACCACGAGCGGGTTCTTGCCACCGAGCTCGAGGCACGGCTGCTGGACGTGGCGGCCGCAGAGCTCGCCGATCTGGCGGCCCACGTCGGACGAGCCCGTGAATCCCACCTTGTCCACGAGGCCTTCCTCGAGGGACTTCGAGAGACCGTCGAAAGCGGTCGGACCGTCGCACAGCACCAGGTTGAGAACGCCCTCGGGCAGCCCGCCGTGCAGGAAGAGATCTGCCAGGGCCTCGCCCAGCGCGGGCGCGTATTCGGCCGGCTTCCACACCACGGTGTTGCCGCAGAGGATCGCCGGCACGAGGTACCACGACGGCACCGCCACCGGGAAGTTGCCCGCGGTGATGATCGCTGCCACGCCCACGGGCGTGCGGAAGGTGAAGAGCTGCTTGTCCGGCATCTCGGACGGCACGGTCTGCCCATACAGGCGCCGGCCCTCGGACACGAAGAAGTTGCAGGTGTCGATGATCTCCTGCACCTCGCCGAGCGACTCGGCGTAGGGCTTGCCGATCTCGCGCGTGACGAGCCGGGACAAAGACTCCTTGTTGTCCTCCACGAGCCGTCCGATCTGCTGGATCGCGCGACCGCGGACCGGCGCGGGCACGGCGGCCCACGCCTCCTGGGCCTCGCGCGCAGCGCGGCAGGCGTCGACGAAGGTGGACGCGTCCCCGAGGAGAACCTCGGCCACCACGTCGGAGGTTTGTGCGGGATTGGTGGAGCTGAGTCGCCCGCCGGGGCCGTCGGTCTGAGGCCGCCCGCCGATCACGGAGGCGATGGTGCGAGAAGGGGCAAGGGTGTCGGTCATGCCATTGATCGTAGTGTCCGGCCCCGGACACTGGAACCGGCGCGCCGGGGAACACTTCCGCGTTATGTTGCACGCGCGGAATCGAGGCTTTGGGGGGATTGCTCGTGCAGGGACGAGTCGCTTTGCTGGGAGCGCTGTGCGCGCTCGCATTCGCATTCGCCGCGCCGGCCGGTGCGGCCACCGGATCGCTGTACAGCGGACCCGGCCCACGCCCGGGGCCGGACCTCCTCTACGCGCCGCCCGCCACGGCGCCGCAGCTCACCAACAGCGGCATCTGGCACGCGCCGCCGATCCTGATCTCCGGCGCGAGCGCCTACCGCGACGGCGAGTTTCTCTACCAGGACTTCCTCTATGACGACCACGGTGCGAACGGGACCGTTCCCGACCCCACCGACCCACGCCTGTCCGGCGACACCTTCTCGATGCCGAACGGCACCTACACGTACCCCACGGGCGCGGCGTACGCGGGCAACGCGGCCGACCTCGTCGAGCTGCGCGTGAAGCCGACGGCGGGCGCCACCGCCTTCCGCATCACGCTGAACACCATGAAGGACCCGTCGCTCGTGGCCACCACGATCGCGATCGGCGACTCCGACCAGCCGCGGCAGTTCCCGCACGGGGCGAACGCCAGCGCCCCCGCCCAGTGGTTCGTGACCGTGCACGGCAGCACGGCCGACATGCTCGACGCCGCCACCGGCAAGCCCGCACCCAACGCCCCGAGCGTGAGCGTGGACACCACGCGCCGCCAGCTCACCGTGCTCGTGCCGCACTCGGACTGGAGCCCGGGGACCAGCACCGTGCGGCTGGCCGCCGGCACCGGCCTGTGGGACAAGTCGAAGAGCTCGTACCTCATCCCGGGGCAGGTGGCGAGCGCCACGCAGCCGGGCGGCGCGGGCACGCTGAGCAAGCCCACCGCGTTCTTCAACGTGGCGTTCCGTTTCGACGAGCCCATGTCCAACCCGTCGGATCTTGCGGGCACGGCCACAGACGCCAAGTGGTGGCGCGACGCCGACCAGGGCCAGGCCCTCAAGACCGGGGACCTGTCCCCTTTCCACGCGTACGTCGACTTCTCCAAGCTCGCGCGCCGCCTGACCGACGACAGCGGCGTGCCGAAGACCGGCCCGATGGACCGCATCCTCGCCAGCCACTTCGAGACCGAGCAGGGCACCGACTACTCGACCACGTGCCAGTCGGCCACCTCCTGCAAGGGCGAGCTGCGCGGCCGCCTTCAGCCGTACGCGATCTACGTGCCCAAGCAGCCGCAGCCGGCCTCGGGCTACGGGCTCACGCTGCTGCTCCATTCGCTCGGCGCCAACTACAACCAGTTCCTGAGCACGCGCAACCAGTCGCAGATCGGCGATCGCGGGCCGGGCTCGATCGTGATCACTCCCGAGGGGCGCGGCCCCGACGGCTGGTACTACGACTACGCCGGCGCCGACACATTCGAGGTGTGGGCGGACGTGGCCGCGCACTACAAGCTCGACCCGGACTGGACCGCGATCTCCGGCTACAGCATGGGTGGCTACGGCACCTACAAGTTCGCGACCCAATACCCGGATCTGTTCGCCAAGGGCCAGCCCGTGGTGGGACCGCCGGGCCTCGGCGTCTGGGTCCCTCCCGCCCCCGCGGAGCCGGGAGGAGATGGCAGCAACACGAACAAGATGCTGCCCTCGCTTCGCAACATCCCGTTCCTGATCTGGGACGCGGTCACCGACGAGCTCGTCCCCTACCCGGGCGTCGTGGAGCAGGCCAACACGTTCGACTCGCTCGGCTACCGCTACGAGTTCGACTCATTCGCGCCGGGCGATCACCTGACGCTCGCGATCAACGACCAGTATCAGCCTGCCGCGAACTTCCTCGGCACCACCAGGGTCAACCGCGACCCGGCGCACGTGACCTACGTGGTCAACCCGACGATGGACTTCCCCGAGATGGGCGGGCCCGCAAACCACGCCTACTGGGTGTCCGGGCTCACGCTGCGCGACTCGAGCGGAAGCGCACCGCTCGGCACGATCGACGCGCGCTCCGAGGGCTTCGGCACCGGCGACCCGACGGCGTTGCCGACGCAGCACGGCGCTGGGGCTTTGACCGGCGGCACGCTGCCGGCGATCGCCTACACGAGCCAGGCGAAGCAGTGGGGCCCAACCCCGCCGGCGCTCGTGCGGAACCGGCTCGACATCGTGGCGGAGAACATCTCGGCGCTCACGATCGACCCGAGCCGCGCGCACGTGAGCTGCGGGGCCGCCCTGAATGTCACCACGGACGGCCCCGTCAGCGTCACGCTGGCCGGCTGCGGCCGGACCGAGAGCTTCGGCTAGCCGGCCGAGCCGACCGCAACCTGCTCGTCGTGCAGGGCGTTCCGGATCTCCTGACGGAGCTCCGGGGTGTCCTCGTGCCCGTGCACCGAGGTGGCGTGCTCGGCGGCTGCCCTCACCACCTCGTCCTCGGTTCCGGAGATGTACAGCGAGCAGTTGCTCTCGCTCGGCATCTCGCGGCAATCCACGTACTTGCGGGCCATATGAACCTCCTGTGGTTCGAGTCCACCCGCAGTTCTATCCGGGTGTCAGAAGCCGGTCAAGGGGGGCGCTCAAGCTGGCATGGCGGCGGCCGATCTAAGCGGTCATGAGCCCGGACCAGATCACGCGCAATGCTGCCGCCATTTCGGGCGCGGTGAAGATGCTCGAGCGCGAGATCGCCAACTTCCAGGAGCAGCTCTCGGTGAGTGCCTCGACCGACGAGACGCGCCGCCAGATCTCCGACTACCTCACGGAGCTGCACTTCCACTTCCGCACGCTGTGCGCGCGGGCCGAGCGCCTCGAGAACGAGACGCGCTCGCTGCTCGGTACCGGGACAGCGGCTTAACCGCCAGTCGGGTACACGGTCCACAGTCCACAGGCCGCAGGTCATTATCCGGTCCGTGGAAGACCCGATGATCGTCTCGCGCAGCGTGTCTGTGCCGCTCTCCGAGATCGAGCTGCGCGTGTCGCGCTCGTCCGGGCCCGGCGGGCAGCACGCCAACGTCACGGCCTCACGGGTGGAGGCTGTGTTCGACGTGGGCGGCTCGCCATCGCTGTCGGAGGACCAGCGCCGCCGCGTGATGGCTCGGGTCGGCCCGCGGCTCACCGCGGTGGCACAGGACACACGCAGTCAGGCGCGCAATCGCGAGCTCGCGCTCGAGCGGCTGCGCGCGCGGCTCGCCTCGGCGCTGTCGGTGCCCCGCGCCCGGCACGCCACCAAGCCCACGCGCGCCTCGCGCACGGAGCGGCTCGAGTCCAAGCGCCGGCGCTCCAACGTCAAGCGCGCGCGGCGGCGTCCCAGCAGCGACGACTACTAGGCCACCCGTGCCTGGCGGTGCACGGCGCTGTTCACCACCTCCAGCACGCGAGCCGGGCTGTCGGTGAGCTCAAGGAGCTCGGTGTCGGCTGGCGAGATCTTGGCCTCCCCGAGCATGCGCTCGCGCATCCACTCGACCAGGCCCTCCCAGTAGGAGCGGCCCACGAGCAGCACCGGGAAGTGGCGGATCTTCCCGGTCTGGATGAGCGTGAGGGCCTCGAACATCTCGTCGAGCGTGCCGAAGCCACCGGGGAACACGACGAACGCCGACGCGTACCGGACGAACATCACCTTGCGCGTGAAGAAGTAGTGGAACTGAAGCGGCAGGTCCACGTAGTGGTTGATCCCGATCTCGAAGGGCAGGTCGATGTTCAGCCCGATCGAGAGCGCGCCGGCGTCGCGCGCGCCGCGGTTGGCGGCCTCCATGATCCCGGGGCCGCCGCCCGTGATGATCGCGAAGCCGGCGGCGCCGAGGGTGCGCGCGGTTTCGCGCGCCAGCGCGTACTCGGGGTGCTCCCGCGGCGTCCGCGCGGAGCCGAAGATCGACACCGCGGCGCCCACGCGGGCGAGCGCACGAAATCCCTCCGCCAGCTCGCCTCCCACGCGCTTGATCCGGGCGGCGTCGGATTGGGTCGAGACGATCGACTCGACTTCCGCACCGAGCAGCTCCTCGTCGAGCGTTGCCGGCGGGCGCGGCTCGCGCGACTCGTCGGTCACTGCCTTAGTCCTTGTGCGCTGAGAGGCGCGCGAGTGCCTCGTGACACTCCACCACGCGCTGCTTCACAGGGTCGTCATCGGGCCGGTCGTGCACCATGTCCCAGGTCCTCTCAGCCACCTCGCCGGCGGTCTCGGATGTGGCCTGCGAGCAGAGCAGGTCGATCAGCTTGATCTCAAACTGCGCGATCTGGGTGGCCGGGTCGGCCGGCTCCATGCGCGGGAGGGGTTCGTCGGTGGCCTCCCGCCACATCGCCGTCGCGATCACGAGCCGATTACGGAGCAGGGTCGGGTCCATGCGCCACCGGTCACATTACCGAGGGCTTCAGATCGCCCGCGCCGAGCTGGCCGGCGAATGCACCGCGCCCGGTGATCGCCGCGGCGCCGCAGCGCGCGCCGAGCGCGAGCGCCTCCTCCACGTCAAGGCCGCTGCCGAGCGCGAACGTGAGCCCGGCCGCGAAGCTGTCGCCCGCGCCGTAGGCGTCCGCGACCGGACCCGGCAGCGGCGCCGCGTGGAAGCTGCCGGTGCGGCCCTCGGCGGCGGTCCAGCCGCCGCCCTCGGATCCCGACGTGCCCACCACGAGCTCGGGCTCCGGGTCGAGCTGTCCGGCGCTGTAGCGCTCGCCGTGGTCCTTGGAGCTGTGCACGAGCGCGTCCAGCTCGACGCCGGCCTCCTTGAGAACGGCCAGAGAACGCGCGGTGGCCACGAGCACGCGCGCGGCGCGGGCCCTGCGGACCGCCTCGGCGTCGCCGCTCACGAAGTACACGCAATCGGCGCCCTCGAGCTCGTCCCAGCCAAGGTCGTCGTGTCCGCTCGGGCCGTAGCGCTCGTGGATCGTGGTGATCGTGCGCTCGCCGTCCGAGTCGAGGTACGTGAAGGCGCGACGCTGCGGCTTGTTTTTGAACTCGGCGTGAACGCGCACGCCGTGCTCCTCCAGCTCCTGCTTGGCGCGGTGGCCGAGCTCCTCGTCACCGAGCGCGGTGTAGAACAGCGACCCTCCCGCGAGCTTTGCCAGCTGAACCGACGCCACGCCGCCGCCGCCCGCCGCCTCGGACCAGGTGGGCTCGGCGTGCACGATCTCGCCGGGCTTCGGCACCCTCTCCACCACCGCGAACTCCACGTACTCCACATGTCCCACAACAGCTGCCTTCATCTCGACCCGGCACCATAAAGAGCCGGATGACCGATCGGGAACTGCCACCGGAGATCGCGGCCGAGATGCTCAGGCGCGGCGACGCGCAGCTCGTGGACGTGCGCGAGCCCTACGAGCACGCCGCCGGCCGCATCGCCGGCGCACGGCACGTGGAGCTGGGCGCGCTCGCCGCCGAGGCCGAGACGATCGCGCGCGACAAGCCGGTCATCTTCTACTGCCGCGTGGGTGCGCGGTCAGCCATGGCTGCAGACGCGTTCGCCGCGTCCGGCTGGGACGCGTACAACCTCTCCGGCGGAATCGTGTCCTGGGTCATGGCCGGCGAGCCCATCGAGGGCGAGATCGCCGACCACTGACTAGCCGAGCCGCAGCCGCCGCTCGGCCGCGCGCAGCACCGTCTGCCGGTTGCGGCCGGCCGCCTCGTACAGCCGCACGACCGCCGCCACCTCATCGGTCGAGTCGGCGAGCCGCTGCTGGATCTCAGCGGCCTTCATCCGGTCATAGCCCTCCCACGGCTCCTCGATCTCGACCTCAGCACCCGCCTCGTCCTCAGCGCCCGGTTCGCCGAACTCGGCGACAAGCTCCGGTTCCTCGGAAACATGAGCCGGCGAAGCCGGCTCCGCCTGCTCAGGTGGCAGGTGGCGGGTGGCGGGTGGCGGAGGTGGCGGCGCGGGCGTGGGCGCCCGCCCATTGCCGTCCTGTGCGCTGTCCGCTGTGCGCTGTGCGCTACTGCCGGCCAGCCGATCACTGAGTTCAACCACGGCGTCGCGCAGGTAGTCCAACATCTCTTCCTCATCCGCCCTGGCCCTCGCAGCCAGCCGCGCCGTCTTGTGGTCGCCGTCCGCCTCGGCCAGCCGCTCGATGGCGGCGTATGTGGAAGCCTCGAGCGCCGAACTGGCGGCCTCGGCGCGCACGTTGCGGAGCACGCGGTCGGCGCCCGAGGGCTCGGGACCGCGCAGGATCGCCAGCGGCAGGTCGAGCACCGAGAGCATGAGCCGGGTGGCGCCGCGGGCCACGCCGAGGCTGTAGCCGATCGGCGCGTACACGAGGTCGAGCGCCTGGCGCAGCGGGTCGCCACCGTCGAGCTCACGCAGCCGCGCGGCGAGCATCTGCTCGTGTTCGCGAGTGGTCTCGAGATGACGCTCGAGCCGGTCGCGGTGATCGCTCGGCGGCGTGGCGGCGATGTGCGCCTGGAGCGTCTGCGTCAAGCCGGCCTCGGTGGCGCGAGCCTCGCGTAGGTACTGCACGAGCACGTCGTTCATCGGTTCTCCTTGCCCGGAGGAAGAGCGGGTTTAACGTGCGATTCCGGCGGCTACTCTTGACCTACCAATGGGCCTCATCGCCTTTCTCATCTGGCTGGCCGTCACGGGTCTAGTGATCGGAGGGCTCGCGCGGCTCGCGCTGCCCGGCCCCGATCCGATGGGGATCGGCATGACGATCCTCATCGGCCTGGCGGGCTCGTTCATCGGCGGCATCATCACGTCGCTGATCGCGGGCCGCAACGCCTGGAGCTTCCTGGTGGCGGTGTTGGTGTCAACCGGGATCGTGTACCTGATCCGGCGCTCCCGCGGCGGTTCGCTGTTCGACCCGGGCACCTATCCGGGACGCCCGCGCCGCCGGTACTAGCCGCCCGAGCCCGAGTTGAAGTGCGGCCGTATCGCGCGTGCGGCGGCAAGGACCTCGCGTGCGGGCGGGTTGTCGCCCGACTCCTCCGACAAATACGCGTAGCGCACCGACCCGTCCGGCGCGATCACGAGCACGCCGCCCAGCTGCGCCGCGTGGCCGACGATCCGCCCTTGGTGCACGGCGATCGAGCCCTGCCTCATCCGCGACATGATCGTGGCCTTCAGCCCGCGCCAGACCTGAAGCGGGCCGATCACCTCGTTCAAGGTCGCCACCTTGGCGCCCGCCAGCTCGTAGACCTTCCGGTCCGGGTCGAGCAGGAGCTTGAGATCGACGTTCTGCGTCTTGAGAAAGCCGCGGCCCTGCTCGGGCGTGCCGAACCCGATGACCACGAGCTGGACGTCCGCCTCGTCGAACTCGTGCCGGTGGCTGTGAATGTCCACGGCCAGCTGCCGGCAGAAGACGCAGCCGAAGTGGCGAAGGAACACCAGCACCGCGGGCCGCTCGCTCCATAGATCGCCGAGACGGACGGGGTGCCCGTCGACGTCGTTGAGCACAACGTCCTCGAGCACGCTCGCGTCGCTCGGAGGATGCGTCTGCTGCCGAAGCGGAACCGAGTCGAGCATCGGCGTGGAGACTAACTGTCCGGTGGTAGGCTCGCGCTGGCGCCGATGGACAGCTCCGGAATGACGCACGAGAACGGGGAGACGGGGCTGACCGATCCCGCTCCGGGGGACCTCGACGCGCTGCTGGCCGCCACCGAGAAGGCCGCCGAGGAGCTGAAGAGCCGGGCGCGCGAGGAGGTGGACGAGGCGCTGGCAGACCTCACCACCCTGGTTGCCGAGCTGCGCGACGCCGCGGACCGCCTCGAGGAGCGCCTGGCCGGCATTCGCGCGAGCACTGGTGCGCCCGACCCGGCCCCGCGGGAGCCCGACTCGCTCCGCCGCGCCCGTCTGGTCGCGGTGAACATGGCCGCCAACGGCGCCTCCCGCGCCGAGACCGCGCGCTACCTCTCAGAGCGCCTGGGCATCCGCGACCGCGAGGCGCTGCTCGACTCCGTGTACGAGTCGCTCGGCGGCGAGTAGCTCGATGATGCCCCCGCCGCTGCGCCGGCTCGGGCGCGAGGTGCGCAAGGTCGCCAGCGCGGACACCGCCACGCATCTTCATCTGCGCGAGCGCCTCACCACGGTGTTCATGGCCTCGGTCGTGATCGACGTGCTCGCCGCGGTGGCGATCTACTTCCTCGAGCGGGGCAGAACGCAGACCGGCATCCACACGTTTGGCGACGCGCTCTTCTGGACGAGCGCGCAGATGCTCACCGTGTCATCGCAGATGCCCAACCCGGTGACGACGGGCGGCAAGATCATCGACCTGGCCCTCGAGTTCTGGGCGATCACCGCGGTCTCGGCGGCCGCCGGCTCGTTCGCCGCGTTCTTCCACCGGCGCGGGGTGGAACGCGACCCGCTCGAGCCGGCTGATTAAAAGGCGCGGGTGCCGGTGCGCGTAGAAGCGGCGGGGGAGCTGGCGGAAGAGGCCGGCGGTTAACGACACGGAGGCCGGCGACGCTCCCACATGTGGATCTGGCCGAGGTCGCGGTAGCCCAGGCGCTGGTAGACCGGCCGCCCGCGCTGTGTGGCCTGCAGCGACGTGGTGGCGCAACCGCGCTGGCGCGCGTCGAGCAGCGCGTGGGTCATGAGCGCAATGGCGAGCCCGCGGCCGCGCGCCTCGGGCAGCGTGGCCACCAGGTAGATGCCGCATTCGCCGTCTTCTTCATAGGTGAGGACCGTGCAGGCCGGCGCGCCGTCGGCGCGCGCGAGGTGGAGGTGCACAGGCTCGGGCGGGACCTCTTTGAACGCGCTCTGGAAGTCGGCGTCGAAGCCATAGGCGGCGTCGTTCACGCGCGCGGCCTCTTCCATGTCCGGCTCGATCAGGTCGAGCTCGAACGGCGGCGACAACTCGAAGTCGCCCAGGTCGCGCACCATCGCGGCCGGACGGGCGTCGAGCACGTGCCCTGCGAGCGCGAGCAGCTCCGCCGCCTCGCGATCGTGCTCCGGTACCCACACGGTCCAGGCGTGCACGCCCGCGCGCTCGTACTCGGCGGCCAGCTCGTCAAGCGCATCGCCGAGCGCGGCCACATCCGAGTAGACAACGCAGTTGACCACCGAGCGCGCGGGGCACGACGGCACCACCGCGGCGGTAACCCCGTCGCGCTCGATCACGCGCCCGTGCGAGCCGTGGCGCGCGAGGCTGGCGAAGACGCCCGCCATGTTGGCGAGCATCCGGTCCCAGGCGTCAGTCCCAGACAAAGGGCGGATACCGGGTGACCATGAAGGCCGCGTACGCGTAGCCGCGCAACAGCCAGCGCTGCGACACGAGCACGATGTCGAACATCCCGCGCGGGAACTTGCGCGTGAAGAGAATCGCGAAGAAGGCGAAGAACACGATCAGCTCCGCGAGGTAGCCGAGTATGCCGGCCACGAACAGGTAGGGGATCGCCAAGAGCCACGCCACGATCGGCCGCCAGCGCTCGACGCCCTCTTGCGGGTATTCGACCTGGACGGTCACCGGATCGCCCGGCACGGGCTCCAGCGAGAACGCGGGGTACTTGTCTGTTATCAGGAAGATGTACGCCGTCACGCGCGTGTGCCAGCGCATCACCCCGACGAGGAAGCCGAACAATGCGGGCGGGTAGCGGCGCGTGAACAGCACTACGAAGAACGCGCCGATCAGCGCGAACCACGCGGCGAAGTAGAGGATGAAGAGCGCGATGTAGTGCGGGATGGCGAGCAGCCACTTGACGAGCGGCAGGAAGCGGTGCAGCGGCTCCTCGTACTCGATGTCGAGGCTCGCCGGATAGCCAGAAGCGTCCATTGCGTCTTTATATCCGGGCGGCCCCGGCCGGAGCAACCGGCTAGCCGAAAGTGAACGAGTAGGCGCCCACGCCGTTCTGCACGCGCAGGCTCAGGTAGCCGTTCCCTGAATGCGGGAGCTTGACCACGTTGTAAAGCCGCTGGCGGTTGACGGTCACGAGCCCGCCGTGCACGTCATCGCCGGCGCTGCCGCGGCCCACAGGCTTGCCGTTGAGCAGGACCTGCACGAGCGCACTTCGGCCACCAGGCGGCGGGCTCAGCACCACGTACACGCGCTGCGCCTGGAACTCGAGGTTGATCGAGGCGCCGCGAACCGCCGTGCCCGACTCCTTCGTCTCCTTCCACACGCCGCCCAGCGCGAACTGATTGAGGCCGAGACCGTTCGGCGGCGCGCCATAGTCGTGCGTGCCCTTCACCGGCCCGTTCACGTAGCCGAGCGCGCGCCCGGTGCCCACGTAGGTCTCCGGCGTGGCAAGCCGGGGCGGCTGGAGCGCGTGCACCCTGGCCAGGCCGCTGGCCAGGCGTTTGTCGCCGCGCTCCGCCAGCAGGGTCCGGATTGCGCGCTCGTCGGTGCCGTAGTCGCCCTCGCCGAAGTGCGTGTAGCGCACCCGCCCGCGGGCGTCGATCAGGTACTCGGCCGGCCAGTACTGGTTGCCGTAGGCCGTCCAGGTGCCGTAGTCGTTGTCCTGTACGACCGGGTACTTGATCCCGTCCGTGGCGATCGCGTTCTTCACGTTGCTCGTGCTGTGCTCGAACGGGAACTCGGGCGTGTGCACTCCCACGATCGTCAGCCCCGCGTTGCGGTAGCGCGCATCCCACGCCTTGAGATACGGGAACGTGCGGATGCAGTTGATGCAGGTGTAGGTCCAGAAGTCCACGAGCACCACGCGGCCGCGCAGGCTCGCCAGCGTGACGCGCTTGCCGCCCGTGTTGAGCCACGGTCCGGGGCTCGCGAACTCGGGGGCCTGGCCGAGCACGGGCAGGCTCCCGCCGGAGCGGTGTGGCGCCGCGTGAACGTCGAAGCGCGGTTTGCCGCGCAGCCCCGCCAGCCGCGACTGCACGCCGTGCGAGTTCTCGAGCGAGTTCGTTGGATTCACAAGGGCGGCCGGCAGATGGCTGGCCAGCGCGTTCTGGAAGCGCACGTCGAGCATCGTGGCCATCGCCACGGCGGTGAGGATCATCACGGCGCCCATCGCGCGCTGGAGGCCGAGCCCGCGGCCCGCCCGGCGCACGCGGTCCGCCACCCTGCGCCCACCGAGCGCGAGCACGAGCAGCACGAGCGCCGACCCGAGGGCGTACGCCACCGCGATCGCCACGAGACGCGCGGAGGTTCCCTGCGTGGCCGACACCGAGATCACCGCGGCGAGGATCGGCCCCGCGCACGGCGTGTAGGCGAAGCCGAGCGCGCCGCCCACGCCCACGCCGCTCCAGAAGCCGTCGCCGCGCGTGCGCGGACCCAAGCGCGAGAGGCCGGCCAGCGGCGCCTCGAGCCGAGCTGCAACGCCGGGCAGGAGCAGCGACAGCCCGAACGCCACCAGCACCACCTCCGCGAGCACCCGCACGCCGTTGCCCGCCACGCCCACGCCCTTGACGAGCGACGCCAGCGCCACGACCGCAATGGTGAACGTGACCGCGAGGCCGAGCACGATTCCCACCGGCCGCCGCCGCCCGCCCACGGCGCTGGCGGACAGAAGGGCCGGAAGCACGGGCAGCACGCACGGCGTCACAGCCGTCGCCGCTCCGGCCACCAGCGCGAACAACGTGAGCAGCAGCATCGTTCCGGCGCCGATTGTCGCCGGGGCTCCTTAAAGCGGCGTTAAGCGGCGGGCGTGGGATCGCCCGGCGGATGCAGCCCGAGCGCGTGGCACTTCTGCAGCCCCGGCCCCACCGCCGGCGCAGCCGCCAGATGCGGTGGGTGCAGGAACGCGGGCTTGCGCTTGAAGTCGAAGTAGTCGGTCATGTCGTGCGCGTTGGCGTCCCGGAACGTGAGCGCGCCGATGTTCCACTTGCGCTCGATGAACTTGAGGATCGACGTGTGGTCCTGCACGACACGCGACACGTATCTCCTGCGCGCGTAAGGCGACACGACCACGAGCGGCACGCGGAACCCGTAGCGGTCGAACGCGCCCGGCGCGTCGCCGGGCGCAAGCAGCGGCGGCGTGTTGTCCGGCTTGATCGCGCGCGGCGGCGGCACGTGGTCGAAGTAGCCGCCGTGCTCGTCGTAGGTCAGGAAGAGCGCGGTGCTCTTCCAGTTCGGCGACTCGATCAGCGCGCGTACCACCTGCGCCACGAAGCCCTCGCCGAACTGCACGTCCTGCGGGTTCTCCTCGGAGCGGATGTCGAAGTCGGGATCCACGAAGCTCACCGCGGGCAGCTTGCCGCGCCGCGCGTCCGAGAAGAAGCTGTCGATCTTCTGGAAGTTGGCCTTGCGAGCGTCGGTGAACACGCCCGGCACGATGAGGGTGGCCGGCAGGTTCTCGTAGTAGTTGCGCCACGAGATGTGGTGGCGGTCGAGGCGGTCGAAGATCGTGCCGTTCTTCGCCGGCACGCTGAACGTCTGGTTGTCGGTGGCAATGATGCCGTCGGAGCTTCCGCTGAGCAGATAGCGCCGGTTGGGGTAGGTCTGGCCGAGACAGGAGCCGAAGTAGCGCTCCCCTACCGGGAACGCCGACGCCAGCGAATAGGTGAACGGCAGGTCGACGTCGTCCCAGAACCACATCGCCACCGGGCCGCTGGCCTTCACGAAGCCGTCGTTGCGGCCGCCGCCGTACGAGAGGTGGCTCGCGTTCCAGTCCTGGCGCGGCACGGCGTTTAGCTGGCACACCGACGGCGCGTGCTGCGCGCGGACGGGGTTGCCGTTCGAGTCGAGGTTGACGGCTAGCTGCGTGCCCTTCTTGCTCACCGGCAGGCCGTCCACCCCGCGCCGCCGCGGCACCTTGTGGGGCAGCATCCCGAGGATGTTGTCGAAGGAGTGGTTCTCCATCATCAGGACCACGATGTGATCGATCTGGGGCAGCGAGTCCTCGCCCTCGCGGCGGTGAGGGAACGGCCGCGAGCCCGGCCTGCGCAGCCGCGTGAGCTCGGTGGCCACCGGTCGCGCCCAGGCCGGCAGCCCGCGCGCGGCGGCGAGGGACACTCCGGCGGCGGCCCCGGCGCGGATCAGTGTGCGCCGGGTGATGCCCGAGTCGCGAGTCACACGTGTGATCTTAAGCGCGAACGACCGATTCGGCGTAGTGTTGATCAATGCCCGGGCAGGCGTTCTCCTGGGAAGGGCTCGACCGCTTCAAGCGCGACGGACGCTTCATCGCGCACTACCCGCCCAACATCAAGGCGTTCTACTCGCCCGATGACGACATCCACGGCCTGCTCCAGTCGCTTCTGGCGAGCGCCGAGCAGTCGATCGTGCTCAACATGTTCGGCTACGACGACACCGACCTCGACACGATCATCAAGTCCAAGCTCACGGACGAGCACGTGTACGTGCAGATGAGCCTCGACCGCAGCCAGTCGAAGAGCGGCAAGACGGAGCGGCAGATCCTGTCCGCGTGGAAGAACGAGTACTTCGGCAACTCGATCGCGATCGGCACGAGCTCCAAGCACGCGATCTCGCACCTGAAGATGGTGATCGTGGACGGCATCTACACCGTCAAGGGCAGCACCAACTGGTCGCTCGGCGGCGAGCAGAAGCAGGACAACGAGCTGACCATCTGCAACAGCGCGGTGGTGGCCGCGGAGGCGCGCGCGGTGCTCGACCGCAACCACGACTTCATGCTCAAGCAGATGGCCGCCGACGCCGCCAAGGAGCATGACGGCGGCGCGCCGAAAACGGTCACGCGGCGGTTCATGCGCGCCGCCGAGGCGGGCGGCAAGCCAGCCGGCTAGCCAGCGCTCATATTCCCTGCTCTCCGCGCCGATACCTCGATAAGTGGATAGCTGGGGGCGGGCCCTAGAAGACCCAGCCTGGGCGCTGGTCATGGTCGCGTGTGCGCTTGCGGTGCACCGTTGCGCCGCCGCGGCCGGGCGCTGCCCGCAACGTCGCGGCGTGTGGGCGCTCCTGGGAGCCGGAAACCTCTTCGGCGCCGCGGCTGCGCTGCTCGCGCTGATCGTGGCTGCGGCGGGCCATGGCGCTACCGCGGCGCTGTACGTGGGCCTCGCCGGATCGCTCGGCCTGCTCGCGGGCGTCGGACTGCTCGCCCGGCAGAACCTTCCGGGCGCGCGCCTCGACCAGCTCGGCGACGCCGTGCTGCTCTCCACGCTCGTGGTCGCCCTCGGCGGCTTCTGGGTGGCCATCCCCGGCTTCGACCGCGGCGACGTGCTCCTCACCCTCGTCTTCCTCGTCGATCTCGCGGCCGTGGTGCTCGGAGCGATCGCCACGATCGCCGGCATCGGCGGACGCGAGCGTCTGGTCGGCTGGTCGATCGTGGCGGGCTGCGCCACCGCCTCGATCGGCGACGGGCTGACGTCCGCCTCCTCGGCTGGGCAGGTGGGCAATGTCGTGACGATCACGGCGCTGCTCTGGGCGGCCACGGGCTTTTCCGTGGCGCTGGCGGCGTGGCTCGATCGCGACGAGCCCGTTCCGGCGCCCGCCGAGATCTCGCGCCGCCGCTGGATGCTCGTGCGCGTGGTGCTTCCGCTCGTGGCGGTGCTGGCGCTGCCCGCGACCGCCGGCGTTATCGCGCTGGGTCGGCCGCTCCGGGCTTGGGAGGCCGGCTACTTCACCGGCTTCTTCATCCTGGCCCTGGTGTTCTCGTTCGGGCGCCAGGCATACCTGCTGCTCGACAACCGCATGGCGGTCACGCGCGAGCGCAGCCTGCGCGAGCAGGTGATGCGGCGCAACGAGGAGCTCGAGGCGCTCACGCGGCTCGCCTCGACGATGACTGAGACGCTCGAGGAGGAGCCGATCATCGAGCGCGGCCTCGACGTGCTGCGGCTGGCAGCGCGAACCACGAGCTCGGCGCTTTATCTCGGCGACGAGGACGAGCTCACCGTGGCGGCCACCACCGGCGAGTGGGAGACCGAAGCCGCGTCCGCGGAAGACGGCGATTCCGTACTCGGCACCGAGGTCCGCGGCGGCCATCAGGTCGTGAAGCTCGGGCTGTCGGCGCGCAGCCGGCACCTCGGCCGGGTGACCTTGATCCGCCCGGAGAGCGACCCGGTGGACGAGGCCGAGCTCAAGCTCCTGCGACTGCTGGCCGACCAGCTGGCGATCGCGCTCCAGAACGCACGCGACTATCGCGAGAAGCTCGAGCAGGCGATCCGCGACCCGCTCACCGGGCTTCTCAACCACCGCGCTTTCCAGGAGCGGCTCGGCGTGGAGCTCGCCCGCGCCCGGCGCGAGGGCTACCAGGTGGCGCTCGTGGCGCTCGACCTCGATCACTTCAAGCCGATCAACGACCGCTGCGGCCACGCCGTCGGGGACCAGGCGCTGATGGCGGTGGCGCGGACGATCGCCGCGTCACTGCGGCCGAGCGACGTGGCGGGTCGCGTGGGCGGCGACGAGTTCATGGTGGCCCTGCCCGGCGCCGGCACGTCCGAGGCGCAGATGGTGGTGTCGCGGCTACGCTCGGTGCTGGCCGAGGTGAAGGTGGGGCCCACGCTCGAGACGCTCACGTTGAGCGCGGGCATCGCGGTCTACCCGCGCGCGGCCGAGTATCAGGCCGACCTGATGCGCTTCGCGGACGGCGCCATGTACTGGTCGAAGTCGAGCGGCCGCAATCGCGTCTCGGTGTACTCCGCCGACAGCGGCGAGGCTTTGTCTCCCGAGGAGAAGGCCGAGCATGCGCAGCGCGCCAGCCTGATCCGGACGGTGCATGCGTTGGCGCGCGCAGTCGACGCGAAGGACGGCTACACGCACCTGCACTCGCAGCGCGTGGGGTTCTACGCGGCCACGCTTGCCGTCTCGCTCGGGCTGCCGTCGCAACGGGTGGAGATGATCCGCACCGCCGGCGTCCTGCACGATGTGGGCAAGATCGGCATCACCGACGGGATCCTGTTGAAGCCCGGCCCCCTGACCGACGCGGAGTTCGAGGAGATGCGCCGCCACTCCGAGCTGGGCCGCGACATCATCGCCGGCGCCGGCATGACCGAGATCGCCGACTGGGTGCTTCACCTACACGAGCGCTGGGACGGCGGCGGCTATCCGGGCGGCGTGTCCCGCGAGACGATCCCACTCGAGAGCCGGATCCTGGCGGCGGCGGACGCTCTCGAGGCGATGACCTACCCGCGCGTGTACCGCCCGGCGCTCACGATGGCCGACGCCCTGGCCGAGCTCGAGGGCGGCGCCGGCGGCCAGTTCGACCCAGAGGTGGCGCTCAGGCTCGTGGAGCTGGTGCGCACCGGCGAGCTCATCGTGGGCAACGCGGCGCTCGACCCGGTGCGGGCGGCGGGCTCCGCAGCGGGCTAGACGACCCGACCAAAGCCGCCGCCGCGGCAGCGCGGGTCACATTCAGCCGATTGAACGGTTTGCCGTCGTATGGCAGGGCGGCGTCAGGCGGTCAACGCAACAGCTGGGTCATCTTTTCAGCTGGGGTGCGCCAGCCGAGGGTTTGTCGTGGTCGGCCGTTGAGTTCGGCGGCGACCTTGTCTA
>Ga0070683_100000936_pt1 | contig 21719 bp, 16 predicted proteins | sample KBSC713LmetaG_FD_64662 | JGI IMG/M metagenome (GOLD analysis project Ga0070683, IMG submission 64662) | Corn rhizosphere microbial communities from Kellogg Biological Station, Michigan, USA - KBS C7.1-3L metaG | ecosystem: Host-associated > Plants > Roots > Rhizosphere ... | reverse complement strand
AAGGCCGGTTCCTGAGCCCGCGGTCAGCGGGCGCGGCGCCTGCGCCGGTTGATCGCCGCGGCGATTGCGAGGAGCCCGAACGCCGACAGCAGTCCTGACCCGCCGCGCGATTGCGTCACCTGACAGCTACAGCCAGCCGTCTCATCTGACCCCGGCGGCGTCGTGGATCCGCCACTGCCGGTCGTCGCCGGCCCGCCGCCGGTTCCGGTTGTCACGGGGACGCCACCGCTGCCGGTCGCAGACGCGCCCGCCCCGCCGGACACGCCAGCCGATCCCGTGCCGCCGCCCGTCGCGCCGCCGTGACCACCCGAGCCACCACCGCCGCTGCCCGCGTTCGGCGTGCCGCCGGTGCCCGCCGTGATGCCGCCGGTTCCGGACGCGCCCGTGCCCGCGGTGGCGCCTCCGCCCATGCCCGCCGCGCCCGCGCTGGTGGAACCGCCCGTCCCGCCGCCGCCGGCGCCCGCGGTCCCGCTCGTGCCGCCCCGACCGCCCGCGCCGCCACTGCTGCCGCCCGCGCCGCCGCGGCCGCCAGCACCGCCGTTACCACCACTGCCGCCGGTGCCCGTGGTCGTCGGCGGAACGCAGCTTCCCGGCGTCGCGGTGGTGACCGTGCCGGCGCGGTAGGCGCCGACGTCCGGCGTGCCCGATCGCGTCTTCGGGTTGAAGCACTTCGCGACGCCCCCGATGCTCTTGATGTAGTCGATGTCGACGTCGTACTGCCACGTGCTCACGCGCGCGACCTGTCCGACCATGACGGGCGTGCGCTTCACCAGGCACTTCGGATCGAGACCGATGTCCGTCGTCGGCACGGCGCTGCCGGTCCCGCCCTTGCCGGTCAGCATCGTGTCGTTCGATGCCGGGACGAAGCTGGGGTTGGTGCCCGTCGGGGCCGTGAAGAACGTCGGCGTTCCCGTGGTCACCACGTTGTTCGACCAGCCGGACGTCGGCATGTTCTGGATCGGCTGCGAGCCCGCCGGCGCTTGACCGGTGCCCACGATGACGTTGTTCATGAACGTCACGCCCTGGATCGTGACGCCGGCGTTCGTGAAGTAGAGCTCCCCGGGGTTGGTGGGGCCCGTGGCCTGCGACCCGAACTGCGAATTGCGGTAGCAGGTGTTGTTCACGAACTTCGTGCCCGAGCTCTTCGTGAGACGCAGGCACGAACCCGAGTTGCCGAAGGCGAGGTTGTTGACGAAGGTCGCGTTGCTCGAGTTCTCGTCGGCGATGAAGCCGCTGCCGTCCGTGTGCTTCTGCTGGTCGGTGTTCTCGAACGAGACGGTGCCCTCGATCAGGTTGGTGCCGGTCGCCTCGAACAGCGTCACGCCGCTGGACCACGACGCCACGGTGCTGCTGCCGTTGTGCGCGGAGATTGAATTTTTCAGGTGAAAGTTTCCGGCGCTGAAGAACGTGAAGCCGGTGCGGCCGTTCGAGTAGGCGATGCAGCTCTCGATCTCCCAGTGTCCGTTCGACACGTCGGTCGAATCCGTCCCGCCGGCCCAGCCGTTGCCGAAGCCTTCGTTCCAGCCCCGCGACACCAGCCCGACGAAGCGGACGTATTCGGCGGTCGCGGAGTAGACGCCGACGTCGTCGTCCATGCTCATGTCGGGCGGCACGCCCATGCCCTCGATGATCGGCGTGGCGCAGTCGTCCGCCTTGAACGTGATCACGGCGGACGCCGTCCCCGAGTTCTGGGGCACGAGCGCCGTCTTGTAGACGCCGTCCATCAGCACGACGGTGTCGCCCGCGACGGCGGCGGTCGCCGCGGCGGTCAGCGAGCAGGGATTCGCGCGCGTGTCGCACCCGGTCGTCGCCGTTCCCGCCGGTGACACGTAAAGCGTCGCGGCGATCGAGGGCCGCGGGAGGACCAGCATCGCGCAGGCGCACAGGAGTTTCGTCGTAGTCGGGGACACAGTCCGCATCAATTCCCGGCGCGCGCGATCCGGATCTGGTTCCGTGAAGCGGGATCGCGAAACCCCCGGGCGGCGCCTGATTGCTGGCCTTGGGAGTGATGCGTAGTTTGCGGCGTCTTCCCGAGGGGGAGCACCGTCATGGCCGAAGATTCGCAGCAACTACCGGAAGGGGCACCCGCCGACGGCGTGCTGCCGGCGCCGCAGGCCGTCCGCGGGCCGGGTGAGGCGACGGTCGTCGTCTCGATCAACCGCGCCGTCCACACCGTCGCCATCGAGCCGCGGGTCAGCCTCCTCGATCTCCTGCGCGAGCGCCTCGGCCTCACGGGAACCAAGAAGGGGTGCGACCAGGGGACGTGCGGCGCGTGCACGGTCTGGATCGGCGGGCGGCGTGTCCTGTCTTGCCTGACACTCGCGATCACGTGCGAGGGCGACGAGGTGACGACCATCGAAGGACTGGCTGACGGCGCCGACGTCCATCCGATGCAGCGCGCGTTCGTCGCGCACGACGCGTTTCAATGCGGCTTCTGCACGCCCGGCCAGATCATGTCGGCCGTGGCCTTGCTCGAGGAGGGTCACGGGGCGAGCGACGCCGACATCCGCGAATGGATGAGCGGCAACATCTGTCGCTGCGCCGCCTATCCCAACATCCGCGCGGCCATTCGCGAGGTCCGCGACGCGCCCGCCGGCGACGGTCATGCGACCCATTAGGTACGCGCGCGCGACGGACGCGGCCGGCGCGATCGCCGCGGTGCTCGGCGACCCGGGTAGCGCGTTTCTCGCGGGCGGGACCACGGAGATCGATCTCCTGCGGCTCGGCGTCGTGCAGCCCGCCCAGCTCGTCGACATCAACGCGTTGCCGTTCGACGACATCGATGCTCGGGCCGACGGCGGCCTGTCCATCGGCGCGCTCGCGCGGATGAGCGACGTGGCGGTGGCGCCCGGTGTCGTCGATCGGTTTCCCGCGATCGCCCAGGCCCTTCTGCTGGGCGCGTCGCCGCAGATCCGCAACATGGCGTCGATGGGCGGCAACCTGCTTCAGCGGGTCCGCTGCGCCTACTTTCGGGACGTCGACGCCGCCTGCAACAAGCGCGCGCCGGGCACCGGTTGCGCCGCGTTCGATGGCGTGAACCGCGGCCACGCGATCCTCGGCGCCAGTGAGCATTGCATCGCGACGCACCCGTCCGACGTCGCGGTCGCGCTGGTCGCGTTCGACGCGGTGGTGCAGACCTTCGGGCCGCGCGGTCGCCGCGCGATCCCGATCGACGACTTCTTCCTGCTGCCCGGCGACACGCCCCACCGCGAGCATCCGCTCGACCACGGCGAGTTGATCGTCGCCATCGAGGTCCCGGCGCTTCCGATCGCGCGACGGTCACACTACTTGAAGGTCCGCGATCGCGAGTCGTACGAGTTCGCGCTGGTGTCGGTCGCAGCGGCGGTTGGTGTCGACGCGGGCAAGATCGCCGACGTGCGGCTGGCGCTCGGCGGCGTCGGCACCAAACCGTGGCGCGCCCGCCGCGCCGAAAGCGTGCTCCGCGGCGCGCCCGCCGATCAGGAGACCTTCGCGCGGGCGGCGCGTGAGGAGCTCGCTCCGGCGGCGCCGCGGCAGCTCAACGCCTTCAAAGTCGAGCTGGCCCAGCGCGCCATCGTCCGCGCCCTCGAGGACGCCGCCGCGCGCGCCGGTGCTGCATGAGCGCGCCGGAGGTCAGCGGGGCGATCGGACAGGCGGTCGATCGGGTCGACGGCCGCGCGAAGGTCACGGGCGGTGGCCGGTACGCGGGCGACACGCCGGTGCCGAACCCCGCCAGCGCCGCCATCGTCGGTGCGCGGGTCGCTTCGGGCCGCGTCCGCGCCATCGACGCGCACGAGGCGGAGCGCGCGCCCGGGGTCCTGGCGGTGCTGACACACGAGAACCTGCCCAAGGTCGCAGCGCCGCCGCGCCTGTTTCCGTCGCTGTTCGGCCACCCCGCGCCGGGGGAGAGCTTCTTCCCGATGCAGGACGACGCCGTCCACTACGCGGGCCAGCCGGTCGCGATGATCGTCGCCGACACGGTGGAGCGCGCGCGCCACGCCGCGACGCTGGTGCGCATCACCTACGACGAGGCGCCGTCGACGACGGTGCTGGACCAGGCCCGCGACCGCGCCTACGTCCCGGAGCGGATCTTCGGCGGCCTGGTCCCCGGGCGGATCAAGCGCGGCGAGGCCGACGGGGCGCTCGCGCAGGCCGCGGTCCGGATCGACGCCACGTTCCGCTTCGCGGCGAACCACCACAACCCGATCGAACCGTCTTCGACCACCGCGGTGTGGGACGACGATCGGCTGACCCTCTACGACTCCACCCAGGGCGTCACGGCGGTGCAGCTGACAGTCGCGTCGTTGCTGGGCCTGTCGCCGTCGAAGATTCGCGTCATCGGCCGCTTCGTCGGCGGCAGCTTCGGCTGCAAGGCGATGGTGTGGCCGCACGTGACGCTGGCGGCCCTGGCCGCCCGCCACGTCCGGAGGCCCGTGAAGCTCGCGCTCACGCGCGAGCAGATGTTCACGTCGTGCGGCCACCGCGAGGCCCAGGAACAGCGGATCGTGCTGGGCGCGACGCAGGACGGCCGCCTGACCGCGATTCGCCACGACAAGCTGTCGGTGACTTCGCCGTTCGACGACTGGGCGGAGCCGTCCCTCGGCACGCCCGGCCAGGTCTACGCGTGCCCGAACCACGAGGCCGCCTATCACCTCGTTCGCGGCAACCTCATGACGCCCACGTTCACGCGCGGGCCGGGCGAGGCGACCGGGCTGTGCGCGCTGGAGTGCGCGATGGACGAGCTGGCCTACGCGATCGGCGTCGATCCCCTGGAGCTGCGCTTGCGCAACCACGCCGACGTCGATCCCGCGAGCGGCAACCCGTGGTCCAGCAAGGGACTCAAGGAGTGTTACGCGCTGGGCGCGCAGCGCTTCGGGTGGGCCGCGCGGGATCGCACGCCGCGGGCGCGGCGGGACGGCCGGTGGCTGCTCGGTACGGGGATGGCGACGTCCGTGTATCCGGTGCCGGCGTTTCCCGGCCTGCAGCCGCAGCGGGCGCGGGCGCGGCTGTACGCCGACGGCAGCGCCGTCGTGCAGTGTGGCGCGGCCGAGTTCGGCACGGGCATGGCGACGGCGATGACCCAGGTCGCCGCCGACGGGCTCGGCCTTCCGATCGATCGCGTCCGGTTCGAGTTCGGCGACAGCGACATGCCCAGCACGGCCGCCGCGGTTGGCTCGGCGGGGGCCGGCTTCATCAGCGCCGCGGTGCACGCGGCGACGACGGCGCTGCGCGAGCAGGTCATCGCGCGCGCCACGGGCGACGCGCGGTCGCCGCTGCACGGCGCGCAGCCGGGCGACGTCACGGTGTCGAACGGGCGGATGGCGCGTCGCGATCAGCCCAACGTCGGCGAGACCTACGCGGACCTGCTGCGCCGTCAGATGACCGAGGACGTCGACGCGGCGGGGAGCTGGACGCCGCCGGGCTTCGACACGGGCTATGCGCTGCTGACGTTCGGGGCGCAGTTCGCGGAGGTGGCGGTGGACGCCGACCTCGGTGTCGTTCGCGTCCGGCGCCTGCTCGGCGTGTTCGCGCCCGGTCGCGTGCTGAACGCGAAGACGGCGCGCAGCCAGCTGATGGGCGGCATGCTGTGGGGCCTCGGGCAGGCCTTGCTGGAAGGGACGCTCGTCGACGCGCGGGCCGGCCGGTGGGCAAACGCCAGCCTCGGCGAGTACCTGGTGCCCGTGAACGCCGACGCACCCGACGTCGAGGTCGAGCTGATCGAGGTCCGCGACGAGGTGGTGAACCCGCTCGGCGTCAAAGGCGTCGGCGAGATCGGCATCGTCGGCACCGCGGCCGCCATCGCCAACGCCGTCTTTCACGCGACCGGACGTCGGGTCCGCGAGCTCCCGATCCGGATCGAACACCTGCTCTGATGCTTGCACCCAGCGAGCTGACGCGAATCGTGCAGGCGCTGGACGACGCGGCGGCGTCGGGGATCCCCGCGGCGCTGGCCACGGTCGTCGCGGTGGCCGGCTCGGCGTACCGGCGTCCCGGGGCGCGCCTGTTCGTTCGCGAGGACGGCGTCGCGGCGGGTGGCGTCAGCGGCGGGTGCCTCGAGGCCGATGTGGTGCGGAAGGCGCGCGCGGCGATGCTCGACCGCCGGGCGGCGGTGATCAGCTACGACACGACCGACGATCAGGACGGCAGCTTCGGCGCGGGCCAGGGGTGTCAGGGCGAGATCCTGATCCTCGTCGAGCCGGTCGGCGCCGAGCGGACCTCGTTTCACGCCGCCTGTCTTCGTGACATGCAGGCGGCGCGCGAGGCGAGGGTGCTCGCGCTGCGGTTCACCGGCTCCGCCGGCGACCTCGGCGCGCGGGCGCTGTTCTCGTCAGCCGGTGCGATCCTGGCCGGCGATGTTCCGGGCCGCCCGCAGGCCCTCGCCGCTCACGTCGCCGCAGTGCTGCAGCAGCGCCGCGGCAGCGTCGTGTCGCTCGATGCGGGTGAGTCCGTCGATCGGCTGCTGCTCGACTACCTGGCGCCAGCGCCGCGACTGTTTCTGGTCGGCGCCGGACCGGACAGCGAGCCCCTCGCCGGGTGCGCGACGGCGCTCGGCTATCAGGTCATCGTCGTCGACGAACGGCCCGGGACCCTTGGCCGCCGGCGATTCCCACGGGGAACCCTCACCAGCAGCGCGCCCGTCGATCACGTCGCGCGCACGTACGTCGACGGGCACACCGCCTGCGTCATCGCGACCCACAACACGGCCTACGACGCGCGGGCCCTGCGGGGACTGCTCCCCAGCCCGGCGCGGTACATCGGCGTCCTCGGGCCGCGAAAGCGGGCGGCGCGCCTGCTGCAGCAGCTCGGCGAAGGCGACGCGCCCCGGTTCTTCGCCCCGATCGGGCTGGACATCGGAGGCGAGACGCCGGAACAGATCGCCCTCGCAGTCCTGGCGGAGATTCAGGCCGTCACGCTCGGGCGCCCTGGCGGTTTCCTCCGCGACCGGATGGCGCCGATCCACGATCGCGCGGGCGAGCTGGGCGACGCCGGGGGCGTCGATGCCTAGCAAGGCGGGCCCCGTCGCGGCGATCCTGCTGGCCGCCGGCGAATCGGCGCGCCTCGGCCGACCGAAGCAGCTGCTCCCGTTCCGCGGCGGCACGCTGCTGCGCCACACCGCCGAGACAGCGCTGGCATCCGGTTGTGACCGCGTGTTCGTCGTGGTCGGCGCCTCACACGAGCGCATGCGGTCGGAGCTGGGAGGCCTCGACGTCGGCGTCGTCGTCAATGCGGAGTGGCAGGAGGGGCTGGGCGCGTCGATCCGCTGCGGCGTCCACGCGATGATGCGGGAGAGCGGCGCGTGGTCGGGCGCGATGTTGCTGCTGGCGGATCAGTTCCGCGTCGCGCCGCGCCACCTGCAGCAGATGCTGGTTCTGTTCCGGAACACCGACCGGGAGATCGTCGCTGCGTGTTGCGACGGCCACACGGGCCCGCCGGCCGTGCTGGGCGCCTCACTGTTCTCGCGCCTGCTGGCCCTGCGGGGCGCGCACGGCGCGCGCGGGATCATCGGGTCGATGCGGGACGACACGATCCTGTTCGACCTGCCCGAAGCGGCGTTCGACGTCGATGTCGACGGCGACGCGACCCGCCTCGTCACCGATCCGATCCCCTAGCGGCGAACATGCGATTCGGGTCGGGCCGGCGCGCGTGGCCAGGTGCCTCGCGGCTGGGTTCTGCAATCGAGGTCAGATCGTGCAAGCACTTGCTCAACTTGGGCGGACCGCGCGGCAGCGAGCGCCGGCTTGCCCCGGATTCCGGCGCCGCGGCGCTGGCACGTCCGCTGCAACGCGGATTGGCCGTGACCGCACGAGCGAGGGAAACGATGGATGCGAACGAGGACGATCTGTTTCAGGGCTGGTTCGAAGAGACCGAGCTGGGCGCAATCCCGGAGCTCGCTCCGCAGTACGAGAGGAGCTATCGCCGCGCGCGTGTCCGCATCGTCATCGCCGCCATCTCCGCGACCGTGTTGACCCTCGTGATTGTCATCGCGGGCCGCGTCTAACGCCGTCAAGATCGGCGGATCGACTTCACCTGTTCCGCGCGGCCCTCCTGCGGGCGCTCGACGGCGCGCCGTCCCCGTCGTGATCCGTCGCGGCGCCTTGCGATCGATGTTCGTGAGCCTTATAGGGCTGACTGACCGCCATGTCGCGCCTGCTGTCGGTGAACGTCGGGCTTCCGCGTGACGTTCCGTGGAAGGGCCGCACCGTCCACACCGCGATCTGGAAGGATCCCGTTCCCGGCCGCTGCCGGGTCCGCCGGTTGAATCTGGAGGGAGACGGTCAGGGCGATCTGGCGGGCCACGGCGGAGAGCAGCGCGCGGTCTTCGTCTACCAGATCGAGTCGTATCGGTACTGGCAGGGCGAATTGCAGCGGACCGATTTCGTGCCCGGGCAGTTCGGCGAGAACTTCACGATCGAGGGCCTGTCCGACGATGTCGTGTGCGTCGGTGACCGCTATCGGATCGGCAGCGCGCTGTTCGAGGTCACGCAGCCGCGCGTGACCTGCTATCGCGTCGGCATCCGGATGAACGAGCCCCGGATGCCGGCGCTGCTGACGTCCAGCGGGCGCCCCGGCTTCTACTTCCGCGTTCTCGAGGAAGGCGAGGTCGGCGCCGGTGACGCGATCGTGAAGGTGGGCGAGGCGGCCGAGAGGATGACGGTCGCGGAGATCAACGCGCTCCTCTATTCCTCGGCGCATCCGCGCGACCGACTGCAGCGCGCGCTGCGGATCGCAGCGCTGTCGGCGGGGTGGCGCGGTTCGTTCGAGGCCCTCTTGCAGGATCCCGCGGCGGGGACCGGGAACGCCGGCCTCGCCCCGGCCGCCGCCGCGCATCCTGCCGTCCCCGGATTTCAGCCGCTGGCCGTGACCGCGATCGATCAGGAGTCGGCCGACGTGCTGTCGCTGACCATGGAGAGCCGCGATCGCCGGCCGATGCCAGCGGCGCTGCCCGGCCAGTACGTGGTCCTGCGGCTTCGAGCGAGCGCGGCCGGGCGGCCGTTCTTTCGCAGCTACTCCCTTTCGGGCGCCCCCTCGACGGAGCGTTGCCGGATCAGCGTGAAGGTCGAGCCGAACGGCGCGGCCGGCACGTACCTGCGCGATCACGTCCGGGTGGGCGACGCGCTCGAGGTCAGCGCGCCGCGCGGGAGCTTCGTCCTGCAGTCCGGAGAGCACCCGGTCGTCCTGATCAGCGCGGGGATCGGCGCGACGCCGGTTCTGGCGATGCTGCACACGCTGGCGGACGCCCGATCGAAACGCCCCGTCTTCTGGCTCCACGCCGCGCGCGATCGCCAGCATCATCCCTTCGCCGGGGAAGCGCGACGTCTCATCGCCGCGCTCGCGGACGGGCACAGCTACGTCTGTTACAGCAGGCCGGGCGCGCGCGACGTGAAGGGCGAGGACTTCGACGCCACCGGGCACCTGTCGCGATCGATCTTCGATGAGGTCGGGGTCCCGCGCGAATCGGAAGTCTATCTCTGCGGGCCGCCGCGTTTCATGGACGAGATGAAAGCGGCTCTGAGGGCGTTCGGGGTGGCGCCGGCGCGGGTTCACGTCGAGATCTTCAACGGCGGCGAGTCGATCACGCCGGGTCTCGTCGGCGCAGCGATGCGCGCTTCACACGCGCCGACCGACGACGCCGACACGGGTCTCCTGGTGTCGTTCGCGCGCAGTGGCATCGCCGCGCACTGGAAGCCGTCCGCCTACGGCAGCATTCTGGAGCTGGCCGAGGCGTGCGACGTCCCCGTCCGCTGGTCGTGCCGGACCGGCGTGTGCCACACCTGCGAGAGCGGCCTCGTGTCCGGGGCGGTCACGTACCAGCCGACGCCGCTCGACGCGCCGGCCGAAGGCAATCTCCTCGTCTGCTGCGCGCAGCCGACGGCCGACGCCGTCATCGATCTGTGAGGCGTGTGAACAGGAGCTGGCGGGGCGTCCGCGTCTTCACGATCGGGCACTCGACGCGCCCGTTCGACCAGCTCGTGGTTCTTCTGCGGGCGTTCGCCATCGACCTGGTCGCCGACATCCGGACGATCCCGCGATCGCGTCACAATCCCCAGTACGACGGCGCCACTCTGCGGGCGGCGCTGCGGTCGCGGCGGATCGGCTACGCGCACGTGGCCGCGCTCGGCGGCCTGCGGCGGGCGCGCCGCGACTCGCTGAACACCGGCTGGCGGAACGCGAGCTTCCGCGGCTATGCCGACTACATGCAGACGCCCGAATTCGAGGCGGGGCTGGAAGAGCTGCGCCAGCTCACGACGCGGGGCCAGGTGGCGATCATGTGCGCCGAGGCCGTGCCCTGGCGCTGCCACCGATCGCTGGTGGCGGACGCGCTGACCACGCGGGGCGCGCGCGTCGAGCACATCACGGACGGCAAGCACGCCAGCCCGCATCGCATGACCGCGTTCGCCGAGGTCGCCGGCCCCATCGTGACGTATCCGCGCGCGCAGCGGCTGCCGACCGCGGCGCCTTTTCACCTGGAGGCGACCGTGCGTGTCTTGCAGCGACGTCAAACCAACCTCGTCGATGTGTGGGAAGGGGCGGAGGACGGACGGTACTTGCGGGTGCTGGCGACGCCGCAGGGGCCCGTGCTGTTCGAAGCGCGCAACCACGGGACGAACGACGCGCCCGACGTCCGGCTCGACGTCCTCGCGGGCGAGCCTTCGACGGCGGCGCGCGCTGCCGCGACGCGAACGCTGCGCGGTGTGCTGGGCCTGGACGTCGACCCGGCCGCGCTCCAGCGATCGATCGCGCGCGCCGGGCTGGGGCCGGTTGCGCGCGCCCTGCGCGGGATGCGCCCGCCGCGGTTCCCCGACCTCTTCGAGACCTTCGCGAGCGTCATCCCCTTCCAGCAGCTGAGCCTGGATTCGGGCGCCGCGATCGTGCGCCGGCTCGTTGAGCGATTCGGGACGTCGATCGAGCACGCGGGCCAGACGCGCTACGCGTTCCCCGCCGCGGGCGCCGTCGCCGGCGCGCGGCTCGCGCGGCTGAAGGCCTGCGGCCTCAGCAGCGCGAAGGCGGAATCCTTGCGCGCGATCGCACGCCACATCGAAGCGGGCGACGTGACCGCCGAGCAGCTCGACGCCCTGAGTACCGCCGACGCGATCCGCGTCCTGACCGACCTGCCGGGCGTCGGCCCCTGGAGCGCCGGCGTGGTCCTGCTGCGCGGGTTCGGGCGCCTCGACGTGTTTCCGCCGGGCGACGTGGGCGTCGCGCGCGGGCTGGGCCAGCTGCTCTCGCTGACGGCGCGCGGCTCGCTGGACCGGCTGGTCGCGCGCCTCGGCGACCACCGCGGCTACCTCTACTTCTGCGCGCTCGGCGCCGCGCTGCTGAAGAAGGGACTGATCCACCCGGCCGGCGCGACGCCTCACCAGATCGCGCAGCGCTCGCGCGGCGCCATGCGCGTGCCGGCCGCACAGTGAAACGTCTCGGCGAACTCCGGGACGTTCGCGAGGACGCTGCTCAGGATCCGCGCGGGGGGCGAGTGGCGGTCGTCGGCGTTGGTGTGAAGGCCGTGCCCGCTCCACGTGCCACACTGGAGCTGCGCGTAGGCGAGGAAGAAGTCCCGGCGCCGGCTGTCTCGCGCCCGGATGTCGTTCGGATCGCCGTCGGCCTCCATCGCCGCGAGCGCGATCTGGACGCCGACCAGCTCGGCCACGTCGTCATCCAGCGTGCGGCGCGCGTCGACCTTCCATCTGGCGCCAACGTCCAGCGCCGCGAGGTGCGTCTGCAAACAGGCGGTCCGCGCCTGCAGAGCCGCGATCGCGTCGTTCGACCACGTCTCGCGCTTGAGCCCGCCCTCGTCGAAGGCGCGGCCCCTGCCGCTGAGGGCGTGCGCGATCTCGTGACCCATCACGGTCCCCAGAGAACCGAAGTTGGCAGCAGTAAACGGGCGGGGCTGGATCCACGGATCGCGCGCATACGCGGTCGAGAGCCAGACGCTGTTGAGGAGAGGCGAATACGCACCGCCGGAGTCGCCGTGCGAATACGACGCGCGCGGCGCCGACTTTCCGATCTGCGCGAGGTACACGGAAGCCCTGTGCGCCTCGATGGACCAGACCAGGTCCAGAAGGGAGCCCGTTCGCAGGGCGACGCCGTTCAGTCCGGGATCGGCATCCGGCGCAAACCGAAGCGCGATGCGGCTCACCTTCGCCGCTGTCGTTCGACGCGTCGGCGCGTCGAGCCAGGTGGCGCCGTCGATCATCCGGGCGAAGCGGTCGCGAAGCGAGCCGAACAGCGCGCGCGCCGGCTCTTCCGCGACGACGGGCAAGCTCGCCAGGAACGCCTCGTCCAGCATCGAGCCGTAGGCGCGCGACAGCATGAACGCGCACATCAGGGAGGGGTTCACCGTCACGTGGGCTTCGTCCTCGACGACCTCGTAGTGAAAATGCGTCTCCTCGTCGAGAACCTTCATCCCGATGTACGAGGCTGAAGCCTCCAGGACCTGAAGCTTCAAGTAGCTCCGGAGGTCGGCGAGGGGAAGCCGGACGAGCGCGTCGATGCTGGCGAGCGTGCCGCTGGTCGCAGGGTGGATCGGCGCGTCGGCGGGGAGACCGAGCCCGCTCAGGTACGCGCGCCAGGGAAACCGCGCCCTGTCCAGCGTCGACCGAGAAGCGACGGGCTCGAGGCGGAAGGTCGGGTCGTAGGGATCGTAACGGTCCTCTTCGGCGGGGAGCCACCGATCGACGCGAAGCGCGCCGTCGATCTCCGAAGGATCGATCCCGCCGACGAGTGTGGCGATCGCCTCCCAATGCTTCCGGACCGCCGGGAGCAGCCGACCCCCATCGGCGTAGGCTTTGGAAGGGAGCTCCCGATCTCCGAGCGCGACGCGCGCCGCGTAAGGGGCATCGGGCGCATCGGGCGCCCGGTACAGCTGCAGCCTGATCAGCGTCCGGACGATTCCGTCGCGGCCCAGCGCGCCCAAGGTCCGCGCGAGCTCCGGAACGGTTTCGATCCGGGAGACGCGGTCGATCTGTGCGCGGAGCTCGGCGAGACCGCGATCCCGGGCGCCCGCGTCGGTGCAGCGGGTGTAGAGCTCGCGCAGGAGCGTCGTCGTCGGCCTGCCGTCCTGGTACGACCCCGCCGCCACCCGATCCAGAAAGTCGCGCTGGTCGCAGAGCCGGTCGTGCCGCGTGCGCGCCGAAGCTTCTTGCAGGCGACCCACGGGCTGGCCGTTGGTCCCGCACGCGAACTTCGCAAAGTCCGAGCAGGGATCCTGATCGTCGTCGGCGGGCGTCAGCAGCGGCTGGTCGGCCGCCGGGCTGTCCCCGGTGCAACCTTTGTGACCGGCGCAGCCCAGGCAGAACAGGTGCAGGAGGGCAACGCCCGTTCGCATCGATCGCCGCACGCCCGGATGCTACTCCGCGACCGGCCGCGTGCGATACGCTGGGGCGTGTCCGAAAACCGAAAGGCATCACCGCGGTGGACGCGCGGCATCTGACGTCGGCCGAGGCGGCTCGGCGATCGATCGAGCGCGGGCTGCACGATGCGGCGGCGTTTCGCGCCGCGCTGCTGGACGTGCCCGTGCGCGACCGGGACGCGTGGGTCGATCTGGTGCTGGGCCTCGACGACCTGCCCGCGGACGGCCCCGCGCTGCCGGCCGGGGGCGTTCCTTATCTCCCGTGCTCGGTCGAGGTCCTGCTGCAGCTGATCGACGACGTGCCCATCCGATCGAGCGACGTGTTCGTCGACGTCGGCGCCGGGCCGGGGAGGGCGATCGCGCTCGTGCACCTCCTGACCGGCGCCCGCGCGATCGGCGTCGAGATTCAACCGCAGTTCGTCGACGCCGCGAATGTCCTCACCGCGCGCCTCGGCCTGTCGCGCGTCCGCTGCATCGAAGGCGACGCCGCGACCGTCGCGGCTTCCATGGTCGTCGGCTCTGTCTTTTTCTTCTATTGCCCGTTCAGCGGCGCCCGCCTCGAGAAGGTCCTCGACGATCTGGAGCCGATCGCGCGCACCCGGCAGATCTGCATCGGCTGTGTCCAGCTTCCGCTGCCGCCGCGGTCGTGGCTCACGCGCGATCCCGGGCGGACCGGAGAGCTGGAAATCTATCGGAGCGTGCGCGGCGACCAGAGATCCGCCGTCTGAGCGTCGCCAGCGGCGCGGTCAACGACCGTCCGGACGACGTTAATTCCGAGCGCCAGCGGCGCAGCTGGCTGGCGGATTTCAGGACAAACACTTCGCCTTTTCGGACGTGTAAAAACCCGCGGTATGGCGCGCGAGCGCGCGCGGATGCGACGCGCTGAATGGTGAGCTGGCGTCGACACACTTCGGGCACTACTCGCCCGGCGCGCGCCGGGTGGCGTCGCGTGCAGTCGCTTCATCAACGCGCCGGCGGGGCCGGCGCAAGGAGTCCGAAACATGGTCGGAAAAGAAGGTCGCGTACAGTCGTCGAGGTTGATCGCCGTCGGTGTCGCCGTCGCAGGTGTCTTGCTGGCGACGTCCGCAAAAGCGGACACATGGACCACCGCGACGGCGGGCCAGATCACGTCGGGATCGAGCACGAAGGTCGGCGTCGGACAGACGTCGCCCACGACCGAGCTGGACGTGCAGAGCAACACCGTGGGACGCGAAGCCTTCCGCGTGAACCAGGTTCAATCGGGTTCGGCGATCGCGCGCTTTCGCCAGAACGGAACGGATCGGATGCTGCTGACCGCGCCGGGAAACCTGGGCATCGGCACCACCAGCCCCTCGCAGAAGCTGCACGTCGCCGGAAGCATCGTCGCGGACGGAACATCGAGCACCCACGGCGTGTCCGGAAAGACCACCGGCGGCAACACGGTGGCCGGTGTCTTTGGCTACGCGGGCCCGCTGTCGAACGGCGCCAACGGTGTCCTCGCGGTCAATGACGACGACGAGGCGGCGACCGGCCTGGCGGCTTTCAAGGTTCAGCAGTGGGGCGTCGGCACGCTGGTGCCGGCGGGCTCGGGCAGCGCGGTCACGGCGTTCGGCGGCCAGTTCGCGATCGATTCGACAACCGGCAGCACGAATCCGCGGCCCAACTACGCTGGATCCGCGGCGATGCTGGCGAGCAACATGGTCACGGACTGCTCGGGCTTCAACTTCAACTGCGCCGCGGTCGTCGGCCAGGCCGGTGACATCAACCAGGCGTGGGCAGGGCGATTCATCGGCGACGTCGATGTCGTCGGGAACGGGTACTTCCAGAACGGCAGCTTCGTCGCGTCCGACGCCCGCCTGAAGAAGGACGTGCGCGATCTGCCGTACGGCCTCTCCGAGGTCCTGAAGCTCCGCCCGGTCACGTACAAGTGGAAAGATGGTCGGGACGACCGGACGAAGCTCGGCGTCATCGCCCAGGAGATCCAGAAGGTGCTGCCCGAGGTGGTGACGACCAACCGGACCACCGGCATGCTGGCGGTCGAGTATCAGGAGATCGTTCCGGTCGCGGTGAAGGCGATCCAGGAGCAGCAGGCCACCATCCGGCAGCAGGCCACGCTCATCGCGCAGATGGACGCGCGCATCGCCGCGCTCGAGAAGGGACGCAAGGGCCCGATCGCGTCGTCCATTCCGGGCGGTGGCCTGGGCGCGGCGGCGATGCTGGCGCTGGTTCCGGTCGGCCTGCTCTTCGCGCGCCGCCGGCAGTCTCGAACGAGCTGAGCGAAGGGCGCCCGCGCGCCTTGGTCCGACTCTACTTGCGCCCCGTCGCCGGCAGCGGCTTCGGCTGGACGGGCTTCGGACCAAAGGCGCGCGCGGTGTCGCGCTGCGGGCGCCGGATCTTTGCGATCGCCGCCTGCCGCGCGAGCTCGCTGCGCGCGAGCGCCGCGTGGTCGGGCGTCGTCAGCGACCCCATGAGCGCGACCAGATCGTCGATGTCCGTCTCACCGCCTGTGCTGGCCGAACGCAGAGAGTTGGCCGCGTCGCCTGTCAGTAAACCGCTGACTTGTGTGTTCGAAACGATGGCCCACGTTGGCGCGCGGAGGAAAAACCATGCCGACCATCACGACCAAGGACGGAGTCGAGATCTTCTTCAAGGACTGGGGCCAGGGGCAACCGATCGTGTTCAGTCATGGCTGGCCCCTGTCGTCCGACGACTGGGACACGCAGATGCTGTTCTTCCTGCGCAACGGCTATCGGGTCATCGCGCACGATCGGCGCGGTCACGGCCGCTCCTCGCAGACCGGCGAGGGCCACGACATGGATCACTACGCGGACGATCTCGCGGCGGTCACCACGCACCTCGACCTGAAGAAGGCCATCCACGTCGGGCACTCGACGGGCGGCGGCGAGGTCGTCCGATACATCGCGCGGCACGGGGAGAGCCGGGTCGCGAAGGCGGCGCTGATCTCCGCGGTCCCCCCGATCATGGTGAAGACGCCGGCGAACCCGGGTGGCCTCCCCAAGGAGGTCTTCGACGGTTTGCAGGCTCAGCTCGCCGCCAATCGCTCGGAGTTCTATCGCGACCTGGCGTCCGGGCCGTTCTACGGCTTCAATCGCCCGGGCGCGAAGCCGTCCGAGGCGATCATCCAGAACTGGTGGCGGCAGAGCATGACCGGCGGCGCGAAGGCGCACTATGACGGCGTCGTGGCGTTCTCGCAGACGGATTTCACGGAAGACCTGAAGAAGATCTCGGTGAAGACGCTGGTCATGCACGGCGACGACGATCAGATCGTTCCCTACGCCGACGCCGGGCCGCTGTCGGCCAAGCTGCTCAAGAACAGCACGCTGAAGATCTACAAGGGCTTCCCCCACGGCATGCCCACCACGCAGGCAGAGAAGATCAACGCCGACCTGCTGGCGTTCATCAAGACCGAGTGACGCCGCGCAGGGCTGGCGCGCGCGCTGCGCTTCGCGCTGGCCCCGCCGGCGACCGTCGCTAGAATGCCCCGCCATGACCACCGATCGGGGGGCGCCGCCATGTCGTTGCACGTGATCGTGGGCGCCGGGCCCGTCGGAGGCGGCGTCGCCAAGCTGCTGGCCGAACGGGGAGAGCACGTTCGACTGATCAGCCGCCGCGGCTCGGGCCCCGATCATCCCCTCATCGAACGGGTGGCCGCCGACGCGACCAAGGCGGAGCGTCTCTCCGAGTTGACCGCTGGCGCCGTCGCCCTCTACAACTGCGCGAACCCGGCCTACCACCGCTGGCTCACCGACTGGCCGCCGATCGCGCAGGCGCTGCTGACGGCGGCCGAGCGCAGCGGGGCGGTGCTGGCGGTCGCGAGCAACCTCTACGGCTACGGCCCGGTCGACGGGCCGATCACGGATGCAACGCCGCTCGCGGCGACGCACCCGAAGCTGCGCCTCCGCGCAGACATGTGGCGGGACGCGCTGGCTCGCCACGAGGCGGGGCGCATCCGCGTCACCGAGGTCCGATCCAGCGACTACATCGAGGCGAACTCGATCCTGAGCTTCGTGCTGGCGAAGCCGATCCGGAGGGGCCAGCGCGCGTACGTTCCCGGCGCGCTCGACGTTCCGCACAGCTGGACGGCGATCAGCGATGCGGCGCGGGCGCTGGCCACCGTGGCGACGGACCAGCGTGCATGGGGCAAGGCCTGGCTCACGCCGAGCAATCCGCCCCTGACGGTGCGCGAGCTGGCGATCCGGTTCGCGTCCGCCGTCGGCGCGCCCGCCCCGAAGCTGTCGACGATCCCCTACCCGGTGCTGTGGGCGACCGGCCTCTTCGTTCCGCTGGTGCGCGAGCTGCGCGCCACGCGCTATCAGTTCGTGTCGCCGTTCACCGTCGACTCGTCGGTCACCGAACAGACCTTCGGCCTCGCACCCTCTGATCTCGACTCCGCGCTGAAGTCCGTCGCCTGAGGGCGACGCTGCAGACAGATTGCGATCCGTTGAAGCCGTTTGCCCTCGCCCCGCGTAGCGGCAATGTGGATGAGAGGGTAAGGGAGAGGGGACCGTCTTCACCGCGGGCCCTCATCCCCCGAGCCTTCGGTTCGTGGGCCTCTCCCGCTGTCGGGGGAGAGGCGAAGATCGGATCGGTCCGCCCTCAGCGCGCGCCGACGGCTACGCGACGTCGAAGCGATCGAGGTTCATGACCTTCGTCCAGGCTGATACGAAGTCGCGCACGAACATCTCGCGCGCGTCGGCGCTCGCGTAGACCTCCGCGAGCGCGCGCAGCTCGGAGCTGGAGCCGAACGCGAGATCGACGCGTGTCGCGGTCCACCGCGGCTTGCCCGTCTTGCGGTCGCGGCCTTCGAACACGTCCTTGGCGTCCGAGACCGGCGTCCACGCCGTGCCCATGTCGAGCAGGTTCACGAAGAAATCGTTGCTGAGCGCTCCGGGCTTCGTCGTGAAGACGCCGTGCTTCGCGCCCCCGACGTTGGCGCCGAGGACGCGCAGACCGCCCACGAGCACCGTCATCTCGGGCGGCGTGAGCGTCAGCAGCTGCGCCCTGTCGATCAGCAACGCCTCGGCGGGCAGGCGGTGCTCGCCCCTGATGTAGTTGCGAAAGCCCTCGGCCCTCGGTTCCAGCGCCGCGAACGAGGTCGCGTCCGTCTGGTCCTCCGTCGCGTCCATGCGTCCGGGCGTGAAGGGCACGGTCACGGCGATGCCGGCGTTCTCTGCCGCTTGCTCGACGGCCGCGCCGCCCGCGAGCACGATCAGGTCCGCCAGCGAGATCTTCTTGCCGCCCGACTGCGCCCGGTTGAACTCCGCCTGGAGGCCTTCGAGCGTCTTCAGCGCCTTCGCGAGCCGATCGGGCTGATTTACCTCCCAGTCCTTCTGAGGCGCGAGGCGAATGCGCGCGCCGTTGGCGCCGCCGCGCTTGTCGCCGCCGCGGAAGGTGGAGGCCGACGCCCACGCCGTCGACACCAGGTCCGACACCGAGAGGCCGGAGGCCAGCACCCTGGCCTTGATCGCCGCGACGTCCTTGTCGTCGATCAGCGGATGGTCGACCGCCGGGATCGGGTCCTGCCAGATCAGCGGCTCGGCGGGCACCTCGGGGCCGAGGTAGCGCACGCGCGGGCCCATGTCGCGGTGGGTGAGCTTGAACCACGCCCGCGCGAACGCGTCCGCGAACGCCGCGGGGTCCTGCAGGAATCGCCGCGAGATCTTCTCGTACGCCGGATCGAAGCGAAGCGACAGATCGGTGGTCAGCATCGTCGGTAGACGCTTCGTCGCGGCCGCGTCCTGCGGATCCGGGACCGTCGCCGCGGCGCCCTTGGCGACCCACTGGTGCGCGCCCGCGGGGCTCTTGACCAGCTCCCACTCGTACTTGAAGAGGTTCTCGAAGAAGCGGTTGCTCCACGTCGTGGGCGTCTCGCTCCACGTGACCTCGAGGCCGCTCGTGATCGCATCGCGGCCCTTGCCGCTGCCGTACGCGCTCTTCCAGCCGAGCCCCTGCTGTTCCAGGCTGGCCGCGTCGGGCTCGGGCCCGACCAGCTTCGCGTCGCCGGCGCCGTGGGTCTTGCCGAAGGTGTGCCCGCCGGCGATCAAGGCGACCGTCTCCTCGTCGTTCATCGCCATGCGCGCGAAGGTCTCCCGGATGTCGCGCGCCGCGGCGATCGGGTCGGGGTTGCCGTTCGGCCCCTCCGGGTTGACGTAGATGAGGCCCATCTGCACGGCGCCGAGCGGGCTCTCGAGGTTGCGCTCGCCCGAGTGGCGCTTGTCCTCGAGCCACGCCGTCTCGGTGCCCCAGTAGACGTCGAGGTCCGGTTCCCAGACGTCCTCACGGCCGCCGCCGAAGCCGAACGTCTTGAAGCCCATCGTCTCCAGCGCGACGTTGCCCGTCAGGATGAAGAGGTCGGCCCAGGAGATCTTGCGGCCGTACTTCTGCTTGATCGGCCAGAGCAGCCGGCGTGCCTTGTCCAGGTTCGCGTTGTCGGGCCAGCTCCCGATCGGCGCGAAGCGCTGCTGGCCTCGACCGCCGCCGCCGCGGCCGTCGCCGGTCCGGTACGTGCCGGCGCTGTGCCACGCCATCCGGATGAACAGGCCGCCGTAGTGCCCAAAGTCGGCCGGCCACCAGTCCTGCGAGTCGGTCATCAACGCCGCGAGGTCCCGCTTCAAGGCCGCGAAGTCGAGGCTCTTGAACGCCTTCGCGTAATCGAAGTCCTCACCCATGGGATCGGACTTCGACGAATGCTGGCGAAGAAGGTCCAGCCGCAGCTCGTTCGGCCACCAGTCGCGATTCGACATTCCACTGGCAGCGTGGTTCACCGGACACTTCGATTCAGTCGCCATGGCGCTCACCTTTCAGACGCGTCGCTCGCGTCTCCTAGCTGAATAAGGTGCCTCCGCCCGAGCGCCATGCCCAACACAACGTCTCGATGACGGCGATAGGCGGAACCTATCAGCCGCGGACGGGCATCCCGGATGAAGGGATCGAGACGCTCGCGTGAAGAAGGGGCGTGCTTCGCAGATGCATCTGGGTCGTGCTGGTCGCGATGCTCGGCGCGCTCCCGGCGCGCGCCGGGGAGGATGGCGCGCAAGCGCTGGTCGTGGACGCAGGCACCGACGGGCTGTCTCCGCTTCCGGATGGCGCGCCGGTCGTCGACGCGGGCGCCGACGGGCCGTCTCCGCTTCCGGACGCCGCGCCGCCGCCGGTCGCGAACGGCGGCACCGAGGTTCCAGCTTCGGCGCCGCCCGCGCCCGTGGGAGAAACCACCGTCCGGAGCCGACGGCGCGACGTCGGGCAGACGACGCTGTCCCACGCCGACGTCCGCAATACACCGGGCGCGTTCGGCGATCCGTTCCGCGCGATCGAAGCCTTGCCCGGCGTCACGCCGCTCGCCAGCGGTTTGCCGTACTTCTTCGTCCGCGGCGCGCCCCCCAACGACAACGGGTACTTCATCGACGGGATCCGGATCCCGCTGCTGTTCCACGTGGGGATCGGGCAGGGCGTCGTTCACCCGGGCCTCGTCGATCGCGTGGATTATTTTCCCGGCGCGCCGCCGGCCAGCTACGGCGGCGTGGCCGGCGCGATCTTCGCCGGACAGACGCGCGATCCGGCCGCCGCGCGGCACGGCGAGGCGAACGTTCGCCTGTTCGACGCGGGCGCGCTCGTCGAATCGCCGCTGGGCGATGGGCGTGGCAGCGTGCTGGCCGCTGGTCGCTACGGTTATCCGGGCCCGATCCTCGGGGCGATCACGCCGGAGCTCGACCTCAGCTACTGGGACTATCAGGCGCGCGCCAGCTGGCGCGTCGGCGATCGGGACGCGCTGGGCGTCTTCGCCTTCGGAGGCCACGACTACCTGGCGACGCCGTCGCCGTCGGGGGATCCGACGGCGCGGCCGATCGAGCAGTTCGTGTCCGACTTCCATCGGGTCGACCTCCGCTACGACCACGCGCTGGCGCGGGGGCGCGTCCGGATCGCGCTGACGGGCGGTCATGACCGACAGGGCGCCGCGCCGACGTACATCACCGACAGCTCGGCGGGGATCCGGCTGGAAATTCAGGACAAGATCGCGTCCTCTCTGCGCGTTCGGGGCGGGGCCGGCCTGTCCCTCGATCGGTACGGGTTCCGCCAGAATCCGACCGGACCGAACGATCCGGCGGTTCCGTCGACGGCCGACCCGCCGCCGACGAACCTGACCGCCAGCGCGCACGCGGACGTCATCTGGCGGCTGGGGCCGCGCGTCGAGCTCACGCCGGGCCTGCGCTTCGATCTGTTCGCGTCGTCCCGCGCCAGCGCGCCCGGCGCCACCACCGACGTGCAGACCGCCGTGCCCGCCTTCGATCCGCGGCTGGCGGCGCGCGTGACGATCGCGCCGGGCCTCGCGTGGCTGTCGGCGCTGGGGACCACGCACCAGTATCCCGCCTTGCGGGTCGGGAGCCTCCCGGCGCCC